>ENA-USYV01001030-USYV01001030.1-human-gut-metagenome-genome-assembly--contig:-NODE-1030-length-28956-cov-16.609266_pt1 | contig 28956 bp, 25 predicted proteins | sample MGYA00250066_ERZ773514 | MGnify/ENA primary metagenome ERZ773514 (study PRJEB29103, sample SAMN06112049) | human gut metagenome | biome: human gut; feature: ankylosing spondylitis patient; material... | reverse complement strand
GGCATTTCGTGCTTATCTTTCAGATATTGAACAGGTAAATCACTTGACACTATTTGGCGCTTGGGAGGGGCAGGAGCTCCTGGGAGTCCTGGCGGCGGAGGGGAGCCACATCGCCCTGTTTTTCGTAGACCCGGCGTTTCACCGCCAGGGCATCGGCCGCCTCCTGTTCCAGGCATATCTGGCGGAGGGCGGCCGCGGGCGGATCACGGTTCACAGCTCCCCCTATGCAGTGGAGGTCTACCGCCATCTGGGCTTTTCTCCCACGGCAGAGGAACAGCTGTCCCCGGACGGCATCCGATACACGCCCATGGTGTGGGAGCAAACATGAAAGAGCCCTAAATACAGCAAAGCCCCCGGAGGGAAATCCCCTCCGGGGGCTTTCGCGCTTCAGCGGATGAAGTTGGTCCGGGCCTCGCTCTCCGCCTGGGGCGGCTGGAGTCCAGCGGCCTTTCCCGCCTGGATGCACTGGACCATCCAGAGCAGGTTTCGGGCCAAATTCCGCATGGTCTGCATTCCCTCCGCGTCCTGGCGCACCTCCTCCGGCGTGTTGCCGTGGACCATGTTCCAGTAGGTAGAGGAAACTACCGGCATCTGGGCGATGGTGAAATATTTGTCCAGCACATCTACAGAGGCCGTAGTGCCCGCCCTGCGGGCGGAGGCAACAGCCGCGCCGGGCTTGTGGGCGAAGGCGTCTTTTCCGGCGTAGAACACCCGGTCCAGCACGGAGAGGATGCGGCCGGAGGGGTGGGCGTAATAGACCGGCGTACCGAACACGAAGCCGTCCGCCTCCCGGGCCTTCTCAATGATTGGGTTCACCATATCGTCATCGAACACGCAGCGGCCCGGCGTCTTCTGACAGGTCCGGCAGGCGGTGCAGTCCCGGACGGGGCCGCTGCCCAGAAAGAGGATTTCCGTCTCCGCGCCGCCGGATTCCAGCGTATCAGCAATCTCACGCAGGGCTGTGTAGGTGCAGCCGTTGGGCCGGGAGCTGCCATTAATCAGCAAAATTTTCATGTATATGCCTGCCTTTCCCTTGAGATACCTTCATGATACCCCGCCGCAGGTGCCGATGCAAGCGGAGAAATGGGAAGATTTTGCGGCGGGGTGTGATTCCGACAAAAAAGAATGGGCCGTTTCCTTATAATGGGAGGAAAAACGGGGTACCCTGTATCTTGGTACACAAACGACAAGGAAGAAGGGAACTTTATGGAGATCGAAGCCACAAGCGCGGACCGGAATCTGCTGCTGGAGATGAAGGGGGAGCTGGACCACCACGGGGCCCGGAACGCCCTCCGGGAGCTGGAGCTGTCCATCGACGCGGCGCTGCCGAAAAAACTGGTGCTGGACCTGGCGGGCGTGACGTTCATGGACAGCTCCGGCATCGCGCTGATCCTGCGGGCCCAGCAGCGGATGCAGCTGCTGGACGGGAGCCTGCTGGTGCGGAACGTGCCTCAGCAGGCACGGCGGGTCCTGGATGCCGCCGGCATCGGCCGGCTGGTGACGATACGATAAAAGGGGGAGTACATACCATTTCTATGGCGGCAGGCTGCATTAAGAGTGCACAGATGACTGTTGCGGCAGACGGTACTGCAACAGTAACGGTTGATTTACAGTCTGTATCCTTTGCGGGACTGACAGCTTACGCAAGCAACTGGAAGATTTATCAGGGAACGTCAGCAGACGGTAAGACCGTAGACGCACAGTACACAACAGACGAAGAAGGCAGAGTGACACAGATTACATTTACACTGCCGGACAACAGCTATGACGGTGTTTATGTCAACATGTTTGTCGATGCGATGAATTACAGCCCGGATGCATATCTGGCACTGGATTATGCAAATGCGGTAAAGACAGCAGAACCGGACCCGGCACCAACACCGGACCCAGACCCGACACCGGAACCGACTCCGACACCAACACCGGACCCTGAACCGACACCAACTCCGACACCAACACCGGATACAGAGAATAAGATTGCAGACGGTAACTATTATGTACCGATTGCATTGTGGAATGCGGTATCCGATAAGGCATCTATGGGGAATGCGGCATTTGAAAAGAACAGCAGTGCTTTAATCACCGTAAAGGATGGCAAGGTTGTAAAAGTTCAGATTGCCATGAATCCGGTAACCGTAACATCAATCTACAGCGCCGTTACGGCATTTGAGGTAGAGGGTGTAACTGTTACAATCGACAAGACAGAAAAGATTACAACTTCCGCAGGAAATGAAGTCGATGCAATCAGACTGGTAACATTTGAACTTTCTGAAGATGCACAGCCATCTGTTGCAGATATTACTTATGCAGATGTAAGCTTTAAAGTACCGGATACACCAATGGGCGACACCATGATGAGTGCGAGATTAAGATTCGACTGGTCAGCACTGACAGCAACAAGCGATACTTCTCTTGTACCGGCAGAAGACCAGACAGAAGAAAAGTCACCGGCAGTTGATGTGACGGATGAAAAGACAGGCGTTCATGTATCAGCCGCAGAGGGCGTGCTTCCGGCAGGCTCTGAGTTAAAGGTAACAAAGGTCGGTGCAGGAACAGAATATACAAAGGCGGCAAATGCACTTGCAGACGTCGGCAGCAATTTTGAACTGTATGAAGTTCATTTTGAAAAGGACGGACAGGAAGTTGAGCCAAACGGCAGTGTTGTTGTGAAGTATCTCATTCCGGCAGGCATGAATGCAGACAACGTTGTTTTATACCGTATCAATGATGACGGTTCAAAGACCCTTATTAAGGGCAGTGTGGAAAACGGCTATTATGTTGTGACAACAAAGGGCTTCAGCTATTATGCACTTGTTGAAAAGACAACAACAGATAACAGTTCGGCAGCAGGCGGTAATTCAAATACGGCAGGTGGCTCAGCCAATACGGCAGACAACAGCAACAGCGGCGTAAAGACAGCGGATTCTTCCGCAATGGGCATGTGGACAGCAGCATTCTTTGCTTCTTTAAGTGCCGCAGGTCTTGCAATCTTTAGAAGAAAGAAAAGACCGGAAGAAAAAGAAGACTAAGCTGTAAAAAAGACAAAACAACGGCATCCGTTCCAAAAAGGGGCGGGTGCCTGTTTGTCACATATAAAAATGAAAGCAGGAGTACAGACATGGAACAGAAATTTAAAATGCAGATTCAGCGGCTTGCAAAGCAGGCGGCGGCAGTATTGACGGCAGTCACCGTGGGCATTTTATCGGCGGCGGCAGTATTTTCACAAAACAGTAATCCGGTATATGCGGCAGAAAACGGCATTTATCTTGCCAATGCCAATCCAAGCTACCGAAATCCGTCCACCGGTGCGATTGAAGATTCCGGCGGAGAGGGTTCGGCGGTTTTAGGACAGTCCATGACAGAGAGCGCGACATATGGTAAGGCACTTATCGAAGCAGACCCGGCGGGAAACACTTATGCCACAATCCGTATGCAGTTAATGGACAATATCGAAAATCCGCAGTTTCAGGTAGATGGAAGTCCGGTATCCGCAACGTTAATGCAGGAGGATTACTCAAGCAATACCGCAGATTACAGATTCCGCATCAACAGTGAAAATTCGGTTGTACGTGTAAATATGTACGTAACTGCCATGGGTCGTGATATTATTTACTACATTACATTTTCGGGACTGAGTGAAGGCGCAGGCGACTTTATTACCAGTGTGACCGTTGAAGAAAAGGGCGGCAGTGCCGGTCCGGACAGCGCAGAGAGTGGCAGTGAGGAAAGCAACCCGGGAGAAAGCAGTTCAGGAGAGCGCGGTGTAAGTGCGCAGGCTGAAAATACCGCATCAGGCACGGACAGCTTATCGGGTGAAACCGGTGTGTCAGCCGGAACAGACGGCAGTCAGGAAAATGCCGGAACACAGAGCATAGAGCAGGCAGAAGGTGAAAGTGCAGAAAGTACGACAGAAGCCGGACAGACTACATCAGCAGAAGCAAGTGCCGCACAGGCAAAGACCGCAGAAAACACACAGACGAAAAATGCCGGAATTCAGGAATATGATGCGGCAGGAAAACAGGTCAATGCAGAAGCGCAGGAGAGCAAAAAAAACACCAGCACCGGCATTTTTATCGGAATGGGTGTTGTAATTGCCATTGTTGTGACAGGTGCGGCATGGTATATGCTTGTATATCGTAAAAAGAAAAATTAAAGGAGCAGACAAATGAAACGACAGGTAAAAAAGACTGTTCAAAAAGGACTTTGTATGCTGTTAGCGGGCGTTGCTGTTCTTACGGCATCGCTTTCGCTGACAGCCTGCGTAGACCAGCACCCGGATTCCACAGAGGGACAATCACAGGCAGACAGTGTGCGTCTTGTGGCAACGTCACCGGCAGCTGCACAGATTTGTGACAAACTGGAATTAGATTTAGTGGGCGTATGCCGGACCTCCGGTACGCTGCCGGAGCGGTATAAGGATGTTACGCAGGTTGGAACGGCAATGTCGCCGGATATGGAGATTTTAAAATCTTTATCGCCGGATTATGTGCTGTCCCCGAACAGCCTGCAAAGCGATTTACAGCCGAAATATGCGGCAATCCAGGTGAAATCCCTGTTTTTAAATTTAAAAAGTGTATCCGGCATGTATGCTTCAATTGCAGACCTCGGTGAAAAATTTAACAGGCAGCAGCAGGCACAGGCAATGGTGGACGAATTTAACACATTTATGCAGGAATACAAAAATAAAAATGCAGGAAAAGAAGCCCCGAAGGTTCTGATTCTGATGGGATTGCCGGGTTCTTATATCGTGGCAACCGAAAACAGCTATGTCGGCAGCCTTGTGGAAATGGCAGGCGGACAGAATGTATACGCAGGCACTGATGAAGAATTTTTAAGTGCTAACACAGAGGATATCAAAACGAAAGAACCCGATGTGATTTTACGGGCATCCCATGCAATGCCCGAGCAGGTACAGCAGATGTTTGCCGATGAATTTGAAAAAAACGACATCTGGAAGCATTTTGCGGCAGTACAAAACGGCAGGGTGTACGATCTGGATTCGTCCCTGTTCGGCATGAGTGCAAATTTTTCATATCAGCAGGCACTCGAAGCATTACAGCCGATGTTGTATAACAGCTAAAATTCTGTAGTTTTTCATAAAATAAAAAATAATCGGTTGCTTATCTTTTTTTTGTAGTGTACAATAATGAAGATACAGTACATATTTAATAAGGAGAAAAGCCGTGGATATTATAGTAAAGTATATTGATGAATTGTTGGAAAAAAGCACACCGGAAGCGCCGATGTGGAATATTGAAAAGCTCAAGCAGGGCTTAAAGTCTAAGTGGAATTACATTGACGGTTGTATGATTAAAGCCGTACTTGAGATGTATGCTATTTCAAAGGACGAGAAATATTTAAAGTTTGCAGACGATTTCATTGATTATCGTGTAGCAGAAGACGGAACAATTGACGGATACAGCATTGGTGAAAAGAATATTGACAATGTCAATGCCGGCAAGACTTTATTTGAATTATATGATATCACCGGAAAAGAAAAATATAGAAAAGCAATCGACCTTGTATATTCTCAGATTGCTATTATGCCTCGCTGTGAATCCGGCAACTTCTGGCACAAGGATATTTATCCGAATCAGGTATGGCTGGACGGAATGTATATGGGACAGCCGTTTTACATGGAGTATGAAACAAGATTTAACGACCGAAAGAATTATGATGATATTTTCTCACAGTTTAAATTCGTTATTGAAAATATGAAAAATCCGCTCAACGGTCTGTACTATCATGCAATTGACACATCAAAGCAGATGTTCTGGTGTGACAAGGTCACAGGTCTTTCACAGAATATCTGGCTGAGAGCAATCGGCTGGTACTCAATGGCATTGTTAGATACACTTGATAAGGTGGACAACTCTGACCACAAGTATGACAAAGAGTGCAGGATGTTACAGGATGCATATGTAGATTTAATGAATGCGATGATCCGTTATCAGGACGAAAGCGGTATGTGGTATCAGGTTGTCAACTTCGGCGGCATGGAACGCAACTATCTTGAAACAAGCGGAAGTTCTATCATGGCATATTCGCTGTTAAAGGGTGTACGTCTTGGCTTCCTGCCTGAAAGCTACCGTGTATACGGTGAGAAAGCCATTGACGGTATCTGCAAGCGCTATTTAAAAGAAAAGGACGGAGAAATGTCACTTGGCGGTATTTGTCTGGTTGCCGGACTGGGCGGTAAAGACAATCGTCCGGGTACATATGATTATTATATGTCAGAACCGGTTGTAGAAGATGATGCAAAGGGTGTCGGACCATTTTTACTTGCCTATACAGAATTATTACGTTACAAGAAAAATTAGTAAAAAGATACGAGGGAGTCTGACAAAAGCAGGCTTCCTTGTTTTTTCATGCCGCAGAGCCAAATCTGACATTTGGCTCGCGGTTCCTCCGGCATTAAAATGCCTGCGGAATGGAGAATAGTGCGAAAAATCACACTGATGTGCTATTTTTTTACACAGATGTTTGCTTTGGAGCGAAAGCAAACACCTATGATGGCAGATGAGAAATCGCCTGCGCGAATTTCTCATCGCCGCTTCGCAACACAGTCGCTCAGAAACGAGGAATAAAATGAAGCCGTATATTACGAAAAAAGAAGTAGAAGAAACACAAGGTAAGGATGCACGGACACAGCGCTTTTTGACGGCAGAAAACGGCTGCCTTGGCGGCTGTACTTCCGGGACAACAATTTATGCCGGCTATGAGTTTAGTGCGCATCCAGGCGTGCATGAAGACCAGGAGGGCTTTTATGTGCTTGAGGGTGAGGGCTATGCCAGACTTGGTGATCTGGAGTTTCCAATTGAAGCAGGTGATTCATTTATTGCACTTCCCGGTGTGCCGCATACGATTAAGACAAAACCGGGCTGTCAGCCTGTCAAGGTATTTTGGTTTCATAGTGCAGTCTGATGCGGACTGCTGCTGATAAAGGAGTGTGTTTGTTTGAACAATGAGGAATTGGAAGAAAAAAAGAAATGGTTTTTTAAAGAAAATATCCGACTGGAAGAACTACGGAAAAATCTGGAGCAGCAACAGGGAAAGCTAGAGAAAGAAGAGCAGGTTGTGGAGATTCAGAAGCAGATGCTGGAAAAGCAGAAACGCAGTCTGGATTTGCTAAGAAAGCAGTTAGATAATCAGAAGCATCTGTTTGACCAGCAGTGGCAGATTCTGGAACGGGAAACCAGACAGCTTGCTATTGACCGCGAAAAATTTAAGCGCGACAAGCTGATGTACCGCGATGAGGTGTACCGTGAGGCCAGAAGAAAGTTTGCTATGGTACAGAATATCAGTCATAGCGGTGTAAATCTCTTCTTTAAAGGTGTTGACAGCAGTGCAGCATTAAAAAAGCGCTATAAGGCATTGTTAAAAATTTATCACCCGGACAATGCGGACGGTGATAAAGAAGTGTTACAGGCAATCAGCGCAGAATATGAAACATTAAGCAGGAATATTGAATAAGATAAGAAAATAAAGTAAATTATGCAAAAAAAGCCGGATATATTGATAAAAATACTCATATTTATAAGTTGTTGTCTGTACGAATATGGTGTATAATTCAGACATAACGGCTTGTCGGACGAACAGGCAGCTACGTTTAGAAGTACACGAAATGAAGGAGAATGAGATGTTTAAGATTAATGACAATTATTTAAAGCTTCCGGGAAGTTATCTGTTTTCCACGATAGCCAAAAAGGTTCAAGCCTTTCAGGCTGCTAATCCGGACAAGGAAATTATAAGACTGGGTATCGGTGATGTAACGCTGCCGCTTGCGCCGGTTGTAATTGATACATTACACGGTGCAGTTGATGAAATGAGCAAGGCAGAAACATTTCACGGTTATGCACCGGATTTAGGGTATGATTTTTTAAGAAATGCAATTGTAGATTTTGATTATAAAAGACGTGGTGCCGACATCAGTGCCGATGAAATTTTCGTCAGTGACGGTGCAAAGTCTGATTCAGGAAACATTGGTGACATTTTTTCAGTAGACAATAAAATTGCAGTATGTGACCCTGTATACCCGGTATATGTAGATACCAATGCAATGGCAGGAAGAACCGGGGATTATTTACCGGATCAGCAGAAGTGGAGCAATGTAATCTACATGCCGTGTACGGCAGAAACGAATTTTGCGCCGGAGCTGCCAAAGGAAACACCGGATATTATCTATCTTTGCTTCCCAAACAACCCAACCGGTTCTACGATTACAAAGGACGAATTACAGAAGTGGGTTGATTATGCAAATAAAGTAGGTGCGGTTATCATCTATGATGCAGCTTATGAAGCATACATTTCAGAGGAAAATGTACCGCATACGATTTTTGAATGTGAAGGTGCAAGAACCTGTGCCATCGAACTGCGCAGCTTCTCAAAGAATGCCGGATTTACGGGAACAAGACTTGGATTTACCGTTATTCCAAAAGATTTAAAGAGTGGTGATGTGACATTACACAGTCTCTGGGCAAGACGTCACGGCACAAAGTTTAACGGTGCGCCATATATTATCCAGAAGGCGGGTGCAGCTGTTTACACAGAAGAAGGACAGAAGCAGACCGGTGAGCAGATTGCATACTACATGAACAATGCAAAGACAATTCTGGAAGGCTTAAAGTCCGCAGGCTATACCGTATCAGGCGGTGTCAATGCACCGTACATCTGGTTAAAGACACCGGATAACATGACATCTTGGGAATTCTTTGATTTCCTGCTTGAAAAGGCAAATGTTGTCGGTACACCGGGTTCAGGTTTTGGTCCAAGTGGTGAAGGCTACTTCAGACTGACCGCTTTCGGTTCTTATGAAAATACCGTAAAGGCACTTGAAAGAATTAAGGCAATCTAATTGTTATCATAATATTAAATACACACACCCGCGGGAACAGGCTGAAAAGCCAGAGATTTCCGCGGGTATTTTTATAAATTTTTATAATCCTGATTTGTGGATTTTTATGTATGAAGCGGGATACAGTACGGCATAAAACATTAAAAACAAAATAGTGAAAAAACTTTTATAAAAGAATTTTGTAAAATGAATAGCAATTTCCGGGGAAATAGTGTATGATAAGGACAGTGCAGAAATGCAGAACATAAAATAAAGCATGTAATAATGAAAAGCAGTAAATCAAACAGTAAAAATGGAGGTTTCAATATGTGGCAGGCAGATTTAGGAAATGGAAAGTACCGCAACCCGATTCTATACGCAGATTATTCAGACCCGGATGCAATCCGTGTCGGCGAAGATTATTTTATGATTGCATCAAGCTTTTGCAATGCACCGGGGCTGCCGATTTTACATTCAAAAGATTTAGTCAACTGGAAAGTAGTCAATTATGCATTGGACGAGTTACCGGAATTCCGTTACCGCAATCCGATTCATGGCTGCGGGGTATGGGCACCGGCAATCCGGTATCATGAAGGAACCTATTATATATGTTTTCCGATGCCGGATGAGGGCATTTACATGACAACAACAAAAGACCCGTTTGGCAAATGGAGCAAGCCGGTGAATATCCGTCCGGGAGCAGGCTGGATTGATCCGTGTCCGTTCTGGGATGATGACGGAAAGGCGTATCTGGTAGCAGGTGTTGCAAAGAGCCGTATCGGATACAAGAGTGTACTGCATATGGTAGAAATGCAGCCGGACGGTATGGGATTAATCGGCGAAGAAGTCAAGATTTTTGATGGCAATGAAAATGATCAGGTAACAATTGAAGGTCCGAAAATGTACAAGCGCAACGGCTGGTATTATGTATTTGCTCCGGCAGGCGGTGTAAAGACCGGCTGGCAGACAGTACTCCGTTCTAAAAATCCTTTTGGACCGTATGAATATAAGGTCGTAATGCGTCAGGGTGATTCACCGGTCAACGGTCCTCATCAGGGTGCATGGGTGGACACGGTGACAGGTCAGGACTGGTTCTTACATTTTCAGGATGTCTACGCAGGCGGAAGAATTGTTCATTTACAGCCAATGCACTGGGAAAATGACTGGCCAATAATCGGTATCAATAAGCCGGGCAATGATTACGGCGAACCGGTTATGGAGTACACAAAGCCGGATATCGGAAAGAGTAATTCATATCCGGTTTGCGAGCCGGATACGAGTGATGACTTTACATCGGATAAACTCGGTATGCAGTGGCAGTGGAATGCCAATCCCCAGAAGGACTGGTATGAGCTTACCGGATCAAAGTTAAAGTTAAATGCACTGGATACTGTGCCGCTCCGCCCGGTTAGTGATTACCGCAATCTGCTGTTACAGAAATGGCCGGCACCGGAATTTACCTGTGTGACAAAAATGCAGCTTTCCGGCATGGAAAACGGCGATGTGGCAGGTGTTGTATCACTGGGAACGGAATACGGCGCGCTGGCGGTTGAAAAGCGGGATAACAAATATATGGTCAGACAGATTTTGGGAACACAGTATTTTGACTGTGATATGCCGTATACAACACAAAACAGCAATGATTTTGAACTGTCCGAAAGTGATTTTAAGGATACCGGGAAAACAGTGACATTCCGTTACACGGTAAAATGCACCGGTCATATTGACCACATGGAGTTAAATCTTCCTGTAAAAGCAGCACCGGTCGAGGAATTAACACTGGAATTAAGTTTTGACGGCAAAAACTATGAAAAAGCCTTTTCATTTGCCTCCAAAGCAGGCAGATGGGTTGGTGTGAAAAACGGCATTTTCTGTGCCCATGACAACACTGTAAAAAATGACAAGACAGGATATGTACTTGTAGATTCTGTGGAATATATGCCAAAAGAAGATTAGTAGAACGATATTTTATAAAGCGGTCCTTTGCAAAAGAATGAGCCAAAGTCAGATGATAATGGAGCATTTCTTTTGCAAAGGACTTTTTTATTCAATCAGTAGAAAATATGGTCGCCGATGACCGTGCCGTAGGTATCGATGCCGCTGCGGTATACGTGGAAATATAGCGCATTAATCGTAACATTTCCGTTTAAAACCTCCTGCGCCGCCTGAACACATGAAGCGGAAGCGCCGCGGGAGAGCACAATCGTAAAACGGCCGCTGGCAACCGGTGTAAATTGTCCGGAAGCATAGATGACACCGGAAATGGAGTTGGCAAAACGTGGGCTGTTGACACGGTTTACAACAACACTTCCGACAGCTAACTTACCCTCGTAAGACTGGTTGCCCGCTTCACATTCGATAATTGCGGCAAGCATGGCAAGGTCAGAGGTGTCATATGAAATCGGTGTTTTATTAATATTAGAAGTAATGTCACCGCTGCCGGAATTATTATTCCCTGCGGCGGCAGCCGCGCGGCTTGCGGCCTCGGCTTCTGCGCGTTCCTGTGCCAGCTTTTCTTCTTCAAGCTTTTTTTCATAGGCAAGTGCGGCAGCTTCGGCCTCGGATACGTTGTTGGAAGACGTATCAAAATCCTGCTGGGTTTTTGCAAGCAGTGTCTTTAAATTTTCCTGTTCATTTAAAGCAGCTTCCCGTAAGGACGACAGTTCGGAAACCTCGGTATCCAGCTGTTCTTTTGCTGCCTGCTGGCGTTCATAATTGGCTTCCATCTCATCTAACATATCACGGTCATACTGTGATAACTGGTAAATGTATTCGCTTTTTAACAAAAGTTCACTCATACTTTGGGAAGTTAACAGCAGTTCAATCACATCCGAGCTGCTGCGTTCATACATATACCGGATACGCAGTTTCATGGAATCGTACTGTTCGTCCATTGTCTGGGACAGCGACAGCAGTTCTTCATTTAAGGCATCAACATCTGCCTGTTTGTCATCAATCTGTTCTTCTAAGGAAGATAAACGGCTTCCGGCGCTCTGGAGCTGACTGTCAATTTCGGATAAATCCGCAGACAGACTCTGCTGTTGTGCCTTTAAGCTTTCCAGTTCCCGGTTGGCATTGTCTAAATCGTCCTGCGTGGTTGCATAGGACAGATAAGGAATGGTCAATGCGGTACTGCAAAATACACAGCACAGACAAATCATGAATTGTTTTAACTTTTTCTTATTATTCAATGCAAATCTCCTGTTACAATCTAATCGTTATTCCAATCATTTATGCTGGTATCAGTATAAAATGCAGACCGCAAAAATGCAAGCGTCAAACCACTTTTATGCTTTATGGGGCGGGGTTCGATTTTTTTTCACCGGCGGACAGGCACATGTGGGTTTGGAACTTTTAAACATGGTATTATTTATATCACGATACATAATAAAATATTACAGTAAAATATCTCCTGTTTTAAGAGGAAATTCATAAAAAATAATAAAATTAAGCATTATTCAGGCAGAAGCATAGACATTTCAGCAGAAACGTGAAATAATGAAAAAGTAAGTTGTTAGAAAATCAAAATAAACCGAAAAAACGTAAAGAGAGGAAAAAAGATGCTTGAATTAAACAACATCGTAAAGGATTATATTTCCGGAGATACCAGGGTAGAGGCATTGAAGGGAATTAATCTGCGTTTCCGCGACAGCGAATTTGTATCAATTCTGGGACAGTCCGGCTGCGGAAAAACAACTATGTTAAATATCATCGGGGGGCTTGACCAGTATACAAGCGGTGATTTAAAGATTAACGGACGTTCTACGAAGAAATTCAAGGACCGTGACTGGGATGCATACCGCAATAATTCGATTGGATTTGTCTTCCAGAGTTATAACCTGATACCGCACCAGACCGTACTTGCCAATGTCGAACTGGCACTGACTTTATCCGGTGTATCCAAGTCAGAGCGCAGAAAGCGCGCAATAGAAGCACTGGAAAAAGTAGGCTTAAAGGAACAGATTCACAAGAAACCCAATCAGATGTCCGGTGGACAGATGCAGCGTGTTGCGATTGCAAGAGCATTGGTAAATGACCCGGATATTTTACTGGCAGACGAGCCGACAGGCGCATTGGATACAGAAACCAGCGTACAGATTATGGAGATTTTAAAAGAAATTGCCAAAGACCGTCTGATTATTATGGTTACGCATAATCCTGAACTGGCAGAGCAGTATTCAACAAGAATTATCCGCCTTTTAGACGGACAGATTACAGACGATACCGATGCTTACAGTGAAGAACAGATGAAAGCGGATATACAGGAAAAGGAGCAAAAGCTTTCAGATGCACAGACAGGAAAGAAGAAAAAGAAAGCAAAGACATCGATGTCCTTTTTTACAGCGCTTTCTCTTAGTATGAATAACCTGATGACCAAAAAGACCCGTACCCTGCTTACCGCATTTGCCGGAAGTATCGGTATTATCGGCATTGCGTTGATTCTTTCCATTTCAAATGGTATTCAGGACTATATTGACAGGGTACAACGCGATACACTGTCGAGTTATCCGGTCCAGTTACAGTCCCAGACCATGGATATCAGCAGCATGATTGAAATGATGACTGGGTCTGATAAGGATTCTGTTGAACATGACAAGGATAAAGTGTACAGTAATATGATTATGTCGGAAATGATGAATACCATGATTTCCGATGTGAAAAATAATAATTTAAAATCCTTTAAAAAGTATATAGATGATAATAAAGATGAGATTTCAACATATGCAAGTGATATCCGGTACAGCTACAATGTTGATATCAATATTTACGATACAGACACAAGCGACGGTGTGACACAGCTAAATCCAAGCACTATTATGAATACGATTTACGGTACGAACACTTCACAGGGCAGCATGAGTGCGATGTATACCAATGCAGATGTATGGAACCAGCTGCCGGGCAATCAGGATTTACTGGATTCCCAGTATGATATGGTAGCGGGAAGATGGCCGCAGCAGTACAACGAAGTGGTGTTAGTTGTTGATGAGAACAACGAAATTGATGATTATACCCTGTATTCACTGGGCTTTAAAGACCCTGACGAGGTAACGGCGATGTATAAGCGCATGATGACAGGCGAAACCTATGACACCGAGGAAACAGAGTATACTTATGATGAAATTTTAGATAAGAAATTCCAGATGATTCTGCCAACCGATTATTACCGGTACAACGCAGAAAAAGACATCTGGGAAGATATGCGTGAAGATGAAACGTATATGAAAAATGTAGTAGACAACGGCACACAGATTCAGGTGTGCGGTATTATCCGTCAGAAAGAAGATGCGGTCAACACGGCAATCCGGAGCGGTGTAGGTTATACAAAGGAACTGATGCAGTATCTGATGCAGGGTGTCAACGACAGTGAAGTGGCAAAAGCTCAGCTTGCCGATGAAACAACCGATATTTTTACGGGAATCCCGTTTGACAATGACAAGGATACACCGATTACAATGGATGATGTCAATGCATATGTTGCGACGCTTTCAGAGCAGGAACAGGCACAGATGCAGGCTTATATGAGCCAGATGACAGAAGAACAGATTTTGCAGCAGTTTTCGCAGTCTTTAAAGGCACAGACAACAGAAGCCACATTTGAGGGCAACAAAGAAAAGTTAGGCATTACAAACGAAGACAATCCGTCAGAAATTGATTTATATGCTGCAAGCTTTGAGGCCAAGGAAAAACTGGAAGATATTATCAGCGATTATAATAAGAAAGCAACTGATGAGGGCAGAGATGAAGATGTGATTAATTATACCGATTATGTTGGCATTATGATGTCTTCCGTCAGCACGATTATTACGGCGATTTCAGCGGTACTGATTGCATTTGTTGCGATTTCACTCGTTGTTTCTTCTATTATGATAGGTATTATTACGTATATTTCCGTACTTGAAAGAACAAAGGAAATCGGTATTTTAAGAAGTATCGGTGCGTCAAAGAAAGATGTTTCCCGCGTATTTAACGCCGAAACACTGATTGAAGGCTTTGTATCCGGTGCACTGGGTATTGTGATTACACTGATTTTGTGCATTCCGGCGAACCGGATTATTGAAAATGTGACAACAATTGCAGGAGTTGCAAAACTTCCTGTTGCAGGTGCCGTAATCCTTGTTATAATAAGTATGGTGCTGACACTGATTGCCGGATTTGTTCCAGCGAAGATGGCAGCGAAAAAAGATCCGGTAGTAGCACTGCGTACAGAATAATAAAGCATTTGTGATACGCACGGAATTATTAGGAATAAAGGAAGCAGTCATGAGGAACGTTTACAAATTTTTAAGAGCCTCAATACTCATTTTAATACTGGTTGGCGGGACATATTTTATTGCGCAGGAATATTCAGCCGGTATTGAAAATGCAGTCAATACATCAGCAGGCGGTCAGAGTCTTACAAAGGAAACCATAACCAATCTCGGAGATGTCTTAGCGACGGTAGAAGCGGAGATCGCCGGCGGAGCCGGAAGTGAAAAAACGAATGATACGGTAAAGTCTGATTATCAGCCGGTACAGGGAACCGGACAGCTTGTGGAAGACAGCAAATCCCAGCAGACGGATACGACACCGGCGGCATCTTATGATTTTCCGGAAAATATGTATCCGTACAGAGCCATGCTTTCGGATACACAGAAGGAAGTTTATGACCAGGTGTACGGGGCAGCACTGGAATTAAAGGAAAGTGTGACACTGTGCCGTCAGCTTGACCAGAGCAGTATTAAAAATGTCATGAATGCGGTCTTTAACGATCACCCCGAGCTGTTCTGGCTGGATACCGGCTACAGCTACGGGTACACCAGCAAGGGAGCGGTCATTTCCGTGATGTTAAAATACAATGAAACGGCACAGACACTGCAGTCTGCCAGACAGAAGTTTTTAAATGCGGCGGCGAAGGTGATTAACGGCGCCAGTTCGCTTACGACCGACCTTGACAAGGAACAGTATGTTTATAAAGCCCTTCAGAATATGTGTGTCTATGATGAAAATTCAGACATGAACCAGAGTGCATACAGCGTATTCATTAACGGAAGCTCGGTGTGTGCCGGATATTCGAGGGCATTTCAGTATATTATGCAGCAGTTAAATATTCCGTGTTATTTCTGCACCGGATATGCTAACGGCGGTTATCACGCATGGAATATTGTCTATATTGACGGAAAGTATTATAATGTAGATTTGTCGTGGGACGACTCTCTTGGAGATGTATCCAATACATATTCCTTTGCGTACTTTAATCTTTCAGATAAAGCAATTTCTGTAGACCATACGCGCAGGGAACTATCGGTGAATCTGCCGGAGTGCAAATAAAATGTCTGTGGAACGGAGATTAGTGTAAAAAATCACACTGATGTGCTGATTTTTTACACAGCACTTTGTGCCGCAGGCGTCACAAAGTTGCTATTTATCGCAGAGCCAAATAAGATTTGGCTCGCGATTCCTCCGGCATTAAAATGCCTGCGGAATGGAGATTAAAATGAAATACTTAATTGATACACATACACATACGATTGCAAGCGGACACGCTTATAACACAATAGATGAAATGACAAGAAAGGCAGCACAAATCGGGCTGTCTGCTATTGCGTTTACGGAGCATACGCCGAAAATGCCGGGCAGCTGCGGCAAACTGTATTTCAGCAATTTTAAGGTCCTGCCGCGGGAAAAATTCGGCGTGCGCCGTCTGTTTGGCTGTGAAGCCAATATTATGGACTATGACGGAACACTGGATATGCCGGACACACTGCTTGAAAAAATGGACATCGTTATTGCAAGCTTTCATATTCCATGTATCTGCCCCGGTACAAAGGAGCAGAATACGCAGGCACTGGTGCAGGTTCTTGAAAATCCGCTGGTTGACATCATAGGGCACCCGGATGACAGCCGGTATCCGGTGGACTTTGAAACGGTGGTGCGTGCGGCAAAGCAAAACAACAAGTTTCTCGAATTAAACAATACATCATTAAAACCTGACGGACCGCGCAGCGGCGCACGGGAAAATGACCTCTGTATGTTAAAGCTGTGTATGGAACATGGTGTCATGATAACACTTGGCAGTGATGCCCATGTCGAAGAGGATATCTGCAATTTTTCGTATGCGGAAGAGCTGTTAAAAGAAGTGCATTTTCCGGATCAACTGATTGCAAATTTGGATTTGGACAGATTTACTGCTTTACTATAACGTGCTAATGTGTTAAAATATCGGTATTGTTTAGAACTTTTGAAAAAATGCTGATGCGAGTTTATCAGCACAGAAAAGGGGCAATTATGAATAGTAAATTAAAAACACCTGCGGTAGAGCAGTTATTTGATGCAATTTTAAGTCTTGAGAATAAAGAGGAGTGTGCTGCATTTTTTGAAGACCTCTGTACAATTAATGAATTGCTGTCACTTTCACAGCGTTTTGAGGTGGCAAAGATGCTGCGTGAAAAAAAGACTTATCTGGACATTGCGGAAAAGACAGGCGCTTCTACAGCAACCATCAGCCGCGTAAACCGCTCGCTAAATTACGGCAGCGACGGTTATGAAAAGGTATTTGAGCGGTTACAGATTCCGGAAGGCGGAGAAGGACAGCAGGAATAAAAATATTACGGAACAGATACATATTCTGCCCGGAGAAGGGCTTGAACGTCAATCTCCGGCAAGGCTATAAAAAACGGAATGTGAAGAAGCACAAAACTTATCACATTCCGTTTTTGGTTGCTTCGTAAAAATTCTGCATGATTAAAAGCGGCTTTCTTTCCATGCTTTATATTTTTAAATTTTATTTTTCATTTTTGCGGCTTTTCTGCTCGGCTTTTTCGGCTTTGCGTTCTGCCTTTTCCACCTTGCGCTCAGACTTTGTGTGCGGCACTTCCTGCTGGCTGCGCGAAGCAAAGTCGTCAATCAGACTTTCAATAATATTTTTCTTCATATAAACATCAAAACTCAGTAAAGATACCAAAGAAAAGAACTGTAAAAATTCGCGGCTGTCCGTATCTTCAACGGTAGAAAAGGCTTCCTCCGAAAGATGCGCTTTTTCAAGGACATCTTTTGAAATGCCGGAAATCTCTCCCTTGCACAGATTATAAATCTGCTTGTAGATGTCGTCTAAGCTGCCGGTATCATTTCCTTCAAAAAACTGTTTGGTCAGCGGATTTAACAGGGTCTGTATATCACTGATAGAGAGCAGATTTTTAAAGTAATAAATAAATGTCAGGACATATAAATGCTCCTTGGAATATTTCTTTTTTACCGGCGGCGGCAAAAGATTGTTTTTGGTGTAATTATTAATCATGGTTTTAGTCAGAATCTTATCGTCTTCGCGGCGTTTGCAGTCGCTTAAATGTCCGTCCATAAAGGTCGTGACCTGATCCATATAAAGGTCGATATTGGGGACTTCCCCCGGTTTGATATAATTTAACTTTGCCAGCCGCTTTAACAGCGTAGCAACAAATTGTGTATATTCAGTATTCATAACTTGTCATCTCCATTCACATAACAGTAACTATATGACATTATATAGTATTTAAAACTAGATAGCAAGGGGCGGATATAAAACACCTGTAATTGTTTAAAAAATTGTTATAAAATTAATGAAATTTATGCAATATTGCGTGACAAAATAGGGGAAATATAATATACTGTAATTCATGGGGCAGATAGATAAGTGCCCGGTAATAATTGTGTACCAATGGGTAGAATGGAGGATATTTACTATGGGAATTTTAACAAGATTTAAGGATATTATGTCTGCGAACATCAATGCTTTACTGGACAAATGCGAAGATCCGGAAAAGATGATTGACCAGTACATGCGCAACCTTGAAAGTGATCTGGGTAAGGTAAAGGCAGAAACAGCTTCTGTTATGGCAGAGGAAACAAGAGCCAAGAGAGAACTTGACGAATGTACAGAGCAGGTTAATAAAATGCAGTCATATGCTGAAAAGGCACTGACAGCAGGGAATGAAGCAGATGCACGTAAGTTTCTTGAAAAGAAGCAGCAGCTGGTATCTACACAGACAGCATTACAGCAGTCTTATGAAGCGGCAGCAGCCAATGCGGCAAAGATGCGCCAGATGCATGATAAGCTTGTAAAGGATATTGAATCCTTAGAATCAAGAAAGGCAGCAATCAAGGCAAAAGTTGCGACAGCTAAGGCACAGGAACGTTTAAACAGCATCGGTTCAAGTGTGACAGGTGCAAACAACAGTATGGCAGCTTTTAGCAAGATGGAAGCAAAAGCCAATAAGATGTTAGATGAAGCCAATGCAATGGCAGAGTTAAACCAGTCACAGGAAGATTCTGATATTGACAATCTTGCAGCAAAGTATGATTCAGCACCACAGGATGCAGCAGTAGATGATGAACTGGCAGCATTAAAGGCAAAGATGGGCTTATAATATAAATAACAGCAGAATGGAGAAAAGTCATGGGGTTATTTGGAAAACAGCTTGCAAATGTTGTAGAATGGGAAGAATACAGAGATGACTGTATTTTCTGGAAATGGACGAACCGTGAGATTAAAAAAGGAAGCCGCCTGATTATCCGTGCAGGACAGGATGCCATTTTTATGTACAATGGTAAGATCGAAGGTATTTTTAAGGATGAAGGAAGCTTTGATATTGAATCCGATATCATTCCGTTTCTGTCAACTTTAAAAGGCTTTAAGTTCGGATTTAACAGCGGTGTGCGTGCAGAAGTTCTTTTTGTGAATACAAAGGAATTTACCGTAAAATGGGGCACAAAAAATCCGATAGCCATTCCGGCACCGTCACTTCCGGGCGGTATGCCAATCCGTGCGTTTGGTACATTTAACATTAAGGTCGATGACTATCTTGCATTAATTGATAAAGTGGCGGGTGTGAAGCAGATGTACACGGTTGACGATGTCAGGGAACGTGTTGTTGCTGTTTTAGACCAGCTTCTGATGAAGTGGATTTCTAAAGAAGGCAAGGATATGTTTAATCTTCAAGCCAATGCGTATGATATCTCAGCAGGGATTAAAGAAGACCTTGATATGCAGATGATTAAGATTGGACTGACCATTACCGACTTTAACATTTCAAGCTTTTCGTATCCGGAAGAAGTACAGAAGATGCAGAACAAAGCCGCTTCCCAGTCTATGGTGGGCGACATGAATAAGTATGCACAGATGGCAATGGCGGACAACATGAGCAATGGTAAGTCCTCTAACATCGGTGTGGATATGATGAATATGCAGATGGGATTACAGATGGGCAGACAGATGATGGACAGCATGAGCAGCGCGCCACAGAGTACAGGTGCGGCACAAAGCAGTACGTCAGGCAGTGCACCGAAGTTCTGTCCGGAGTGTGGTTCACCGACAAACGGTGCAAAATTCTGTTCCAACTGCGGACATAAATTAGTATAAAAATCCGGCGGCGGCTGTTTTATTTTCGCGAAAGTGGACAAATGTGCAGTCAAGCGGGGAAAGCTCTTGATAAGGGTGATATAAAAAGAGCTGTTATGCATAAAAGTATTTTTGGAATACTTGCATGACAGCTCTTTTTTGTTTATAATGACACATACTTGAAACAGTGCGTATGCAGTGTGTACATCTTTGGGCAGGATAGTCATAAAGAAACTGTATACACGCAGGAATGGAGGAACGGTTTGAATTTAGATGGATTAAATGACTGCCAGAAAAGGGCGGTAAAACAGACAGAGGGGCCAGTGTTAATTATTGCCGGGGCAGGTTCGGGAAAAACACGTGTTTTGACAAACCGCATTGCATATCTGATTGATGAATGTGGAATCAGCCCATATAATATTTTAGCAATTACATTTACCAACAAAGCCGCCGCAGAAATGCGTGAACGTGTGGAAAAGGTAACGGACTGCGGCAGTCAGGTGTGGGTAAGTACCTTTCATTCGACCTGTGTGCGGATTCTTCGCCGTTACATAGACAGAATCGGGTATCAGACCAATTTTACGATTTATGATACGGACGACCAGAAAAGCGTAATCCGGGATGCCTGTAAAAAATTAAACATCGATACAAAAATGCTGAAAGAGCGCACAATTATGAGTGCGATTTCATCTGCCAAAGATGAAATGATTTCGCCGGATGAAATGGAAGTGAATGCCGGGGGCGATTACAATGCCAAAAGAATTGCCGGTGTATACAGAGAGTATCAGAAGACACTTAAAGCAAATAATGCGCTGGATTTTGACGATTTGATATTTAAGACGGTTGAACTGTTAAACCGTGATGAGGAAGTGTTGGAAGCGTATCAGGAGCGTTTCCGTTATATCATGGTCGATGAGTATCAGGATACGAATACATCGCAGTTCCGCCTGATTAGCAAGCTGGCGGAAAAATACGGCAATCTGTGCGTGGTTGGTGATGATGACCAGTCCATTTACAAATTCCGCGGGGCGAATATCAGCAATATTTTAAATTTTGAAAATACATTTCCGGGTGCAAAGGTGATCAAACTGGAACAGAACTACCGTTCGACACAGACGATTCTTTCTGCGGCAAATGAGGTGATTGTGCATAATATCGGAAGAAAATCCAAAAAGCTGTGGACGGAAAACGGCAAAGGGGACAAGATTCATTTCCGCATTTATGAAGATGCTTATAAAGAAGCGGAAGGCGTGGTGGAAAATATCTGTGCCTGCGTGCGCGACGGCTGGAATTATAACGATATTGCAATTCTTTACCGTACCAATGCACAGTCCCGTCTGCTGGAAGAAAAACTGATAGTCAGAAATGTGCCGTACCGCATTTACGGCGGCATTAACTTCTACCAGCGAAAAGAAATCAAAGATATTCTTGCCTATTTAAAGACGATAGATAACGGTATGGACGGGCAGGCGGTGAAAAGAATTATCAATGTACCGCGGCGCGGAATCGGTGCGACAACACTGGAACGTGTACAGGAGTTTGCCGATGCCAACGATATGACGTTCTGGGATGCCTTGTGCAATGCCGCAGAAATTCCGAATATCGGCAGGGGACTTTCAAAGATTGAATCCTTTGTGACACTGATTCTCGGATTTCAGGCAAAGAAGCAGTTTTTGTCTATCCGCGAGCTGACAGAAACAATTCTTGAAGATACAAGGTATATGGAAGCACTTGCGGAAAACGAAACCAAGGAAGAAGTTGAAGCAAGACAGGAAAATATCGATGAATTTATGAATAAAATCATCAGCTATGAGGAACAGACCGAAGGTGATTTTTCAGAAATGCAGACAGACAGAGAAAATCCGCAGGCAGCTCCGACACTCAGCGGATTCCTTGAGGAAGTGGCGCTGATTGCAGATATTGACAATCTGGATCAGGACGGCAATCAGGTCATGTTAATGACCCTGCACAGCGCAAAGGGGCTGGAATTTCCGATTGTATACATGACAGGACTGGAAGACGGACTGTTCCCAAGCTACATGACGATTATGTCCGATGACCCGACAGAAGTCGAGGAAGAACGCCGATTGTGTTATGTCGGCATTACAAGAGCCCAGAAGGAATTAAATATCAGTGCGGCAAAGACACGTATGATTCACGGCGAAACACAGATGAATAAGGTGTCGCGTTTTGTAAAGGAGATTCCTGAAAATCTTTTAGAAGTTGAAAATCACAGCTACGGCAGTAAGAAAAGTGCCATTTCTTTTGGCGGCAAAGACAGTAGTGAATCACAGGGACACTTTGATTTCCGTGCAAATGCAAAGGCGGCGCTGTCCCGCTACGGAAGCGGAACAACCACTTATGGTCAGGGCAATAAAAAGGTTGCAATCAGTGGACAGAAAGGCATCGGCAGTGCCTATGCCACAAATTACGGCAGGACACCGACTAATTATGGTACAGGAAACTTTGCACAGCCGAATAAAAAAGTCGGTTTTGGGAAAGAATTTCCGATGGACATATTTGATTTAAAAAAGCCGGCAAAAACCACAACGTCCTATAGCATGCCATCAAAGAAAGCAGCCGGGGCAATTAAGTCGTCAGGACAGGCAGCAGGCGGGACAGGGCTTGGCTACCGGGTCGGCGATACCGTTTCCCATGTCAAATTCGGAACCGGACAGGTGCTTGCTATCGAAGACGGTATGCGTGATTATATGGTGACAGTCCAGTTTGAAGAATTTGGCACAAAAAAAATGCTTGCAGGGTTTGCAAAATTAAAAAAACAGTAGTAAATCGGGCAGGCATATGCTATAATGACAATAGAATATACGTGAAAAGAAAGGGGCTATGATGATGATGAGCAGAGATAAGATTGAGGATAAATTAGAAGAACTTATTGCAGCAAGCAGACTCAATGAGCTTTTAAACAAAAAAGAAGCCGAGGAAGAAAAGAAAAAGAGCAACTGCGTGATTGCAGTGCTTGCAGTCATCGGTGCAGTTGCGGCAGTCGCAGCGATTGCTTATGCGGTTTACAGATATTTCACACCGGATTATCTGGAAGACTTTGACGATGATGATTTTGAAGACGACGATTTTGAGGAAGATGACTTCGAGGATGAAGACTAATCCAATCGTAAGTGAAGAAGTTTACAAGGATGCCACTGGCTGGAGTATCAGTCAGTGGTATTTTTTAAGAAAATTTATGATTATGGCAGAACAGGAAAATAAAAAGAAAGCAAGAGCGAGGTATTCATGAAAAAAGGCGAAACATATACAGGACGCGTACAGCATGTGGATTTTCCCAATAAGGCGGTGGTATTTACAGAGTCGGAAAATCCTGAAGATAACGGACAAAAGGTTATTGTAAAAAATTCAATTCCGGGACAGAAGGTCCGGTTTATGGTCAATAAAAAGCGCGGCGGCAAATGTGAAGGCAGACTGCTTCAGGTGCTTGAAAATGCACCGTCAGAAACAGCAGACAGATGTAAGCATTTCGGAACATGCGGCGGCTGTGTCTACCAGAGTGTGCAGTATGAAGAACAGTTAAAGATGAAAGAAGCACAGGTTCATAAACTGCTGTCGGAAGCGGTTGACGGGGAATTAAACTTTGAAGGCATTATCGGAAGCCCGTGTCAGGAAGCGTACCGCAATAAAATGGAATTTTCATTCGGTGATGAAGTAAAGGGCGGCGAACTGGCATTAGGTCTGCATAAGCGCAACAGCATGTATGACATTGTGACGGTGGACGGCTGTAAAATCGTTGATGAAGATTATCATAAAATTTTAACGGCGGTGCTTGAATACTGCCGGAAAAAGGAACTTCCGTATTACCATAAAATGACCCATGAAGGCTATCTGCGCCACCTGCTGGTGCGCAAAGCCGTAAAGACACAGCAGATTTTAGTGGATGTTGTGACAACGACACAGATAGAGTTTGATATGGCAGAACTGGCGGGTATTTTACGGGAACTGCCGCTTTCCGGTACACTGACGGGATTTTTACATACACGCAATGACAGTGTCGCCGATGTTGTCAAAAATGAGGGTACAACGGTACTTTACGGCAGGGATTACATTGAAGAAGAACTGCTCGGACTGACTTTTAAAATTACGGCATTTTCATTTTTCCAGACCAATTCACTGGGAGCAGAGGTGCTGTATTCCAAGGCGCGTGAGTATGTCGGTACGACAAAGGACAAGGTGGTCTTTGACTTATACAGCGGCACGGGAACAATTGCACAGATTCTTGCGCCGGTTGCCAAAAAGGTTATCGGTGTTGAAATCGTGGAAGAAGCCGTGGCAGCAGCCGCAGAAAATGCAGAAAGAAACGGACTGGACAACTGTGAATTTATCGCAGATGATGTGTTAAAAGCACTCGATCATATCACAGACCACCCGGACTTTATCATGTTAGACCCGCCGCGTGACGGCATCCATCCGAAAGCACTGGAGAAGATTATTGATTACGGTGTGGACAGCATGGTCTACATTTCCTGCAAACCGACTTCACTGGCAAGAGATCTGGCGGTGTTGCAGCAGAGAGGATATAAGGTTGTAAAGAGCTGCTGTGTGGATATGTTTCCGAATACTGTACATGTGGAGACGGTTGTCTTGCTTTCCAAGGGAGAGGTCGACTCGAAAAAGATTCGGGTTGAGTTCTCTTTGGAAGATATGGATATGTCCGAATTTCAGGATGGGGCAACCTACACCCAGATCAAGGACTATGTGCTGGAGCATAGTGGGTTAAAGGTATCCAACCTGTATATCTCATAAATTAAGCGGAAATGTGGGATTGGGGTCGGTAAGAACTATAATCTGCCGAAGTCCGAGGGCGCAAGAGGTTCGGTGGACCTCTGTTCTGCGCCGACCGGAGCGGGAGCGGAGACTGCCAGACAGCCACAGTGTCCGCCGGAAAAAGAGAAAGCAATCCGAGAAGCATTCAAATATTTTGGGATGATCTAACATCCCATAGAATGGAGGTTTCTAATGGATAGATTGATTTCTTGTGAGTTCAACATGGATAATGCCTGTGTGGAACGGAAATTCTTAGATGGCAGCATGATTGTCATTGATACCATCGCCGTGGAGAATGGGGTCGCCGACAATATGTATCAGCGGTCAGAATTGGACTATCTGATCTACAATGATCCGATTGGATATGCAGACTTGATATTGAACGGTGATCCCGAAATTATCTAAAAACTGTAACTGAATGTAAACCCTTAGATTAAAACTCAGCCCTCTGCCTTTTCATTGGCAGAGGACCGTTTTTTGCTTAACAGTTATTGAGCATCCCTTAATTGCTCTACAACGCTGCATTTCGCTGCGTTATTATACATCATGCAGGGGATCAGCCACCCCAGCAGAAGAAATACCGGAATTGTCAGCAGGACAGGCAGAATGGTGAACCGATACTCGAAGAACCAGAACATACTGCCCAGCATTTTTCCTGCAAGAGGTTCCACCAACAGCGACAGAATAAAGGCTGCCGCTACGGAAGACATTGCGTAAAACAACCCCTCGTAGATTAGCATGGTTTTGAGCTGCCGGTTCGTCATTCCTACAGCCTGAAGCACAGCAAATTCACGGCGGCGGGAAAGGATACCGGTCATCATGGCGTTGGAGAAATTTAGAACACCCACAAGTCCAATGATGGCACAGAGCAATCCGCCCAACAGCAGAAACATATTCTGAAAGTCTTCAAATTCGGCTCGGAGTGTTGCTTTGCTTTCATACATCAATTCGGACAAGTCATTCGCAGTCAAATCAGTAAGATAATTCTCCGCAGATGCTTCTGCCTTATCATCAGGAGTATCGAACAGATAAAACATCGGGATACTCTCATGCTGGCTGTCATTATTTAGCTTTTCGATAGGAAGCACAAAACTGTAGCCTGTTGTATAATAGCGGAAACTCATAGAGTGTGGCACTGTGACATAAGCACATACTGTATATTCTACATCATGGCTTTCTGAAATCTGAAACTGTATATATTTCGATGGCGTGTTTTCATCGCAAAGGTTTCCGGTACGGCTGTCAATATCATGCCCGTCATCAATATAGGTTATGGTCTGAATAGAACCTACAGGCGGGTAAAAATCAAGATTACTTACGTTGCCATAATCATCTGTAAGGACTACTACAGCGATTGCTTTTGAATCCTCTTGGAACATAGGGGATATGTCGCCCTCAACCACAGTTAGTTTCTGAAACAGAGATTCATCCAAACCTTCGATCAATGCACGCTGGCTCACAAGATCATCACGACGATTTTGCTGTTCCAAGAGGGCTTTTGCATTTTCCTCGGATGTATAGTGCATCATGTCCTTTAGCCAGTGTTCCTCACTCATCCAGCCATATGGCTTATAGCCCGTCAGCTTGTAACCACACCCAGAAAGGGACGGAGAAATATTGGTTTCGATTTGCTCAATTTGTTCCTGAGAGATAAAGCTGCCAGAGCGACTATAACGAAAATAGTCCGTAGAGCTTACAATAAAGTCCGCACAGGTCTGCTTTGCAAGATACTTTTCCATATCAAAGCCCCCGGTAAAAGTGACCAGAATATTGAGAAGCACCACGGAAAGCGAAAGAGAGATAACCACAAGGATAGTCTTTCTTTTATTTCGCCCCAAATTAGCAAAAGCCATTTGATGTACTTTTGCGCCATGGGTAGTACAGTGTTTCTTTTTGCTCCTTACAATTTCAGTGTACTTTGTTGCTTCTACCGGAGAAACTTTTGCAGCGATCTTACCCGGACGGGAACAGGACAGCAAAACTGTAATTAGCGCAAACAGAGCAGACGCAAAGAAAATCAACGGTGAAGTGCTGACGGTGGAAACGCCGACACCAAAAGTGGTTCGTGCCATTACGACTGGCGTCAGAGATGCACCGACACCATATCCCAACAGCAATCCAATCGGAATGCCCACAACGCACAGAAATAGTGCCTGTTGGCGTATGATGCGCCGCAACTGCCGGGGTGTGACACCAATGGTTTTCAGCAAACCATAGAATCGAATATCTCCGGTAACGGAAATCTGAAATATGTTGTAGATAATCAGATAACCTGTGAAGATTACCAACGTAAGGAAAGCGACAATCGCAATCAGTATGGATGCATCTATGCTTTCGCCAAGCTGTGAAGAAGTGTAGCCCCAGTTTACACCGATGCGTACAAGTTCCCCTTCACCTGTTTCATCCCAAGCATACCCTAAGTCCAGATCCACCTGCTCCATCTGAGCACGGATGTTCATGCTGGATGCCAGCATCACATTCAAATCAATACGGAACGGTTCCAGTCCATTGGACACAGCTTCCGATTCTATTTCTTTTGCGTATTCTTCACTGATATTGATATAGTGAACAGGACTTATATCATCATATTCCCACCATCCCGTCAGAGTAAATGTATCTGTTTTCTCATAAGGCATTTGGGATAAAGCACCAACCGTATAGGTAAGTTCAATTTCTGCTCCTAACTTCGGCTCAATACCCAGAAGTTTCAAGGCATTTGTGTCCATGGCGATTTCTTTGCCGCTCTGAGGCATGTGTCCGGTGGTAGGTTTGGCAAAGCTCCATTTGGTGCAGTTGGCATCCATAAAGCTGACTTCGGCAGGTACTTTGGCAAATGCACCGCTGTCTATATAGCCGGTACTGATGCGCTTGCCGATTTCCTTTATATTTGAATGGGCGGCAATCTTTTGAATCTGTTTTTCTGTCACTTCCTTAAAGGTTCCATGACAGTACCCACCCACCTGACGGAAGGTGTAATTCTCATAGCTGGAATTTATGGACATTATTATGGTAAACAGAGAGGTAAATAGCAGCGTTCTCAGCGCAATGGCAATGATTGCAATGATATTACGCTTACGGGATGCCCATAAAGAACGCCAGCTTAATTTCCAAATACATTTTCTGTTTTTGACATTCATCGTAGCCACCTCCCGTTAGTTCTGGGAGACGATCCGACCATCTTCGATACGGATAATGCGGTCTGCCATCTGCGCAATTTCTTCGTTGTGAGTGATCATTACGATTGTCTGGGCGAACTTTTGACTGGTGACTTTCAAAAGGCTCAATACATCCTGGCTGGTTTTGGAATCCAGATTGCCGGTGGGTTCATCTGCCAGAATGATAGCGGGTGCTGCCGCCAGCGCACGGGCAATGGCTACCCGCTGCTGTTGACCGCCTGAGAGCTGATTGGGCAGCGCATCCAGACGATCATCCAGCCCAAGTGTCTGTACAATCTGCTGTACGAAATCCTTATTGACCTTGCCACCGTCCAGCTCAATGGGTAGAACAATATTTTCATACACATTCAGCACCGGAACAAGATTATATGCTTGGAACACAAAGCCGATTTTCCTGCGGCGGAAGATGGTCAGCGCTTCCTCCTTCAGGGAGAAAATATCCTGTCCGTCCACCATGACCGTGCCACTTGTAGGGCGATCCAGCCCGCCCAGCATGTGCAGCAGCGTGGATTTGCCGGAGCCGGATGTGCCGACAATTGCAACAAATTCGCCCTTCTTTACACTTAAATCAACTCCATCCAACGCATGAACTGCGTTATTGCCGGAGCCATAAATCTTTTTCAGGTTTTTTGCCTGTAAAACTTCCATAAATGAGTACCTCCATGAAAAAATCTGTATGTATGAAAGGAAATGATCCTTTGATACATACAGATTATCGCATAGGAATCTTTCCACATTCTTTCCGGCGGAAAATGAAATCTAACAGTTTTGATAGAATTGTTGTTATTTCGGCAGAAATATGG
>ENA-USYV01000976-USYV01000976.1-human-gut-metagenome-genome-assembly--contig:-NODE-976-length-29993-cov-4.535733_pt1 | contig 29993 bp, 30 predicted proteins | sample MGYA00250066_ERZ773514 | MGnify/ENA primary metagenome ERZ773514 (study PRJEB29103, sample SAMN06112049) | human gut metagenome | biome: human gut; feature: ankylosing spondylitis patient; material... | reverse complement strand
TGGTGCAAGGCGGTGCAGAGGGTCTCGGTTACTGGCCCCTGAGCGGCAGGACTGAAGCAGACAGTAGGTCCTGACGGTTCCTTGTTCAAAATTTGGATCATCTAATGGTTGAAATGGTCTAATACAACTACCATTTTGTTTGATAATATTTTTTCTTCTTTCAATACTTATTAATCTTTGTTCCCTATAATATCCTCTGTCACGTTTTGGCAAATAACTCGCCTCCTTATCACAGTTCAATTATCTGAATATCCACTTTTTATTCTGAATATTTACTTTTGTAATAAAAAGTGGATATTTGATTTTTAGTTCTTAATATCACACCTTTTAGCTGCCTCAATTTCTTTATCAGTAAGACGGTCGGCTCCAGTGATAATCTCTTCTAATGTTCGAGGTGTATAATTCATGTATGGCATCATAGCTCCTGCGTTATACATATTACATGGTCGATTATACAGTTCTTTCATTTCATATTTAATACGCTCCATCATATTCCACTCGAACGAATTATGTACATGTGCATAAAGATGATACCAACCGTAATAATGATGATTGAAACATGGAATCGGATAATGGCAGAGTACAACACCATTACTATTCTTCTTGCCATCTGTTCCGGTGATATGCAGCTCTTTATAGTCTGTAATTTCTACAAACATAGACTGCAACTCTCTATTTTTAAGATGCTTATGATCATGATTTCCCCTAATTAAATGAATATGTCCATTTAACTGTTTAAGAATTCCAAGAGTCTTTGTAGTGTTATACCAACTGATGTCACCAAGAATATATACATCATCTTCCATACTAACAACATTGTTCCAATTTTTAATAAGCACAGCATCATGGTCTTCAATTGTCTTAAATGGGCGATTATCAAATGATAGACAATTTACATGACCAAAATGTAAGTCACCGATAAAATAATTCATACATGTCATGCTCCTTTAAAAATTTTTTAAATTCGTCTTCTGCACGTTTTATTTTGCGATTATAATAAGATTTTTCAAATTGATATTTCGCATCAGCTTCTTCTTTATCTATATATAAGCACTCATCACATACATTGATGCTATCATTAATGTATACGCCATGTTTTGTTATGGTAATTTTTTCTATTATCATCTCTTCTAATTTGGGCATAGGCCATGGTCCAATATCCCACCAATGCCTAGGCACTCTTCCGCCAATTACTCTATATATAGTTTTACCGATATACCAATCTAAGAATTGCCTAAAAAATAAATCATCTCTATCTAAAGACATTTATATCATCCTTTAAACTTATTAATATATTTCATCATTTCATCTTCTTCCAGATAAAATGGATCTTTTCCGTCTGCTGCAATTGCTCCATGCACTACAGCTATAAATTGTTCAAATCTCAAATCTGGAGCATTTGTAGCCCATACTGCAGCTAACTCATTACAAAATTTATAAATTCTATTTGGATCTCTCATGTTCTTTTAATCTCTCTCCATATTTTTCTATGTATTCTTCATAGATATTATCCGCAACGGTTTCAATATCATCGTGCAAACTTTCTTCGGGATACTCAATAAAAGAAGGCCATACATAAGAACTCATGATAATGCGCGCAGCTTCCTTTTTAGAAAATGAATATTTCCTCATTAGAGTTTCTATCAAACCTCTTAAATAATCTTCAAGCTTTTCATCGTAAGTTTTACTCATCACGCCACCCTCACTATCTGCTCAAACAAACATATATCTTTGTCACTAACCGCCATATTCGTGTGATAATGGCCGAACAGCCATCGTGTATATTCTGTTGTGCATCGAACCCGCTCTAAGTAATTAGTAAGCTTATCTGGCTTAAAACGTCCTCCGGACATTAATGCCTGTGTGGAAGAAGCCGTACAATGAGTCAAAATAAAATCTACTTTGTTACCTGCCACTGAAAGATTAGTTGATCCTTCATCCATCTCTTCTTCGTTCGGCATTTCTTCTTCCCACCAGGAAATATGATTAATCCGATACGTTTTAGAGGTATCATTTCGCCATATTCTTACTCTAGGATCATCAATTTCAAGAACACCATCTTGAATATCATGACTCCGTGCTCCACCAAATGTAAAAAACGATTTATCATCAACATTAAATATTTGGCCTCTCATAAGATGAATAACTGAATCTTGTACAAAATGTACTTTTCCACCATGCCATTCAGATACCGGATAAGAATTAAGAAGATCAAAATTACTATGATTACCATCTATAAAAAGTGTTGTAAAATTCCTCTCTTCAAGCCAATTTAAATCATGTCTTTGCTGCGGAGTATCATTCCATATACCGAAATCACCAAGAACAATTACATAATCATCTTTAGTCATATCTCTTTGTTCCGGGAATGAATCCATATTTAATCTATGTACCCAATCCCCATGAGTATCACCTGTTACCCAGATCATATTGCTCATTTGGTTTCATCTCCTTCGATTCCTCTCTTAACCTAATAGCTCTTTTGACTTCTCTGTCTGTACTTTTCACATGCCTCCCACTTGCACACTTTACGCATTTAATTCTCCAATGACCTTGGTATCGTTCAAAATGCCCAAACCCAGTGGGTACATATTCACCACAACAATAACATGTTCCTGGATATCTATTTCTTGCCATTCTTCATCTCCTCCAACTTCTTCTCAGCTTCTTCACGGGTTAGAAACCATGTTTTCCCGTATTCTACGTCAACACAAATAACGTTCGGGGCATGAATACTGTCTTTATCACACTGTACGAACCAACCACTTTGTGAAAATACAATGCTGTAAGCTTTTTGATGATACACTCTGTTATTTGCTTTATATCCATTCAGAACATTTAAATCATAATTCGCTTTGCTCGGAATCTTATAAATATCATCACCGATTTTAACCGGCAATCTCACAAGCAAGCCCTGTTCTTCAAACTGCTCATATTCTGCCAGCTTTTTGCAAGCATCAAGCATGAGGCTGCATCTATCATCAAGGCATTCTCCCATCCCACAGCATGGCTCTTCAAAGCATTTAGGATAATACGCATTGCCTATCTCAGATATCTTTGTTAATCTCGCCATCTGTTTCACCTTAAAATCTTATATTATTTATTCTCCAGTTCATTGTACTTATCAAGTAACTCTCTAAGTGCCGGATTCTCTGCTGCATACATTTCGTATTTCTTTGTTTCATCCATTTCTTTAATAACTTTATCCATCTCTTTGCGGAGTTTTGCTGCCTCTTCACGCTGCATAACTCTATATTCGTATGCCGCTGTATTAATTTTACAAATAACTTCTGCAGTAATTCCTTTAGGAATATTCTCCTCAATAAAATCTGGTGCAACAAAGTCTTTAATAGTTACAATGCGATCAGAACCATTGCCAGAGACATATACTGTATCTCCAACAGCATATTTTGTTCCATCTTCATAAATTGCAAAGTAATATTTTCTTTTACAACATCCAGATCCTAATTCAACAACTGCTACTGACTGATATCCTGTTAATTTTGCCATTTCTTCATTCTCCTTTTTCTCAATATTAATAAATTCACATTCAAATTCGCGTTTTCGCATTTCTTCAATTTTTATAGGAAACTTTATCATATGTTGCCACCTATATTTATTTCTTCTTATTTTTAAATAGCGTACTGATCAAAAGCATAATTAACCAGCATCCTGTTGCAATTGGTAAACTAAAACCAATTCCAAAACATAATGTGATTAAATAAATAATCCCACAAGTCACGCCCCAACTAAGTAAATATGCAAGTACGATCACTAATATAAAACCTAATCAATTCATTTATTCTTCTTTCTTGGAGCAGGATATTTCACCTGCCCCATGTTGTTATATTATTTTCCTGCCTGCTGTGTCTGACCATTCAGAATCTTGACTCCGCCTGTAGATCTTACTGTGTCTGCTGCCAGTTCTCTCATCTGTGTATACGCATCATCCAGTTTTCCCAGTAATGACATTTTTTCATTTGTAAGAGAAGATACATCCTCAAGAAGTTTAGAAATCTGATTTGTAAGGTCTTTTACTTTATACTCGTTCTCCTGTTTCAGGTATCTGATCTCGAAAGCGTTAGATTTGGCTGCATCAGCCTTGCCCTTCTTGATTCCTTCTTCGGTTGCTTCCTGAAGCATCTGCGGGATCTCTTTTACTTTCTTCTCAAGATCCTCAATATACGCTGTTTTCTCAGCAATCTCTGCTTCATCGGCTCTGACCGCTGCAATTCTCTCATTTAGCTCTTTCTCGCGTTTAGTAACTTTATCAGTCCAATCATCGTCAGCAGCTTTACGATTTCTGTTGATATTGTAATCGTATTCTTCTTCTTCACGCTCGCGCTCTTTTCTAAGAGCAGCTTTTAATTCGTCGGACTCTTTTTTAATAGAATTGAGAATATCATTTTTCTCCTGTTTAAGATTATTGATATCGTCATTCAGCTCTGCAGCCTTAACATCATGATTATTATTTAGCTCTTTCACTTTCTCATCATACTTTTCTTTCAGCTCGATCTCTTTTGCTTTATAAGCATTTACCATCGCAACGAAAGAATTCGCCTCGGCATCCAGATCATACAAATTCTTAAGCTCTCCCTGTTTAATGCTAATTGCATCTTTAAGATCGTTATATTTAGCAACGATATTTGGATTAAGAATATCCTGTGTTACAATATCATCTGCAGATGCAAGTGTAGCTGTTTCTTTTTCTACCATTGCTGCTTTTACAGGATCGTCTGTGAGCTGCGCCTGAGCGTCAAGTTTAGCCTTTGCTGCTTTGTATGCCTCCATAATTTCTGCCTTTGTTGATTTTAATGTCACTTCTGCCATTTCTTTATTCTCCTTTAATTTAAAATATTATATAAAATTAATAATTTACAGTATCAAATATAAAAAAATTAGTCGCATTTACTCCATCCACAAGATTTGCAAGTATTGCATCCGCCTTCAAATACAAGTACTCCACCACATTCAGGACACTTTGGAGTAATACTTGGTTCTACGTTAATTAACGATGTTTTTTTCGGTGTGGTAATTGTTTCTGATACATACGAATCTTCGACATCATCAAATAATTCATTTTGTAATTCGTTATACATATCAAGTAATGCATTGCCAATAGCTACAGGGCAACTGCTACCTTTTGATGTATCATGTTTTGTAGCACTTCTTACAGCATATGACGGACAAGTCCCAGACGATTTTAATTGATCTACAATAGAATAAACATCAATTCCTCCTCTAGCACAAAGAGAAATAGCTCTTGATAATCCAATCATAAAATTATTACAGCCTCCAGATGATCCTTTGCTAAAATATGTTTCAAGAAGCTGACCTGTTTCGGGGTCAAAGAATGCTTCACAATGTAAGGTTCCGCATCCTGTTTTTAAAGTCCTTTTTTTACCAATACAATTATCATCAGCTTTGATGATCATTCCTCTTTCAAGAGTATGATGTTTAATATCATCTGATTTTTCATCTTTTTTCTCTTTAATAGTTGTCGTCAAAATTCCGGCACGTTTACATCCGTCTCTAAAAATAGTCACACCTTTTAATCCTGCATCCCACGCTGTCATATATAAATTTTCAACCTGTTCAACAGTAAAATCATTTGGGACATTAACTGTAGAACTAATAGATGCATCAATATGTGATTGCCAAATACTCTGCATATAAATTCTGTTTTTATAATCAAGTGTCTGAGCAGTCACAAAGTAATCCGGTAATTCAGAGTCGTCTTTCAATCCATGTTCATCCATATATTTCTTTACAATGGGAGTATAAACTTTATAATATTCATCGTGTCCTTTAAGAGATTCTGTTTTACGTGTATAATAATTTGCAAAGATTGGTTCAATACCACCAGATACACCGAGCATTGTCGATAAGCTACCAGTTGGTGCAATAGTAAGTAATTGTGAGTTTCTAAGACCGAATGAAGAAACTAATTCTTTTGTTTCTCCTAAAGCATTTTTACTATAAAACGCAGATTGTTCAATAGCTTCCGGTTTATACTTAGGATATGGTTCATCATGTTCCTTTGACAATATAGCTGATGTTTTAATTGCCATATCTGCCATAGTATGTCCGATCATATCACATAAATCAATAGCTTCTGGACTACCATATTTAATCCCTAATTTAATAAGTAAATCCGCAAGTCCAAAAATCCCAAGTCCAATCTGTCTCCAATCATATACAGATTCTCTTTGTTCTTTCAGTGGGTGAAGCGGTAGTCCTTCATCTAATACTTCGTTCAATGCGATAACAGATTCTTTTACACAATATTTAAAATCATCAAAGTTAAATCCAGTATCACAAACAAATTCCGACAAGTTAATACTACCTAACAAACACGATCCGCCCGCTGGAAGGGGTTCTTCGGCACAAGGATTTGTCCCCGCATATTCAAAATCATCATCGCAGCTAAGTAGATTCCAATTATTAATTCTATCCCAGAAAAGCATTCCAGGTTCTGCATAATCCCAATTCATTTCGCACAGTTTATGAAAAATTGTATATGCATCTACTTCTTTGGTAATTTTTTCACCTGTTTCTAGTCTAGTAAACGATAGAGTAAATGAAGTTCTATTCTTTACAGCAACCATAAATTTATCTGTAATTCTGATAGAGATATTTGCTTTAGTAACTCTATCAAGGTCTGATTTAATTTCGATGAATTCTTCAAGATCTGGATGTTCACAGGACAAACTAAGCATTAAAGCTCCTCTACGTCCACTTTGGCCAATCAGGCCAGTTACCATAGAATACAAATCCATAAATGACACAGAGCCAGTTGTCTCTTTTGCTGCATTATTGACCTTGGCACCTCTTGGAGCTAGCTTACTGATATCAACTCCGCATCCTCCGCCATAACTATATGTACGTGCCAGTTTTTTTGCACAATCAAAAATACTTTCAATATTATCTTCTGGTGGTTCAATTACATAGCAGTTAGACAAGCTGATCTTCCTGCCTTTATTCTCAAGTCCTCTATTCGCAAGGATCCTACCACCAAATAAGAATTTTTTCTGTCTAATTAATTCTGCAATATTCTTATTTCCTCCAGAAATTCGGTTTATCCATTCATCAAATGTTTCATCTTTAAACCGATATTTATTAGTCCAGATATCTTTCCCAATTTGATTATCATGCCCCAACCATTCATCTAAAGTCATTTTTGTTTAATCCTTTCGTTATATATTAAATTTATTATTTACAGTTTCAAATGTTAAGAACTAAGTTATTTCTTTCTTAATCCATTCACATACAATATCCACAGATTCATCAAGAGGCTTGTCGTTTAATAAATGATAATCAAACATCTGTGCCTTTTCATATTCTGCAAATTGTGTGCTCTCATCGTCATACCTGCTCTTAAATTCTTGTTTTGTCCCACCACGATCAATAAATCTTTGTTCGTTTAACCTATATGGAACACGAATATAAATCTCTATAAATTTATACTGATCTCCACAAGCTTCTTTTAAGTTCTTGACACCTGCTGGGTCGATCACATATACATCTGATTTATCTAATTCATCAAATGTAGTAGCATATCTATTCCCATTAATTTCTGTGTATGCTGCGAACCCTTCCATGTTACCAATGTAATCAAATTCTTCATTTGAAACAAAATAATGATCCCAACTATCATTTTTCTCATTCTCATTACGAGGATTCCTGGTAGTAAGGCTTTTTACCTGTTTTAGTCCAAGTTTTTCACAAACACTACGTGCTATAACAGATTTCCCGGCACCAGTACGTCCTATAAATAAGAACTTAACTGGTTTTATTATCTTCTGATCCTTCTGTATTTCCTGATTCTGATTCTGGTTCTGGTTCATTCTTTTCTTCGCCTTCTTTCTGTATATAAAGCACATAATTATTGTTTTTAGTACATGCGGCTTTAAATAATGTGGCTGTCATCTGCCCCTCAGCTTCAAGGAACCTTCTGCAAGATTCTTTTAAGTCGCATGTATTGTTGTCATTCTTGCAGAAGTATAAAGAATCTAAATTAGACATTATTGCTCTCCACTTCAAGCAAGAATTCTCTAGTAATCCATGGATACCACTCATGTACCTGATCGATTAAACGTTCGATAGCAATCTGTAGCTCTGGGGCTGCATTACCATGAGCAAGGTGTCCATTTTCTTTATCATTCATTCCTCTTTCAATATACACATGAGCAAGTTCTGTAACATTGATTTTGAATGTAAAATTCATAGGAAGCGAAAGCATATACAAACCGCGTTTTACATCATTATTCTTCTCAAGACCTTTAAGAATGTAACCATTCTCAGCTTTAACATATGTTTTACCATCATGCTCAATCTCATTTGGAAGACCCATATTTAAAAGCTGCAGAGCCATATCTGTAGGAATAATCTTGCCATCATACCATTCAGACATCTCTTCTGTATTATAAGAAGCAAGTCTGGTGCTGCTACGAATAATCCGGTTATCCATTCTTTTTGCATGAGCATCAAGATCGTCAGTAGCTCCTCTATGAAGCCCAATTACAACTACTGAGAGATCTACAAAACGCCACATTGTAATATGTTTTCTGCCAAACTTAACAAGCTTCTTCATCATATCGTCAAACTCAACAGCCATCGGATCATTATCATTAAAATTTTTTATAAATCTTCCATGTCGATCTGTGCAATACTCTACAACAGTTTTGATCTTATCCTCCAATTCGGGAGTCCATGTACGTTTGCTCATGTACATTGTCCTGAGCGCATCTCGGATTGAATGCATTTCGGTCAAATAAATGTCCATTTTTTATTCTCCTTACTTTTGTTAAAGTTTATATTTTACAGTTTCAACTTTTTTAAAAAATCAGCATCTCTTGCTGATGAAGATATCATATCATTTTTAATCATGATTGTCAATATAAAGTTTATATTTTACAGTATCAACTTTTTAATAATTTCTGCATAAAAGTTAATCTGCTACAATTTTCTTTTTTCTTAACAGCTATATTTACAGTTTTAGCATTTCCAATATGAAAGCACTTTTCTTTCATTCGAGTCAAAGCGACATAAACAAGATTAGAATTCAACATAAAGGTATGCGCCGGCGGTGTTAAGAAGATAATAACCTTCGCATTACCTCCTTGTGACTTGTGCACAGAAATAGAATATCCTAAAAGAACTTTTTTCATCTCTTCTCTGTCATAATACACATCTACACCATCAAAGTTAATGATTACTATCTCATTGTCAAGATCAATCTTGATGACCTTGCCAATCATACCGTTTGGTACAAAAGTACATTCTACATTATCATCGTTGGCGTCTACTATTGCATCTGTTCCTAAATATACTCTGGCCTTATAGTTATTTGCAGTTTGAATCACAATGTCATCTTTATAATAAGTAATTTCTCCTACAACCATATTCATTGCATGACCATAATTTTCATTAGCAACCTTCTGCAGCTGATTATTAATCTCAACGGTTCCCCATTCTCCTTTATTATAAGAAGACAACACTAATATATCCTCCGGAGCATAGTCTTTCAAAAGTTTTGTGTATAATGCTACTACTACCTTTGGAATACGATGCGCTTCTTCCTGAATAAACGTATAATCTTGGTTACTTCCAAATGTAGTACATTTTTCACTTATGTCTTTTAAATATGGAACCATATTACGAACATCGGTAGCCACTTTCATTAATCCACCTTCACCATAACGAAAGATCTTATTCAAGGTGACTGTAGGCACGATATCAGACTTTAAAAAATCATACAGGAGGTTTCCTGGTCCAACACTAGGAAGCTGCGCGGAATCTCCAACCATAATAAGCTTTGTTTTTTTAAAATCAATAGCTTCTATAACATGGCTAAATAAAAATATATCAGTCATAGAAAACTCATCGATAAGGAGTACATCACAATTAATCGGATTATATTTATCATATCCCCATCCTTCAGGCGGCATATATCCAAGCCCTCTGTGGATTGTCGAAGCTGGCTTCTGAGTATAATCTGCAAGGACTTTTGCAGCTCGTCCAGTCGGAGCCATCAGCTTATAAGTCCGCCCATTCTCATCAAGCATCCGAATAAGCATAGCAGATGTAGCAGATTTACCGGATCCACCAAAACCATTGAGAATCATGATGTTATTTTCACAAATACACCGTAACGCTTTAACCTGCTCATCAGTAAGCGAATATTCACCTGCATTCTGATATTTTCTCCAATCAATATTCCATCTTCTCGGATTATCATTTGCATGAGAAATAACATTTGCGATTCTAACTTCAGTATCATATGTAATTCTCAATGCCACAGATCCTGTTTCTTTGTCACAATATAACTCTTTATCTTTCAAGCATGAAACAAAATGCTCTGTCATACATTCCGGTATCTTTCTAATGCCATTATCTCTAAGAGCCATGATATCCATTCTGGTATTACCATTATTCTGATTTTCATTAAGTTCGTATTCAATATATGCAGCACATCTCTGTTTACTTGTCCTAAGATCGAATCCAAAATTGATCATCTTAGTTTTTTGAAGTTCAAGCAACATCAAATCTGCTTTTACAAATCCAATACCAGAAATCCTGGTCAAACATTTATAAGGCTCGGTTCTTAATTTTTTACGAATCTGTTCAATAGACAAATATTCATCATAAAGTTTTTTGATAATAGTCAAACTAAGAATACCACCAAATTCTGCCACTAGATCAAAGAGAACTATATTAGATGTAATCTTATCAACAATTTTATTTAGTGTCTTTGGTCCGATACCTGGGAGCTTATCAAGATCCACCTCTTTGATACTTCTGTTGTCATTAGAAATAATATCAATAATATCTGGATATTCCTGATACATTGCAGCTGCCTGTTTCTCCGAAATGATCTCACGAAGAAACGAGTATACTTCTTCTCCTGTCTTTGGACGCTGAATAACAATCTTCTGCACCTTATATGTTGGACCATATTTACCATCTTCTAGTTCTGCTTTGATTTTATATGGCTGTGTAATACTCAAATCACACAATTCTCCAGATATAGATACATTATCGTATTTATTCTTTTTAACATCTGGATATTTCTCGGTATCAACATTCATTGCGTAAATGGCCCAGTCCGAATCCGGACTAGACCATACGCAGCGTTCAACTCTACCCTCAAACTCTACGATTTTATTCTCATTCATTTCTTATAACCTCATAATTATCTAATATGTCTTCTAGTTCTTCTGTTTCTTGCCATGTTCCATTTATGCATTTTTTCTTATGTTTCTTTGTAAATCCACAAACTCTAAGAATTGAATACTCACCAAATGGATTATTTTCAAAAGTTTTTACGCTTGTTACTCTGGTTTTTATATCTTCGCCTGTTTTTATATTATGCAGCGTACAATAAGGTTTTCTAACTTCCTTAAATGTTTTATAATCAGTCACAATATAGAAACTATGATTAACTCTCGGATTACTATACACAACATACTGCAAATATTCTTTTTCGAATTTGACTTGCTCTACTACAGACATTGATTTATTTTCCAGTCTTGAAGCAAGTTCAAAGATCAGCCCTTCATTATCAAGATCACGATACTGAGAAGCTGTTTCTCGCCCAGCGTACTTTTTCATAAGAAATTCAGTCAATCCAAGCTCTTCTAGTTTCTTCTTACTGATGATCTTTGCAGTCGCAAGCTTATCATATATATTTGTTACATTCATCAGATATTTGTTGTTACCAAATTCTGAAAAAAAGTTAAGACCAGTAAGAATTGTAAGCTGTCTTGAATTTACCGAAGTCTTTGAATTAATATCTCCAAGTAATTGTGTAAAATCTTTATAGCTATTATTGTGAGCAAGATCTAACATTTCATACGCTATTATCGCATTACAAAATTTAATTGAAGCAATACCTTTATATAAGGCATGGTTTGGTTTATCTACTGTATATTCTGGGCCAGATTTACCAAATTGAATATTATTTATTGCAACATGTTTGATCTTAGCTAATTCTGTACCCATTATTATATCATCTGTATTATTTGCACAATTTAAATATGACGCAATAAACTCTTCTGGATAATAATATCTACACAAAGCACACATATAGCCAATCATTGAATATCCAGTGGAATGATTAAATCCAAACATATAGTTTGATGAATCTTCAATAATTTGGAGAAATGTCTTAGCCTCTTTTTCTGCTATATCTCGTGATTGCGGAGACATTTTGCAATATCCATCAAGAATGTCTGGTAATGCTTTCTGTAAACGATCCATCTGTTTACGACCAATTGCTCTTCGAACATTATCTGCTTCAGAACCACTAAGTCCACATATCTTTTGGAGGAATGCAATAACATCCTCTTGAAATATAAGGAACCCTCTGTTATCTTTAAGCAAATCATCAATAAGCGGAGATGGATTTTTATTAATTTCTCCGGCAAGTAACCTGTCCCTATAAGAAGCGCCAGATGGTCTAAGTGATGCATTAATCATCGACAAATCATTGACACATTGCGGTTTATAATTTTTAAGCATTTCAAAGGCATATGCAGATTCGAATTGAAAAATCCCAGCAGGACTAATGATAATATCATCCCACACCTTTTTGTCATTCCAATTAATCTGATGCGATTTCGGATATGGCTTTCCTACATATTCATAACATTTTCTGATAATCTGTAAATTTTTCAAACCAAGAATATCATACTTAACAAGTCCTGCTCCATCATGGATTTCTTCCATATTAATACAGATAATCTGCTTACCATCATTCCAAAATATTCCATAATTATCTGGCAATGTAATTGGTGATACTACAATTCCTGCAGGATGTATTGATTGAGATACCGCTGTCCCGTTAAGACCATCAAAATAATAAAACAACTGTCTATATTGGTTCTCTTTTAAATCTTGCATCTGAGATACAGCCTTTTTATGCTCGGTTTTCTTTCTTTCATAATCTTTTCTTATGCTATAATATTCGCTGTCTTTTTCTGCGCTCTCAATCTTATCGAAATGAGGTATCTCCTCAATTTCTTTAATGCGTTTTGCTGTACTGTCAATAGCATCTTTATAAGTACTGTACAATAATTTAATGTGTGCAACCTCTGCAAGTGGAATATCCAATGCTCGTCCTATTTCATCAATTGTACCTTTATCAGATATCGTTCCAATAGCAAGAATATAAGCAGTTTTATCATATCCGAAGGATTCAATAATATGGTTGTATACCAATTCTCGTTGATCAGGCGAAATATCCAAATCAATATCTCCAACTTCTTCACGATCCTCATTTGCAAAACGTGAAAAAATAGTATTCCAAACAATAGGATCTACGTCGATGATATCTGTAATATAAGCTATCGTAGAACCACCTACAGATCCTCTGCATGGACCAACCGGAATGCCATGATCCCAACACCAGCATACAAGTTCAGACATAAAAAGCATAAATCCAACCATATTAATCTTTTTGAAAACACGCATTTCTTCTGCTATTCGCTTTTTATATTCCGGAAGTTTTTTTCGATCAATAATACCTTTATCAACTTTTTCTTTCAGCATCCGAACAATACGCTTCTTTAAAACTTCCTCTTCATTATCATAAAGCTTTGGATATTTTACTGATGTGTCAAGCTCAAAATCCTCAACAGAATCTGCCATTACATTAGTATTTTCAATAGCTTGTAAAATAGCATCAAATGGAATACCACAGCCTTGCTTACGAAACATATCTACTAATTCGTCATATGATTTATAAGTAAGATCAAACTTATCTTCGTCGGCATATTCAATACCTTTGGCCTTCTGTAATATACTTCTACATTCTGCTTTATAATAATTAATACTATGCGTATCTGTGCCAGCGATTAATGGTTTTCCGGTCTGTAACGATGCCCGGTAAAGAAACTCATTATATTTTCTCTGCTCAGGATGATCATGGGGTTGTATTTCATAATAGTCATACGTTTTAAGAAGCCTATGAAAAATCTCACGAGCGGTTTTGTTTTTCATTTTTACCGCTTTAATCTGCTTCTCATATTCCGTTTTTGTTGACGCTACTTCATTATCGACAAATTTGATATATGCTTCATGAGGCGTACAGTTCCAAGTAATCCATGGCTCTTCAACGTAATTCGGATCATCAATGTTATAGTCCTCGTTTTCAGATTTCGTATATGATATAATCCAGTTATTTTCTTCTTTTTCGTCTTTTCGTTTTGTTTCTATCTGCTTGATAGTATCCTCTAAATCCTGCTGCAGACGATAAGTTTTTTCCCGAATTGATTTTTCGATATCATTTGGATAATTATGCAATGGAGACGCAAGACAAGCAGAAATCTTAATTACATTATCAGAAATATTGAGAAACTCTTCAAACGTAATTCTTGGCTTATAATATGTATGATCAGGCCGTGTAGATTTTTCAATCAAAAGATTAATCTCTTTTACGCCTTCATAATTTTTAGCAAGTAAAATAGTATGATAATTATCTCGTACCTTCTCTTCTAATGATTCTGTAAGATAACACTCAACTCCATGGATATATTTCAATCCTTTAGAGTTGATGTACATCTTTTTTTCAATCCAATTGTAAATATTGCCATGTTCTGTAATGGCTAATGCTTTCTGTCCTAACTCTGCAGCTTTATCAGCATATAATTTATAATTGGTACAACTATCAAGAAGAGAATCCTCTGTATGCACATGATATGCTGTATAGTTACTCATTCTCTTCTCCTATTTACAAGTCATTAAGCCAGTCCAGATTATCAACTTCATATTCACCTTCGTCTGACTTCTTTGGTCCTAAAATACTGCCATTCTTTTCGGCCTCAAACTTCTCCAGATAAGCTTTATAGGGCTTGTGTAAATTAGGAGAATACGCACAGAGGTTCGATAAATAATAACTCTGTTTCTTTATACTATCTTCGTCTTCCCACCATATCTTGTCAGCTTCTTCATATTTGCCGGCTGCTTTTAACTCTTCATATTCAGCTTCTTTCTTACGAATCAGCTTCATTGTACTGATAATAAAATCTTCCCAATACTGAATCAACTCCGGAGTAAGATCTACATATACATAACAGTCATGCAGCTCATACTTCTCTTGCACTTCTGGTGGCAAACATGTAATATCATTGGTCTGTGCTAGTTCATCAAGATATTCAAGTAACTGATCTTCGTATCCAAATTCTTTCAGCCACATTTTGGCATTGGCCTGCAGCTTATTGCCGAGTTCAAACCTTTCAATTTCTCGTACTTTCTTAACACCTTTTTTAGATTGAACAGTTACACATTGATACTTTAAAAAGTTCCAGGCAATACGGATCTTTTCATATGGAATGCCTTGTTGATGTAATCCCAGGGAATAGAGCACTAACTGTCCGCATTCATTTTTTGCTTTATCTCCCTTGTATATTGAAGACGTCTTCCAATCTAATATTGTATGAACACCATCGTCATCTACCAAATGAGCATCCATATATCCTTGGTAATATTCATCTCCGACTTTTATTTTGATAAATTCCTCAATATTCATCTGAGATGTAATTGGTTCGTGAGTAGAAAAGAAATTCTTTAAATCATAGTAGTATTTATTAGCAATATTATTATTTCGTTCACTATCACTTCTCACAAATTTCAGATCGGCCATATCAAAAGCCATGGTCCATCCATCTTCAAATTCGTTCACCATATCTGCATAAGAGATCTCTTTCCCATAAAATTTCTCAAGAATTTCATGAGACAATCCTCCGGTGACAACATAAATGCTGTCTGCACGGTCTTCTTTCTTATGTAATATGTATTTTAGTAAATACTCATAAAGGCTATTGTGTATGCAGTTTACACGACTCCATGAGTTGAGCCTATCGACTCCAAGTGCCTCGCACATCTTCTGCAAATCTTCATAACTTACTCTCAAATTATTTCTTTAATTTCTCAATATATTTTTTATGTTCCTTTTCTGTATAAGGAATCCTCCATTTAAACATGAAGTTATATAACTTATTTGGTAAATCCGCCGGAGAATCTTTATCTCCTAAGATATCCCACTTATCGTATATGTAGCTGACTTTACGCAGTCCATAAAACTTTTCACACATGTTCCAGACTTCTTCTAACGGAACATCCTTATCCATTGCTATGATCACTTCTTGGACTCCAGTGCCTAATATAACCCTTACTTGTTCATCAGACATAACATGTCCCTCAAGTGCCACACATGTAGAGTCATTCCTGCTATCTCTTTTTAATACCGATTTCTCAGCTTCAAATACAACAATATATCCAGCCTTTTTAATATCGTCTTTATTCTCCCAAAGACCATAAAGATTAATGTCTTTTCTCATTCCTGGAGTAATAAAATATTTAGCAATGCCAAATAATGAACAATTTGGAACAGAAGATCTTGCATTATATCCCATTAATGTCCCATCCGCCCAATATCGCACAGGAAAGACAGTTCTTTTCCATTGATATGAATATCCAAGTTCAAACTTCTTAATTGTTTTTTTTATAATTCCTTCCCTAAACAGATCAATATGAATATAAGGAGCGAAATCTAATAACACACCTTCTTCTAATGGATTAAAATCAACTATATCGCGCTTTTTGTGTCTTGTTTTGTACTTCGAAAATATGAACCATGAATCATCTTTCTTCTCAACCTTTCTATCTTTTTGATATAGATTTTTTAATCCAAAGAGTCTGTGAAGATATTTCATTGCTCCTGCAAAATCGGTGTTTCGATTGTATTGAACAAGTGAAATAATATCTTCTCCGTCGTCATAAGATACGCCCCTTGTATAATTCCTATAATTTAGATATTTATTATTTTTGATATTAATAGCAGCAGGATTATTACAGTCACCTCCTACCGCATTAGAACAGCTGTAATAATCCCTAGTGTCGTGATACACTATGTTGCTGCACCCTATACTCTCTAACACAAAAGGTATTTTATCGTGTTTAAAAATATATTCTTTTATTTCTAATGCAGTCATATACTATACGTCCTTTTTAAAAGTCTTGTGGTATATTACAGATCGCAACATCTTTGTTAATATTCATGCTCAAATCATATTCGGAAATAATCTGAAACGGATCTGTGTTTCCGAATCGATTCTTCGTAATGAATGTGATCATGTAATGCTTATCTGGATCTAACTGATATGGAATCTTTGTTTTTCCATTTTTACCTGCTATTTTATATGCTTTGATTTCATGCGAACCACCTGGAAATTCATCATCAAATGGTCTTCTCATCATGAGGTTCACGCTGAATACATCAATAATATTCTTAGCTTGTCCGATTTCATTATTTGTATAATATCTTAGTTTTACAGAAGCTTTTCCTAACTGATAAGTGACAAACAGTGCTACATTCTTGGCAGATGGTTTAATAACATCATATAAATCAACCATATCTCGCTCCATTGACTTCCATGTTTCTACGTTCCTGGAATCCGAAGACTCTTTCAATGTGTCAAGAACAAATAATCGAACTCCCATACTGGAATACTTCTTGATAACCTTAATGGCTGCTTTTACTGTGTATTTCTCAAAAGGAACAATCGTAATATTTCTACGATCCTTTAAATCTTCAAGGAATTTCGCAGCCTTTTTTAAGTTTTCAAGCACTTCTGGAGAAAAATGTCCGTCTCTCAAAACGTATTTGTGTATATTTGCCTTATAAATATTATTGGCAACCCAAATAAGTAATTCTCTACGTACCTTATCTTGATCTTCCTCATTAATCATAATGACCATTTTTTCATTATTCTCAAGTACAGATGGCATAAGATAGTTAATGGCCGTAGTTGATTTACCAACACCAGAGTTAGCACCAAGTCCATAAATATTTCCATTAAAGTTAACTCCGCCAATCTCTCTGTTCAAAATATCAGCATTTTTTAATGGCATTCCGACCTGGCTGCCAGAATTTAATTTATCAATTAAATCAAACAATCCGTCACAGGCATTGAATGTTTTTACCTGAGTTTCTACATTGATAAATGTATGATTTAACAATGCCTCTAACTCGTTATAAATATCATCGGCCTGGGCATCAACATATTTACTAAGCTTATCACCAACAGGAAACCCAATCTTTGCAAGCTTCATTACAGCATTCCACTTTTTTATTTCGCTTACATAAGAATCAAAATTTTCTTCTTTAATAAATTCTATTGCACTTTCAATCTTGTCGAATCCGCCATATTCGTCGTACTTTGCACTAAGCTTTGAATGCTTTGAAAGATACATACTAATCGTAAGTTCGTCCAAAGTATTTTTCTGTTCCACATTGATGAGATCATTTGCAATAGAATAATAAACTCTCCAAGCATTATTTGTAATATCATCAAGTTTCAATGATGTCTCTCTAATTAAATCTGGATTTTTATAAATAGATGATACTGCATTAGCTTCTGCAATCAGTTTAAACTCATTGATTTTTTTTATTGTTTCGATGCATTCTTTTTGAAATGCAGAAGCAGTTGTCGCACTACTGCGGTCGTTTACATTATGTACGACCTTCCCCATTTACCAAAGTCCCTCGAACGTCTCACTCATAGATTCATTAATATCTTCGGACTGCCTTTGGTATTCAGCTACCTCATTTACCTGAACTTCAGTATTTACTTTCTCACTCTTTTTCTTACTCATTTCCGCATTCCTCATTCTTGTATACACATCATTCAGATCATTCCGAACGATTGCACATATATAATTTATTTTTTGTAATTCACCATCAAATTTTTTATTCTTAATGGCATTCTTTATTACAAATTTATTTATCTTAAAAGTAGCAAATATAACATCTATTGGATAAGAACCGTATTGCTCGCACTTATTATTTGCCACTGCTTGACCTTTTTGAAGTCCTATCAATGCTAATGCTCCAGCTTTTTGGATCTTCTGATCAATTCCGTCATACCCAAGCAATTCTGTTTCAATCCATAAGCACATGTCACGAAACTTTTCATCTTTCCGGCCAACAATTTCAGCTTTCTTATCCTCTATTGTTTTTGCTTTTCTTATTTTTGCCATAATTATTTTGTCTCCTATTGCCTAAAAGATGTCCCGGAGCCAAAACTCCGGGATAATTATTATGCAGCAGTTAATGCAAGAATCTCTTTGGCAACATCAATGTCGTCTACTGCCATCGGATTTTCATATCCTTTTTCTTTGGCAAGAGCAAGTAGTGGTTTCAGCACAGCTGCTTTGCCTTTATTTGCTATACAAAAATCTTTGATCTTAGCTTTAATCTCATTAAGTTCCTTTTCTTTCTTATTAGATTCCTCTACAGCCGCAATCTGTTCTGCTCTCTTCTCTGCAGCTGCATCCTGCTCTTTCTTTAATTCTGCAATAGATTTTTTGCCTTTGCTTGCCTCTGCTTTAATGGCATCTGTAAGAGCCTGAATAAGAGAGTCAACACTGAAATCGCATTCTGGAACAATATCTGCAAATCTGGATTTGGAGTCAATAGAATAAGAATCATCACGAAACGTAATTTTTCTGCTTTCTTTAGTGATTACGCCCTTTAAAATATCTTTTTTCTTATTATCTTTCTTTCCAGTTTTCTCCTGTACAATTTCCCTATCAATAGATGCAACTCCAAGGAAATGCAGTTTTGTTTTAATTGCATTAAAATCTCTTATTGACATATTAGTTGTAAGAGACGTATATGTCTGTCCTGTTACAACATCTTCCTGCTGTCTCTGTTTTACATGTCCAATAATGATAAAATGAACACCAACTGATTTCAGCTCCCAAAGTTTATTAAGAACAATTTCAGTTGCTTTGTCTTCGCCGCTACCATATCCTCCGAAGGCAGCCTTAATTGATTTTACTGGCTTTTCTGGATTATCAGCATTATGCATACGAATTACTTCTGGCTTTGCGATTTCGATAAGCTGATCATATGTATCAATTACGACTGTTTTAAGATCCGGATACTCTGTAGATTTATTCTCAACAACATCGTCTACAAAGTCTTCAAATCCAATAGAGTTGGTGTATTCATCATAATCCATAGACCACTCAGGACAATTCAGATAGTTAATTCCATCGATTCCATCTGCACCATCCTCTTTTCCACATTCAAGAAATCTATATCCATCTTCTCCAACAAGTTTTTCGCACATCTCTTTGATGATGGTTGTCTTTCCAATACCGCTTTCCCCAATAAGCCCAATATTGTAGCTAAGTGGATCAATTTTAATAACATTCTTTTTTCCGTATCCCATTTTTATAATTACCTTTCAATTATTAATGTTTATATATAATTTATTATTTACAGTATTAAATTTTAAACGATACTATCCATCCAGGAATCATCATCCAGATCATCAGATGGCTCTTCCTTCTTCGGTTTCTCTTCTTCAAAAGGAACTTCATCTTCGTCCTCTTCCTCTTCCGGTTCCTCATGCTTAATCAAATAATCAAGCATCAAATCCTCATCTGAATACTTATCTTCAAATTTCTGGATCTGAAGAGTTTTATTACCTTCTTCTCCAACCATACGAAGAAATGGACGTTTAAGAATCATTCTTCTTTCTTTTCCTTTGTTTTCAGAACATTTCTCAAGAGCTTCTTCCATAGAATATGCACCAAGATCAATTAGCTCTTTGATGTCTGCCGGAATGTCAGCTTCTGTTGCCTGTACTGTTGCTCCTCCCTCGACAAAAATTCCTTCACAAGTAAGCATTGTAATATTCTTTTTCACTTTGAATACTTTGGAAATAACAAGATCTGCTTTCTCTTTATTGTCCGGATCAACTTCATAATCGAATACTTTTCTCAGTGGTACAAACTTACCGCCTTTCAAGGATCCACCATCAGTAAGATCATTTCCGTTATATTCTTTAAACTTCTCAAGAATCATACCGACAATTGGATAAACCATCTTGTCTTTATCGAGTTTTCCAACCGAATCTTTATTCAGCAGCATAGTCTGTGTGAACATAGCAATTGGAGTATCTTTATCTGTTTTAAGGAAAATACTGTTAATCTGTTTTGTTACCTGAATAGCATCATTGTAAATGGAATACTTAAGCTGTCCTTTTACTTTAATTTCTGTTCCATCTTTAAGAGTGTCTGAAAGATAGTTGGTTGCATCATAATCGGAAAGGAATTTTTTCTCAACAATGTTTCCCTCTTTATCTCTCTCGATTCCAATTCTGATAAAACAAAGATTTCCGACGTCCTCAAGAATACTCTCGTCGAGACGGTCTTCCCAGTCGATAGTATATATATTGTCAAAATCATCAACTTCTCTTCCGGTTTTCTCATCTATCTTTTTACCATGGACATATAATGGATACGGATTGCTAATACTATATCCTCCCATTAGCTGACTCTGTACAAGTCCATATTTCTCTCCACAATCAACATTTAATAGCATTCTGGAGTAGATATAATCACTCTTTTCTGAATGTGCATCAATATTGAATGGAAATTTACCAAGAGCTGCTTTTCCTACAAGTGTAAAACTCTGAATCCAGCCCTTTTTGTCTAATGCTTTTTTTTCTTTTACTTTTGCCATTGTCTATTATCTCCTATAATCGTAATATCTACTGTCGTTATTCAATTTCATTGATCTGTCATGGAAATATCGAATCACATTAATCCGGCCGCAACATTTACACTTTACTAATTTGGTTGAATATCCAAATCCATGATCATCTGTAAATGTTTCGCTTTCTTCATAGTCAAAGATTTCATTGCATATCCCACATGACATTTGTTTCATTTGCTGTCGTTGTTCCATTCAAGTCCTCCTCTCTTTTAGATTGGAAGATCAAGAATGCAAGTATGCAATTCTATCTCCGGATGATTGTGATCACGATATCCATCAATGAGATAATAGATAATCGCGGTTTTGTCACCCTGACATCTCTCCACTGTTTCAATAAAACAGTGTTTCAATCCTATTTACATATCTCTTTCATTTTTTATTGTTTATATAAAGTTTATAATTTACAGTATCAAATATAAAAAAAAGAAATTAATCGTTTTTGATCTTGACCTTACAACCAAATTTCTCTTCGACTTCATCCATCGTAACTTCTTTTACGGTATCATCATAGATAAGTTTAAATTCCGGAAACACATCATCCATAAAATTTTCGTCAGCCCCAATAGGCATAGAACCGATTCTACGAATGTCGTTAATTCTCCACACTTTAATAATGCGATCATTCATTCTGTAATCAAATACACAAAACCGCATATCCCCAGTTAAGCATAGGAACGTTCTGAATTTATTGATACATCTGTTGTTTACTTTGTTGTAATACCATTTAATGAGATCTCCACGATCAGTGTTCTTTAAAACAATACCGTAACTTCCTTTTGTAGAAAGAACAATATCGCCTGTTCGGAGATCATTCAAACACATTGTTTTCATAATTATGCTCCTTATACATTTACTTTATTTTCTATTGTAGCGCTACAAATTGGCATAGACGGAATCGAACCGTCATTATATTGATCCATGAGTCAATTATTCTACCATTGAACTATATGCCAAACCATTATATACACAAAGGAATGCCTGATAGAACTTATGCAAAACATCAGGCAATGGAAATTCTGGGACTCGAACCCAGGACCGACCGGTTATGAGCCGGTTGCTCTAACCAACTGAGCTAAACTTCCATACTCTGTATATGACACACTATTATGATATATCATATACAGGGAAACACTTATTATAAATGCAGCTTACGTTTATAGTTACCACAATCCCATCATTGTTAACAACGCTGATCGGTTCGTACCTCATAAATACTACCTAATTTCACCTCACTATAAACACGTTTATTCTTTCTATTCTTTTATAACTACATTAACAGCCGTCGCTGTTTCGATCCCCACTCGCTTCCTCATCCTCGTTATAAGAATATAAGCTATAAAATCAATAAGCTGCGTAATTGATACTTCCTTATATTCCAGATACGACTACACCAAACCATATTGTTTGCCTCACCATACTTTCTCACCCTCACCTCGTCATGTATCAAGAATACTTCAGAAATATTTTCCTTTTATATGACTACACATATGCTGTCCATACTGCCTCAACCCTAATCTGTCCACACCTCGTCATATAAAAGATCATCTATATAAATGTATGTGCTACCAAACCCTCTACCAACCTCGCACAGAGCCATACCCAAAGTACAGGCTGTTCCCAACTTAACTTCGTCTCATTATTGTAAATTTGTCTGAGATTATAATGATATGCTGATCACTGCTATCTTAATCTCAAGTAGGTTAACCTTCAGATCTTTAATCCGTGGCCTTTAGATATCTAAAGATCTGAGTACGGATAATGGGACTTGAACCCATATGAGTTTCCTCCGGAGAGTTTGAGTCTCCTGCGTCTGCCTATTTCGCCATATCCGCTTGAACAACAATTCTACAATAAGAAGCGTTTGATAAACCCGGGGATCAAGTATTTCAGATGTGAATTGTTGCATTTTGATTATTTATCGCCAAAGGTTATCGTCCTAAGAAAGCTTTTTCGTAGACTCTCTCGCTGCCACGCCGTTTATACAGTTTTATTCACGGTAACTTCAGACATCCTTAAGTTTCATGTCGCTCTTTTTGTAGTGCGTACTACCGAACTGGGGTAGCAGGATTTGAACCTGCGAATGCTGAAGTCAAATTTCAGTGCCTTGCCGCTTGGCGATACCCCAATGATTATCCACCATTTACTAGCCTTGTAGATCACTTATGGTCAAATACAACTATACCAATAACATTTACCAAGGATTTGATAAAATTTTATTCTTTATTATTTACTCTTTTAACTTTGATCAAAAATAAACTTTGAATTTTAAGCTTTATTACTTGATCTTTACAACTTTAAGCTTTACAGTGCAGTAAATAATATCATTTATCAATAATATGTATTTATAATATATTCGAATTAAAAGTTCGACCATTATTTACATTATTTAATATAAAATTTTCTACCACTGTAGACCTTTTTCGATTTTAGAGTAGAGAGCTTCTTTTTAGCTTTATATGAGACTATGCTCTCCTGAAAGTCTAATAAGTTGTAATTTAAAGTTTTCAGTAAACAATGGATAATTCTAATTTATATCAAAATCAATAATTGATTTCGATTTCCGTAATTGCGTTGCTCACAGAAAGTGCTGCATCAACCTCTGATTTAAAATTTGAGATTTCCTCTTCAAGAGCATTGATCTTATCATTTACCTTGATAGGATCGAGCAGGTCGTAGGACTGAGCGGTGATAAAATCGTTACGAGTACGATCAAACGCTTCTGCATTTACCTTTCCGTCTTTTGCGCCATACAGACCGATAACATACTGATCTGCTTTCTTCTCAAGTTCATCTCCGTTCCTGGTTTTAATAACAGCCTGAGCATTATTAAACTGCTGTTTCATCTTTCTTAAAAGTTCTTCTTTAAGATCCATGAAGTTATTTTTCATATCAATGGCTTCTGCAACGGTATATTCAATTCCTGTAATAGTTACCTTTGTCTTAGCGTTTGAAAGAACAACTGCCGTTTTAATTGCGTTTCTGCGTGCCATAAGATCTACAACTTTATCGTAAGATCCAGTCATCATGTTAAGATATTCATCAATTTTAATTCCATTGATCTTTTCATTAGAATGTTTATTAGTTACACAGAATACAGCTTCACTAATTGCTAAATGAATTCTATCATCGAGAATCTTAAGTTCTGAAAGTGCTTTATGTACTGTCATCTTTTCTGTTGTCATAACGTTTCTCCTTATAATCTTTAAATTTTAATATGTATAAATGTTGAAACCGAACTTCGCATTTATTTAAGTTTTCTATCATAACCAATACTTACAAATTTTCTTTGTCCCAAATTAAAAATCAACTATAAACACTTTAGAAAAAAGAAATAAATAGAACAAACACTTACTCTGACTATAAAACACTAATACTTACAGTCTTGATCTGTATTTTCTTGTAATATTTACGCATTACTAATAATTGGCTATAATACGGAAAATCATTTATCTTTCTATATCAATCTCAAATGTTTCTGTTGCGTTTGCCACATTTAATGCCTGCTGCAACATCATTAACTCGTGCTGTGCTTCATGATATTTCTGATTAGCATGACTGATATCATAATTCGTATATTTGTACTCAATTACTGGATTTCTATTTAGAAGACTGCTGTTTGCTCTTGCTTTGGGCTGATTGCTTGCTAACCCTTTAAATAACTCTACTCTCTTTTTGAGAATTGGCATCTTTACAAGAGCTTCGCCAATCGTCATATTTCCATCATCACTAGTTTTAATAATAGTTGTATTATTGAATACTGATTTTGCATGTCTAATAGCAATAATCTTCCTATCAATCAATTCTATACTGCTAATAGTCTTTTCAAAATTAAAATCCGGTTTTACTTCCTTTGGATCTTCTGTGATAGCAGCTACATAAGTAGATAATTCGTTCATAGATTTCAAAAGAAGTGCCTTTTCCTCTTCCAACTGCTTGAGCATTTTATTTGCTCCGTCCGATGTCGTAATCATTTCGTTACCTCCGTTTATACTGCATAATGTAAAGCTTTATCCTCACATCTAATTACCTCGATATGATCTACTCCAACTGCTGCCAGTTTCGTATCATCTTCGTCTGTAGCATTATCGGCTTTGACTTCTACATATTCGCCTGGAACATAATTAATTCCACGTTTAGTATCAAATACACAATCTGCGTTTCTAAAATTAACATATATACATCCATTATCAATATATATATACTCTGTAAATTCTTCAGATTTATCAAACAAATCAAGATATTTAAATGTCTGATTAGTTCTGCCATCCTTCATATATGTATATATCGCATATTTCACAGACGATGTATTTACGATATTCAAATCTTTAATTGCGTTTTCAAAATCACCAGAATGATTAATTTCAAAAGCAATCGCTCTTAAGCAATCATAATTAAGAGGAACTTTTTTAGAGAAACTAATTACTTTGGTAATTTCATCATATTTTTCTTTTGGGAGCTTATCCTGCATGTATTCTGTAATATCATCTGCGTCTGGATAATCAAATCTAAAATGATAATGAAATCTTCCTGGGCGATTCACTAAAAAATCACTTAAATTTCTGAGTTCATTACATGTAATAACAAATAATTTCTTTCCATCATATAAACCATCAAACAAAGTAAGTAGTTCCGTCTGTGGATCTGCCGCTCCATCAGGCGCTTTAATTCCTCCGAATGTTTTGTCATATTCATCGAACATTACCATTACTTCTTGATTAATAGATGCAATGAAATCTGCAATTCCAGGAATATAGCTATCAACAATAAGAACTGGAATGTCTCTTTTAATAGCCTCAATAGCAAGAATTTTCGCAAATAAAGATTTTCCAATTCCCTTATCTCCGGAAAGGATTACTCCTAAATTCTTATTAAAATAAGGAAATGCATTAAGAACTTTGTTTGCCTTACTCATATGAATCCCATAGATTTTATTTTCTCTTACAACAATATCCGTGTGCTTATCAAGAAAGAATCCAGAGTTTTTTGAAAACGATACTGAATATGCTTGAGCCGGAAGTTTGTCAAATACTTCGAGTTCATCATTATAAGCTTGGTATGTAGTTCCAATTTTAATTACTTTCATGTTTCTTCTCCTTTATTTTCATTATATAAACGGCCCTGGAAGGATTCGAACCTTCTCCGCAATAGTCAAAGTATCGTGTGCTGCCATTACACCACAAGGCTAAAATATATATATTAAGTTTATATTTTACAGTATCAAAATCTTTTTTTTATGTTACCTACAAGATGATGTCATCTCATAGGTAACATTGTTTAATTCTTTGTATCTGTGTTAAGTTTATATTTTACAGTATCGAGAGTTTTAAAAAGCAGCCCCTCATTCGACTGTATATGTATTATAGCACATGTATATCACATTGTCAACATGAAATTTATATTTTACAGTATCAATTTTTAAAATACATTTTCACTTGTACAATTGATATTTTTTGCTTATAGTATGAGCAATATCATCTGGAAGGGGACGGAACCATATCCCAACAATGGTAGTTCCATTCTCTTCTTCTGGCTCTAGCTCAGTAAAACAACAATCCGCAATAATACCATAATCTCTGCCTTCAATAAGTCCTAGATCATTCGCAATATCTTTTGCTTTAAGTAGCTTGTTCTTATTCTTTGCTTCGCATACTGTTTTTACAAAATTCCCGTCAATATACTGCTCGTATTCCTCTTTTGGAATATATACAGTAGACTTATAATGCGTAATATCATCAGAATCCGCCGGAACTTCCCTTACAGGAATGCCTATTGCATTTAAATTCATCTCGATTGGAGTGACAGGTTTGATCAATCTTATATAATATGCCTCCACACAATGCATCAACATTGCAGACAGTTTGCCCGGGCTTAGGTTAAGATCCTTTCTTATTATAAATAATCTCCTATATCCCATAATTACACCTCAACGTTTCTTCTCATCAGAATCATTTACAATCTGATCAATCTTATCAACAATATAATCCACTACATCTTCACTTGACTTGCCAATTTGGTCAATGTTATCCGGAGTAAGCCGATCCACTACAGCAATCGCATATATAGTTTCTTTTGATGGCATTAATGCAGCAGATATACCAGAAATTATAAAAACAATTCCAAATATAATTACAATTTTATCTAATTTCTCTTCATCGAGAAAACGAGATGCTGCAACTATAAAAGTACATATAGCGATCAATACACATATAAGCTGTATATTTTTTGATATTCCAGCAAAATATATCAACCATGGATTAATAATTGGCTCCATAATTACACCTCTTATTTCGCTTTAGATTCCACTTCACTTGCAATCTTCTTAATGATAAGGCGTTTCATAGCAAGACCTAATCCAAATTTGAAATCAAATTTGTCTCCAGCCTCATCATTACAAGATGCCATAGCACTTAATACACCGGATCTAACCTGTACTCGCTTTCCATTGCATCGATACTCAAACTTTAACCTTCTTTTTTCGCCATAAAATGGATCAGTGTAATAAAAATACCTAGCTTTCCAAGCAGACCATTTCAGTTTCTTTTTAGCAATATACTTATCATATATTCTTTTAATAGACCAATATTCCCCAACCGACTTGAGTTCTTCCGGTATTGGACCAATATCCCCAATAACAATTGGAGGTTTTTCAACAATACCATTATCATTTAAAAATTCTTCTGTTATTGCATTTTGACAAATAAACATAATAGGATCTCCATTAACCTGTTCAAGCTCTATATATGACGTACCATTTTCCGTCACAATCATTCCTCTGATATTCACAATTTTAACAAATCTATCGCCAATATGCATTTCAACCATATCTTATTTCTCCTTTTTATCTCTATTAAAAAATTTTTTATAAATATAATGACCTGTGCAACATCCAACAATAAAAATCGTTACTGCGATTACAGCAAATGTTCCGACATTCAATACAATCATTTTATTTTCCTTTCCTTGCTTTTAACTCCTGCAGCTTCTTATCAATAGCCTCATCTTTCATCTTCTTATCAAGGCGCTTCTGCTGTACATCTGCAGACGCATCAAATGCTGCTTTTGTACCATCCGCAGCCTCTTTTTGCTTTTTGATGCCTTCGCGAACAACTTCAAGCATTTTATCTTCTTCCTTGTCTGAAGCACCTGGAGTAACCTGTAAGGATTTTGTAACCTGTGCCGTTTCAAGAGTAAGAATTGCCTTATCTTTTTCAGACTTAAGATCGTTTACTGCCTGGAGTGCACTATCAAGCATTTCCTTTTGAGCGGTTGCATTAGATCTAAGCTCTTTAAGTGTATCTTTTAAAACACCAATCTTATCTTCTGCATCCTGCTGTTTCTTTAAATATACTTTGGCCCCTTCATCATCACCTTTATCAATACAAGCATTAATATTTAAATTAAGCTGCATATTCTCTTTTTGTAACGCTCGAAGTTGTTCCTCATAAGAAGTAATTTTGCCAAGCATCTGTGTATAGATCTGATTTGCCTTATTATACTGATCCTTTTTAGCATCAATAGCTTCGTTATAATAAGCTTTTGCCCCTTCCGGGGTGGAGGCATCTTTAATGATAGCCTCCGTTGCTGTACCCGCTGCTCTTGTTTTTACTCGTTTTCCCGTTTTACTTCCAAAAAAGAAAAACGCTGCAATGATACCAGCAATTAATAATACTGCTCCAAATGTAATTTCCATGATTAATCCCTTCCCTCATCAATGTCAAGACCGAAATTCTTAAACAATTCTGTCATTCCTCCGGTATATCCTGATCCAAGCGCCTGAAATTTAAATCCATCTCCGTATTTATAAAGCCTTCCCATCTCTACAGCATTCAGATTTTCAAAATTCTCATTCTCAGACAGATCATATTCATATTTATCTCCGTCTGGATTATCATAATCACAGATCATCATAGTTGCATTACTTACCATACCAAAATTCTGAAGGCGCTGCACCGCTCTGAAAATAGTAAGACAAATGGTAAAGTCTGTTTTATTTTCTGGGAACTGATCCGCATGAATAATAAAGTACTCATCATAATGCTTTCCATTAAACATCATGCCCTGAGAATCATTTCCGGTAAGATTATCTCCGGAATAATCAACCCATGGATAAGCAGCCCCGTCTCCGTATGTATTATAATTTACTAAATCTCCAGGATAGGTAACTTTTCTGTCTGTATTAGTTAAGAATCCATTAATATCAAAATCAATATCTGCCTCTCCGGAATAACGATTCTGATCCCAATTCACACCAATAAAGAAATTTTTTACTGCTGATCCATCTTCTTTTGTCATACTGATTTTCTGATTTTTACTCATATTAATTGTTGCCATATTCTTAATCTCCTTTAATTTGTGTCCATTGGCACTCTCCAACTCTTCCTGTGCCCATCCTTCCGGAAACCTGCCGAATACAGCCACGAAA
>ENA-USYV01000949-USYV01000949.1-human-gut-metagenome-genome-assembly--contig:-NODE-949-length-30481-cov-22.631299_pt1 | contig 30481 bp, 23 predicted proteins | sample MGYA00250066_ERZ773514 | MGnify/ENA primary metagenome ERZ773514 (study PRJEB29103, sample SAMN06112049) | human gut metagenome | biome: human gut; feature: ankylosing spondylitis patient; material... | reverse complement strand
TCCGGTGAGGAGTTATTTTAATTTGGTAACAAAAAATGCCGTATTTATGCGGTCTGTGGCGTTTCGCAAACGCCTAAGTATAGTATACACAAGAGAGGGGGGATGGCTATGAAAAATATTTTAAAAATAATGCTTATGATGATTACAATTTTTACGATAGCAGGTTCTGCTGTGTATGCCGCGGAAATACCGGTTTCAGATCAGGATCAGTTAATAACGAGCCGTGATTGGACAGAAATCAGTAATTTACAGGATGAAATGAAAAAAGAAGAGCCGGATGCAACTATCGATTATGACAAGGCATTAAAAGTATATGTGGATTGTAATCTTATAAAATTGCAGACGGCAGATACGAAAAAACTCACAAGTGCTCTGGAAAGTGCAAATTATGTATGGGTCATTCCTTTTAAAATGGAAAAGACATATGGAATGTTTACCGTAGCCAAAGGACTTCCTTTGAGTGAAGAAGCAAAGTCTGTATTGACAAAAGCAGAACAGGAAGAAGTAAAAAATCATGCTGGAAAATGGATGATTACAGAGATAGCAGAACATACAGTGGAACCTTACTATGATATACTTCTGGAAAAACGGGAGGCATTATCGGACTGTACGAGAGTAGTACTGGTGGGAAGTCAACCGGGAATGAGACAGCCGGTTGCACTTGGGATGGATGATGAAACAGCACGTATCTGGATTTCCTTAGGGTATCAGTATCCGGTTATGGAGAAAATTCCGGAAACTCAAAATGTGGAAAGCGGTGTCTATTCATTTGATTCTGTAGCGGAGATTTCAGATACTTATATTGAAGATTCTGAGGTAAGTACAGGAGTTGGAGTACAGAGCAGAAGTTCGATGAAATATGTGGCTGGCATTGGAATTATAGTGATAGGAAGCATATTAATCCTTAGTGTTTTAAAGAAAAAGAAATTGGAGGATTATGAATGAAGAAAATCAGTCTGTACTTATTAATTTTTACAATGCTATATTGTCTGTGTGCGTGTGGAAAAAATTCTGATGCAAAATCAAACAGTAGAGAAGATGATGGCAGAAAAGAGCAAAAGATAATCATATCATCAATTCAGGTTGCTTCAAATACGAAGGTTATGCGTGCAAAGGTGTTCCTTCCGAACGTAAAATCTTTGGAAGGAACAAATTATTGGTTAGGTGGGTTAGATACTACCAGTAAGGTGGATGTAATAGATACAGGTGATGGTATTCAGATCAATGTATGCGGCTTTTATTCCGATGATACTGCGTGGAAAAATCCGAAAGTATATAAGGGATTTCAATCACCGGATAATTCAAATACGCCATTAAAAAATGTTTTGGTTAAGGGAAAAGTTGTTCCAATGAAGGAGAAGATGTTAAAAGCGGATGTTAAGAAAACAAAAAAAACAATCCCTGTTGAAATTACACCTTATACGGTTAGTATTTGTCCCGTCAATGACTGGAGAGAAAAAGGGTGTTTTTATCATGTAGTTGCAACAACAAAAGACGGAAAGCAATATTCCATAGGAGAGTTACCTCTTACCGATGACAGAAAAGGAACTGAAAAAAAGAAACATCCTTTCATGGATGGTACAGATCTTGAAGAGCTTGGAGATGGCTATGCATCTGCAAGTGAAATGAAATATTGTGGGGCTCGTTATATTTTCAATCAGAAGATTGATATCACACAGATAGAACAGATAGAAATAATAAAATATAAAATCAGCAGATGATATAGGTATAAAAACAGGTCATAAATTTGTTGACGCTGACAGGAAACCATGTTAGGATGATGGCAGAGACTATCAATGAAGTGACAGGGGAATGAGTTTTTGACTCATCCCCCTGTTCTGATTATCAGGAGAAATGGATGAAAAAGAACAAGCAAATGAAACCAGACAATGTAGCAAAACGTCTATGGGCATTTTTTATCGTGCTCACCATGTGTATTACCGTGCAGCCTGTCGTGCCGGTAAAGGCGCAGGAGGCTGTGCAGACAGCGGCAAGAACGATCTATACGGAATTTAAAGATGGAAATTCTACCCATTCCGGAGATGGAAGCTATGGAAATCCCTACAATTTATTTGAGGATGCCTATGCGGCTGCCGGCAATGGGGATGAAATCTCAATTTTGGGAAGTGGTGCTTTTTTAAATGCCGAGGCTGCGGAACCGTTTATTTTTGATAAAAGCGTGACCGTCAACGGAAATGGAAATACTTTTTCCAACCGTAAGGGGGGATTTATCCTGAATACGGATGTGACATTTAAAAACATTACGCTGCGGTTTTCCAATCGTCTGCACGATGCAATTTTTGCAAATGGGCATAAACTTGTTCTTGAGAATGTTACGTGCGACAGCGGATTCCGCTATGTAGATATCTTTGGCGGATCCCTTTATGAGAATGGAAAGAATATGGGGAATCATCCGGGATCAGAGGCACAGATTCTGATTACGGGTGGTGGTACCAATCTGGGGAATATTTATGCCGGTTCCATGAACGGAACATATGACGGTAAGACACAGATCGTGCTTGCGCACGTTTCCGGTACGCAAAATGGGGAAATCTATGCATCCGGTGCCATTGAACCATATGTAAATCAGGATGACTGGTTTTCCACGCAGGAGCCGGATCCACCGGCAGCGGATGGACAATATACGGTTTCCGGCGATGTGGAAATTTCACTTACCGGTTCCGACACGAAACAGGTGTACGGAGTATCTGAAAATCACGCAGGGAAGACATTTCTGACCATAGATACCGACCAGTCCTATACCGGAATTCCAGGTATAAGCAAAGTAGGAAACCTCACAGTAAAGGGCGGTGGAACATTTGCACCGGCAGCGTTGGACAGCTGTACGGTCAGGCTGGAAGGGGCAAGTGCGATTGATCTTTCCCAGATGGAAACTCCACAGGTACATTCGATTGTGAGTGCGGATTCAGCAGGAAACCGACTGATCTTAGGAAAAGAACAGAAGCTGAATGTTACAGATACCATTACGGGTGCACTTACATTTGAAACCCTGAATGGAAGAAATGGAAAATCCGGAATTGCGGAGTATGGTCACACCTATCTGGAACTTGGAAGGGCTGCGGATACGGCGGTTTCTTTTACACCGACAGACGGACAGGCGGGAATGACACTGGAACGGACATCGTCTGGAAACGGAGAAATCTGGAAAACCAGTGAGTTGTCAGGGGATGAACCGGTTGCGGTAAAAAATGTTACAGTAAAAAATCCTGTACTTTTGGCGAATGTTTCAAATATTATGAGTAGTGATAAATCGTATTATCTGGATGTGGAATGGCAGGAAGGGACACCCGAAAATGGGAAAACTTTATATCAGGTTCCACTTACATACGAAGTAGAGTTCAATAATCATATATATTATTCAACGGTTGGTGATGATGGAAATGCCAATGTTTCGGATCTTAGACTGGCATTTCATCCGGAGACAAATCAGGACGGGGTACATACAATTACACCGGAATTTTATGATGATGCTACTAGTGGAGAACTGAAACTGCCAGAACCGGGAACCTACTATATCACAATCCGTCCATTTTCAGCAGATGAACAGATCGAACAGAACGTAATTCTGATTGTAAACAAAGATCCGGATACATCCGGTTCGACGACTACTTCAAAGGAAACAACCACTACGATAAATGGATTACCAACGGCCGTGTCCATGCAGGATGAACTGAATCTTACCGTGCAGACGGTCTATACAGATAGCAGTTTACAGGGACACGTGCCATCTGCTGGTTTTTCGGTATACATTAACCAGACCCCTTATGAAGTATCCGGCATCACGCTTCAAAAAGGAGTGGCAGCCATAAAGATTCCGGTTTCAGAGGCAAACGGATTTCATATGGGAGAAAATGCAATTACAGTTTCTTATGCAGGAGCAGCCAATGAAAACTACAGGGCACTTCCTTCCCAGGCAAACGAAACCGTGACGGTAAATCCAATTGCCGTAAAGATGCAGTATGATACCATCCAGCAGACAGCTGCATACACAGGGCTGAAACAGAGCTGCTTTGTTTCCACGGTAAATGTAGTCCGAACGGACAACGGACAGACGGTAGATTCGCAGGTAAAGCCTGAAGTTTTCTATCGGCAGGATGGGAAAAATGTTGTTCCGGTGCAGCCGGGCAGCTATGAGGTGTGGTTTAAAGTAACTGGAAACCAGTACGATGTGATAGAGGAAAAAGTCGGAACCTTTACCATTACAGCGGCGAAACCATCGATTCGCCTTACGGCAGAGACAGAAAACGGTAATTCCGTACATCTGTATGCAAAGGTAGATGGAGTTCGAAATGGCAGTATTCCGCTTGGTTCGATTTCTTTTTATCAGGACGGAACCATAATAAAGGCACAGGAAAAACTCGTATATGGGGAAGCCGATACGGTTGTATCAGACTTAAAACGTGGCGGTTCTTATCAGTTTAAGGCAGTATATGAGCCGGATGATAAGGATGGACAGACTTATTATGAAACGGTGACAAGTGAAGCCGTGACCGTTACAATCAAAGAGGACAGTTCCACCGGAGGAAGTGGAACAACCGGAGGCGGCTCATCTTCCGGAGGCGGTGGAGCAACCGGAGGCGGCTCATCTTCCGGAGGTGGTGGAGCAACTGGAGGCGGCTCATCTTCCGGAGGAAGTTCTGGTGGCGGAAATACTTCGGGTGGTAACACAGCCGGAGGGGGAACACCATCCAACGGAAACAAAACCGATGTAGAAACTCCGTCTGACGGAAATACAGCTGGTACACAAACACCGTCCGATGGAAACGCGGCCGGACAAAATACACCAACCGTAACCGTTACCGGAACCCGGAAAAATAAAGCCATCAAAACAACGGTGACCGCTGATCTGATAAATCAGATACTGGAAGAAAATAATGGAAAACACACAGATGTGACGATCCAGGTCACCGATCCGGCTGGCAACGTAAGCTATACACTGACCGTAAATACAGCAGACATACAGACCGGAAACAAGCTGTATGTGTGCGCAAAAGATCAAAAGACAGGTGCCTATGTCCTTGTAAACGACAAGAGTTATACGGTTACAAAAGCCGGAAATGTGAATTTTTCAGCAGATTCCAAAAAGGATTATGTCCTTATGGATCAGAAAGATATGGATCAGGTCACAACGAAAATATTAAAAACGGTTACATTGAAGAATAAAACCGTTCAGGTGAAGAAGGGAAAACAAAAGAAGGTTTCTCTGGCAGCCACCTTAAATATGGACAATGTAAAAAGCATTTCTTATCAGAGCAATAACAAAAAAATTGCATCTGTAAACAAGAAGGGTACCATAAAATCGAACAAAAAAGGAACTGCGTCCATTCGCGTGACAGTAACCTTAAACAATGGAAAGACCAAAGTTTTAAAATTAAAAGTCAAAGTCAAATAGCAGATGCAGGAAAAGACAAAACCCCGGAAATAAATATCCGGGGTTTTTGTTTTACCTAGAGAGAAAGTGCACACTGATCAATTTTTTTCAGTTCCTCCTCCGTAAACGGAGCAGAGTTTAACACTTTCAGATTTTCAAGAATCTGTGCCGGGCGGGAAGCTCCGATCAGAACGGAAGTGACCACACCGTCACGGATGACCCATTTGAGTGCCATCTGTGCGAGGCTTTCACCACGGGCAGCCGCAATCTCATTCAGGCTCCGGATACTGTTCAGCCGCTTTTCATCGAACTGGTCGGCATGCAGAAAACGTCCGTCGGTATTGACACGGCTGTCCTTTGGAATGCCGTGCAGATAACGGTCGGTCAGCATACCCTGTGCGAGCGGGCTGAAAGAAATAATTCCTTTCTTCCCATCTGCTGAGGCCTGTTTTAAACCGTTTTCTTCAATGGTACGGTTAAAGATATTGTAGGAATTCTGGTTGATAATAAACGGGCAGCGCAGATCTTCTAAGATGGCAGCTGCGCGTTTCATGGTTTCCCCATCGTAGTTGGACAGACCGACATACAGTGCTTTTCCGCTTCGCACGATCTGGTCGAGTGCACCCATGGTTTCTTCCAGCGGCGTATCCGGATCCATGCGGTGGTGATAGAAAATATCTACATAGTCCAGACCGAGCCGTTTTAAGCTCTGGTCAAGGCTGGCAATCAGGTACTTGCGGCTGCCCCAGTTTCCATAAGGCCCCGGCCACATGTCAAAACCGGCTTTGGAACTGATGATCAGTTCATCGCGGTAGGAAGAAAGTTCTTCCCGAAGGATCTTCCCGAGATTTTCCTCCGCACTGCCCGGCTGCGGTCCATAGTTGTTTGCCAGATCAAAATGTGTGATCCCGTGGTCAAATGCCGTAAAGCACATCTGTCTCATATTTTCATAAACACCGGTATCTCCGAAATTGTGCCAGAAGCCCAAAGATACTTCCGGCAGCATCAGTCCGCTGTCGCCGCAGCGGTGGTATTTCATGGTTTCGTAACGTGATTCATTTGCGTGATACATAAGAAATCCTCCTTAGTTTGTAAAAAATTTATCATAAATGCCAAATCCAAAGATAAAAAGCACAATCAGCGGCAGAATATAGGTAATGTAGCCGCGCATCCAGTTTTTAATTTTTAATCCTTTTCCGGTATTGGCTTCGGTTGTGTAGTTTTTCCAGCCCCAGCCGTAGTGGCTTGTGCAAAACAGCAGATATACCAGGGAACCGAGAGGCAGGAACAGGTTGCTTACCAGAAAATCTTCCAGGTCAAGCACAGACCCACCAAAGATTGAAAAACCTTTCCAGTTCCATACATTGTATCCGAGTACACATGGCAGGGAGAGTACAATGATCAGTACCAGATTAACGGCACAGGATTTCTGGCGGCTGCATCCGGTCAGTTCCATACCGCAGGAGATGATGTTCTCAAATACTGCCAGGATTGTGGAAAACGCTGCAAAAAACATAAACAAAAAGAACAGGCTTCCCCAGAGTCTGCCAAGCGGAATATGGTTAAAAATATTCGGCAGGGTGATAAAAATCAGGCTTGGTCCGGAAGTCTGGTCAACATGGAACGTAAAGCATGCCGGAAAAATGATAAGTCCGGAGGTGATAGCAACAAACGTATCCAGAATGGCAATATTTACCGATTCACCAAGCAGAGAGCGTTCCTTTCCGATATAACTTCCCCAAATTGCCATCGCGCCGATTCCAAGGCTTAACGTGAAAAATGCCTGGTTCATGGCACCCGTAATGGTTTTTGCAATACCGATCTGTTTCATCCGTTCAAAGTCCGGGATCAGATAAAAGGCAAGGCCTTCTTTTGCACCATCCATAAAAAAGCTGTTGACCGCCAGAATGATCATGATGATAAGCAAAGAAGTCATCATGACCTTTGTTACTTTTTCCAGACCGTTCTGCAGTCCACGGGAGCAGACAAATACGCCGGCGCAAACAACTACCACCATCCAGAAGCCCATGGTCAGAGGTTTGCTCAGCATTGTGGTAAACTGTCCGGATACACCGTCGGCATCCAGTCCCTGAAACTGTCCGGTGACCGTCATATAAAAATAATGAAGCATCCAGCCGGTGACCGTTGTATAAAACATCATAAGAAGATAGCAGCCGATCAATGTGATAATCCCGTGGATATGCCATTTCTGTCCGGGTTTTTCCAGTGCCTGGTAGGCTTTGACCGGACTTTTCTGGCTGGCACGCCCAACCGCAAATTCCATCGTCATGATCGGGAGTCCGAGAATAATCAGAAACAACAGATAAAACAGCACAAAGGCACCGCCTCCGCCCTGTCCGGCAGTGTATGGAAATTTCCATACGTTTCCGATTCCGATCGCACATCCGGCTGACAGGAGAATGAATCCCAGACGGGATTTTAATTTTTCTCGTTCTTCCATAAAATAATCCACCTTTTTGTAAACATTGTATAAAATACAAACGAAATTATACAATCTGTTGTGAGAAGTTTCAACCCTTTTTGACGAAATTTTACCAGGTATGTGTTGTATTTTTTTACAGATACTAGAGGAGAAGATTGCGGAGTTTTCATGTTCTGTAATCGTCAGAATTATATCAGGAAAGAAAGAGGGTTAAACCATGGTTTTAACAGAAAAAGAGATGGCAACAATTGAGGATCTGCACACACAGGAACTTTCCTGCGTGGAGAAGTACAAACGTTACGGACAGGAAGCAAAGGACCCGGTGCTTCGGGATTTATTCGCTGATCTTGAAAAGAAAGAGCAAAAGCATGTGGAGTCTCTGGAACAGGTCATGAAAGGCAGCGTCCCATCCTGTAACGTCAATGACAGGGATGGAAAGATGTATGAGCCAAAGGCAACATATGATTCCATGACCAATCCGGAAGATAAGAAAAACGATAATTTCCTTGCCACAGACAGCATTGGTTCTGAAAAAATGGTGTCCGGAACGTATAATACCGATGTGTTTGCATTCGGGGATTCCGATGTGCGCAAACTTCTGGCAGATATCCAGGTGGAAGAACAAAACCACGCGGAGATGCTCTATAAATATAAAACCGTAAACGGCATGGCATAGCCGGCATGTGGAGTGGATGTCCCAAAGCATCCACTCTTTTTGTTTTTACAAAAGGATTACAGAAAACGGATAGTGCATCTTACATAACCCGTTTATTATAAATCCTGTAATAAATCTTACAGATTTCACAAGGAGAACAAAAGAATTATGAGAAAAAATGTGATGAAACTTACAGCAGGAGTTCTCTCCACCGCTGTATTGGCAGGAATGTTTGCCACTGGTATCCCGACAAAGATTGCAGCAGCAACGGAACACTGGAATGATGCTTCCCGGGAATCTACAGACTGGAGCAACTGGAAAAAGAACTGGGCTGCTTATAGCAGTGAGTATGAACATGTATCGCTGACTCCGGGTGCGGATGAGACAAAATTAAATTATGCATGGTACAGCAAAACGGCTGAGACTCCAAAGGTGAGAATCTCTACCAGACAGAATATGGATGGTGCGACAGAGTTCACCGGAGCGCAGACCGAAGCTGTGACCATAGATACCACAAAATATTTTTCCAATAAAGTAACCGTAAGCGGGCTCAAAGAAAATACCAGCTATTATTATCAGGTATTTCAGGATGGAAAGTGGCAGGATACACAAAACTATACCACACAGGCGTTTGATGAATTTTCTTTCCTGTATGTCGGGGATCCGCAGATCGGTGCTTCGAAAGGTCAGACCAGCAGTGAGAGTGAAAAGATGGAAAATGCAGGAAATGTTGTAACTTCTGCACCGGAAAAAAATCTTGCAGCAAGAAATGACAGCTATAACTGGAACAACGTATTAAATGAAGCACTCGAGGATCATTCCGATGTAAGTTTTCTTGTGTCCGCAGGAGATCAGGTGAACTACGGAAGCAACGAGCGGGAATATGCAGGATATCTTGGGGCAGAGGCACTGACTTCCCTTCCGGTAGCAACGACCATTGGTAACCACGACAGTGTTTCGAATCAGTACAGCCTGCATTTTAATAATCCAAATGCTTTTTCCGATACCGATACCAATTATGTACAGGGAAAGACAAAGGCAGGAACCGATTACTATTATCGTTATGGAAATGTCCTGTTCATTGTTCTTGATACAAACAACTATAACTGTGCAACGCATGAGAATGTCATGAAAAAAGCAATCAATGAGAATAAAGATGCCAAATGGCGTATTGTGGTATTCCATCAGGATATTTACGGCAGTGGTTACGACCATTCCGATTCCGATGGTATGGTGCTTCGTACACAGCTTACTCCACTGATGGATAAGTATAAGATTGATGTGGTGATGCAGGGACATGATCATACCTATTCCAGAACCTTCCAGCTTGAGGGGGATGGAAAGGATCATACTTCTTACAGCACTTATGGATACAAATCTGTAGAGGAAGCTGAAAAAGACAGTGATTATCAGGCACAGAATAACTGCTATGAAATCGTAAACAAGACCGTTGGCGGAACCGTTACCAATCCGGAAGGAACCGTATATTTAGAAGCAAACTCTGCAACAGGTTCAAAATTCTATAACCTGATTGCTTCCAAACAGGACTTCATTTCTGAGAGAAGCCAGACCTGGACACCAACCTATTCCGTCGTAAAAGTAACGGACAAAAAGTTTTCTGTAACAACTTATGATGCAACGACCAGAAAACAGTTACAGGGATCTACTACATATACGATCGTAAAAGATGCGGTAAAGCAGACCATTCAGGCGAAGAACTCTTACAAAAAAACCGTAGGAGACAAAGCCTTTTCCTTAAATGCAAAAGCAAAAACACCGCTTACCTATACCTCTTCCGATAAAAAGATTGCAACTGTTGATAAGAACGGAAAAGTTACCGTAAAAAAGGCCGGAAAGGTTACAATTACGGTGAAGGCAGCAGCAACCAGCCAGTATCAGGCAGCAGGTAAAACAATTACGATTACTGTTACAAAGAAAGCAGTAAAGAAAGCAGCTAAATAATAATGAAGAAAAACTGGAAAAAAGTTTTAGTGGGAACCCTTTGTCTGGTGGGGTTCCTACTGTTATTAGTCAAAGGAAACCAGTTCGAAAAAGTATCCCTGATTTCCACGGAAGGGCAAAGCTATGAGAAAGCAGTCGTGACAAAGATCACGAAAGATAATCTGGCAGAAGATGGAAACCGATACGGGACACAGGAGGTGCGCGTACAGGTTAAATCCGGAGCATATGCAGGGGAAGAGCTTGATGCCGTCAATCCAAGCGGTTCCTTGTTTGGCATGGAGAACTGTGAAGTTGGTTCGCGCGTAATTGTCATTGTCAGTTCCACAGATGATAATGCTGTCGTTACGGTATACAGCAAAGACCGTACTATGGCAATTTATCTGTTTGTACTTTTTTTCTGTCTGGTGATATGTATTATAGGTGGGAAAAAAGGAGTCAAAGCCATTGCAAGTCTGGCATTTACCGGTGTGTGTATTGTTTATCTGATGTTTCCGCTGATGTACCGGGGTATTTCACCGATCGGTATTACCATTGTTGTTGTCATTCTCTCGACATTGCTGACCCTGTGGCTTTTGGGCGGAGTCTCTAAAAAGACGGTATCTGCAGTGGTGGGAACGGTCAGCGGTGTGGTTGTGGCAGCCGTAGCCGCAGTTGTGTTTGGAAAAGCCGCAGGCATTACCGGGTATAATGTGTCTGATATCGAAACGTTGAATTATGTGGCACAGAATACACACATAAAAATAGGACAGCTTCTGTTTTCGGGAATCATTATAGCCGCACTTGGGGCAACCATGGATGTTGGCATGTCAATTGCATCCACGATTCAGGAACTGCACGAACGCAGTCCGCAGCTGGGGACAAAAGAGTTGTTTGTGTCGGGAATCCGTGTGGGGCGCGATATGATGGGAACCATGGCAAATACACTGATTTTTGCCTATGTCGGTGGTTCGTTGTCTACGCTCGTTGTCAATTATGCATACAATCTGAGTTATAATCAGCTGATCAATTCTTATGTAATCGGAACAGAAATCATGCAGGGACTTTCGGGAACTCTTGGGGTTGTGCTGACCGTACCGATTACCGCAGCTGTAGCGGCAGTGCTTATCGGAAAGAAAAAGATAGTAAAAGAACCATTGATGCAGGACATTTATGATGGCTCAGATGATTATGAAGAACCGGAAACAGACGGTGAATATGGGGAAGATGTTTAAATGGGACATATGTGAAAAAAGTTATGAGATATGTCCCGAACCTAAAAGAAAGTTTTATTTTCTATATGTCCACTATCAATTTGGAAAGTGATAGAATACTTGATTTTTTTAAAAAACACATGCAAATCTGTTTGTTAAAAAATGGTCTGGAAAATTCAATTCCGAAACAATACCAGCGTATTAAAAATATATTGACATTTACGAACTTTGCGCTATAATAGAATCAAACATATGAACAAATGCTCATATGAAAGAATGATAAAATGAAAAAGGAAAGTATGGAGGAAACCGACGATGAAGAAAACTTACAAAATTGATGTGGATTGTGCAAACTGTGCAAATAAAATGGAGGAAGCTGCAAAAGCTACTACCGGAGTAAAGGATGCAACTGTAAATTTCATGACACTGAAGATGAACGTAGAATTTGAAGAGGGTGCAGATGCAAAAGCGGTTATGCAGGATGTGTTAAAGAATTGTAAGAAAGTGGAAGATGATTGTGAGATCTTTCTTTAAATCCGGCTTTTTCCATAGGTATCAGTCAGATTGGAGGACACCATGAATAAAAAGCAGAAAAAAGTATTGAAACGAATTATTGTGGCGGCAGTGCTTCTGGTTATCATCGGGATTGCAGGAAGCGTTGTTTCCATACCAAAGTGGCTGGAGTTCCTTTTCTATCTGGTTCCGTATTTTGTGATCGGTTATGATATTCTGCGGAAAGCCTGGAAGGGAATCTGCAACAGGCAGATGTTTGATGAAAATTTTCTGATGGCAGTGGCAACCATCGGAGCGATTGCCCTCAGCGATTACAAAGAGGGCGTTGCAGTTATGCTGTTTTATCAGATCGGAGAGCTGTTCCAGAGTTATGCAGTCGGTAAGAGCCGCCGGAATATCAGTGATCTGATGGATATCCGGCCGGATTATGCAAATATTGAAACAGACGGTCAGATTGAAAAAGTAGATCCGGATGAGGTGGAGATCGGCACGGTGATTATTGTACAGCCGGGCGAAAAAGTTCCAATCGATGGTGTGGTTGTGGAAGGACATTCTTCCCTGAATACCAGTGCACTGACGGGAGAGAGTGTTCCGCGGGAAGTCGCTGTGGGAGAGGAAATCATCAGTGGATGTATCAATATTTCCGGACTGTTAAAGATCCGCACCACAAAAGAGTTTGGAGAGTCTACGGTTTCTAAGATTCTTGATCTGGTGGAGAATGCAAGTTCAAAGAAATCACGTTCCGAGAATTTTATTTCCAGATTTGCACATTATTATACACCGGCAGTCTGTTACGGCGCGCTGGCACTGGCAATTCTGCCACCGCTTGTCCGCATGCTGTTTATGGGGCTTCCGGCAGACTGGGGCATCTGGATTTACCGTGCACTGACATTTCTGGTTATCAGCTGCCCGTGTGCGCTGGTCATCAGTATTCCACTCAGCTTTTTTGCAGGAATCGGAGGTGCCAGTGCAGAGGGTGTTCTGGTAAAGGGTTCCAACTATCTGGAAGCACTTGCGGGAACGCGCACGGTTGTCTTTGACAAGACAGGAACAATTACGCAGGGGGTATTTGAAGTCTGCGGAATTCATGGAACAAACTGTGCATCCGGCAGCTGTCCGGTTGTGTCTGGACATCCGGTATATACGAAGGAGGAAGAACAGCTGCTGGAATACGCGGCACTGGCAGAGTGCCACAGCACACATCCGATCAGTGTCAGCCTGCAGAAAGCCTATGGCAGGAAACTGGATGTGGACCGGGTCACAGATGTACAGGAAATCGGTGGACACGGTGTGATCGCAACGGTAGACGGACACAGGGTTGCAGCAGGAAATGACAAACTCATGAAAAAAGAAAAAATTGCGTACCGCAACTGCAGCTGTACCGGTACAATCGTACATCTGGCAGTCGATGGTGTCTATGCCGGTCATATACTGATTTCAGATATGATTAAGCCGAATGCGGCGGCTGCCATGCAGGCACTAAAAAATTCCGGTGTGCACCGGCTGGTAATGCTGACTGGTGATGATGACCGTGTAGCACAGCAGGTAGCAGGGGAGGTTGGAATCACGGAAGTACATTCCCAGCTGCTTCCGGCAGATAAAGTTTCCGAAGTGGAAAAACTGTTGCGGACCAGGGAAGAAAAGAGTACCGTTGCCTTTGTCGGGGATGGCATCAATGATGCACCTGTGCTTTCCCGTGTTGATGTTGGAATCGCTATGGGAGCACTTGGATCGGATGCGGCGATTGAGGCAGCAGATGTGGTACTGATGGATGATGATCCGCTCAAGATTGCGAAAGCAATCCGTATCGCAAGAAAGTGCCTGCGGATTGTATATGAAAATATCTGTTTTGCAATCGGGATTAAACTGCTCTGCCTGTTTTTGGTAACGATAGGTATTGCAAATATGTGGATGGGAATTTTTGCAGATGTCGGTGTTATGGTGATTGCTGTGCTGAATGCAATCCGCGCACTTTTTGTAAAAAAATTATAGGGTATAATTCTGCCGGAAATGTTCCGGTGGAGAGGAGGAACTTCATGGAAAAAGAAAAGATTGAATGCTGTAGTGAAAATCAGGTACATCCGGATCTGCTAAAGATTGTGAATGACACGATGCCGGAAGAAACGGAACTGTATGATCTTGCAGAATTATTTAAAGTGTTTGGAGATTCCACCCGTATCCGCATCCTGTTTGTCCTGTTTGAAGCAGAGGTGTGTGTCTGTGATCTTGCAGCGGCATTGTCAATGACACAGTCTGCAATTTCCCATCAGCTTCGGATTTTAAAACAGAATAAGTTAGTCAAATGCCGCAGGGAGGGAAAATCTGTTTTTTATTCCCTGGCAGATGACCACGTCCGGTCAATCATTGCACAGGGCAGGGAGCATATTGAGGAAGATGCAATATAAAGATGATACCATATGGGAGAAAAGGACATTCGCGGTGGATGTCCTTTTTTTCGTACAGACGGATCTTAATATTTATTTAAGTTTCTTTAAAGATAGCCTTTTTTGGATGTGAAACTGCTATAATAAAGGTGCAGTAGAAAAAATACATCAATTAAAATATGAGGTAAATACATATGGAAACTTATGAAAGCGTAAAAAGTAATCCGGTGCAGCCGGAGCAAAAAGAAAAGAAAAAAGGCGGTGCATGGAAAGGGATTGTAGCGGTGATTCTTGCAGCAGGCGTTGTGGGAAGTACCACGATTTCTGCGTTTAATCTGGTGACTTTAAAATCCTATATTGCAGAGCAGAAAAAGGAAGAAAATCCTGAGACTACCGAGGATTACGTAAAGATCGCAGATAATTATGAGATCAAACCTACCACAAATATTTCGGATGCCTACAAATCCGGCGATACTTCAAAGCTGACAGACAAAGAAAAAGAAACCCTTGATATGGCAAAAAAAGCGATCAAAGATATGAAGATTACGGACAGCATGTCTGATTTTGAAAAGGAAAAGGCGGTGTATGACTGGATGACCAAAAAGCTCCAGCAGGATTCCGGGGCACTGACCGTTATTCCGAGTACACAGGAAGACTGTGATAATCCATACGGTGTGTTAAAATACCACAATGCCGTATGCGTCGGTTATGCAACGACATTCCGCATGTTCATGCAGATGATGGGAATTGAATGTAAAGTGGAACATAATACAGAAAAATTCCATAGCTGGGATGTGGTAAAAATTGACGGAGACTGGTACATTACCGATATTTATTCCGATGCAGGAAATGGAAATTATGCGAACTTTAATGTGACGGATGCCATGTATGGACAGTCCCAGAGCTGGGATCGCGATTACTTCCCGGCAGCTAACTCATTAAAGTACAATATGGCATACCAGAATAAGAAAACCGTGGACAGTATATATGATCTGCCGAAAGCATTGCGTGCTGCTATGGACAAAAAGCTTGGCGGGGTCATGGTTGCGTTTAAAGAGGATATTACAGAGGAAAAAGCGCAGGTGGCAAATGCCATAGCTTCTTCCATTGACAATTTCCTGATGTCCGGAAACTATAAGGATATGCCATACAGTCTGGGAACTTACAACTGGATTCAGGATCCGGATGGAAAAGGATATTTGTTTAATGTTACCATGCCGGGATATAACACGGACAATACAAGCCAGAATATCAGCGAAAAAGAACAGAAAAAAATCGACAAGGCTGTCCAGAAAGCATTTCAGGGACTGGAACCTGCAAACGGAGATGGCATGATGATGGATGGCGCAAGTGCTGATATCGGAAATAAGGATATGACCATGGATGATGCGGCACAAAATGGGGCAACGTTCAGTACAGAAGAAACTGTGGAGGCCAGATAACAGATGAAAAAACAAAAAACGGGTTGGAAACTTCTGCTGGTTCTGACCATGCTGGTGATGTGTGTGGGATGTGGTGCGAAGAAAAACACGTCCGGTTCTGTCAGTATGTATGACCTGCGCACGGCGATGGAAGCAGCGGATCCGGATCTGCCGGAGATGCTCAATGCCAGCAGCGCAGAAAAAGATGCAGAAGATAAGTTTTCCCATATTTCTGACATGGACTATAAAAAAGTGGACAGTTATTTTGTAAGCTATTCTTCGGATGGACACAAAGCAGATGAAATTGTAGTGATTGCCGTGAAAGATAAGGCAGATGTGGATGAGGCAAAAGAAAGCCTGACAAAGCATCAGCAGGATCGGTATAATTTGCTGCAGTCCTATGAACCGAAGCAGGTCAGCCGGATTCAGGATGGGTTGGTTTTTACGAAAGGGCAGTATGCAGTCCTTATTATCACAAGCCATAATGATGATGTGCGGAAAGCGTTTGAAGATACCATAAAAAGTAAGTAGTATAAATAGGATCGTGTTTGAGTAAAATATAGAAATAAAAATGCAACATTCTTTTATAGAATGTTGCATTTTTATTTACACATAATATATCGGACGATTGTTATGTTACTTAACCCCTAAATTCAAAAAAATAAAAATATTACTTAAACCTTTGTGGGCATGGAATATAATGCCTTTTCGTATTCCTCCAAAGAATATTTTTTTAAAATCTGTTCTTTGGTCAGACCAAGATCAAGCATATTTTGAATCGCTTCGAGTCTCTCTTCACGTTTACCTTCGAGTTTACCTTTTGCTTCTCCCTGTTCCAGCAATTCCTCAGATCGTAATTTCAAAATCTTACCACCCATAATCTCACCCAATCCTTTCCTGATAGTGTTGTCCTCCGGAATAATATAATTCGCAATCTCTTTAATTAAGACAATCATATTCATATAGAGATGTGATTTGCTTTCTTTTTCCGATGCCTTTTCCAAGCAGTGGTTAATTTTCCGGAAATCATCCAGCAGATGCTGCAGTTTCTTCGAATCTGTTCCATTGTGTTTTAAAAAATGCTCATACCGCAAGATATGGTACGGAAGTAAAATTAGCAGTCGTTTTTCGAAAATCTGATCCACAGTATATTTTTTCGCCTGCAAAACAGGAACGCGGTAATGTACTTCCTGACCGTCCGCAAACTTCACAATCGCTCCGTGATATTCTGGAAGCGATCGGTGATTGCGTATATAGAGTACGCATGACTGCGGAAATTCAATCTCCCAGATATCGTTTTCTTCAAGAGAAGCATGTTCAATTGCAATCGAAATATCATACTCAAACATCCGGATGACCATCGTCTCATCTTTTGTTGACTGGCACTCTAGATGATACATGCGGTTATCGATCCGAATAATTGAGTCCGTGATTATCGTTCCATACTTTTCGTAATGTTCGTTTCGCAGCTGTTCAAAGTGTTCCGCTTCGCTGTAAGAAGTGTGGAAAACTTCATTGATCAGTGGAATCAAAAGTTGCGGCATTTTTTGCGCGATGGTTCGAAATACATCGTCAAAAATCGTGCTGTGTCCTGTAGTGTTTTTTGCGTTGGCATCCGGCAACGAAGTTGCCACAATGTCAGTGTTCCCCATGTAGTATCCTACCTTTCTTTTAGTATATATCATAAACATCTGTTTTTACAATATGGAAAATATAAGAAACAGTTGTTATGACCGGTTTTATGAAGTTGTGATTCCAATAGTGATTTACGAGCGAAATACTCTCCATGATTGCTTTGCACTACTTTTCCGGCAGTGCCTGTCTGGCATCAGATTTGGAATTATATGTGTTTATTGGAAATAGAATAACGTATTTACAAATAGAAGTCAAATGTTTTTATTATGAAGAGAACGCTTTGTATTGTGGTGCAGCAACAAAGCATTCCCATATTTCTATAAATTGATGTTCAGATAAACAAGATCTTTTTCATCCTGTTCAATTCCGAGATACCGTTTAGTGATGTGGAAAGAAGAGTGATTAAAGACATTCATTAAGAGAGCCGGCTGGACTCCTTCCTGCCATGCATAATAGCCAAAGGTTTTCCGGAGAGAATGACAGCTGATCGCCTCTTCACTGGTTGTATGTGAGGCATCTTCTTTAATAATGCGGTAAGCCTGTGAACGGCTGAGCGGTTTATAAGGGTTTGTCCGTTTGGAGAAAACATATTCTTCCGGATCAGGATTCTTTTCCATAAAATATAGATACAGGGCATTTTTCGCGTTCTGGTTTATCGCAATATAATTTCTTTTTCCTGTTTTATGTTCCCATATCAAAAGGTGATCCCGAAAACAGTTCTTTTTAAAATCATAGACACTTCTCCAGCGAAGATTTAATAGATCGCTGATTCTTAGTGCAGTGTTTAATCCCAATACAACTAAAGTATAATTTCGCAGATGCGGTTTTACCTGCTTGTAGTATGAACTGAAATTCTGCAGTTCCTGTCGGTTTCGGATCGGTTGTGTTGTTCCCATAAAAATTACTCCTTTCAAGCCAAAAATAAAATGCTTTTGTGACATAAAATGCAACATTCTATAAAACATTGTCGCATTTTTGAAATAAAAAGAAAAGAAGCATTTTATAAAAATGCAGATGCGTAAGAAAATGCGCAGGACATACCCGAGGAAACAGGGTATGGAATACATACATGGAGGTAACAAAATGCTGAAACTTTCATTGAAACAGGGACAATATGTAAACATTGGTGATAACATCCGTGTGGTCTATGTAGGTGGTTCAGGAAATCACGCAAGGCTGCTCATTGATGCTCCGAGGGAACTTAATATTGCCAGAAGTACCACGGAAGAAAATCCGGCACGAAAGAGAGAAACCTATTATGCAGAGCCGGGTATTTCCAGGGAGGCACAGCAGGAGATTAAGAGGATTCTGTGGAACGAGCGGATGAAAGCAGAGGCAAAGAAAGATGCAGAGAGTTTGAAAGATAAATTTAACTCCTGATCAGTTTTAAATTCTGGTAATAGGCGGGGCACACCCGGGACGCTTCGCTTATTGCGGTACATCGAAAGGTGTATGGCTAAATATATAAGGTTGCAAAGCATCACAGATGCTTGTGACGCGTTACTGTGAAGTGACGCAATAAGAACACCTTAGGAAAAGGATTTCCGGAGGAAAAGACATAATACCCCGCATAGCGGGAGTTCAAGGAGGATTCAATTATGAGTATGGTAGTACAACACAACATGCAGGCAGCAAACGCAAACAGAATGCTTGGTATCACATCCGGAGCACAGGCTAAGTCAACCGAGAAGTTATCTTCCGGTTACAAAATCAACCGTGCAGCAGATGATGCAGCAGGACTTACTATTTCCGAGAAGATGAGAAAGCAGATCCGTGGACTAGACAAGGCTTCTTCCAACGCACAGGACGGTGTATCTTCTGTACAGACCGCTGAAGGTGCTTTAACAGAAGTTCACAGCATGTTACAGCGTATGAATGAACTTGCAGTTCAGGCAGCAAACGGTACAAATTCCAAGGATACAGACCGTAAGGCTATCCAGGACGAGATTGATCAGTTAAATACAGAGATCGACCGTGTTGCTGAGACAACCAAATTCAATGAGATTTACCTGTTAAAGGGTGATGACGGTGAGAAGACTGTCAATATGAAAGCACATGATGCCGGATTAAAGGGAACTTTGACTGATAATGGCGATGGAACTGCTACATTTACTATGGCTGCATTAAATGATGGGGATACTGTAAGCATCGGTGGGAAGAACTATACAATTGGTTCTTTAAAAGCGGACGCAGATAAGCTGGTTGCAGCACCTGGAACAGGTACTAAAAAACTTACAATTGGTGATAAGACTTTTGTGCTGAAAGCCGGTGATACAAAAGTATATGATGAGACAGGAACGAATCAGGTGTTTGTAAAGACAGCAGATGGTACTACAGCAGCAACAGGAGCAACAGCATTCTCAACAGGCGCAGAACTTACGACAACAAGCAAATACAAAGATGATACGAATGCAGACAAGGATAATACCGCAGTTACAATTGATAATTTAAAAGATTATATAAAGGGTGGTGTCAAAGTAAGTGATGGAACAACAACGCTTACTGTTTTGAATGATGCAAAGGATGCAACCGGAGCAGTAGGAAATGATGGTGTTGATGATAATGACAATTCTCTTATCACAAAGAAAAAAGCTTATGAATTAGCTGCAAAAGAACTTTTAGCTGCTAACCAGATTGGAGATACCGAAGGAAGTGCTAAGGTAGGTGTTGGCGATGTGGGTACAGCTGTAAATCTTACAAATGGTACTGGTACATTCCAGATCCAGACAGGTTCGGCAAAGGTCGCTAACACATTAAGCTTTAGTCTTCATGTAGGTGCAGATGCTGACATGACAAATAAGATCACTGTTGACATTGATACTATGAACTCTGCAAACCTTGGAATCAAGGGATTAAATGTAACTGACAAAAACGGTTCTGCAGCAACCTACGCAATCGACGCTATTTCCGATGCAATCTCTAAGGTATCTTCCCAGAGATCCGCACTCGGTGCTGTACAGAACAGATTAGAGCATACCATCGACAACCTGGATAACATTTCCGAGAATACATCTTCTGCTGAGTCTCGTATCCGTGATACAGATATGGCAAAAGAGATGGTAAACTACAGCAAGAACAACATTCTTGCACAGGCTGGACAGTCTATGCTTGCACAGGCAAATCAGTCTAATCAGGGTGTACTTTCTCTGTTACAGTAAAAGTAAATATGATCATTATAAATCAAAAGGGATTCTTCGGAGTCCCTTTTGGTGTATTCAGATAAAGAAATGGAAGATAATATGGCAGAAATTTCAGAAGATAAAATTAAATCAATAGACTATTTATTTAACCGAATTATATCAGAACGTGTCAGGGATTCCATGGAACCGAAGTATAGTCTTTTAATGGGAGCGGGATGTTCCGTTAGTTCACAAATTGTTTCTGCAAAAGATATTATTAATATGCTTAAAACGATAGTATATTTAAGGGAACTTCCGACAGAAGATACACAAACACCATTTTTGGATTTAGAGTATGGAAAATTAGTTCCGTTTCTCAAAAGATGGTATGAAAAAATCAGGATAATGAGAAGTTTACAGAATTTGTGGAACAAAAGGAACAGCAAATACGAGATGATATTTATAAAAAAATAGATACCATGCCAAATTACTATGAAGAAGTTTTTTATAATATAATACACAAAAGATATCAAGGATATGAGGATCTGCCGAAAAACGAAAAAACAATTATTTTGAAACAATTATTAGAAGAATATGAAGATAAAATACAATCGGATATGGAATATAGTTTCTGGTTTACAAATTATTCTACAGCATCGGAGGATATTCATGGATTTTTGTCAGAATTAATGCATAATAAGCAACCATCCGAAGCATATATTTTATTGGCAGATTTATATATAAACAAACTATTTTCCATTGCATTTACTACTAATTTTGATAATCTTCTGGCAGAAGCATTAAGCTTACTGGGAGTGCGAAGTAAGGAACTTTGGTTTGATTCCAATGAAGTGGATAATACATTAAGTAAAACATCTCCCAATATTGTAAAATTGCATGGCGATTATATGTATCATAACACAAAGAATCTTTCGCGGGAAACTCGTAAACTGGCATCACCTCTGCAAAAACATTTACAGAATGTTTTAAGTAAAGGCGGATTAATTGTAATAGGTTATTCAGGAGCGGATAATTCTATTATGTATACTTTAGAGAAACTTTCAGAAAAGTATTCATTTCCGCTGTTTTGGTGTGAAATGGAAGAGAAAATTATACAGGCTAATGTACATTGGAGAGTTAGATCGTTAGTTGAAAATTCTGAAAATGCATATTTCATCAAAATAAAGAATTTCGATGAATTTGTTAAAAAATTGAGAGAAAATTATATGATTTATTCGAAACTACGAAGAGATAAAAATGGTAATTTAAAAAAAAGTAAAATGGAAGATTCTGAAAGAGATAAAAATGATGTTCTATATGATGATAAATATTTATCTGAAGCGCTAGAAAAAGTTCGTAACATTATTAATGAAGTATTGGATGAAAATGAAAAATTGAGAAATCGAGTGACTGTCGTACCACCACCAAGTCAAAACTTATTCAAATTAGAAGAGGAATTGTAATATGGATAATGTATTAGAAATGTTAAACGCAAAAAAGAGCAAAGAGTTAATAAATTTTAAAATGAACAATATAGACGATTTAACCATAAAAGAAAATGAAGTAGATATGGAACAACAAATTCAAGATGAACAACAAGAAAAAAAGAAAGAAATGCTTAATGAATTATTTGATGATACTTCAATAAAGGCAGAGCAATCGCCGTTTCGTACATATCCAGATGATAAGCAAAAAGCATTAGCAACAAAATGTTTTATTGATCTTGGAAAGGTAATTCAACAGTATAGAAATGGTGAGATTGATGAAAGAACAATCCGAGTTTTACATATTATTGTAAAACATCAGTACATAACAACAAGGCAGATTCGACAGTTATATTTGTTAACTTATCATTTATATATAAAACTGGATATATTGTCAAAAATTTTAAATCGTATGATGGAAAAAGGGTTGATAGCAGGATGTATAATTGAAAGTTCTATGGGAAATTCTGATTTTCGCTGTTATTGTGTTGATTATAATGGAGTACGTTTATATACTGCGATTAAATCAGAAAATGTAAATTGGAAACGAACAGACACTATACAAAAAGCTTACATTATTAAAAGAAGTATTGCTAAAAATCAATTTTTAATTAATTATTTAAAATATTATAACATATCGTATGAATCACAACCACGTCTTGTATGGAACAAAGGGGGTATAGAAATGGCTGTCAAACCGGCTCTGCAAATGAAGTTTGATATACAAGACAGTATGGATAGTATTGTTTTCTTAGTTGAAGTAATACGTACATATGATGGGTGGGAAGAAGATTATATTAAGAAATTAATTCGATATGGTCAGTACCTTAAAAGTGTAGAAGATACACAGTCTTTAAAAAAATATTATATTGTTGTTTGTGCCGAGTCAGAAAAGCAAGTAAATGACGTAATAAATATTTATTACGATTTGAAAACAAGAAAACAGGTATCAGAGGTTTTGGGGATACAAATTTGTTATACTTGTGATATATTGAATCTGGATGGACATTATAGAGGAAGTTTACTTTCAAATTTACGTACTTATCAATATGATACAAAAACTGGTAGTTGGACAGAGGAAAAAATAAAAGAATTTACCTGCGAAACCCATGATTGGAGAGATTTTGACTTTACAATAGATCGGATAGAGCCCTCCACTTCAGAAAAGAAAAAAGAAGAGAGTGATACTGAATATATAGACAGAGAAGATGAGGAAGAGAGAACTGGGAAGCAGATGCTTGCTGTGCAAATATATAACGCAGTAATACAGCAGGGCTATCAGTTTCCTGAGCTTATGGTTCGAATGGCACAGATTTTAAAAAAAGCAGAAATTAACTATAAAGAATGGGGTTATGCAAAACTGAGAAGTTTATTTAAGGATTTATCTTATTTCTACAGTGTCCATGAGGAATCGCCTGTGCAGCAGACAATTACATGTACAGATGCTCTTTTAGATATTATAAATGGAAAAAAATCAAAGTCTGTAAATGTAAATCCTAAACAGGAAGTGTCATTTGATCAAAACGTGAAAGAACAAAATATTTTTTATAAATATTTTATGGACAGAATGAATTCAGATAAGGATTGGGCGGGAGTACTCAGAAATGATATTTTTTGTTATCGGAACTGGAGTATGACAGTAAAAGTGCTTGAAAATATGACTCATATTAACGATTTAAGTGAAATTGGATGGTATAATTTTATTGCATATGTATATAGTCAGGCGAAAGATAGCAATACAATCCTGAAGAATCGAACAGGCAGTTATATGGGATTTTGCATTGAACTAAATTCTTTTACAGATGAAAAAATATATTTAATTGCAAAATTGAATAATCGGGAAAATCCTAAATGGATATTAGAAGGATTGGCAACGGCTAGTTCACGTAGATTGGGAGAGATTTTAAGGGACGAACTAGGAGTATTGTAGGAGTCTATGTTTTTATGGGGCAAAAAGTCTTTTTTCAATTTGGCAAATAATCTCCAAACTGAGTAGTTTTATCTTCATCAGTTTGGAGATTTAAATAACATTAGGATCGTTCTATACTTTTTCAGGCATAGAATTTAATGCCTCCTCATATTCCTCAGGAGAATATTTCCTTAAAATCTGTTCTTTGGTCAGACCAAGATCAATCATATTTTGAATCGCATCAATTTTGGCTTCATGTAGTCCGGTAAGCCTGCCTCTGGCTTCCCCTCGAGCTTCCCCTCTGGCTTCCCCTCGAGCTTCTCCAAGCTCCAACAACTCTTCAGAGCGTAATTTCAAAATCTTACCACCCATAATCTCACCCAATCCTTTCCTGATCTCATTATTCTCTGGAATAATATAATCTGCAATCTTCTCGATTAAAACAATCATATCCATATAAAGATGTGACTTTTGTTCCTTCTCAGATGTTTGCTCAAGTCTCCGGTTGATCTCCCGGAAATCGTCGAGCAGATGCTGCACTTTCTTCGAATCCGTTCCGTTGTGCTTCAAAAAGTGTTCATATCGTAAGATATGATACGGAAGCAGAATCAGCAGCCGTTTTTCAAAAATCCGATCGACCGTGTATTTCTTTGCCTGTATGATCGGAACGCGGTAACGAATTTTCTGACCGTCCGTAAACTTCACAATCGCTTCGTGAAAATCCGGAAGTGAACGGTGATTGCGGATGTAAAGTACGCACGACTGCGGAAATTCAATTTCCCAGATCGCATGCTTCGCAAAAGAAGCATGCTCAAGCGCAATGGAAATGTCGTACTCAAACATCCGGATGACCATCGTTTCATCTTTGGTGGACTGGCACTCCAGATGATAAATGTGGCTGCCGATCCGGATAATGGAGTCCGTGACCACGGTTCCGAATTTTTCATAGTGTTCATTCCGCAGCTGTTCAAAGGGTTCCTTCTCACTGTAGGAAGTGTGGAAAACTTCATTGATCAGCGGAATAAGAAGCTGTGGCATCTTTTGTGCAATTGTCCGGAACACATCATCAAAAATAGTGCTGTGTTCTGTCGTGTTTTCTGTGTTGGCATCTGGTAACGTGTTTACCGAAATGTCAGTGTTCCCCATGTAATGTCCTGCCTTTCCTTTAGTATATATCATAAGCATCTGTTTTTACAATATGGAAAGTGTAAGAAACAGAAGCAGTTATGATCAAACGTATGAAATTGTAATTATAATGGTAATTTGAACGAATGTTCTTTCATGAATGCTATGAGATATAATTAAAATACATCTCATAGCATAGAAATAAGAAAAATACAGTTATAGACGGATTATGTCATGCTTTTACCGACATAGAATTTATCGCCTCTTCATATTCCTCTGGAGAATATTTTCTTAAAATCTGTTCTCTGGTTAAACCAAGATCAATCATATTTTGAATTGCATCAATTTTGGCTTCATGTAGTCCGGTAAGCCTGCCTCTGGCTTCCCCTCGAGCTTCCCCTCTGGCTTCCCCTCGAGCTTCTCCAAGCTCCAACAACTCTTCAGAGCGTAATTTCAAAATCTTACCACCCATAATCTCACCCAATCCTTTCCTGATCTCATTATTCTCTGGAATAATATAATCTGCAATCTTCTCGATTAAAACAATCATATCCATATAAAGATGTGACTTTTGTTCCTTCTCAGATGTTTGCTCAAGTCTCCGGTTGATCTCCCGGAAATCGTCGAGCAGATGCTGCACTTTCTTCGAATCCGTTCCGTTGTGCTTCAAAAAGTGTTCATATCGTAAGATATGATACGGAAGCAGAATCAGCAGCCGTTTTTCAAAAATCCGATCGACCGTGTATTTCTTTGCCTGTATGATCGGAACGCGGTAACGAATTTTCTGACCGTCCGCAAACTTCACAATCGCTTCGTGAAAATCCGGAAGTGAACGGTGATTGCGGATATAAAGTACACATGACTGCGGAAATTCAATTTCCCAGATATCATTTGATTCAAAAGAAGCGTGCTCAATAGCAATTGAAATATCATATTCAAACATGCGTATGACCATCGTTTTGTCTTTTGAGGACTGGCACTCCAGATGATAAATATGGTTGCCGATCCGGATAATAGAGTCCGTGACCACCGTTCCGAATTTTTCATAGTGTTCATTCCGCAATTGTTCAAATGGTTCCTCCTCGCTATAAGAAGTGTGGAAAACTTCATTGATCAGCGGAATCAGAAGCTGTGGCATTTTCTGTGCAATTGTCCGGAATACATCATCAAAAATAGTGCTGTGTTCTGTAGTGTTTTTCTCGTTGGCATCTGACAGCGGAGCTGCCACAATGTCAGTGTTCCCCATGTAGTATCCTGCCTTTCCTTTAGTATATATCAAAACAACATAGTTTTACAACCGAAAAAAACGGGAAAACCGAGTCGTTTTTGATCCTGTATTTAATTAAAATTCCAGTGGATAAACGAGCGAATGACTCATCAGATTTGGAATTATATGTGTTAAAGACAGAATATCTTATTTGCATGCAGAAATCAACTGTAAATACCAAAAAGTTGAGAATCTGTACCAACGGTGTTACTGTTCACTCAGCACCTGAACACCATGCTGTTCAGGTGCGTATGAACGTGATGTGGGTGTTAGCAGCCCCCTTTTGCGAAGCAAAACTTTATATGGGGCTGCGAAGTTACTGTTCGCAGGGTAACCTGTGAACAGTAATCCAGTGGTCAATAATCCGCTGGCAGGGTGACAAAAAAAGAGGCCACAACCATGACAGGATATGACCTCTCTTTAAAAATTGTTTCCTGAATGTTAGATCTTCATTGTAAGCTGAATCCGTTGCTTTTTCACATCCACACTAAGAACTTTCACTTCCACGATATCCCCGACGCTGACGACTTCCAGCGGATGCTTGATAAAGCGGTCACACATCTGCGAGATATGTACCAGACCATCCTGATGGACTCCGATATCCACAAAGGCACCGAAATCAATGACATTTCGCACGGTTCCCTTCAATACCATGCCCGGAGTCAGATCTTTGATCTCGAGCACGTCACTGCGCAGGATTGGTTTTGGCATATCCTCACGCGGATCACGGGCAGGCGTTTCCAGTTCCTTTACGATATCCCGGAGAGTCAGTTCGCCGATTTCCAGATCCTGTGCAAGCTTTTTGTAATCCCGGACTTTTTTCGAGATCCCGGCAACATTGCGGTCTGTCACATCCGAAAGCGTATAGCCGAGTGTTTCCAGCAGCTGTTTCGTGGCTGCGTAGGATTCCGGGTGTACACCGGTGGCATCCAGAGGGTTTTTTCCGTCACTGATGCGCATGAAGCCGGCACACTGTTCATAGGCTTTCGGTCCAAGCTTGGCTACTTTCAGAAGCTGGGAACGGGAGGCAAATTTTCCGTTTTCTTCGCGGTAGAGGACAATATTTTTGGCAATGGCTTTGCTCACACCGGAGACATATTCCAGCAGGGAAGCAGAAGCGGTGTTTAAGTCCACCCCAACGCGGTTGACACAGTCTTCTACGACACCATCGAGTGCTTCGGTCAGTTTCTTCTGGTTCATGTCATGCTGGTACTGTCCGACACCAATGGATTTCGGATCAATTTTTACCAGCTCTGCGAGTGGATCCTGCAGGCGGCGCGCCATGGATGCGGCACTTCGCTGTCCGACATCAAACTGCGGGAATTCTTCGGTTGCCAGCTTGCTGGCAGAGTATACGGAGGCACCGGCTTCGTTTACGATGATGTATTGTACCGGTTCCGGAATCTCTTTGAGAAGCTGTACGATGATCTGCTCGGATTCGCGGGAAGCAGTACCGTTTCCTAAAGAGATTAACGTAATATGGTATTTGGATATCAGCTTTTTTAATACGGCCTTGGCTTCCTCTACACGATTCTGCGGAGCAGTCGGGTAGATCACAGTCGTGTCAAGCACTTTTCCGGTCGGATCAACGACCGCAAGTTTACAGCCGGTACGAAATGCCGGGTCCCAGCCAAGTACAACCTGTCCGGCAATTGGAGGCTGCATGAGAAGCTGCTCCAAGTTTTTGCCAAATACACGGATGGCCCCGTCCTCTGCCTTCTCAAACAGATCGCTTCGGATCTCGCGCTCAATGGCAGGTGCAATCAGCCGGTTGTAAGCATCCTCTGTAACTTCATGCAGTACAGCTGCTGTGGGAGCAGAAGGTGCGGTGATGAGTTTACGGTCGAGATAGGAAAGAATCCGATCCACGGGTGCATCAATTTTTACTATGAGGAATTTCTCTTTTTCTCCACGGCTGATGGCAAGAATCCGGTGTCCGGCAAGCTTTGAAAGACTTTCGCTGAATTCATAATACATCTCATAGACGGATTCGGCTTCGGGATCTTTTGCAGCGGATAAAAGCTGTCCGTGCTTCATAGTCAGTTCCCGGATATGGGTACGGAAATCGGCATTGTCGGAGACCGACTCTGCAAGGATATCTTTTGCACCGTTTAAGGCATCTTCTGCAGTGGAAACTTCTTTTTCCGGATTGATATAGTTTTTGGCTTCTTCTAGAGGAGTCTCTGTCATTTTCTGTAAAAGGATCAGGTTGGCGAGTGGCTCTAATCCTTTTTCCTTTGCGATCGTTGCACGGGTACGGCGCTTCGGACGGTACGGGCGGTACAGATCATCCACGGCTACCTGTGTTTCGGCCGCGAGAATCTGTGCACGCAGTTCCTCCGTCAGTTTTCCCTGTTCTTCAATGGAGGCCAGTACGGTCTGTTTTTTGTCCTCCAGATTTCGCAGATACACCAGACGGTCATAGAGATTTCGTAAAATTTCATCACTCAATGCTCCGGTAGCTTCTTTCCGGTACCGGGCAATAAAAGGAATGGTGCATCCTTCGTCGATCAGTTTTACGGCAGCGGAGGCCTGTTCTTTCCGGATGCCGAGTTCTTCCGCAATTTTTGTATTAATATCCATAAATTTTCCCCTTAATAGTCCTTTCCTGTCAAATAATACTTTCCCTATTATATATGAAATGTTACAATAAAAGCAATCCTAAAAAGAAAGGAAAACGTATTATGGATATGTATGGATCATCTTATCAACCAAATCCGAATCAGCCGTATCGCAGCCGGAGATCTGCACGCATGGAGGCAGCTTCCCTGATACTTGGATCAATTGCATTACTAAGCTGCACCTGTCTGTATCTTGCTGTGCCGTGTGGGGCTCTGGCGGTTATTTTTGCAACACTTTCCCGCGGAGGCATGATGTCTTATACTTCGAAAGCACAGATCGGAATGATTCTGGGGATTATGGCATTGGTTGCGGCTATCGGACTGTACGCATCGGTTCTGGGGTATGCCATCCATCAGTATGGAAGTATCGATGGATTTTTAAAGGCCTATTCTGATATGCAGGGCATGGATTATAATGAACTGATGAAGCAGTTTATGGCAAAATAAAAAGATTGTTGCATCTGCATAGCCATGCTATAATGAGAAAAGCAATCAGTTACAGAAACGGAGTATAAACAAATGAACCTACCTTGCAAAGAATTAAAACGAATCGCAAGAGACAATTTAAATGGAAATTATAAAATACCAATGGGAGCTTTTCTTGCCGCCACACTGATTCCTTTGGCGGTAGAACTCCCATTTTCCATGTTGCAGAAAGATGCACAGCCGCTTCCGGTGACGATCATGTTTTATGTGGCGGAATTTCTGATCACACTTTTAAGCATGGTATTGTCTGTCGGAATCCTTCAGCTTCATCTGTCACTTGCACGGAAAAAAGAAATGACACTTGGCATGGTATTTTATGGATTTAAAAATCACCCGGACCGTTATATCATTGCAGGACTGCTTTTGATTATTGCAACGCTGATCAGCTGTATTCCTGTGATCACAGGTGCTGTGTTATTTTTTGTCCTGGACAAGTCGCCTGCGGCGATTGCAGTACTGGTGATACTTGGTATTGTGAGCACGATTCTGGCAGTTTTCGTGCAGATGTGGTATGCACTGGCATTGTATCTGCTTTTGGATCATCCGCAGATGAAGGCACGCGAATCATTAAAGATCAGCCGTCAGATCATGAAGGGAAATAAAGGAAGATTATTTTATATTTATCTGAGCTTTATCGGATTGCAGATACTGTGTCTGCTGTCTTTAGGCATCGGGTCACTCTGGGTATATCCATACCAGTCACAGACACTGGTTATTTTTTATCTGGATGTGGTCGGGGAGATCCCATCAAACATAAGCTAATGCTCCGGCTGATTGCCGGATATTAGAATATACTATTAGGTAATTGCGAAACTCGCGATGCTCGTTCGCAAACTTGAATCAAAATAGAAACAGAATTGAGCATAGCATGATTT
>ENA-USYV01000920-USYV01000920.1-human-gut-metagenome-genome-assembly--contig:-NODE-920-length-31260-cov-9.564314_pt1 | contig 31260 bp, 26 predicted proteins | sample MGYA00250066_ERZ773514 | MGnify/ENA primary metagenome ERZ773514 (study PRJEB29103, sample SAMN06112049) | human gut metagenome | biome: human gut; feature: ankylosing spondylitis patient; material... | reverse complement strand
GAGAATGTTAGCCCGGTGCTTGTCCACCGTGCGCTTCGAAATAAACAGTTCGTCGGCGATCTCCTGATTCGACAGTCTTGTACCAGCTTCATGGAAATACGCTCTCCCTGCAGGTTCCATTTCCCACACACAAGGTAAGTCTCACCATTGTAGGAAACCGTTTCCACCTGGTTCTCCTCTGGTCTGGCTGCAGCAAGTACCGGAAGGCGCATTATCCGAAGGCGGTTTTCCTTTCCGTAGTCTCCCAGCTGCTGGCAATCTGCCGGAGCATATATCCGGTCAAATACAGTAAGGGCTTTTCGCCATCTTGCCGGATATTTTTCATGGATGTAAGGCAGAAAATCAAGATCCACCAGATTATCCGCATCTAAAACAACGGCAATATCATAAGTACGTTTTTCTTCTTCTATGTATCTAATGGCTCTTCTGAGTGCATTGGTTTTGGTTCTTTGAGGACTATCTGCTTTTACAACCAGAGCTGAAAGATTTCGAAGTGCCTGGTCTGTCTCTTCTGTCATTCGGTCGGATATGACGATAACATCATATAGTTCGCGGGGATATTCCTGATCGAAAAAAGAGTTTACGGAATTTAGTATCACTTCATCTTCCATATAGCATGGGAAAAGTACAGCAAAGCGATATCTCTTGCGTGCCGGTGGATATGTATTTTTGCGTTTTTTAAGAGAGAATATTGCAAAAATCAGCAAATAAAGTACTGCTATCAAGAAAAGCAAGAATAGAATAGCATCTATTATTCTATAAATAGAGTCTTCATTCTGAACCCAGGTCATTATTAATTGATTAATTTGATCCATAGTATATCATTTGTTTTGTATCACGACTTGTTTTATTGTTTGTTCTGGCTGTGCAACGACCAGTTCTTTATCGAAATATTCACCTTTTAATACGAGCGACAATCCCATAAAAGCAATAATATGAGTTGGATATTGCCCCCAGAATGCATTGCCATAGGCACTTAGGAGTAGTCCGGTAATACCACATAGCAAACCTCGGAGAAGTGGACAAGAACTGGCAGATCATTCCGGGGACGGAAAAGCACTTTGATGTGGATACCATCTGCCTGGCGGTAGGACTGTCTCCCATGTCCAAGCTTTGCGATATGGCAGGATGTGCCATGGAGGACAATCCGGCAAAGGCAGGATTTGTTCCCACAGTGGATGAATACGGTGAGACCTCTGTTCCCGGCATCTATGCCGCCGGCGATGTTTCCGGCATTGAGGAGGCATCCAGCGCCATGATCGAGGGAAGGATCGCCGGCATTGCCGCAGCGGCAAGACTGGGATTCATCTCAGAGGAGACCTGCAAAGAAGAGGCTGCCAAGCAGGAGGCTGCGCTGGCTGGTCTGCGGCAGGGAATGTTTGCACCGGGAATGCGTGGCAAGCAGATCACCGAGACCGAAGAGGGTGTGGAAATCTCGCAAAACCTGTTGAAACATGGCTTTGTGGCAGAGGAAGAGATCGAGCGTTTCCCCGGTGTGACCCACAGCAGCGGCGTGCATCCGGTCATTGAATGCACCCAGAACATTCCGTGCAATCCATGTCAGGATGCCTGCCCCAAGCACTGCATCCGCATTGGCAGCAACATCACAGCGCTGCCGGCAATCGACCCGGAGAAAAAATGCACTGGCTGCGGAATGTGCGTGGCATCCTGTTCCGGTCAGGCAATTTTCCTGGTCAACGAGGACTGCGGAGACGGCACCGCAGAAGTGACATTGCCATATGAGTTCCTGCCCCTGCCGAAAAAAGGTGACAAGGGCGTGGCATTGAACCGAAAGGGCGATAAGGTCTGTGACGCAGAGGTAGTCAATGTGCGGAGCGCAAAGGCGTTCGACCATACCAATCTGCTTACCATGAAAGTGCCGAAAGAATATGCCATGAAAGCAAGATTTTTTCGGGAGGAGGAGACAGCATGAACGACAGAAACCGTGAACTGAAACCGTTTGTTCCTCAGCCGGATGACGATATGATCGTCTGCCGCTGTGAGGAGATCACGAAAGGGGAGATCCGGCGTGCTGTGCATGACGGTATGTTTACCCTCACCGAGATACGCCGCTATCTGCGGACGGGTATGGGACTCTGCCAGGGGCAGACCTGTACAAAACTGGTAAAAGGCATCGTCGCACGGGAACTGTGTGTGCGTCCAAACGAACTCGGACCTGCTACCGGCAGAGCGCCCATGCGTCCCATCGAAATGAAAGTGCTGGCAAGAGATAAGGAGGAGACAAAATGAATGCAGAAGTCATTATCGTTGGCGGCGGCATCATCGGATGCGCTGCGGCATATAACCTTGCAAAAAATGGTGTCTCCGTCCTGGTGCTGGAGGGCAGCGAAAATATCGGAAACGGCGGCTCTACCAGAAACGGCGGCGGCGTTCGCCAGTCCGGCCGTGACCCCAGAGAACTGCCGCTGGTGATGTACTCCATCCAGCACATCTGGCCGCAGCTGTCCGATATGCTGGACACCAACGTGGAGTACTACCAGGAAGGCAACCTTCGTCTGGGCAGTACGCCGCAGCATCAGAAGATCCTGGAAGGTCTGGCAGACCGTGCCGCAGCCTGCGGCGTGGATGTGCGCATGATCTCCGGCGATGAGGCGAGACGCATCAACCCGTATCTGTCCGACGCTGTGACCTGTGCAAGCTGGTGTCCCACGGACGGTCATGCCAATCCGCTGATGGCAACCATGGGCTACTATAAGATGGCACGCCGTCTGGGTGCGCACTTCATCTCCGGTGAGAAAGTTGTGGAGCTGCGGAAGATCAAGGGCGCTGCACGACAGGTGGTGACCGAATCCGGCAATGTGTATGAGGGTGACAAGATCATCCTGGCGGCAGGCTATGAGAGCCGTTTCATTGCATCGACTGTGGGCATTGATGTTCCCATGCAGCCGGTGCTGCTGGAAACGCTGGTCACCGAGGCAGTCGCTCCGATGTTCTGGCAGATGCTGGGTACTGCCGCAGCTGATTTCTACGGTCACCAGACAGAGCATGGCTCGTTCGTCTTTGGCCTGAACTCCGGTCTGGAACCGTATGCAAAACCGGGCAAGCCCCTGTCCTCCAGCATCGCAGCATCGGCTGCCTGCCGTGGCATCATGCACTATTTCCCGGATCTGGCAAACATCAAGGTCGTCCGCAGCTGGGCAGGCTGGATGGATGCCTGCGCAGACCATGTGCCGGTTATCAGCACCGTGGACGAAGTGCCGGGGCTGATTCTGGCGTGCGGCTTTACGGGACACGGTTTCGGCATCTCGCCGGCTGTCGGCCTAGTTCTGGCGCAGCTGGCAATGGAGCAGGAAACAGCAGTGGATCTGTCCGCACTGCGGTATGACCGTTTTCAGTAAGAGGTTCTGTTTTTTACAATTTTTCAGAGAGAGCATCTGTTATAATAAGAGTGTAGAAAGACAAAGATGTCGAATTTCCTGGAAATTCGGCATCTTTTCTTTTTTGGGAAAATTTTTTGAAGTTGTTGGAGGAATTCGTTATGAAATTATCCAGAGTTGAGATCATCACCGGCATTTCCAAAATCGAACCGCTGAAAAAGGCGCTGGGAAAGTTCCATATCACCGGTATGACGGTATACCAGGTGCTGGGATGCGGCGTACAGCACGGTACCCAGGAATTTGAGGTGGAGGAGAAGAACAAGGAGATCAGTCTGCTGCCCAAAGAGGTCGTCATGATCGTTCTGCCCACAGAAGAACTGGACGGGCTGCTGGAATTCGTCAAGAAAGAACTGTACACCGGGCATATCGGTGACGGCAAGATCTTCGTCTCGGATGTGACCAATGTCATCCGTGTCCGCACCGGCGAAGAGGGCATTGACGCACTGCTGTACGGTGAAAAATAAGGATTTGTCCCAGAAAAGAGTTGAGAGATTATGCAGGAGAAAAAACTAGGCTTACCCAGTATTGTGGCAACTGGCGTAGGGTTGATTATTGCCACCAGCTGTCTGCTCTCCATCGGGCAGGGCGCATCTGCCATCGGACTGCCGTTTATCATCACCATGGCGATTGCCTGTGCATTCAACATTCTGACGGCGTTTTCCATCTGTGAGCTGAACGCACTGATGCCGAATCTGACCGGCGGTATGGCGCAGTATACGCTGGCGTGCTTTGGACCGTTTGTTTCCATTGTCATTACCGTCGGCGGCTATCTGACCTGTCAGACCATCATGGGCAGTTCTGAGGCGGCAATGTTCGGCAACACACTGAACAGCGTCTTTACCGGCGTTCCCATTCCGGGAGCGGTGTATTCCATTGTGCTGATTCTGATTCTGCTGGGGCTGAACCTGTTCGGCGTGGATATGTTCGCAAAGGTGCAGAATATTGTGGCATACGGACTGATTGGTTCGCTGCTGTTCCTGGGCATCATGGGTGCGCTCAAGCTCGGCACAGGACAAGTGGTGGAACAGCCGGAGGTGCTTTCCTCAAAACCCGGCGATGTGTTCTCTCTGCTGGGACTGGCGTTCTTCCTGTTCATCGGCGTAGAGTTCATTGTTCCCATTTCCACCCAGGTCAAGAATCCCCGGAAAAAAGTGCCGCTGGGCATGGTCATCAGTCTGCTTGCAATTCTGGTCATGCAGGTCTTTGTGGTAATTGGTTTCAGCCACTATACACCGTGGGAGGAGCTGAGCGTCAGCACCGTACCTCACATCCTGTACGGCACTCTGCTGTACGGCAAGGTCGGCACCATCTGGATGACAGTCATTTCTCTGCTGGCAGTTGTCAGCACCCTGAACACTGCTATGTTCTCCATTGCGCAGATCTGTTCCGGTATGGCAAAGCTGAAACTGCTGCCCTCTGTGTTCATGCGGAAGAATCAGCGTGGCACACCCTATGTGGGACTGCTGTTGGTAGCGGCAGCTATGATTCTGATTAACGTTACCGGACTTTCCACCAGCGACCAGCTGACGTTCCTGATTCTGACCGGATGTACCTTCTGGATCTTCTCGTATATCATCCTGCACTGCGATGTGCTGATCCTGCGGAAACGTCTGCCGAAGGCACCCCGTACCTTTAAGCTGCCCTTTGGTCCGGTGATCCCCATGATCGGCATTCTGGGCAACGCCTTTATGATCTACAATATTGACTCCAGCTGGGAGGTCAAGAAACGGATCTATCTGATCTTTGTGATAACGGTAGCGATCCTGTCGGTCTATGCTGTGATTTGGATCAAGTGTGTCATGAAACGCCCCATGTTCAAGGCGTATCAGATCAAGGAAGTCATGGCGATGGAATCCGACCTGTACCAGATCAATCATAATCCGGAGGTGGCGAAGAAACTGCACCTGGATGCAGTTCCGGAGATCGAGAGTATGCCGGCGGATGTCAACACCGGTACTCGTCCGGAATAAGCGCCTGTTGCCTTAGGACAACTTTCCATAAAAAAGCACACACTCCCTGTGAATATTCTGTCGAAAAGGCAGTCTTACGGAAAAAAGGTTTTTCCGTAAGACTGCCTTTTTTTCATCAGCTGCACTTGAAAAATGCCGGCATCTGTACTATAATATGAGAGAAATCACCGGAAGGAGGGAAGTACTGCATGGAAAAACAGATCTACATGACACCGAAACAGCCGTTTTTCGTGACCTCTTCCCGTTCTTATGAAAAGCTTATTTTGAACCGGTTTGGCATTGTTCACTTTTACCACTGCTTTACCGGTACAGAACCCCGATATGCGATTCCGGATGGATGCGTGGACATGGTGTTCTGCTGTGACCCGAACCATCCTTATGCGGAAATCTGCGGCACAGTTCTTTCGCCCCAGGTGGTGCTTTCCGAGTGCAACACCACCTATTTCGGCGTGCGTTTCCTGCCGGGGTATAATCCGGTTCTGGGCAGTGCGGATATTATGGCGCATCTGGTCAACCACCGCATTCCGCTGGATGATCTGATCCAGGACAGGCGGATGCTGGAGGGTATTTGGGGCGCATCAGATTTCCGGCAACAGATCCGTGTGTTTATGCGTTCCTACATGAACATCTATCGCCGAGTCTGTCCCCAGGAACATCAAAATCTGCTGGTGCTCCACTCTTCCAATTTGATGATCCGCTCCGGCGGCGGGATTTCCGTGGAACAGCTGGCGGAGGATACCGGTTATACGCCCAGATACATTGACAAGTGTTTTCGGAATGAGACCGGACTCAGCCCCAAACAGCTGGCGAAGATCGTCCGGTTTCAAACGGCAGTGTCTGCGCTGAACCAGAACCAGCACACGGGGCGCTCTCTGACCGAGATCGCCGCCGACCTGGGGTATTTTGACCAGTCCCATTTTGTACACGATTTCAAGACATATACCGGGCTGACACCGAAAAAATACCAGATGCTGCTGCGGAACGATGCCTTTGACGAAAAGCTGCGCATTGTGCAGTAAAAAAACGGTTTCTCTTTGGAAAAGGGAAACCGTTTTTGTCGTTTTTATGATTCTGAGGAAATGCTGTGTTCCGGCTGGTACAGGATCACGTTGACCTCGTACCAGTCCTTTTCCGGCACAGTCCAGATTTTTCCATGATAGCGGTCTACAATGTCCTGGACACTTTTCATGCCCAGACCGTGCCGCTTTTTGTCGGGCTTTCTGGTACCGCTTTCATCCGGCAGGATGTTGTCATAGCGGTTGCGTATGTTCAGCTGCAATGCGCCGAACTTTACCCGCATTTTCAGAATGATATGCCGCTGTTCCTTCGGAAAGACCTTTTCAGTCGCCTCTGCGGCGTTGTCCAGCAGATTTCCCAGCAGCACAGTCAAATCAAACGGCGCATAGGGCAGTTCTTCCGGGAGACGAATGTCAATGTCCAGGTTGGTATCATCCAGCTGCAGCGGCATGAGTTTGTAGTTCAGAATGCTGTTGATCTGCTCGTGCTGTGTGTACGTGGTACTGCGTGCCAGGTCTAAGTGATATTCCGTGTCGCTGATGTAGCTGCGCAGTCCGTCGATGTCGTTGGTGTCCAGATAGTGCTGCATCTAAAACAGGTGGTTCTTGATGTCGTGCCGCAGAAACCGCAGCCGCATCTGAGACTGCTGTACCGCTTTGATCTGTTCCTGGTATGTTTTGTTCTGCTGTTCGATCAGATGAACGGTGTGCTGTTTTTTCATCAGACCGATCAGATGGTCGTACAGAGAGAAAACGCTGATATTCAAAAGCAGCAGGATGATGGCTGCGATGAGCGAGCGCCAGGAGAGCGTCCGGGCAATGTAGTGCGCCAGAAAGATACTGCCCAGGGGAATAAAGAGAATGTTGATAACGTAAAATATACCCAGCCTGGGGACAACTTCTTTCCGGTACAGCTTGAAATGTGCGGCAATGCGTGCCACGATCAGCAGCAGAAGCGCTGCCGCAAATCCGCTGGTAAAGAACAGGGTATAGTCAAACCAGATGGAGACTGTGGCGCAGAGAATGTCGATCGCCATGCTGACGATATAGATGGAAAAAACGCTGAGGATGCGGTGTGACCAGGTAGTGGGATAAAACAAGGTGATGCAGAAAAACGGAATCAGATTGCTCAGAACATTCCATATGATGCTGTGGAAATAGACAAAGCAAAAGCTGTTGATCTGGAAATAGAGAAAATACAGGATAAACTCCAGCAGCTTTCGGTTGGGCTTTTTCTGAAAGAGCAGCTGTGAAAACTGATAGACAGCATAGATATGAAATATGTTCGCAATAATGGTGATGTAATGTGCCATAGGCTTAGTGCTGCATCAGCCACTTTTCAACCAGCGGCTGATAAGTCCGGCTGATGGGGAGCTGTTCGCCTGCCTTTCCCTGCAAGTATACCGTGTTTGCGGAAATGTGGTCGATATAGTCCGGGTTGACGACGTAGGATTTGTGAATAGGGACAAAGTGCGCAAAACATGGCTTTTTTTGTACCTCGCTGAGCTTTCCGTAAAAGCTGATGGTGGTCTCATTGGTTTGCAGATAGATCTTTCTGCCGCAGCTGTTCAGATACCGGATCTTTGAGACCTGGACGTGTACCGGCGAGTTGTTGCAGGTAAATTCGAATACACGCCATGAGATGTCCCGATAATATAGTGCATCGTCCAGTGCGTTTGAGATCTTCTCATAAGTCACCGGCTTTTGCACCAATGCTGCCGGTCGGTTCGGAATGGTGTGGATGGCATAATTTTCAAAAGAGGTCACGTAGATAATGTCAAAATAATTATGTCCCAGCCGATTGCGCAGATGTGCGCCCAGTGCGATGCCGTTATCGCATCGCTCCCGTGTTGTGTCAAATAAGCTGAAATGCTTTACCGGTTCTGTTCCGCCGGAAAAGTCGATATCCATAAAAACAAGGTCATAGCGTTTTTGGGTGAAGTCGGTATTGTAAAGCGTGGCGCAGTCCGTATAAATGTCCGGGTCATCTATGTCGATGTCCTTTTGGGTGCTGTACTGCATCAGGCATTCCTGGATCTGCTGGCAAATATACCGGTCATCATCTGCAATCGCCGTCTTTAGGGGAATCATGTGACGTTGAACCTCCGTTTCTTTTTTGGCGTCTGCTCTCTGCCGGAAGGACATCCGGCTCTGAAACAAACCCGTTTCGGCAAAGCTGGGTTGCCGCTGGAACTTCATATTAGTTGGAAAATATCCCTACTAAATTGATAGATATTTCATAAAATTATTTTCTACAAGAAATGTTTGAACTACATGAAGTTTACTATTATTATACCATGACGTATTGAAAATTGCAATAGAAATTCATGTTTTTTCCATTGCAGAAGGCTCGATTCGACAGGATTCGACAAAATTCGCAAAATATTCCAGCGCAAAAACGATGTGTCAACGCAGAAAAATCGAAAAAAGATGACAGTTATGCAGGGCGGTTAGCCGATTTGACATTTGCATTCGAATGTGCTATAATAGGCAGAATGTTTGCAGAAAGAAATCTGATTCCGTGGAAATGGGGGAGCGGTCGTGTTGGAACGTTTTTTGCGGCGGTTTGTGCCGAATTATGAAAGTGTCGAGGACCCGGCGGTGCGGAAAGCTTATGGGACATTCAGCAGCGTGGTGGGGATCTGCTGCAATGTGGTGTTGTTCCTGCTGAAATATGTGATGGGTTCGCTTTCCCACTCCATCGCCATTGTATCGGATGCGTTCAACAACCTGTCGGACTGTGCCAGTTGTCTGATTACCATGTTTGGGTATAAGCTGGCGGCAAAGCCGGCGGACAAGGGACATCCGTTCGGACATGGGCGCATGGAATATCTGACCTCGCTGGTGATCGCCGTCATGATCGCCCTGATGGGCTTTGAACTGCTGCGGAATTCCGTGGAAAAGATCATCCATCCGGATGCGGTGCAGTTTCGCTGGCTGACCCTGGGCGCATTGGTGCTTTCCATTGGGGTGAAGTTGTGGATGGCATGGTTCAACACCCGGCTGGGGAAAAAGATACGCTCTTCGGTGATGATCGCCACGGCGAAGGACAGCCGCAGCGACGTGGCAGCCACGGCGGCAACCATTCTGGCACTGCTGCTCTCTCTGGTGACAACGCTTCCGGTGGACGGTATCATGGGTACGGCGGTCTCGCTGTTTATTTTGAAAACGGCATTCGATATCATACGTGATACGGTGGGAGATCTGCTGGGGCGACCGGCAGATGCCGAGACGGTGCAGCAGCTGAAAACGCTGGTGCTGTCACATGATAAGATCGAGGGTATCCATGATCTGATCCTGCACAATTACGGCCCTGGACGCACCATCGGCAGCTGCCATGTAGAGGTGCGCAGCGACTCCAATTTTGTGGAGGTACACGAGGTGGTGGATACCATTGAGCGTGAGATCGAAGAGAAACTGAAAATCATGATGACCATACATATGGATCCCATTGAACTGGATAACGAAACGGTCAACCACTATCGGGGTATGACGCAGCAGGTCGTGGAAGGACTGCATCAGAAACTGAGTCTGCACGATTTCCGGCTGGTGTCGGGGGAGAACTCCAACCGGCTGATTTTTGATCTGCTGGTGCCGTTCGAGTGTGATTATACAGATGAGGAACTGTTGGAGATGATTTCCGGAGAGCTGCACCGGATGGATCAGACCTGTTCTGTCAGCATTACATTTGACCGGGACTTTACAGAGGAATAAAGGCAGCACTGCAAAACAAAAAACGTCTCCGTATCTGTTTTGGAACGATACGGAGACGTTTTGTCTTTTATTTTACACTTTAAGATTGACGAACCAGATCGACAAAGCGCATAAACTGTGCCTTTCCGGTTTCTGTTCGCTTGAATACGCCGGCATCCAGCAGAACCTGTTCGAATACTGCGCCGATCTCTCGGCGGATGATGTCCGGTGCAGTTTCAGCGTCTGCCTCCGGATGGCGAGACTTGACCTCTTCCAGCCAGTCTGCGTGGCTGGCGAGAGACGGCGTCTGAGTAAGGTCGGTGTCGCTGTACAACGCCTTTTCCAACAGCGGCAGTTCGTTCGCAAGGCGAGCCGGCAGAACTGCCAGACCCATAACTTCGATCAGACCGATGTTTTCCTTTTTGATGTGGTGCAGGGATGCGTTGGGGTGGAACAGTCCCAGGGGACGTTCCGGTGTGGTACGGTTATTGCGCAGTACCAGGTCGCATTCATACAGCCTGCCACGCATCCGGGCGATGGGTGTAATGGTGTTGTGCGGTGTGCCGTTGGCCTCTGCAAAGATATCCGCCTCGGCATCGGTGTAATTTCGCCACAGTGTCAGCACATGGTCGCAGGCGGCAGCAAGTGCAGAGCGATTTTCACTTTGCAGGCGAATCACAGACATGGGCCACTTTACAATGCCTGCCTGGACTTCCGGCTGGTTCGGCAGCAGGAACGGTGTCTCAATGGGCGCTTTTGCCATGGCGAAGGTGTAATGACCGCCCTGGAAATGCTCGTGGCTCAGAATCGAACCGCCTACAATGGGCAGGTCAGCGTTGGAGCCAATGAAATAATGGGGGAACATATCCAGGATATCGAACAGCTTTTCAAAAACGGCGGCGTCGATCACCATGGGGATGTGCTTTTGGTTGAACACGATGCAGTGTTCGTTGTAGTAGCCGTAAGGGGAATACTGAAATGCCCAGGGTTCGCCGTGTACCTGAATCGGAATGGGACGGAGATTCTGCCGTGCCGGGTGCGTCAGCGTTCCGGCAAAGCCGGTGTTTTCGATGCAGAGCTGACACGCCGGATACTTGGTCTGGGGCTGGTTCTTGGCGGCGGCAATGTCTCTGGGATCTTTTTCCGGCTTGGAACGGTTGATGGTGATATCCAGCGTGCCGTAATCGCAGTCATACGTCCAGCGCATATCCTTGGCAATCCGTCCGGCACGGACATAGTTGGTGTCCTTGCTGTACTGATAGTACCAGTCGGTCGCCTCCTCCGGACTCTTGTGGTATGCGGTGAAAAATGCACGGTTTACGGTGTGCGGCATATCGGTCAGCAGTCCCATGATGCGAGTGTCAAACAGATCCCGTGCTGCGTTGGAATCCGCAATAATGCCGTTTTCTGCGGCATAGGAGACCAGTTTGTCCAGAATCTCGTCAATCGAGGGCAGGACCTCCGGCAGCGCCGGTGTTTCCCAGGAAGAGAGCCGGAGCAGATCCATCAGCTGATTGCGCAGGAAAATGCTGTCCTCTTCCGTCACCAGCTCTTTTGCAATGCCGTACTGGATCAGTTCCTGAATGCTTTGTTCGATCATCAGTGTTCCCTCCTGTTATGCAAGATACAGTTCCTTGACAGCCGCTTCGCCGCTGCCCTGGAAGAACAGATACAGCGGATGCTTGCCGTCAGCGATTTGCAGGGCGGTTCTGACCTCGCTCCATGTCTCCGCCGGCGTTACCGGAATTTCAGCTACGATATTTTTGCAGCCGATGTCATCCGATACCACGAACTTGCCGCTGCACGTGCCACGGTACTGAATGCCGATCTCCTTTGCGCCGGAGAACTGGAAATACTTGTAGCCCAGCATGGTGCCGTCTTGGATCTCGCCCACAAAGCGATCCTCGCCGCAGTTTGTCACGTTTGGGAAACTATCGGTGTAGATCTTGTTGGAACCGTGGGGCATATGACCGTTGGTGATGTTGCAGGCGATCACTGCCGGATAAGTTCCCTTTCCCTCCAGCGGCTTGCCGTTGAGACCGCAGGAGGTTATCTCTACCTGGGGGATGCTGCCGTCCGGCAGAATGGTGATGGGTTCTGCACACGCCTGGCGGCTGTAGTCGGATTTGTGAGTCAGACGGTGATAGAAAACGTACCACTGACCATTGATGTTTTCGATGCTGCCGTGGGTCGTTCCGGTCATGTTCAGGCGGTCTTTTTCCGCTCTGCCCTGGTATCCCACATCGCCGTTGGAAACGATCGTGCCGCCAAAGACAAAGTCACGGTCGGGATAGTCGCTGGTGGCATAGCACAGCTCGTGGTTCTGCCAGGAGGAATAGATGAAGTAATACTTTTCGCCTATCTTGCGGATAGAGCTTGCCTCAAAGAACGGATGCGCCGCAAAGCTGGTGCCGGTGACATCTGCCGGGATAATGTGTCTCGGCTCGCTGGTGACAGTCATCATGTCGTCGCCTACGGTAACTGTGCAGGGTCCCATCACACTGCCCTCGGTGTCCAGAACTTCGTTGCGGCTCTTGTGATAGCGCTGCATAACGGTCTGGATCAGATCTTCCTTGTTCCGGAAATCCTTGTCCAGCTGTTCGTCCGACCATGTGCCGTAGTAGATGCGGATGGTGCCGTTGTCGTTGATAACGCCCGGGTCAAAGCAGACATACTTCAGCATAGGGCTGCCGTCCGGATAGCGGACGAAACCCAGATAGCGGAACGGACCAGCCGGAGAGTCACTGACAGCCACGCTGATCGGACCGTTGTAGCCGCCGAAGCCGGCTCTGCCGGACATACAATAATAAAGGTAGAATCTGCCGTCGTTGCCCTGTACCACATCCGGGGCATACATGAATTTGCGGTCTGTGGGGTATGCCGGATCCTGGTCGGCACGATAGATCGTACCCTCACAGCGCCAGTCGGAAAGGTCGGTCACCGGTGCAGAATATGTGGTGTAGTCCAGCATACAGAAGGTCTCGCCGCCTTCTTTGTCGTGTGAGCCATAGATGTATACACGGTCGCCGAATACGTGCGGCTCACCGTCCGGAATACATTCATACAGGGGAAGATACGGGTTGTAAACTTGTTGTTTCATAAGCGTTCCTTTCTATCGCCGACCTGCATCAGAACCTGTGCAGAATCATATTTGTTTGCTTAAGAGTCTGTTTCGTATCTTTTTTGGAACGTCTTTTCGGCAGATTTTGCCGCTGACTGCGTCAAAAATCCTTGCCATACGATAGTATGCCTGCGGATTTTTTCCTTGTCACCGACAAAATCATGCTCGAAAATCCGCACATAAAAAATACGAACCAAACTCTAAGTTCATTATAGGGTATTTTACAACATCTGTCAATAGCGTTTTTCCTTAAAAAAGTAAGGGAACGTTTCATAAATATGGTGCGTTTGCCGGAGAATGTGAAATCGTTTCACCATTGCGAAGCAATCGTTCAATTGTCGAAAATTCGACAAGCAGTTTTATTGTATTTGAAAAACTGCCGTGGTATAATAAAACTATGAAATCGAAGAAATCGAAAAAACAGATACCAGAGGAGGGAATCTGAAATGGATTTTACTGCACATATCCGGGAATCGGATGGCATGGAACAGTCCGTCACCGAACACTGCCGAAATGTGGCGGCGCTGGCGGAATCATACGGGGAATCCGTGGGGCTGGGAAAGCTGGCAAGACTACAGGGAATCTTTCACGATGCCGGAAAGCTGAACCGGGATTTCTATGCGTACATCCACGGAGACAGCCGCTTTCATCGTGGTGAGATCGACCACTGCTATGCCGGGGCAAAGTATCTCTGCGCCTTTTCAGACCGGCACTTTCCGGATCAGGAGATGCCGTACCGCACCTCCCGTCTGATCGCTCGGACGATTCTGTCACACCACGGACTCCACGACTGGCTGACGGAGAGCGGAGACGACTACTTCCGAATCCGCAACGCCAAGGTGGAACGCTATGAGGAGATCGAGCCGAATCTGGATGCGATGCTTGCGGAAATGGGATATTCGGAAGCATCACTGAAAGCACTGCTGGAGGATGCCAGTGAAGAGTTTGCGGCAGTGTACCGCAGGATCAAGGAACTGCGCAGTGAAAACCGCAAGGCGTTTGATGCAGGAAACAAAGCGGAAAAGCAGAACCGCAGGACAGAATTCACGTTTTATCTGGGGATGTTGGAACGCCTTTTGCAGTCGATTCTGATGGATGCCGACTGTGTGGACACCGCTGACTTCATGAATGATTGTCAGACGGAAAAGCATTATGATGCGGCGCAGGTCTGGGAACGGATGGAGCTGGCGATGCAGCGAAAGCTGGACGGATTTTCCGGCAGGACGGATGCGATTTCCCGACAGCGGCAGGATATTTCCCGGCGCTGTGCAGAATTTGCGGCGCATCCGGTGGGAATCTGCCGTCTGATCGTTCCCACCGGCGGCGGAAAAACCCTGTCATCTCTGCGATTTGCCATTCGCTATGCAATGCGTCCGGAAAACGGCATCGAGAAAATCGTGTACACAGCGCCGTTTATGTCCATTCTCGAACAGAACAGCCAGGATTTCCGGGAAATTTCCGGGGCGGAGAATTTTCTGGAGCATCACTCCAACGTGGTCTTTGATGACAGCGAGGAAGGGGAAGAGGAACTGCGCAAGTATGAGCTGCGCACGGAAAAATGGGATGTGCCGGTTCTTGCCACGACGCAGGTGCAGTTTTTGCAGGCACTGTTTGACGGCAAGAACACTTCGGTGCGCCGGATGCACCGGCTTTGCCGTGCGGTGCTGCTCATCGACGAGGTGCAGTCCGTTCCGCTGAAATGTACCTATCTGTTCAACCTGGCGATGAACTTTCTGTCCCGTATCTGCGGCTGTGCAGTGGTGCTTTGTTCGGCGACACAACCACTGCTGGAAAAGCAGAAATATCCCATTTTGCTGGATGCACAGGAGAGCATGACCGGAGACTATCATGAGGACTTTTCTGTATTTCAGCGGACGAAACTGGAATATCTCACGGACAGCTATGACAATGCACAGGCGGCGAATTTCTGCTGCGAACAGTTCAAGGTGCATCGCAGTGTTCTCATGGTTGTCAATACCCGGAAAACCGCAGCTGACCTGTACCGCCGTCTCAAAGAACGGGTGGAGGACGGAGAAGAGAATGTCCATCTGATTCACCTCAGCACCAATATGTGTCCGGCACACCGGGAGAACGCCATCCGGGAAATGCGGAAGTATTTGCAGGACGGGGAAAGCGTCATCTGTGTGACTACCCAGCTGATTGAGGCAGGGGTGGACATTTCCTTTGGCTGCGTGGTGCGTTCTAAGGCTGGATTATCCAATGCGGCGCAGGCGGCAGGACGGTGCAACCGGCACGGGGAAATGAGAAAGATCTGTCCGGTGTATCTGATGAAACTGACAGAGGAAAACATTGACCGGCTGAAGGAAATCGTCTCTGCGCAGAATGTGACCAGCGCTGTCTGGAATTCTCTCTGTATGCAGCAGAAAGAGAAGGAGACTGATCTGCTGTCCGTGGAGACCCTGTCCCAGTATTTCCAGAAACTCTACCAGGAGAATCAAAAGGAACTGTCCTTTCCGCAGTCCGAAAACGACCAGGATCTGCTGAAACTGCTTTCCACCGACAGCAAACGGGCAGAACTGGGAAAAGGAAACCGCTCCAAATATGACAAGTTTTCCCTACAGGCGTTTGCCACAGCTGGAAAAGCGTTTCATGTAATTGAGGATGCCGGAGAAAGCGTGATTGTGCCGTATGATGAAGATGCCGGGCAGATGATCCGGGATCTGAACGGCGACCTGGAATTCGGACAGATGCAGAAACTGCTGCGGTCGGTGCAAAAGTATACGGTTTCAGTTTACGCCGGGGACAAACGGAAACTGGCAGAGGCAGGCGCACTCTGTACGCTGCATTGCGGAGCGCTGGCACTGGAAGAGAACTTCTATGACAAGACAGCGCTGGGACTGCTGACAGAGGGACAGGAACGTCCGTTTTTGGATTTATGATGTACAGAAAATATTGGAATTTTTGTCGAATATTGTCGAATCGACTATAAATCCATCTAAAATTGTTGACGATTATGTAAAGATGTGATATAATTGAATTGTAATTCCGGAAAAATACCCTGGTGTGCTTTTCCGGAACAAATTGCGGAAAGGAGGCTGCAGTATGAGTCAGACGATTCATAGAAATACCATTGAGTTTGAAGTGTGCGGAGACTACGCACTGTTTTCCGATGTGCTGACGAGACCGTCCGGCGAGAAGTGTACCTATGATATCCCGACCTATGAGGCAATCAAAGGGATCGTACACAGCATTTACTTTAAGCCGACCATTTTGTGGAAGGTGGATGCGGTTCGCATTATGAATCCCATCCGAACGGAGCGGAAAGGAATGCGTCCCTTAAAGATGAACGGTGAAAACGACCTGGCGTATTACACATATCTGCGCAATGTCTGTTACCAGGTGCGTGCGCACTTTGAGTGGAACGAAAACCATCCGGAACTGGCGTGCGACCGCAATGAGAACAAGCATCACAACATTGCAAAGCGCATGGTTGCCCGTGGCGGCAGACGGGATATTTTTCTCGGCACAAGAGAATGCCAGGGCTATGTGAAACCCTGCGTGTTCGGCGAGGGAGAAGGATACTATGACAACAGCGGCGAAATGCCGTACAGTCTGATGTACCACGGCATTACGTATGCAGACGAGGCAGAGCTGCCGGAGGACAAGGGAAAAATGACGGTTCGCTTTTGGAAACCGGTGATCCAGGACGGGGTGATCCAGTTCCTGCCTCCGGCAGAATGTACCATCAAGCGGCATATCAAGAAAATGTCTGTGAAGAAGTTTGGAAAGGAACAGGGCAACTTTAGCGGACTGGAAGAATTCACGGGAGGTGAAACAGATGAGCTGGACGAATGAACTGTACCAGGTGTATGAGAACTTTCACGACCAGACGGAATTTCCGGTTTCCATGGTGCCGATCTACCATTCGTCCACCAAGGTGCAGATCGAGATCTCCATTCGTGAGGACGGCGAGTTTTCTTCTGCCAGACGGCTGACAAAAGAGGAAGAGCTGACGGTTCTCCCGGTTACGGAGGATTCCGGTGCGAGAAGCAGCGGCATTGCGCCCATGCCCTTTACGGAAAAGCTAATCTATCTGGCTGCGGATTATGCCAAATATGTGGATGCAAAGCGTGCGGAAGAGTGCCACAAGGCGTATATGGAACAGCTGAAAGACTGGGATGAGAGCGACTGCACCCACCCGGCAGTTCACGCCCTTTTGCTGTACTTGCAGAAAGGCAGCGTCATGCAGGATCTGATCCACGCTGTGGGCAGCGATGGGAAAAGTGTGCTGAAATGGGATGAGTCCTCCGGAGAACTGGGAAAGGACAGCATCAACGGCGTGGACCAGGGGAAAGCCTTTGTGCGGTTTCGCATCCATTATACGGATATGCTGCGCAACAGTGAGACCTGGAACGACACAGAATTGCAGGATGCCTTTATCCGGCTGCGCCGGGAACAGATGCAGGATATGCCGAAACGGCTGTGCTATGCCACCGGTGAGGATGCGATCATTACCTACAAGCACCCCTCAAAAATCGTGCTTTCCTCGGCAAATGCCCGGCTGATCTCTGCCAACGATGACAGCGGCTTTACCTACCGTGGACGGTTCAGCAATAAGGAAGAGGCATTCGCCATCGGCTATGAGTATTCGCAGAAGGTCCACAATGCACTGAAATGGCTGATCGCTTTGCAGCCTAAAAATCCTTTTTGCGACCTTTCTCTGGTAATCTGGTCCAGCACCATGCAGGAGCTGCCGTCCATTTACAAGAACGCATTGCAGCTGGCGGACAAGCAGGACGAAGATGAGGACGAGGACGAAGAAGAGCCGCCCACCATCGGTACGGCATATGCCGATATGGTTCACCAGATGATCTACGGATATCGGGACAAAATGGAGATTCCGGATAAGGTCATGGTGCTGGGTTTGGAGGCATCGACGGAGGGTCGTGTTTCGATACCGATGTATGCAGAACTGAAAGGTTCACAGTTCCTGGAAAATCTGGAATACTGGCATCTTTCCACAGGGTGGAAAAGCTATTATTCCAAGGCGAAGGGTTATCTGGTGAACTCGGTCTCGCTGTATGATGTCATTCTGTGCGCACACGGGGTGGAGCAGAACGGAAAGCTCACCTGTAAATCGAAACTGTTCGGCAGCGAGATGCTGCGGCTGCTGCCGTGTATCATTTACGGTAAGCACATTCCGTCAGAACTGGTGCAGAATCTGGCACAGCGTGCATCGGCACCGCTTGCCTTTGATCCCAAATTCTATAATCACAATCGGGTGCTGAAAACAGCCTGTGCATTGATACGGAAACAGAAACTGGAAGAACATCCGGAACGATTGGAAGGAGCGAATGACGTGGATAAGTTGTTAGACCTCGACAAAACGTATACAGACAGAAGCTATCTGTTCGGACGGCTGCTGGCAGTTGCGGACAAGCTGGAACGGGATACATTTGATGCGGGAGAAGATCGGGTGACCAATGCCAAGCGGCTTTGGAATATGTTCTCCGTTCGTCCCTACTATACCTGGGGAATCCTTCGGGGACGGCTGATGCCCTATATCAACAAGCTGGGAAAAAAGGCAGACCGCTATCAGATCGAGATGCAGGAGATCAGCAGCATGATGTCTCCCGAAGTGTTCTCCAGCACGGCACGCCTGTCTTCCCTGTATCTGCTGGGATACGATCACGAGATGAAGTATCTGTTTACCAAGAAGGAAAAACTTTCAAACAATGAAACCGCTAAAAACGGAAACGAGGAGGAATAACTCATGAGTGTACTGGAACATAAGATTGACTTCGCAGTGCTGGTCACTGCCGCAAACGCAAACCCCAACGGCGATCCGCTGAACGGAAACCGTCCCAGAGAAAATTATGACAGCTGCGGCGAAATTTCGGATGTGTGCATCAAGCGGAAGATCCGGAACAGACTGCAGGACATGGGCGAGAATGTGTATGTGCAGTCGAAAGACCATGCCCGTACCGATGACTTTACCAATCTGAGCGACCGTGCCACGAAAAATGAACATCTTAGCCAGCTTGTCAAGGGTAAGGATACCGACCAGGATGCCTTTGCAAAAGCTGCCTGCGAGGAGTGGATCGATGTGCGCAGCTTTGGACAGGTTTTTGCAATCAAAGGCGGTATCTCTGTTGGCGTGCGTGGACCGGTTTCGATTCACCAGGCAGTCAGCGTTTCCCCGGTGAATATCGTAAGCCTGCAAATCACCAAGTGCGTCAACGGCGAAAGCGGCAAAAATGCCAAGTCCTCGGATACCATGGGCATGAAGCATATGGTGGAGTTCGGACTTTATGTAATCAAGGGCAGCATCAACTGTCAGCTGGCAGAGAAAACCGGCTTTACCGAAGAAGATGCGGAGAAAATCAAAGAGGCGCTGAAAACGCTGTTCGAGAATGACAGCTCTGCGGCACGTCCGGACGGCAGCATGGAAGTCTGCCGGCTGTACTGGTGGGAACATGACTGCAAAACGCCGAAGTACACTTCTGCCAAGGTACACCGTTCGCTGAAAATCAAAGCAAAAGAAGGCGTGGAAAATCCCAAGTCTTTGGATGATTATGACATCACACTGGAAACACTGGACGGCTTGACACCGGAAGTGATCGATTTGGTATAAGCTGCAATGGAATATCGGGAAGAGGAATATATACAGCTTTCCGGCATCCAGCATTTTGTGTTTTGCCGGCGGCAGTGGGCGCTGGCGTATCTGGAACAGCAATGGGTGGAAAATGAACGCACCGCAGACGGCAGGATCATGCACCGTAATGTACATGACAGCTCGTTTCGGGAAAAGCGTGGCGATCTGCTGATCGTCAGAGGAATGAAAGTATCATCTGCCCGTCTGGGGCTGAGCGGAGAGTGCGATGCGGTAGAATTCCGGCGCTCTCCGAAAGGCGTTCCCATTTTCGGACAAGAGGGTACTTATACAGTAACACCTGTGGAGTACAAACGTGGCAAACCCAAGGAAGACGAATGCGATATTGCACAGCTCACAGCACAGGCAATGTGCCTGGAAGAGATGTTGTGCTGCGACATACCGGTCGGATTTCTGTATTATGGGGAAACACGGCATCGTACCAGGGTGGAGTTTACGCCGGAACTGCGGAAACGAGTGGCAGATACTGCCGAAGAGATGCACCAGCTTTGCCGGAAAAGGCATACGCCAAAGGGAAAGCGGACGAAAGCCTGCAATGCCTGTTCTTTGAAGGATATCTGTCTGCCGGTGCTTTGCGGAAAGAAAACCGCAGGCGGTTATTTGCAGAAAATGCTGGGAACAATGGAGTAAAAATGCCATGAAGAAGTTGCTAAACACCATTTATGTGACAAATCCGGACAGTTATCTCTCACTGGATGGGGATAATCTGGTTGTCATGCGGGAGGAAAAGAAAGTACGGATGCCGCTGCACAATGTCGAGCGCATCATGACCTTTGGCTATACCGGTGCAAGCCCGGCGCTGATGGGCAAATGCGCAAAGGATGGAAGAGAGCTGGTCTTTATGACAAGCTCCGGAAAATTCCTGGCACGGGTCGAGGGCGCTGTCAGCGGCAATGTTTTACTGCGGCGGCAGCAGTATCGGGTGGCAGATGATGCAGACGCCAGCCTTTCGATCGCACGGAATATGATTGTCGGAAAGCTGTTCAACAGCCGCTGGGTGCTGGAACGCATGATACGGGACCATGCACCGAGGATTGATGCAGAAACGTTTCGGCAGAAGTCTCAGTTTTTGCAGCAGTCTATTTCCAAGGCGGCAGAGGCAGATTTAGCGGACACGCTCCGTGGCATAGAGGGCGAGGCGGCGTCGGTATACTTTTCCGTTTTTGACGACATGATTCTAAAGGAAAAGGCAGCGTTTGCATTTCACGGCAGAAACAAGCGGCCTTCGCTGGATCGGGTCAATGCAATGCTGAATTTTGCCTATTCGCTGATGACGGGAATGTGTTCTGCGGCGCTGGAGTCCGTGGGGTTGGATCCCTATGTGGGCGTACTGCACACAGACCGTCCGGGTCGACCGTCTCTTTCTTTGGATCTGGTCGAGGAATTTCGTGCGCTCTGCTGTGACCGCTTTGTTCTGACGCTCATTAACCGTGGCATGATCCATGCAGAGGATTTCGATGTCCAGGAGGACGGCGCTGTTTCGCTGACGGAGGACGGACGGCGTACATTCCTGCGGGCATGGCAAAAGCGCAAGGATGATATGATTCAGCATCCGTTTCTGGAAGAAAAAGTGGAATGGGGCTTGCTGCCCTATGTGCAGGCACTTTTGCTTGCACGCTATCTCCGGGGCGATTTGGATGCGTATCCGCCGTTTTTGTGGAAGTGAGAGCGTATGCTGGTAGTTGTAGCGTATGATGTAAATACAGAGACCAAAGAGGGCAGAAAGCGCCTGCGCCACGTGGCGAAGATCTGTACCAACGTGGGCATTCGGGTGCAGAATTCTGTCTTTGAGTGTCATGTTGATGCGGCAGAATGCAAGGTACTCAAGCATCGGCTGGAACAGGCGATTGATACAGAAAGGGACAGCCTGCGGTTTTATTACCTGGGAAATCGTTATCAGTCGAAGGTGGAACATATCGGTGCAAAGGAAACCATAGACATGGAAGAGCCGCTGATTCTGTGAGAGAAATTTAAGGGAAAAGTGTCGGTGCGAATCATAGGCGCACAGAAAGATGCTGAAGGTTTCGCACCAAATTTTTCTCCCTTTTTTCGAAAAAAACCATTTTTTCGGGTGCAGAATGTAGTCTTTTGCATCCTTTTTTGCAGGATTGTACAAGGATAGGCGAAATGAAAAACGCTTTCCTGTGCAGTTTTGCTGTCTCCCTCCATGCGGAGGGAGTGGATTGAAATAAGCAGAGGACGCAGACGCTCCGGCAAGTGTTCTGTCTCCCTCCATGCGGAGGGAGTGGATTGAAATAGAAGCTGCGAAGCGATATGCTCGTGGTGGATATGTCTCCCTCCATGCGGAGGGAGTGGATTGAAATGAGTAAAGGGGCAATACATGAACAAAAATATAAAGTCTCCCTCCATGCGGAGGGAGTGGATTGAAATACCTTGTTCATGTGACGATGTGCAAAGCCCTTAACGTCTCCCTCCATGCGGAGGGAGTGGATTGAAATGTAAAAGGTAAAATCATAGAAAAATTTCAAGAAGTCTCCCTCCATGCGGAGGGAGTGGATTGAAATAGCTGGTCACGTACCGAAGCAGCAGAAGAAGCACGTCTCCCTCCATGCGGAGGGAGTGGATTGAAATGTCATCTTTGGCGTCATTACTGGGCTTGGCTTTTGTCTCCCTCCATGCGGAGGGAGTGGATTGAAATGTAAATTTTGTGACTTGCAAAACGTAGGCAGATATGTCTCCCTCCATGCGGAGGGAGTGGATTGAAATATGATAAGGCTATGGAACAAAAAGTCGATATACCGGTCTCCCTCCATGCGGAGGGAGTGGATTGAAATAACTAAATCATCCATCCAATCCAATATGCCAGACAGTCTCCCTCCATGCGGAGGGAGTGGATTGAAATAAAATTTACAGATTCCAGACCAAGCAATGAAACAGTCTCCCTCCATGCGGAGGGAGTGGATTGAAATCTGTGATACCTTGTATCAGGCTCTGAATCAGTGGGTCTCCCTCCATGCGGAGGGAGTGGATTGAAATAGTAAGTGAGAAAGGATTGGTAACAAATGACAGACGTCTCCCTCCATGCGGAGGGAGTGGATTGAAATAAAAATTGGGAGGTAGTACAAAATGGAAATGAAAGTCTCCCTCCATGCGGAGGGAGTGGATTGAAATGATCCGGAACTTGTGATTCTCAACAAGATAGATTGTCTCCCTCCATGCGGAGGGAGTGGATTGAAATGTGGAGCAGTTTTTTCTTGATGCCGAGACCGGTCGGTCTCCCTCCATGCGGAGGGAGTGGATTGAAATCCACAGTGCAGATGGCGGCGCATATTGCAAGCTGGGTCTCCCTCCATGCGGAGGGAGTGGATTGAAATCAAAATTCTGGCGGACTACGAAACTCAGCTTGACGTCTCCCTCCATGCGGAGGGAGTGGATTGAAATTTTTTTGTGCCGGAAACGAAAGTTGTGAAAGGAACGTCTCCCTCCATGCGGAGGGAGTGGATTGAAATTTTGGCAAGGTGTTCTTTGTCGAGTTCGTGCCCTTGTCTCCCTCCATGCGGAGGGAGTGGATTGAAATTTCCAGACTTATTGGCGTTGGTGGATCGGTGGAATGTCTCCCTCCATGCGGAGGGAGTGGATTGAAATGCCTGGGGCGGCGCACATGGGGCGTTGCTGAAATAGTCTCCCTCCATGCGGAGGGAGTGGATTGAAATAAAATTCCGGTCGTGACAGGGTATAAAAACGTCGTCTCCCTCCATGCGGAGGGAGTGGATTGAAATGGAAGTTCCGGAAAGTATGTTCCTGGAAAAAAAGCAGTCTCCCTCCATGCGGAGGGAGTGGATTGAAATTTTCGACAGCGTTTCCACCCTGCATTTGTTTTCGCAGTCTCCCTCCATGCGGAGGGAGTGGATTGAAATTTCGAGGTTCTGCGAAAATGAAGCCCTTACCAACGTCTCCCTCCATGCGGAGGGAGTGGATTGAAATAGATCGTCCGGGAAGATTTCCAGGACGAGAATTGGTCTCCCTCCATGCGGAGGGAGTGGATTGAAATTCTTCCCACCGTTCGAGCCCGGCGACACCTTCCGTCTCCCTCCATGCGGAGGGAGTGGATTGAAATACAATCTCTCAAAGGCAATGGTTTCCAGTTGTGCGTCTCCCTCCATGCGGAGGGAGTGGATTGAAATGTAGAATGTTCCGTTGCGACTCGAACAGAACGACGAGTCTCCCTCCATGCGGAGGGAGTGGATTGAAATGTTTGCAAATACATAGTTCTGTTGCTGTTGAGTAAGGTCTCCCTCCATGCGGAGGGAGTGGATTGAAATGATTTCGTGGCAATTCCAATCCGCCGGGATCTCCCGTCTCCCTCCATGCGGAGGGAGTGGATTGAAATGCAACGCCTCCTCGATATCAGATAAGCGATGTTCGCGTCTCCCTCCATGCGGAGGGAGTGGATTGAAATATGCTGGTAAAGGCAAATGAATTTCTGGAAAGCCTTGTCTCCCTCCATGCGGAGGGAGTGGATTGAAATGGGATCCTACGACGAAATCGAACTTGTCCTCTGGACGTCTCCCTCCATGCGGAGGGAGTGGATTGAAATGACGTGACTGTATCACTATGCGAGAGATTTCACGGTCTCCCTCCATGCGGAGGGAGTGGATTGAAATTTTTTCTTCCACAATCCGCATCAAGATTTCGGATTGTCTCCCTCCATGCGGAGGGAGTGGATTGAAATAAGGGCTTGTACAAGCTTGTACTTATATATAGGCGTGTCTCCCTCCATGCGGAGGGAGTGGATTGAAATATGAATACAACAAAGGCAACTATTGAAAAGATCAGTCTCCCTCCATGCGGAGGGAGTGGATTGAAATGCTACGAGTGGGAACAGCGTACCGGAATGGAGCTGTCTCCCTCCATGCGGAGGGAGTGGATTGAAATGAAAATTGCAATAGGTGTGGAGTGAGAAAAATGTTGTCTCCCTCCATGCGGAGGGAGTGGATTGAAATATCAATCCTTACACAGAAGAAAAAACAGTCATTGTGTCTCCCTCCATGCGGAGGGAGTGGATTGAAATGCACAGACCATCGGCAAGACCACTACCAATGCGACAGTCTCCCTCCATGCGGAGGGAGTGGATTGAAATGATATCCTCACTCTTGGGGAAAGATAATGTAACTGTCTCCCTCCATGCGGAGGGAGTGGATTGAAATTGCACAGTTTCTGTGTCAGACTTATCCCAACTGTGTCTCCCTCCATGCGGAGGGAGTGGATTGAAATTCCTCGGTGTGTTCCGGTACGCAATCAAGGAAAGTCTCCCTCCATGCGGAGGGAGTGGATTGAAATGCAAATTGCGTAACATTTTCCGTGCGCCATATCATGTCTCCCTCCATGCGGAGGGAGTGGATTGAAATTCCTTGGTCTCGATCCAAAGGCATTAAATGATTAGTCTCCCTCCATGCGGAGGGAGTGGATTGAAATATACTGTGCTATAATTGAATCATCGAAAGCACGAGTCTCCCTCCATGCGGAGGGAGTGGATTGAAATGAATTGCGGATGGAAAAGTAATGCTCCACAGGGGTCTCCCTCCATGCGGAGGGAGTGGATTGAAATACATCATACGCATGGGGCTTAATGGCAAATGCGTATGTCTCCCTCCATGCGGAGGGAGTGGATTGAAATGCAAAGGACGCTTTCGAAAATATGTACGGGGTGTTGTCTCCCTCCATGCGGAGGGAGTGGATTGAAATGAAACGAAATACATAATTGTTAACGTCTTTCTGGAGTCTCCCTCCATGCGGAGGGAGTGGATTGAAATTGTCTGCGTTCCAAAATAGAACGCAATGACTGTTGGTCTCCCTCCATGCGGAGGGAGTGGATTGAAATTTTTTCTCGTGCCGCCACAAATACTTGAACGCATGTCTCCCTCCATGCGGAGGGAGTGGATTGAAATGCCCCGTTCGCCGTGTTGAAAAACGCACATAAGAGTCTCCCTCCATGCGGAGGGAGTGGATTGAAATGTGAATTAGATAATTTCCCACTGTGGCGTTACTGCTGTCTCCCTCCATGCGGAGGGAGTGGATTGAAATGGATTCTTGGCAGTCAACTTTTAAGGTAATTCGGTCTCCCTCCATGCGGAGGGAGTGGATTGAAATGGTTTGCTGCCGGACTTCCTTTTTCTCGCGAATCGGTCTCCCTCCATGCGGAGGGAGTGGATTGAAATAATCATTGTTGCAGGGTGTCGGATTTTCTTCTGGCGGTCTCCCTCCATGCGGAGGGAGTGGATTGAAATGGCTCTGCATTTTTTTTTAAGGCGTGGATGGTTGGTCTCCCTCCATGCGGAGGGAGTGGATTGAAATGTCTTTTTCAAAAGCTGTTGCATAATCCTTTGCAGGTCTCCCTCCATGCGGAGGGAGTGGATTGAAATTCTTCAAAATATTCCTTGTACGTTTGTTTTTCGTGGTCTCCCTCCATGCGGAGGGAGTGGATTGAAATATGCTTGGCATCGTGCTTATGGCTGTAGCTGCCAGTCTCCCTCCATGCGGAGGGAGTGGATTGAAATGGTTCCAGGCGGCGATTGCTTCTGGTTTTGCTGCGTCTCCCTCCATGCGGAGGGAGTGGATTGAAATAACGTCATGCTTGGGACACGAAGCTGCTTATCATCGTCTCCCTCCATGCGGAGGGAGTGGATTGAAATGAGTTGTCCCAGTAAGACATGAAATCACCTCCCGTCTCCCTCCATGCGGAGGGAGTGGATTGAAATGTTGAAAGTAGGTGTATTTTTTTGTGAATGACCGTCTCCCTCCATGCGGAGGGAGTGGATTGAAATGTTTTCAGCCGGGAACAATTCTTGACATGCAGTGGTCTCCCTCCATGCGGAGGGAGTGGATTGAAATATACTTACCTGGGAACGCATAGCCCGAGGAAGTGTCTCCCTCCATGCGGAGGGAGTGGATTGAAATTGTTACGCAGCTGGGTATGTCAGAAACATATGACAGTCTCCCTCCATGCGGAGGGAGTGGATTGAAATTGTAACCTTGGTTGGTTTGATCGGGATAGGCTGTGTCTCCCTCCATGCGGAGGGAGTGGATTGAAATATCTGATGCGTCACTATATCCATACGGATATAGGTCTCCCTCCATGCGGAGGGAGTGGATTGAAATGAGTTCTCTTTGTTTATGTCCAGGAGGGAGTACAAGGTCTCCCTCCATGCGGAGGGAGTGGATTGAAATGTCCCCAAGCAGAAAGGAGGTTCTGACACGGCAGGTCTCCCTCCATGCGGAGGGAGTGGATTGAAATGATTATTGCAGGATCTCCGTCAACCAAATCAATGTGTCTCCCTCCATGCGGAGGGAGTGGATTGAAATGTTCTCAAAATTAGCTTCTACTGGCAATTTGTCTTGTCTCCCTCCATGCGGAGGGAGTGGATTGAAATACACGCCGCCGCACAGATACCCAAGGTCAATATAGTCTCCCTCCATGCGGAGGGAGTGGATTGAAATAGATCTGCATAATCTTGTTCCGTGATCTTGTCCAGTCTCCCTCCATGCGGAGGGAGTGGATTGAAATGTGATGCTTTCGCCTGCGGCTGTTGCCGCCTGTTGTCTCCCTCCATGCGGAGGGAGTGGATTGAAATATTTCTGGGTTCTGGGCTTTTCCCTAACCTCTGGTCTCCCTCCATGCGGAGGGAGTGGATTGAAATAAATTGTTTTTCCGCTGCCATATCAGCACCCCAGCCGGTCTCCCTCCATGCGGAGGGAGTGGATTGAAATGACTGGGAAAAGTTCTCCCGTGGCGAAATGTATGTGGTCTCCCTCCATGCGGAGGGAGTGGATTGAAATAATGCTACACGGGTATCATAAATTTCCTTGAATTTTTCCGGTCTCCCTCCATGCGGAGGGAGTGGATTGAAATAAGGAAGTACCACTCGGCACATATGAGGTGGCCATGTCTCCCTCCATGCGGAGGGAGTGGATTGAAATCTTGGCAAACTTGTCAAAAAATCCATCTATCCAATGTCTCCCTCCATGCGGAGGGAGTGGATTGAAATTGCACAGCCAGGAAGGCGTGGATCTGCTGCCTTGCGGTCTCCCTCCATGCGGAGGGAGTGGATTGAAATATCAAATCGGATGATAACTTAATGGAAAAGCTGGTCTCCCTCCATGCGGAGGGAGTGGATTGAAATGCCGGATTGCTCCGCAGTATGCTTGTAAGTACTGGTCTCCCTCCATGCGGAGGGAGTGGATTGAAATGACTTCTGGAAAATAGAAAGAAGGGTAACAAAAGTGTCTCCCTCCATGCGGAGGGAGTGGATTGAAATTTCCGGAAAGGCGAAGAAACTATATTCTCCTTTGAGTCTCCCTCCATGCGGAGGGAGTGGATTGAAATATCCGAAAAGAAGCAGAAATGATGCAACAGGAAGGTCTCCCTCCATGCGGAGGGAGTGGATTGAAATACTAATGTTCACAAAATATACTTTAACGTGCGTTAGTCTCCCTCCATGCGGAGGGAGTGGATTGAAATGTCGCCTTACGGCGTGGAAACGGTCAGTTTAGAGCCGTCTCCCTCCATGCGGAGGGAGTGGATTGAAATGCAGCTTGTGTACTCATGCCGCAGGTGGTTTTGCGTCTCCCTCCATGCGGAGGGAGTGGATTGAAATTCAAAGGACATTGTATCACACGGCTACCGTATGGTCTCCCTCCATGCGGAGGGAGTGGATTGAAATTGCTGATTTCGCAAAGGACGCTTTCGAAAATATGGTCTCCCTCCATGCGGAGGGAGTGGATTGAAATTAATTTTTCCATTTTCGAAACAAAATACATAATTGTCTCCCTCCATGCGGAGGGAGTGGATTGAAATACTTCCCCAACATATTCAGAAACTGTACTCATTTCGTCTCCCTCCATGCGGAGGGAGTGGATTGAAATAGACTGGCGAATGGTCTTACCAGAAGAGACAGGGTCTCCCTCCATGCGGAGGGAGTGGATTGAAATGTGAGGCAATTGATGCAATTTCGGCGGCGTATGGGTCTCCCTCCATGCGGAGGGAGTGGATTGAAATGACAGAATCATCATTTCCGGCACCGGCTCAGGTCAGGTCTCCCTCCATGCGGAGGGAGTGGATTGAAATGCAGGTCGTGAAGTCATCCTGGTTGAGCCGGATAGTCTCCCTCCATGCGGAGGGAGTGGATTGAAATTTTCCTGTCAAGTTCTTGTTGCTTGCGCTTGGTGCTGTCTCCCTCCATGCGGAGGGAGTGGATTGAAATATTACGGTTACGATCATACATTATATCCTGATAGCGTCTCCCTCCATGCGGAGGGAGTGGATTGAAATAACCGGGCATGATGCTTGATGTGCAGTGTGACCTAGTCTCCCTCCATGCGGAGGGAGTGGATTGAAATACAGATCCGACAGATGGTGGTAATGCTAAGCCGATCGTCTCCCTCCATGCGGAGGGAGTGGATTGAAATGATTGCGTCGGGTGCGTCTCTGATAGGTATGGCGTCTCCCTCCATGCGGAGGGAGTGGATTGAAATGGGATCGAGGTCAAGGCTCAGAACGGGAGACCGTGTCTCCCTCCATGCGGAGGGAGTGGATTGAAATGAGATGTACAAAGGTGAAAATAGAACAAGGTCACAAAGTCTCCCTCCATGCGGAGGGAGTGGATTGAAATGTTGTATTCCGAATAGTTATATTTTTTAACAAGGTCTCCCTCCATGCGGAGGGAGTGGATTGAAATGAAACATCGACTGCGAGCGTCGGAACTGCTGGCGTCTCCCTCCATGCGGAGGGAGTGGATTGAAATTCGTTTTTTTGCCGTAAAAAGCATCATACAGACCGGTCTCCCTCCATGCGGAGGGAGTGGATTGAAATCCCTCGATGGTCTGGCGGAATCCATCAACGAGACGGTCTCCCTCCATGCGGAGGGAGTGGATTGAAATAATCTCCATTTAAATCCACCCCCAAAACCTGACTAGTCTCCCTCCATGCGGAGGGAGTGGATTGAAATTGCCGGGTTATGCTCTGCCCGTTGTGCCAATGGGTCTCCCTCCATGCGGAGGGAGTGGATTGAAATGTAGAATCCGTAAAGCGGCGATTGGAGAACGGCAGTCTCCCTCCATGCGGAGGGAGTGGATTGAAATGTAGTTGGGAGCGTCCACACGCACAATGGCGTGAGTCTCCCTCCATGCGGAGGGAGTGGATTGAAATATCACCGACATATCCAGGTGTAGTAATTGCACCGTCTCCCTCCATGCGGAGGGAGTGGATTGAAATTCCCCACATGAGATCATATTCCGATGCGTTATATGTCTCCCTCCATACGGAGGGAGTGGATTGAAATGTGTTGTCTCCCGGTTTCATCAACAGAATTTTCGGTCTCCCTCCATACGGAGGGAGTGGATTGAAATTCCTGGGGCTAGATCCGAAAGCGTTGAATGATTACGTCTCCCTCCATACGGAGGGAGTGGATTGAAATGGCATTACTGGAAGCAGGACAGACACTTTTGAACGGTCTCCCTCCATACGGAGGGAGTGGATTGAAATATTGGTTGCGATATAGCCGACAGTCTTGACCTCGTCTCCCTCCATACGGAGGGAGTGGATTGAAATGCATGGATGCGTGAGAACGGGTATCTAATCAAGCGTCTCCCTCCATACGGAGGGAGTGGATTGAAATAACAAGTTATATGATGCACTTCAAACAGAACAAAGTCTCCCTCCATACGGAGGGAGTGGATTGAAATGCGTTGTTGGGAGTCTGGAAAGGTCCTGCGCCGGGAAGTCTCCCTCCATACGGAGGGAGTGGATTGAAATGTAAAATTTTCAAGGAATCCTCCCAGCAGCAGTGCGTCTCCCTCCATACGGAGGGAGTGGATTGAAATAGCTTATAGTGGAGGTGATATTGTGCGGACTGATGTCTCCCTCCATACGGAGGGAGTGGATTGAAATGATGTCCTGTGGATTGTCCAACAACCTGCAGGACGGTCTCCCTCCATACGGAGGGAGTGGATTGAAATGTAAAATCCGTCAAAACTCATTGAAAAATATCATGTCTCCCTCCATACGGAGGGAGTGGATTGAAATGAGTGCGGAAAGCCAACAACAGCGTTCTGGACGGCGTCTCCCTCTATGCGGAGGGAGTGGATTGAAATACTGTTAACCCGGACGGCAGCGTGACACACGTCGAGTCTCCCTCCGTATGGAGGGAATAAATTGAAATTTCAAATAGTCCGCATAGATCGGATTCCTGCAGCCCTGCTGCGCCACAAACTTGTCCAGCTTGGCACTGTACTCCATCTGCTGCATCTGATTCTGTGCAGCCTCGTACTTCTTCTGCCAGTCGGCAGCGGACTGCTTGATGCCGTCAATATCCATTTCGGTGTACGACTGGATCTTGCTGTTCGCATCGTTCAGCTGCCCTGTGACAGCGTCCAACTTCGCCTGCAGTGCTTTGTAATCCTCTTCGCTGTA
>ENA-USYV01000905-USYV01000905.1-human-gut-metagenome-genome-assembly--contig:-NODE-905-length-31621-cov-10.746703_pt1 | contig 31621 bp, 29 predicted proteins | sample MGYA00250066_ERZ773514 | MGnify/ENA primary metagenome ERZ773514 (study PRJEB29103, sample SAMN06112049) | human gut metagenome | biome: human gut; feature: ankylosing spondylitis patient; material... | reverse complement strand
AATTATAACTGAAAGATGAGCTCTCGGCTCTTTTTTATATAAATTTGTAATTTACACCATTATATGGACTTTATCAATTCTCATCATATTTTTCCCTCAATAAACCTACTATTTCATCACATTTTACAATATTAGTAGGCTTTTCCCAAACATATACTCTGATTTCATGTTCCATTTGACACTAACTTGTCTGCATACACATTTTGTTACACCTTTTCGGGTATAATGACAATCTTTTTTAAGCAAAATACACCCTAAAGGGTATAAAAATAGCAGAGACTTAAATTTCAAGTCCCTGCCTTTTTTCTAATATATATTACTGTTCATTAAAAAGTGCTGTTGAAAGATATCTGTCTCCTGAATCTGGAAGAAGTGCAACAATTGTCTTTCCTGCATTCTCTGGGCGGGCTGCAAGTATCTGTGCTGCCTTAAGTGCTGCACCTGAAGAGATACCAACAAGTATACCCTCGCTCTTTGCAAAGCTTCTACCCTCTACGAATGCATCTTCATTCTCGATTGCAATAACTTCATCATATATCTTAGTATTAAGTGTATCTGGAACAAATCCTGCACCAATACCCTGAATCTTATGTGGTCCTGCCTCGCCCTTTGAAAGAACCGGGCTTGTAGCTGGCTCTACAGCAACAATCTTTACATCCGGGTTCTGTGACTTAAGGTATTCACCAACACCTGTAACAGTTCCGCCTGTACCCACACCTGCAACAAATATATCAACCTTTCCTTCTGTCTGCTCCCAGATTTCTGGACCTGTTGTAGCCTTATGAACTGCTGGGTTAGCTGGATTTACGAACTGGCCTAAGATTACTGAACCAGGATTCTGCTCCTTTAATTCCTCAGCCTTAGCGATAGCACCCTTCATACCCTTAGCGCCTTCTGTAAGAACAATCTCTGCACCATAAGCCTTCAGAAGATTTCTTCTCTCAACTGACATTGTATCAGGAAGAGTAAGAACTGCTCTGTATCCCTTAGCAACTGCAACTGCAGCAAGACCAATACCTGTATTACCAGATGTTGGCTCTATAATCATTGCTCCTGGCTTAAGCTCACCCTTCTTCTCAGCATCCTCAATCATAGCAAGGGCAACCCTGTCCTTAACTGAACCGGCTGGGTTAAGATACTCAAGCTTTGTAAGAAGTGTAACTCCTTCAATTCCTGCATTCTTAGCGTAACGGCTTGCGTTAAGAAGAGGTGTGTTTCCAATAAGTTCCAATGCACTGTTAATTACTTTACTCATGTTTTATCTTCCTCCTTATTATGAATGCATTTGCAAATATGCTTTTGCGTTCCTATTAACCTACTAACTTGATGTGTAAATGTGTTGTTGAATATAAAATACCACTATCAGTCTTCAATGTCAACACCATTTTCATGACGAGTTTTAACCATTGCATCATGTGTAATATCTTTAATAACTTCACTGGCAATTATAAGTCCTGCAACAGATGGTACAAATGCGGTTGACCCCGGAATATCGCGTCTTTCCGTACATTTATGGGCTGCTCCCGGAGGACATATGCAGTTAGTCCGGCAGCTTATTCCCATATCTTCAATAGGACGAACCGGCTTCTCCTTAGAATATACTACCTTAAGGTGCTTAACATTCCTCTTCTTTAATTCTCTTCTCATAACTTTGGCAAGCGGGCATACCGATGTCTTATATATATCAGCAACCTCAAATTCCGCCGGATTAAGCTTATTACCAGCACCCATACTGCTTATAATCGGGGTTCCTGCTTCCTGACACGCCATTACAAGTGCTATCTTGGCTGTTACAGTATCAACCGCATCAACTACATAGTCATATTTTGAAAAATCAAACTGATCTTTAGTCTCCGGAAGGAAAAAACATTTGTGTACAGTAACCTCACAATTCGGATTAATATCATGAATTCTCTCTTTGCACACATCTGTCTTATACTGTCCTATTGTTTTTCTTGTTGCAATAATCTGCCTGTTAAGATTGGTAAGACACACCTTATCATCATCTATCACATCAATCGCACCTACTCCGCTTCTTACAAGTGCCTCCACTGTATATCCACCAACGCCGCCTACACCAAATACTGCGACACGGGAATTTTCTAATATATCCATAGCTTCTTTTCCAAACAGAAGCTCTGTTCTTGAAAACTGATTTAACATAGTTTGTCCTTTCTTTGCTTTTTGTATCTAAATTTTAATTCCTACTTATATAGTATGTCAATAATTATTAATTTTATATAAAATGCTTGCATTATCAAACCATTTGTTATATTATCATGTCAGCAAGATGTGGTTTTTAATACTACATGTCATCATAGAAGGAGGGATTTATTATGACAACTTTTGCACCAGCACTTCATTTACAGAATGATAATATACACACTAAGATAAAGGCACAGATGATTATTAAAGACCCTGGCAGTTCGATAACACATTTTATCGGCATGCTCTGTGCAATTGCAGGATTATTCCCACTTATTCTTAAAGCAGCCTCTTATGGAACAACCGTTTCTGTTGTTTCAATGACTGTATTTATGGTAAGTATGATTCTTCTATATGCAGCAAGCACAACTTATCACACATTTGATATATCAAGTAATGTCAATATTGTGCTGAAAAGGCTTGATCACTGCATGATTCCTGTTCTTATCGCAGGCTCATACACTCCAGTCTGCCTAATTGTACTTCATAATATATATGGCTATGTTATGTTTGGAATTGTGTGGGGAATCGCCATTCTTGCTATCGCATTCAAGCTTCTCTGGGTAACTTGTCCTAAGTGGATATCTTCAGTTCTCTACATTGTAATGGGCTGGACATGTGTTATGGCTCTTCCTCAGATATATTCAGCACTTGCCGGAGCCGCTTTCTTCTGGCTTCTCGCCGGCGGAATCTTCTACACTGTTGGCGGCGTAATATATGCAGTTAAGATGCCTGCATTTAATGCAAATCATCCTAATTTCGGAACACATGAAATCTTTCATGTATTTGTTATGGCTGGAAGCCTCTGCCACTTCATACTGATGTATAACTTCGTTGCTATTATGTAATCACCACACACCCATAAAATATGTAAGCGGCGGATTCCCGCCGCCTTTATCTATATTAAGCACCTGCTTTGCCCTTTCAGGCGTTATCCCACTTATATAATGGAGACTGCCGGCTGTTTCTCCGCACACATTTCTTGTAAAATCATAAACAGGTGCTGATTTTACACGTATTGTCAACAATTACTCGCCGAGGTAATCCATAGGATTCACAGGAATACCGTCCTTTGTCATTGCAAAATATATTCCTGGGCCCTCTTCTTTATAGTATGCTGTTGGCTCGGCCACGGTACCAAGAAGCTGACCGGCTGTAACTGTATCTCCAATCTTAACATTCACATCTGAAAGCATACCAGTTGTCATCTCATATCCATTACCTGCTGCAACCCTTACAGTAAGTCCTGTTTCAGTATTCTCTGCAACATCAACAACTACACCTGATACCGCTGCACATACCTTAGTTCCGACATCTGAAGCAACTACCATACCAGGACTGCATTTGTACATGCCAAGAGTCTTAAAATACACAGTAGAATCCATATTATATCCAAGCGTAACAGTTCCGCTGACAGGCCAGTATATAAGCTCTCCCTGGTCAAATGTATACTTACTTATAGCATTTGCCATAACCTCAGCTTCAGTCATAGGCTTGACCGCCTGTTCCTCTGTCTCCGGCTCCTTTGTCTGCTCCGTAACCTCATCCTCAGTTCCATCACCATCATCAGACATGCTTGCTCTTGCGTTAGCATTAATAATATCATCATCACCAACTGTTGGTTCTTCCACTGGAATATCCGGGTCGTCATCTGTCTTGATAGCCACATTTCCTTCAGTTTCATTCAGATTCACAAGATTGTTATTCTTAGATTTTTTAACATTCTGTGCTACTGAAAATATCCCAAACACAAGCGCAACAATAACTACCAGCGTAATAACCGCTGACACAACTTTAACCTTGTCGGTTCCTCGCGTTCTTACATTCGCCATACTAACATCCTCCTATCATTTCGCAAAGCTTTGATGTTAATATGTTTTCCAGATTCGTAAAGTTTATACTGTTTTTAAATGTAAAAATCCCCGCACACAAAGTGCGGGGAAATATTCAATAATCTTCTGACAAATCCGATATTACATCTCAACAGGTGTCTTAGTAAGATGCCAGATTTCTGTTGCATATTCTTCAATAGTTCTGTCTGATGAGAACTTACCAGCCTTAGCTGTGTTAGTCATAACAGTCTTAGCCCAGCCGTTCGTATCTCTGTATCTTTCATCAATCTTTCTCTGAGCCTCTGCATATGAGCGGAAATCCTTAAGAATGAAGTAAGTATCTGCCCTTCTGCCTCCATCATTATTAAGAAGAGAGTTGTAGATATCTCTGAACATCTCTGTATCCTCTGGAGAATACTTTCCATTGATAAGTTCCATAAGAACATCTCTTATTTCCTGATCATTGTTAAAGATTTCCATAGGATCATATCCGCCCTCATTCTCGAAACGGATAACTTCATCAGAGCTTAGACCAAATATCTGTGCATTTTCAGCACCAACTTCATTAACGATTTCGACATTAGCTCCATCCATAGTACCAAGAGTAATTGCACCGTTAAGCATGAACTTCATGTTACCTGTACCTGAAGCCTCCTTAGAAGCTGTAGATATCTGCTCACTTACATCTGCTGCCGCAAATATAATCTCACCATTAGATACTCTGTAATTCTCAATGAATACAACCTTAATCTTTCCCTTAATAGAAGCATCATTATTAATAACGTTAGCTACATTATTGATAAGCTTGATTGTCTGCTTAGCAATCTTATATCCTGCTGCTGCCTTGGCACCAAAGATAAATGTTCTTGGAACCATGTCATAATCAGGATTTCTCTTAATCTGATTGTACAGATACATAACATGTAAGATATTAAGAAGCTGTCTCTTATATTCATGAAGTCTCTTAACCTGTACATCAAAGATAGAATTAGGATCAACATCAATACCATTATGTTCCTTGATATACTTAGCAAGGCGAACCTTATTCTTATACTTAATCTGCATGAAATCCTGATGTGCCTTAGGATCATCAACATAAAGCATAAGCTTCTCAAGCTGGCTTAAATCTGTAACCCAGCCATCTCCAATCTTATCTGTAATCCAGTCTGAAAGAAGCGGATTAGCATGCTTTAAAAATCTTCTCTGGGTAATACCATTAGTCTTATTATTAAACTTCTCTGGCATCATCTCATAGAAATCTCTTAACTCCTGCTTCTTTAAGATTTCTGTATGAAGCTTTGCAACACCATTAACAGAATATCCGGCAACAATTGCAAGATTAGCCATCTTAACCTGTCCGTCATAGATAATAGCCATCTTACGAACCTTCTCCTGGTCGCCAGGATATTTAGCCTTAATCTCTTCTACAAAACGACGGTTAATCTCTTCAACAATCTGGTAAATTCTTGGAAGAAGTCTTGAGAATAATTCAATAGGCCACTTCTCAAGTGCTTCAGCCATAATCGTATGATTAGTATATGCAACAGTCTTAGTTGTTACATCCCATGCCTCATCCCATTCAAGTCCATTCTCATCCATAAGGATACGCATAAGCTCTGCAACTGCTACAGTTGGATGTGTATCATTAAGCTGGAAAGTAACCTTCTTATAAAGATTCTTAACATCCCCGTTATTCATAGACTTATATCTGTCAACAGCTCTCTGTACACTTGCTGATACGAAGAAATACTGCTGCTTAAGTCTTAATTCCTTACCTGCATAATGGTTATCATTAGGATAAAGTACCTCAACAATATTCTTTGCAAGGTTCTCCTCCTCGATAGCCTTCTGGTAATCACCCTTATCGAAAGAGTTAAGGTTAAACGTATTAACAGGCTCTGCGTCCCAGATTCTAAGAGAGTTAACAGTATTATTGCCATATCCAAGAACCGAAGAAGCATATTGAGCAGTAAAAGGTTCTTTCTGTATCATATCATCCACCCGGAAGCAACGGGAGTATCTTTCTGGCAGAAAAGAAAGCTCCGTATCAGCCAAGCAACCGGAAAGAAATACGGAGAAAAATCCGTCCTTAAACAGAACAATATATGTAATCATGGAAAACATATAGAGATATTTGAAAAAGAAGTAATCATTTTCGGGAAATGCTTACGTCTTTCGAGGAGAATGCTTACGTCTTTTCCCAAAAACACAAGCTCTTTTTACCCTGAACACAAGCTCTTTCTACCCCAAAGCCCGGCTCTCCGACCCAAAAAGGCTGCCATTTTGCACTTTCTTCCTCCGGTTGGCAAGAAAAAGATCGGGCACCCGTCAGACTAACCCCCTATTTAGTAACTTTTTAATGCGAAACAGCGCGTACAAAGATCATTAAGTAAGCGGCAGATATATCGGCAGGTCCTGTCGAATCCACTGAAAAGTCATTTGATTATCCAAGAAATATCACGTACATTTGCATCCGCAAGGAGATAAAACAATGATAGATCAGGCAACCATAGACCGTATACTCGATGCCGCACAAATCGTAGAAGTGGTTTCGGACTTCGTCACGCTGCGCAAACGCGGTGTGAACTACGTGGGACTTTGCCCTTTCCATAACGAGAAAACTCCCTCGTTCAGCGTGTCTCCCTCCAAGGGACTTTGCAAGTGTTTCAGTTGCGGCAAGGGCGGCAACGCGGTGCACTTCATCATGGAACACGAACAGATGTCCTATCCCGAGGCACTCCGCTACCTGGCCAAGAAGTATAACATAGAAATCAAGGAACGGGAGCTGACCAATGAAGAGAAAGAGGTGCAAAGCAACCGCGAAAGTATGTTCATTGTCAACAACTTCGCCCGCGACTACTTTCAGAATATCCTGAAAAACCATGTAGACGGACGCAGCATCGGACTGGCTTATTTCCGCCAACGGGGTTTCCGTGACGATATTATTGATAAGTTCCAGTTGGGTTTCAGCACCGAGGGGCGCGATGCACTGGCACAGGAGGCATTGCGCAAAGGGTTCAAACAAGAGTTCCTGGTAAAGACCGGACTCTGTTATGAAACGGACGACCATAAGTTGCGCGACCGCTTTTGGGGACGTGTCATGTTTCCCGTTCACACGCTTTCGGGCAAAGTGGTTGCCTTCGGCGGACGTGTGCTCAGCACGGAGAACAAGAAACTTGCCAAGTACGTCAACTCTCCCGAATCGGAAATCTATCATAAAAGCAACGAACTATACGGCATCTACTTTGCCAAGCAGGCCATCGTAAAGCAGGACCGCTGCTTCCTTGTGGAAGGATATACGGACGTTATATCAATGCACCAGTCGGGAGTAGAGAATGTGGTGGCCTCGTCCGGTACTTCTCTTACACCGGGGCAGATCCGGTTGATCCACCGTTTCACCAACAACATCACGGTGCTTTATGACGGTGATATGGCGGGCATCAAAGCTTCTATCCGGGGGATCGACATGCTGCTCGAAGAGGGAATGAATATCAAAGTATGCCTCTTACCCGACGGAGACGACCCGGACTCTTTTGCACGGAAGCACAACGCTACGGAGTTTCAGAACTTCATACAGGAACACGAGACGGACTTTATACGCTTCAAGGCACAACTGCTGATGGAGGATGCCGGCAAGGACCCGATGAAACGTGCCGAGCTGATCAACGACATCGTGCGCAGCATTGCGGTGATTCCCGAAGCCATCGTCCGGGATGTGTACATCAAGGAGTGCGGGCAGTTGTTGCGGATAGAAGATAAGTTACTGGTATCCGAAGTGGCCAAGCGCAGGGAACTTCAGGCCGAGAAGGGGAATAAACCCATAGCCTCCAATAATGCCCCGACGCCGCAACCGGGCGAAATGCCTCCTCCTTTCCCTCCCGAAGAAATGGAGGCAGACACCTACCAATCGTTCATCCCGCAGGAAGGTAAAGAGGGACAAGAGTTTTATAAATACGAGCGCCTGATTATTCAGATGATTGTGCGCTATGGAGAGAAGGTGATGTGTAACTTAACGGATGAAGAAGGCAACGAAGTCCCGGTCACCGTTGTCGAGTATGTCATCAATGACCTGAAGGAGGACGAACTGGCTTTCCATAATCCCCTCCACCGCCGTATCCTCTCGGAGGCCTCCGAACATATCCACGACCAGGAGTTCGCTTCCGAACGCTTCTTCGTGGCGCACCCCGATCCGAAAATCAGTACGATAGCCACCGAACTGGCGAGTGACCGGTATCAACTGAGCAAGTATCACTCCAAAACACAGAAGTTGGTGACGGATGAGGAACGGCTGTACGAGATGGTCCCGATGCTGATGATTAACTTCAAGAACGCCATTGTCGCAGAAGAGCTGAAGCACATCATGTATGCCCTGCAAGATCCTTCGATTGCGAATGACAACGCCCAGTGCGACGCTGTCATGCAACGGTACAAGGAGATGAAGGAGATACAGAATCTGATGGCCAAACGACTGGGCGACCGGGTGGTGCTGCGCTGACCATCCGATTCCGCTCTTTCATAATTTCCCGTCCTTAATCTTTCGTTTCGCTCCCCCACCAGTCTGCATTAGGCTTGAAATCTTTGCCTAACTGCTTCTTGCGGGTAGCTTCCAAGGTTTTCATCATTCTTTCGCGAGTCTTTTTCTTATAGAGAGCCTCCGCTGCCGGATTGTATTGAGGATCGGGTTCAGGATATCTGGCCCCTACCTCAGTCAGCCATACAGACAGCTTCTCACTCAAGAACTCCACCTTTTCGGGATATTGCACATTCAGCGGTTCCGACTCGGTTTCGTCTATCCGCAGATTATAAAGTTCATCCCTGCCATCTTCGTAATAATGAATCAGCTTCCAGTCGCCTTGCCGTATGATGGAAGAAGGTTCGCCACCCTGATTGCCATAATGAGGATAATGCCAGTATAAAGCACGCTCGGGGATGCTCTTGCCCTGTAACAGAGGAAGCAGGCTTACACCGTCCTGATGTTGGCCGGGTATTAATGGGATGCCTGCCATATCGAGAAAAGTAGGATACAAATCGGCACCGGTGACAGGCACCACGCACGAATCTCCCTTTAAAGTATTACCCGGAAAATCGATAAATAACGGTACGCGTATTCCACCTTCCCACTGCCGCCCTTTTCCGCCGCGAAGAGGGTAGTTAGAGGTAGCGTATGCATCGCCCGAAGACACTCCGCCATTATCACTGGTGAACACGATAATCGTATTTTCATCCAAACCCAACTCATGCAGTTTGGCAAGCACCACTCCCACGGCATCGTCCATCTGCTGTATCAGTCCGGCATATATGGGATTATCCTGCTGCAAACGTACAGGCAATGTACGATCTACTTCGAACCCCACCGGAGCGATCCCCATCGAATCTGCTTTATTCCGGAAATGCCTCCACTTGGCTTCAGTGGTCTCAATCGGCGCATGCACGGCATAGAAAGAGAGAAAAGCAAAGAAAGGCTGCTTTTTATTCCGGCGGGTATGGGTTTCGATAAACGACGCTGTCTCGTGTGCCAGACGCATGGATAAATTCTCACCATCCGGTCCTTCTTTCATTTTCGGATTGCCATAGGGAGCAAAATAGCCGCCGGGATAAGGACCTCCCGCTTCATGCCCGCCTATATTGATATCGAAACCATGATCTTCGGGATAAGAACCCTCACCTCCCAAATGCCATTTGCCGGCCATAAACGTTTTATAACCGTGGGCTTTCAATGCTTCGGGCAGAGTAATATCTTCTTTGGGCAATTGCCATACGTATTGGGCCGGAAGAAGCTTGGAATGTCTTCCCATCTTGCGCCACTCTTCTCCACTTCCTTCACCGATCCAATTGGTTATTCCGTGGCGGGCGGTAAACTTGCCTGTCATAATGCTGGCACGGGAAGGACTGGACACCTGACAGGCTGCATATCCTTGGGTAAACCTCACGCCATTACGGGCGATTCCATCGATATTGGGCGATTCATAATAACGGCTGCCCGTACATGCCAGATCTCTCCAGCCAAAGTCATCAGCCAGAATAAATAAGATATTGGGCTGCTTGGAGGAACGTGCCTGCTCGGCGGCATTTCCGCCAACAGTCAACGCAGTGGCTAACAATGATAAGGTAACGAATTTCATATCTGTTATATTTTAAGTACAAACGATTATTTATTTTCAAAAGAGTCGGAATCCTTCACAGGAGAAACATAGTGGGGATTATCAACAGGCATTCGGGCACCGACCTCCTTATACCACAAATATAGTTTCTTCCTTAGTCCATCTGCTATCTCAGGGTATATTTGTGACAGGTCTTTCTCTTCGGATTCGTCCTGAATCACATTGTACAACTCGACGTGATGGTCTTCAAAAAACTCAATAAGCTTATAATCCCCCTCACGTATAGCCGCAGAAGGCCGACCACCCAGTCCACCGCTATAATGAGGATAATGCCAGAATAAGGAAGGTCTGGACAGCCGTCCGCCCTGTAAGACGGGTTTCATGGAAACTCCGTCCACGTGTTGTCCGGGCAGTAGAGGCAATCCGCAAAGATCGAGCAAAGTCGGATAATAATCCGTACCGATGATCGGAGTATCCGAAACCTGTCTTCCTTTCAGGTGTCCACTCCATCGGATGATGGCAGGCACTTTGATGCCTCCTTCGTACAAATATCCTTTTCCGGCACGCAAAGGCAGATTGGAGGTCGGGATATTACGAGTAGTATTGCTGGTGGCCATTCCCCCGTTATCGGACGTAAACACAACAATGGTGCGTTCATCGAGTCCCGACCGATGCAGGGTGTCTAACAGGCGTCCTATGTTTTCGTCCAGGCTCTCGGCCATCGCGGCATAAGCCGGAATGTCCTGCACAAGTTTATGATACGTCTCTCCTTTTTTCACAAAAGATGAATCCGCAGGAACCGCCCGGCTCAGCTTTCTCCGGTATTTGGCTATCTTTTCCGCTTTTGCCTGTAAGGGCAGATGAACCGTATAATAGGACAGATAGACAAAGAACGGCTTTTCCTTAGGCTCCGAGATATAACGGATCACTTCATCAGTCAGGCGATCCGTCAGATACTCTCCTTCGGGACCGTCTTTCAGTTGTGGATTACCATAAGGCGAAAAATATCCTTTGGAGGGATGCCCCGTATTATTTCCTCCGATATTAATATCAAACCCATTCTGCTCAGGATAGTATTCGGCAGACTCGGCCAGATGCCACTTGCCCGCCATAAAGGTAGAATACCCGTTCTGCCTGAAGGCCTCGGCCATCGTTATTTCGTCTTTCGACAGATGGAGATTGAACGGCAAAGAAGCCAACCGCTGATTCTTATGAGGCCCGTACGCCCGGTCTCCGGGAATATAGTCGGTCAGGTTGATCCGGGCAGGGTATTTACCGGTCAACAGAGCAGCCCGGGACGGCGACGAAACCGGACATGCGGCATAGGATTGAGTAAAACAAACTCCTTCTCTTGCCAGCTTGTCGATATGAGGAGTTTCATAGAAACGGCTTCCGGTACAACTCAAATCCGTATATCCCAAATCGTCTGCATAAATGAAGATCACATTGGGATGCGGTTGTTTGTCGGTCTGTGCATCAGAGGTAACAGTGCAAATGCCACATGCGATTGGTAAAATCAGTCTTTTCATGTTTCCATTTTTTTATAAGACCATTCAAAAGAGGAGCGCTTGACGAACGCTCCTCTCCAAACAATCACTTTACCAGAAACTAATTACCAATTAGGATTCTGCTTCAAATTCGGATTCAGCGAAACTTCGCGCAGCGGCAAAGGGAAAAGATAATCTTTCGAACTATCAAACGTACGGCTTTCGGCATTCTGTACCAATATGAAACCGTTCTTATCCAGAATGACATCTTTACCGGGAACTGTGGACGGATAGAGTTCCGGATCGAACTTGGCACCCAAGATAGCGGCAGGCAACTCCGTTTCTGCCGTTTTCCAACGAATGATATCGTCATAACGGAACGATTCGGCGGCAAGCTCCACTCTGCGCTCACGGCGAATCTCATCACGCATGCTTAACCCGTGTTCTGCTACAAAAGCATTGGTCAGATCCGGCAGCCGGTTAGGATCTCCCTCGAAACGATTACGGAGTGCATTGACAGAGAGGTTCAAGTCTTCATCGGAAATCCGGTCGTCCAGTTCGAAACTGGCTTCGGCAAAGGTCAGCAATACTTCTGCATAACGAATCAGAATCTCATCAATCCGCGACTTCATGTTAGAGTAAGACTCCTCGTCGCCATACTTCTTAAACATATATCCGGTACGTGTCTGGCTCGTGAGATTAGGCACAAACGGTTTGCCTAAAAACGGATCGCCGGGTTTCCAGATAGTCAATGCCATGCGAGGATCACGATTCTCGAACTCTTTTCCCGCAGGAAGATATTCCACCCGGTAGGCCGACTTCTCAAGAGGAAGTCCGTCTTTGCAAAGAAAAGCATCAGCCAATACCTTCGTCGGACTATGAGACAAGTCGGCTATTGTAGCACGGATACGGGGATTGTACGTATCGGCTTCGGCAGAATAACGAAATGACAGAATATGTTCATTCGAATCTTCGCCCGGAAGCAAAAACAGATTACGGTAATCGGCGTACAGCGAATATTCTTTAGAGTCAATCAGTCGCTTGCTGGCTTCTTTAGCTATTTGAAGATAGCTCTTATACTCTCCGCTACCATGAAACTTATTCCAGGTACCGATATAAAGCGCCACACGGGCAAGCATGGCTTGAGCGGCTCCTTTAGTCAAACGTCCTACATCTGTAGGCAACTTACTTTTCAGTGGAATATGTGTTTCGGCAAACTCCAGGTCTTCTATGATACCTGCAATCACTTGCTCTTTGGGTACACGCGGTCCCATCAGCTCTTCCGAGTCCATATCGAGTGTACGCAATACGTATGGAACATCTCCAAACCGCTTCACCAGATTGAAATAGAAATATGCCCTGAAAAAACGGGCTTCACCTGCATAACGGTTCTTTGTGGCCTCACTCACCTCAGCTTTCTCATAATTCTCCAGAAAATTATTAGCATGTCGTATCTGTTTATAGGCTGTGGTCCATATCCCATCAGTATTGCCTGGAGCGTGTGTTCCGGAACTTACCAGGTTTCCTACATTGGCAAAACCGTCGGCACTCTGATTATCCAGCGTATAAGAACGGTTCATATTCTGGTAAAACACGTTCGCTGCCAATCTTAAATCTTCTTCCGACTTCCAGAAGCTGCCGGGAGACAAATTTGTTTTAGGTTCACGATCCAAGAAATCGTTACAGCTGCAAAGAATTACTACGCTTAACAAAAAAAGATATATATTTTTCATCTTACTCCAAGAATTAAAGTGTCACATTGATTCCAAAAGAAAAGTTTCTCATAATAGGATATACATATCCGTTAATATCAGACAGTTCCGGATCGAAATTATCGTTCAGTTTACTATACTCACAAAGATTATCACCGCTAAAGTAGACTCTCAAACGCTGAATCCCCCATGACTTAGTAAGCTTCGGACTTATCGTATAGCCCAATTGCAGATTCTTCAAACGAACATAAGCGGCATTCTGCAGCCAATGATCCGATATCTGGTAATTATGATTGGCACCGGCGTAATAGCGGGGGAATGCGGCATTGGGATTCTCCGGAGTCCAATAGTCATTATGCATTTTATACGAGAAGTTATTCCAGGTAGCGTAGTACGGGTTCATCACTTCGCTCGACAGATAAAAATTTCTTTTGCCTACCCCCTGCAATAACACTCCCAGATCGAATCCTTTCCATGCGGCAGTCAGATTCAACCCGAATGTATAACGGGGAGTCGTAGTTCCCAGATATTCCAGATCATTGGGAGCCGAAATCTTTCCGTCGCCGTCTTTATCGATGTATTTAATATCTCCCACACCTGTAATGGCCTTATTGAAGGCAGCCGAATTCTTCCCCTCTTCTTCAGAAGTAAAATACCCGTCCGTACGGTATCCAAAGATAGACCCCAGGGAATACCCCTGCACTTTCTGATTGACACCGGCCACAAAACCATTGTATTCTACACCATAATCCACCAGCTTATCTTTCTGATCCGACAAATTAAAACGGGCTCCGTAAGAGAAATCCTTAATCTTATCCTGCCATCCGACCGTAACTTCCCAACCTTTTACTTTAAGTTCTCCGTAGTTTCCTGTGGGCACATCGATACCTATTATACTGGGTATCTCGATGCTGACCAACATATCTTTGTTCTTCTTAATAAAATATTCACCCGTTACAGTCAAACGGTTTCTGAGGAATGCCATGTCGACAGCAATATTTTTCACCTCTACAGTTTCCCAGGTTCTGGACTCTGAAGGCAATTTCGAGATAACCGCCCATTGTCCCAATTCCGACTTAAAAGGATAATATCCATTGATGTTATAGCTGGCAATGTGGTCGTATAGCCCCAATCCATTCTGGTTACCCAATTGTCCCCACGAAGCACGCAATTTCAGATTATCAAAGATGTGCTGATTTTGCATAAACTTCTCTTCTGTGATTCTCCATCCGACAGATGCCGAAGGGAACACTCCCCACCTGTTTTTCTTTGAGAAACGGGAAGAAGCATCCGCACGGAAATTCACTTCTACCAGATATTTGGCAGCAAAAGCATAGCTTGCACGCATAAATCCGGAGAGCAACGCCCATTCATTTTCATCAGCGGCGTTCGACCATCCGTCGGTATCTCCCAGATTCAGTGCAGGCAGTTCATTGCCGACAATATTGGTACGCTTTCCCTGAAGATCTTCATACAGGTTTTCTTCTGCCGACCATCCGCCGAGAACATTGATATCATGTTTTCCAAATACCCCTTTGTATTCGGCAATCAACTGTCCGGTCAGATATTGTCGATGGGAGTTGTTCTGCGTAACCGAGTTCGGGCTTTTCTGGCCAAAAGCTGTTGAAATCAAACCATCCACTCCATATTTTCCGTAAGCTCTGCGCCATTCTTTCTTCTGTCCATCCAAAATATTGGCGCCTCCTACGGCCCGGAGAGAAAGACCTTTCACCGGTTTATACTCTAAAGTAAATACTCCCTCGATACGTTGATTGCGAGTACGCCCTTCGCCACCTTCCTTCAGAGCCTGTATCGGATTCAATTGCATACGATGCCGCGAATAATTTCCGTTGGGATCATAAACAGGCATATTGGGACCCGCTTGTATAAAGGTGATATAAGGAATCGACCAGGAACCCTCGGCAGCATGATAAAGATTCACTCCACGTGAATAGCTGATGCGACTGTCCAGTGACAGTTTGTCCTTGATCAACTCGACACTGATATTGGAACGGAGATTAATCCGGTCATAATTGTCCGGCCCATACTCAGAGAACATTCCGTTCTGATCGAGCCAACCGATAGAGAAAAGGTATTTCAAACGATCAGAAGCTTTCGAAATGGTTAAATTATGAGTTTGCTGGAAACTATGGTCCATCATCAGGTCAATCCAGTCCATATCCGAAGTGTATGTCCACTCCTTACCGTTGGGGATGGCAATCGTATTCGGATCTTTAATGGCATCGATTGCCTTTTGAGAAAAAGGAACGGCCAGTCCGGCATTGGTAAACGCGACATTGGATAATAATGCATGATCCAGTCCTGTATTGCTTTCGGGCAGACGTGTAGGAGTATTGAAAGAGAAGTTTCCGGTATACTCTACTTTCACTTTCTCCGAAGTTCCTTTCTTAGTAGTGACAAGCACGACTCCTTCCGCAGCCCTTGCACCATAGATAGCGGCAGAAGCGGCATCCTTCAAAACCGAGATTGTTTCAATATCCTGTGGGTTTACCGTATTGATATCTCCCGGCATTCCATCAATGATCACCAATGCGCCGGCACTGTTCACAGAAGTGTTGCCTCGTATCTTAAAAGAGGCAAACTCTCCGGGCTTACCTGTACCCGAAGTTACCGTCAATCCGGATACGGTGCCTTGCAGGGCATCGGTCGCGCTGCGTATCGGACGGTTCTCGATGACATCCGCATCGACAGTCTCCACAGCACCTGTCAGATTCACTTTCTTCTGAGTTCCATAACCCACTACAACAACTTCATCCAACAACTCCGCATCTTCTTTTATCTTTATTTTCAACACCTTCCCGGGGATGACTTTTACTTCTTGTGCAGAGTAACCGATATACGAAACCACCAGCACGGCACCGGGATTTACATTCAGGGAGAAATCACCGTTGAAGTCGGTTACGATACCATTGGTAGTTCCCTTCTCCAATATACTGGCGCCAATGACAGGTTCACCGGCCATATCTGTAACATTACCTTTCACCTGGATCTTATTCGCCTGCTGGGCAATTGCAGTTTGATTCTCTCTCTTATCTGATAGAATGATGTGCATGCCTTCCATCTCATAAGCAATCTTGTTTCCAAGCAACTTCTTTAAAACTTCCGAGACCGGTTTCTCCGAAACGCGGATAGAAGTACGTTCTTTCACATCAATGTTATTCGAATACATAAATAAATAATCTGTCTGATGTTCGATCTCATTAAGTATTTCTTCCAAAGGGACATTGGTTTTATGTATCGATACCCTGGCATTTTGAGAATTGACAGTACCTGCGATTGTGCTGAACACACAAAAGAAAAGTAAGAATATAGTGACTCTCATAGTTTTTAATAATTGTTTGATAGACGAATTTTTAGGTACACAAAAATCCGTGCAACGAGTATTTTTCATATCTTTGCTTTATAAATTCGATTAATATTTTTCTTTTTAGGGAAAAGAAGAATGTTTCTCCTTTTAGCTGGCAGGTATTGCAGTACCTGCCGGCTTTTTTATTTCAGGTTAGATTTAATAAGTGTTTTCCATAGGCTGCATGTATGTTTTTAAGGGTTAAACAAATTATTTTATAACGAATGTGTTTTCTTCATCATTCCGCACATATTTAAATTTCACATCTTTCTGCAAAACCCGCAACGCATATTCAATGCCGTCAGACAAGCGGAACTTAACAGTCAGCACCGGGTTATTTATTTTAGCTGCGTCAAACCGGATATGGACTCCATAATACTTTTTGAGCTCTTCCAGTATTTCAGAAAAATGTCTGTTTTTAAAGCAGATCAGTCCCTCACGCCAACGATAAATATCAAAATCAGTGATCTTCTCTACACTCATCTTGCCTCCTTTCAGCACTGCCTTATAAGAGGGTTGCAATATGAACTGGGAGTTAGCTGCCCTGACACGAACACTGCCTTCTATCAGTGCAGTCTCAAACTTCTTTGTACCTGAGTATGCTTCTACATAAAATTTAGTACCCAGTACCTCTACCTGTTCGTCATCCGGAGTATAAACAATAAAAGGTCTTCCGGTATTCCGTACGACTTCGAAATAAGCCTCTCCGTCAATCTGCACTTCCCTTTTATCATCAAAATGCTGCGAATACTCAATTCTCGTATTCGAGTTAAGCCACACCCGGCTTCCGTCGGGCAAGGTTATATTGGCCATTTGTCCCTTCAAAGTATTTACCACACTTTTAGTTGCGGGCTTCTCGGACTGATTGTTCCAGAAAAATGCCGTTCCAAAAGCAATCAACAAAACGGCGGCCACCTTCAGGCATTCAAGACTTATCTTCCGAATCAGCTGCCTGCGCTTCATCTGTTTCTCCTCAGACACAACCTGTTCTTTCAATATAATGGTATCGAAAAACTTTCGCTCACGCAAATACTCTTTCCAGTTTTCATCCGAAGCTTCAAGATATTGCCGGATTTTATGCTCTTCTTCCGGAGTAGCGTCTCCATTAAAATATCGATATAATATTTCTTTTTCTATTTTCATAAGTCGGTCTTAATTGCATTCATTATAATAACACGCCAACAATTAATCCCCCTAGTAAAAAAGTTCTTTTTATTTTTAATTTCGGGACAGAAAGTCACATAAGAAAGGAAAAAGGACAAGATAATCTTTTAAAGCAACACGCAACTCTTTGGTAGCCTTAGAGATATGAAACTCGACTCCCTTCACGGTCATTCCCATAATTTCAGCAATTTCTTTATGGGACTTGTTGTCGTAACGGCTTAAAAGAAAAATTCGGGCGGTAGTAGCAGATAAACGGGAAATAACACGATCGATAATATCCTGCACTTCACTGGCAAACAATGCATTGGGTTCACAGGCATCCAGTGTGGCAATACGATTGGACAACTCCCACTCAGAATGTGAGGCAACACGGTCAGAAACGTCATTAACCAACTGTAAATGGCGCAGATAATTGAGACATTTATTTTTTACGACAGTAAGTACATAGGCAGCCGGATTGATTTCCGGAGTCATATGATCCCGATTCTCCCAATAAGCCATCAGAGACTCCATAACAATATCTTCCGCCACAACTTCGTCACGGGTGTAAGTCCATGCAAATCGGATAAACCGATGTTGATTCTCGGTAAAGAACTTATTAAATGAAGCTAAATCATTGATAGTAGCTGACATAGATTTTTGCTACGAAGTATTACTTACTGCGGCAAAAATAGATAACTATAACTATATAACCAAACTAAAATATAAGTAATTGAAATAAATAGTTATTATTCTGTATAATATCAAAACTCCGAGTTTATCATCTCTGGCGGATCAGGTTCATAAACTCTTCACGGGTCTTAGCCTGATTAAAAGCTCCTGTAAAGTCGGAAGTAGTAGTTACGGAATTCTGTTTTTCCACTCCGCGCATCTGCATACACATATGCTTGGCTTCCACCACGACCATTACGCCCAGCGGATTCAACGTTTCCTGAATACACTCTTTAATTTGCAGCGTCATCCGTTCCTGCACTTGCAGCCGATGAGAGAAAATATCGACCACACGGGCTATTTTACTTAATCCGGTGATATATCCGTTAGGTATATAAGCTACATGAGCTTTGCCATAGAAAGGCAACATGTGGTGTTCGCAAAGTGAGAAGAAATCTATATCCTTCACAATCACCATCTGACTGTACTCTTCCTGAAACTTGGCAGAACGAAGAACTTCATGCGGGTCCATGTGGTAGCCTTTGGTCAAGGTCAACATGGCTTTAGCTACACGTTCGGGAGTTTTTAATAATCCTTCCCGTTCAGCATCTTCGCCCAACAAAGTAATTATACTGCGATAGTGATTCTTTAAATCTTCCAAAGCCGGAGAAATGATTTCTTCTTTTTCTAACATGATTACAGAGGAATATTAATTTGATCTTTAACAATAGAGACTTCTTTAAACACACCGGTTGCTTTCAGCTTACGCATCATGGCATCAGCTTCTTCGATGCTGCGAAAATCACCGACTCTACACAACCACCGGGGAGGATTGAAAGAAGTATAAACCGAAAGTTCGGGAAAGTACTCCTTGACACGGGTACCTACCTGATGGGCTTCATTCTTGGCCTGGCGGGTATTATTACCGGCATAAGCCTGCACCCGATAACCGGACGACTTTATAACAGTCTGCTCTCCTGTGCCGGTGCGGGCAGTTCCCAGCAAAGCTTCGATGCGGGAATCCTGATGAATAGTTACTTTCCCTTGCCCCGGTACATTACGTTCCAGACTTTTCACGATATTGCTTTGAGCCCGGACAACCGCAGCACAAACAAACAAGAACAAAAGTAAACCCAGTTTCTTCATAAATTTATAAGATTGAGAATTGGGGTATTAAAAACCGGCAAATTACTATTCTCCGGCTTTTAACCCCCAATTTTAATTAATTGAATGCGTCAATGATACCTTTGAAGTCAGCAACTTTCAGGGCAGCACCACCGATCAGACCACCGTCAACATCAGGATTAGCAAACAGTTCTTTAGCATTAGAAGGTTTGCAGCTACCACCATAAAGGATTGAAGTGTTGTCAGCGATTTCTTTTCCGTATTTCTCAGCAACAGCCGAACGGATGAACGCATGGATTTCCTGAGCCTGAGCAGGAGAAGCTGTTTTACCGGTACCGATAGCCCAAACCGGTTCGTAAGCCAGAACGATCTTAGAGAAATCTTCTGCCGAAAGATCGAATACAGATGCCAACTGAGCAGCAACAACCTCGTTCTGTTTGTTAGCCTCGCGTTCTTCCAGAACCTCACCGATACAGAAAATCGGAGTCAGACCATTTGCCAAAGCCAGTTTCACTTTGTCCTTCAGGATCTCAACCGTTTCACCATAGTAAGCACGACGTTCCGAGTGACCCAGAATAACGTATTTAGCACCGGTAGAAGCTACCATAGCAGCCGATACTTCACCTGTATAAGCTCCGGATTCTTTGTCAGCACAGTTCTCAGCACCTACACCGATCTTAGCTGCATCTACCAAAGGAGTAACAGAAGCAAGGTGAATAAACGGAGTACAGATAATGACATCACAGTTAGGCTTTTCGTTAGCCAAAGCTTCATTCAGTTCTTTTGCAAGAGCAATACCCTCCTGAAGGGTTTTGTTCATTTTCCAGTTTCCTGCAACAATGTTCTTTCTCATTTTGTTTTTTATTAAAAGGGTTAATAAATTTTCAATTCTATTATTCATCTACGCCTCAGAAGAGGATTTTGAATTTTCGACAGCTTTTTCAGCAGCTCTTTTCCGCCTCTTTTCCAAACGCTTCACCACCAATATATCGACACCGAGAACCATCAATAAAGGAATAGCAAACCAAAGGAGCACATACCCAATCGTATGCACATCACTTTCTTCTTTCTGTTTTCCCAATTCCAGATTCTCCAGTTTGTCAGTCAAAGCATATTCGTCGGGCAGCTCACTATCACTCCATTTATTAAGGATAGTACCTTCTTTAATCAACATCAGTCCGGGGTTGGAACGTATCATTGTTTTCAACGTAATATCATCCATCAGGCAGAAAGGGTATTCCGCACCTGTTTTATCTTTCCATTGTTCTATCTGATCATCCAACGAAGAAGTCAGGCAGTAAAAGCCATATCCGTGTTCCACCGCATAGTCGTAAATCTCATTGATCAGGTCGATATTACTGTCATCGGCCTCTTCTATGCGATGAGCCACCAATAAGAACGTATAGTTTTTATCAGACAATACCTCCTCTGTAATATCTTCACCCGTTTCAAGATTGGTCATCGAGAAATCGTGGATAGAAGGTTCATAGCCCTTTTCTTTTACAATGGTCCGTGCTTCAATGAATTTCCAGGTACTATCCGGATAATTCTCCAAAGAAAATTCTTTCTTCTCGCCATTTTTTTCCAGTACAAACACACTCTCGTACACCGTAGGCTTTGCTCCTTCCGGAACATCCATACCTTCCGGAATGTTTTTTCCTATTTTATAAGGACGGAAATCTAATATCGGCAAGTTTCCCAAACAATAAAACGAAAGTGCAAACACATATAGAAAAGTATATAGAGATACGAGCCATTCCATTTTGGCACTGATAAAGCGAATCATCTGATGCTTCCACCTAAAAACGGAAATTGCAGCTATCAACAAAATAATGTTCTTCCAGAACGTTTGCCAGTTGGTCAAGACCCATGCATCACCAAAACAGCCGCAGTCAGACACCGGATTAGCTAAAGCCAGATACAGGGTCAGCGGTGTCATAAAAATCATCAGCAACAAAGCCAACCATGTAGCAGTCGTTTTCCGGATGCCAAAAAACAAAAAGATACCTACCGAAAATTCAATGGCTGATAAAACAATACCTGCCAGCAATGGAAAAAAAGCCGGGAACCATGTCCCCATACCGAAAGCATCGAGGTAGTCTTGTATTTTATACTCCGAACCCAATGGATCGACCGCCTTCGCAAATCCTGAAAAGATAAACACCCCTGCCAGCGCAAAGCGGCACAGGTTAGTCCATACTTTCTGAATAATATGTAGTTCTCTATCCTTCAAATTCTATCTTAATCAATCCGAAAACAGAATAGTTAATCATATCCATATAATTGGCATCAATGCCTTCCGAGACCAATGTCTGACCGGCAAGACTCTCAATCTGCTTGGTACGGTAAATCTTCATCAATATCAAATCGGTATATGAGCTGATGCGCATACTCCGCCATGCTTCATCGTAATCGTGATTCTTGGCAAGCATCAATTCCAATGCTTCCTTCGCATGCTTGTCATAAAGAGCCAATGCCTCTTCCACTGTAATATCAGCAGACTCTGCATATCCCAGTTCCAACTGTATCAACCCGACAATACCATAGTTGACAATAGCGATAAACTCGGAACGGATTCCCTCATCGACAAGAGTCACCCCCTTTACTTCAATGCTGCGAATACGATTGGCCTTGATAAATATTTGGTCGGTCACGGAAGCAGGACGCAAAATACGCCATGCAGGACCGTAATCATGCAGTTTTTTAGAGAATAGGTCACGGCATAAAGCAATGACATGTTCAAATTGTTGCTTGGTATCTTTCATTTCCTTACAAATAGTGTGCAAAGATAACAATAATTAAAGTAAAAAGAAAAGAGGGCACTCTAAATTATATTAAAGTGCCCTCTTCCGACTATGTAGTATAACTATTATGAACAGCGCAATACTTGACCCGGACGAAGTGTGGTCTTTGTAGTAATACGATTCAACTTACAAAGTGTGCTGACGGAAACGCCACGCAATTTAGCAATTCGGGACAAACTGTCGCCTTTCTTCACCTTGTAATATCTGATTTCACCGTCCGATGCTATATTAGTATCGTGAGAACCGGCTCTGTTACGTTCGTAACCTCTTGTTTTTCTGAACGTATATGTATCTGCAACAATATCCTGTTTCGGGAAGTCAAACATCAATGCCGGATTGATGGCAATACCCAGGAAACGTGTTTCAAAATGGAGGTGAGATCCTGTCGAACGACCGGTGTTTCCACCCAAAGCGATCGGCTCCCCGGCTTTCACTAACTGATTTTCCTCTACCAACTGTTTAGATAAGTGGCCATATACAGTTTCCAGACCATTGTCATGACGAATAACGACATATTTACCATATCCTCTACGCTCGTATTTCACAATACGTACCTTTCCGTCAAAAGCTGCAACAATGGTATCGCCAATATTCACTTTGATATCAAGTCCGTTGTGCATTCTTCTCCAACGGGGACCGAAAGGAGATGTAATACGGGTACTCGGAGTAGGCATATGGAAGCCGGTCAGATCGATCGTATAAGAATCGGGAATAATAGCATCCTTTCCGTAAGCATGTACGTACTGGTTGTTCCAATTAGGATATAGACTCAACGCAGGATATTCAGATTGTTCTGCACGGATCTGTTTCTGCAATGCTAATGAATCTACACTTTTTAATTTTCTGTCAATCGGTGCCTGACGGGCAATCAAATCCTGAGAAAAAGAATTCAGGCTGACCATAGCCGCAGCGGCAATCATTACTGTTTTAATGCAATTGAAATTCATTCGTCTTGTTAATTCAATTCAATCAATATTCGTCATTCGCATACAGGTAATCAAAAGTAGCCTGCTTGTAATCGAATATTTCTTCCGGTTTAAAGAATCTGTTTAATTCGACAGCTGCGGTTTCAGGCGAATCAGAGGTATGAACAATGTTTTCTTGAAAACTCATACTGTAATCTCCGCGAATGGTCCCCGGCGCTGCCAGACGTCCGTTGGTTGGTCCCGCCAATGCACGAACGGCTTGAATAGCATCCACACCTTCAAAACAACAAACGATAACGGGAGCCGTCATCATGGAATCTTTCACTCGCTGAAAGAATGGTTTCGAACTAAGGTGTGAATAATGCTCACTTAACACTTCATCAGTCAACTGCACCATCTTCATTCCTGCCAAACGCAATCCTTTACGCTCAAAACGACGAGTGATCTCGCCAACCAGCCCCCGCTGAAGGGTACAAGGTTTCAGAATGACTAATGTTTTTTCCATCATAACGTACAGTTTCAAAAGGTTAAAGTGCTCATTTATTTAAAAATTCCCCCAAAGATAGCATTTCCAGACGAAACAGAAGGCATGTTCTTAACTATTTTTTATAAGAGTAAGGCATGGAATTAAAGAAATATTTCTCCAAACAACCGTAAATAAAGGGAATAAGAGAAAATATGTTATGCAACATGTTTATGTAAAAAAGCTACATGTTTAACCGTTTTTCAACTAATAGCAGCCCAGTTAACATTCGTCTTGCGCAATGCTCTCAACTGTTGCCACAAAATCGCATTCTCCGGTAATACTCCGCCAGGATCGGCATCTGTTATTTCTTCAGCAATAGTGCGCACATATTGCAAAAGCTGTCCGTCACGGGCTATGTCCGCGATCTTCAGGTCGAAAGCAATGCCACTTTGTTGCGTACCCTCCAAGTCCCCGGGACCGCGTAGTTTAAGATCTGCCTCGGCTATTTCAAATCCGTCATTGGTGCGCACCATAATTTCAAGCCGCTTCCGGGTCTCTTCGGTAAGTTTATACGTAGTAACTAAAATACAATAAGACTGATCAGCTCCACGCCCCACTCGCCCACGTAGCTGATGTAACTGGGATAGTCCGAAACGTTCGGCATTCTCGATAATCATCACCGAAGCATTGGGCACATTCACACCGACTTCAATTACTGTGGTGGCTACCATGATCTGCGCATCACCCGAAATAAAAAGTTGCATCTGTGCATCCTTCTCAGCAGGCTTCATCTTGCCATGCACTTTGCAGACCTTACAGTCGGGGAACTCTTCACAGATATGCAGATATCCTTCTTCAAGATTCTTTAGATCAATCTTTTCACTCTCTTTAATCAGTGGATAAACAATATAAACCTGGCGGCCTTCCTCTATCTGTTTCCGTACCGAACGATACAAACTTTCTCTACGGTTATCAAACTGGTGAATCGTAGCAATCGGCTTACGGCCGGGAGGTAATTCGTCTATAACCGAAACATCCAGATCACCATAAAGTGTCATAGCCAATGTACGTGGGATCGGAGTAGCAGTCATAACCAACACATGAGGTGGCTGAACACTTTTACTCCACAGGCGGGCACGTTGTGCCACTCCAAAGCGGTGTTGTTCGTCGATGACAGCCAATCCCAGCGAAGCAAAATTTACAGTATCTTCAATCACGGCATGGGTACCTATCAAGATGTGTACATCTCCGGTCAGGAGTCCCGCAAGAATAGCTTCCCGTTTCTTGCCTTTTACCGAGCCTGTCAGCAACTCCACCCTTACATCCATCCCAAACAACAGTTCTCTGATGGTATCGTAATGTTGGTTAGCCAAAATTTCGGTAGGCGCCATCATGCAAGCCTGAAATCCATTATCCAGTGCCATCAACATGCTCATCAATGCCACCAATGTTTTTCCACTTCCAACATCTCCCTGCAATAGCCGGTTCATTTGCTTTCCACACCCTACGTCTTGTCTGATCTCCCTTAAAACTCTCTTTTGAGCGCCTGTCAATTCGAAAGGGAGATTCTTTGAATAGAACGTATTAAAAATCTCTCCTACCGTTTCAAAAACATAGCCGCGATATTTGCGTTGCCGGTCTTTGGCATACCGCAGAATATTGAGTTGTACGTAGAAGAGTTCTTCAAACTTAAGACGATATTGTGCTTTTCGCAACAATTCCGGATTAGAAGGAAAATGAATATTCCGCAATGCATCCGTCAAAGACATCAAATGATGATCGGCAATCAGTTTAGGTGAAAGTGTTTCGAACAAAGGCTCCTGAATCTGTCCGATAACGGTTGCCATCATTTTTTCAATCGCATGGGAGTTAAGAAAGCTGCGCTTCATCTTCTCCGTCGTATTATAATAGGGCTGAAGTCCCATTGACGACAATTTCAGATCGGCGGGACTATCTATATCGGGATGGGCTACATTGATTCTTCCGTTAAACACCGTTGGCTTACCGAAAACAATGTATTCTTCATGAAGTTTATATTTATTGGTAACATACTTTATACCTTGAAACCATACTAGGTCAACCACTCCCGTACCATCCGAAAAATGCGCCAACAGCCTCCTCTGACGTCCTTCACCAAATGTTTCGAATCCTAATATCTTCCCTTTCAATTGTATATACGGCATATTTCCATCTATTTCATGAATGTAATAGATGCGACTCCGGTCTACATATTTATAAGGGAAATAATAGAGCAGGTCATGCAATGAGTAAATCTCCAGCTCTTTATTCAAAACCGCAGCTTTCTGCGGGCCGACACCGGATAAGTACTTTATGTCTCGTGTAGTTAAATCGAACATTACAACAAGGCTGAAGCTACTTTCAAATCAAAAGGAGTAGTTATTTTTATATTTTCACGATTCCCCTCCACCAGGTAGACAGGAACACCCATGGCTTCTACCACCGAAGCATCATCTGTAAAAAAGGGAGTAAATTCCTGTTCATAAGCTCTCTTCAGCAGATCTGCATCGAACACCTGGGGAGTCTGCACTAATTTATAGTCATTACGACTTACGGTTTCACTGCCCGATTCGGTGAGATGACGCACAGTTTCTACCACATCAATGACGGGTATGACGGCTTTTCGGACTACTGCTTCCCGGAAGCAGCGAGCAATCACTTCCTGTGAAACGAAAGGACGGACACCATCATGTATTCCCACTACACCGATACCGTTCACAAGAGCCAATCCATTCTTGACCGAATGGAAACGTGTTTCACCTCCATCGGCAATCAGATGTTTAATGTCAAAGCCATGCTCTTCACAAAGTTCACGCCAAAAGTCCTGTTGCTCCCGAGGTAACACAAGAATAATCTGCATTTTTTCATCGAAACGGTGAAAAGCTTCCAGCGTACGCATCAATACAGGTTTACCACCGATGGGAAGAAACTGTTTGGGAAGTTCGCTCCCCATACGGAGTCCCTTCCCTCCGGCTACAATCAAAGCAGTCCGACACATAAGCTTAACGTCTTACGCACATAGCCTCTACCAGTTCGTTCACTTTTTCTTTGCCCAACAATGTATCCACAATAGTCAATGCAAACTCCATGGCAGCTCCCGGTCCCATCCCGGTAATAATATTACCATCTCTTACAACCGGTTCGTTAGTGCAGTCCGCCCCATCCAGATATTGTTCGAAACTGGGGTAACAAGTAACTCTACGTCCTTTCAGGAGTCCCAGTTTCCCAAGTACCATCGGAGCAGCACAAATGGCTGCAATAGGCTTGTTTTTCTCTGCAAAACTAAGAATTAATTTACGCAACCCTTCATGTTTGTCCAAAGTGGCAGCTCCCGGCATACCTCCGGGTAAAAACAGCAGCTCAGCATCAAAGAAGTCACAATTTTCAAAATTCTTATCGCAAAGCACAGATACGTCATGCGCTCCGACTACAATCTCGTCCGGAGTAACAGATACTATTTCGACATCTAAACCTGCGCGTCTCAATGTATCAATTGTAGTAAGCGCTTCAATTTCTTCAAATCCATCTGCGAAAAATGCATAAACAGTTCCCATAATCTATATCATTTAGATGTTACAAACTTAAAGCGCCCGGCCTTTTAAGGGTGCGGCACCCTAAGCATTAATTATTTCAAATTAAAATAATAAGTAATTGTTCCCGTCTGGTTGTTTACTCCGTCCACAGCATTAAAACGAGCCTTCTTAGCCGCATCTTCAGCTGCCTTACGTAAAGTCGAATTTACCGTATTTGTCAATCGGTTGATGCTCGTAGCAATCACATGACCGGCAGGGTTTACCGTGATAGAAACAACGACACGTCCCTCTTCCTGAACATTGTATACCGGACGAGGCAAACCACCTTCTCCTATAGAACGTCCTCCAAGATTAAATGTTCCATACCCTCCGACTCCGGATTTTGCTCCGGTCAAAGAATTACCGTCTTTACTTCCTTCAACTCCTTCTCCTGAAGTAGCCGTACCTTTACTTCCCCCCATTTGCGAACCTTTACCAAAAGCACCGACCACTCGTTTACTGGCAGCTTCCGCTGCAGCCTTACGTTCACGTTCCGCCTTTTCCTCGGCAAGCTTTTTAGCTTCGGCAGCTTTTTCTTCGGGAGTTTTCTCAGGTTTCTTTGCCACTTTCGGTTTTTCCTTCTTAGGTTCGGCCTTAGGCTTTACCACAACCGTTTCTTCTTCGGTCTGAGTAATCATTTCCTGTTCAGTCTCCACTTCCGGTTCGGGCTGCGGAGCCGGCACTTCTTCCGGTAAAACCTCCACGTCCACCATGGTAGAAGGATCATAGTTTCCATAAGCAGCATCCACATCTCCCATCATAACAGGTACTCCCCCGGCTTCTTCGTCCGGATGCGGGATAGCAAAACTTACGAGAATCAAAAGAGCAATAATAGCCACATGCACCAACAATGCACCCAACGCCCCTATATATTCACTCTTTCTTTTTATGTTCATTTCTTCTTTGTTTCCGGCGGGCGTGTAGCCAACACCATTTTAAAATGATTCTCATTAGCGATGTTCAGCACTTTAACGATTTCGCGATAAGGCACAGTTTCATCTGCATAGAGAGCAACATACATCTCAGGTTCTTTATCCGCACAACTTTGGAGGAATGGAGTTAACTCTTCCAACCCCAAAGCATGCTCTTTTTCATTACCAAACGCTGCATAATAGTTCAGGTCCTTATCAATAATAACCCTTGTCAACGGCTTGGCCGAAGTTTGCTGTTTCCCCTGTGGCAACAGCACTTTAATCGCATTGGGCGACACAACAGTTGAGGTTATCATAAAAAAGATAAGCAACAGGAATATGACATCCGTCATAGATGCCATACTAAAGTTGGGTGATATTTTTGCTCGACGCTTTAATGCCATAAAATAATTCTTCAAGATGCCAATCTGTCAATGTGCTAATTGGCTACGCACTTTATTTTATCTCAGCACTTTATTTTTGTGCAGGTTCATTAAGCAAATCCATAAACTCCATAGTTCTGGATTCCATCTTATTGACCACTCGGTCTACCAACATCACCAGGTAGTTGTAAGCAAACATAGCAATAATACCCACAATCAAACCACCCACAGTAGTAATCATGGCTTCATAAATACCTCCTGAAAGCAATGTTATGTCTATGTTACCGCTTCCGGCATTCGCCATTTCGTAAAATGCCCGCACCATACCGGTTACCGTACCCAGGAAGCCAAGCATCGGTGCACCACCGGAAATGGTAGCCATTACCGTCAGTCCTTTCTCTAACTTGGCCACCTCTATATTTCCCACATTTTCAATAGCAACCTGCACATCATTTACCGGACGTCCCAAACGGCTGATACCTTTCTCAATCATGCGGGCTGAAGGAGTATTTATCGTACGACAGTAATTAATGGCCGATTTTATCTCCCCACTATGGATATAATCTTTAATCTTCTCCATAAACATCGGATCTTCTTTACCGGCTTTCCGAATCATATAGTTACGTTCGAACAGAATGTAGAAACAGACAACAGACAGTACGGCCAGTACAATCATAATCCATCCACCCTTGATAGCCATATCAAGCATATTCATTTCTGCCGGTGCAGATACAGGAGTCAATACAGGATTGGCCGATGCAACGGAGTCAGCCAGATTGGTAGCCACTTGGGCTAATAGTAGCATTGCATTCATTAGCGAAGACAGTTTTTATATTCTTGGATGGTACGTTCCAGTCCCAGATACAGTGCATCGCTTATCAAAGCATGACCGATAGAGACTTCGTCCAACCAAGGTATGTTTTTATAAAAATAATTCAGATTCAATAAACTCAAGTCATGACCGGCATTCAGACCGATCCCCAATCTACGTGCCGCTTTTGCCGCTTCAACAAAAGGAGCAACAGCCGCGGCCGGATCTTTCGGATAGGCAGTAGCATAGGGCTCGGTATATAATTCTACCCGATCGGCACCTGCTTTCGCAGCATATTCAATCATTTCCGCATCGGGTGCCACAAATACGGATGTACGGATACCTGCCCCGTTAAATTCATCCAATACTTCTGTCAGGAAATCAAAGTTAACCTTGGTATCCCATCCCGAATTAGAAGTTATCTGAGAAGGATCATCCGGAACCAAAGTCACCTGATGAGGTTTCACCTTCAACACCAAGTCAATAAACTCAGGAGAAGGATATCCTTCAATATTAAATTCAGTCCGAAGCAACGGACGCAAATCATACACATCCGAACGACGGATATGGCGTTCATCCGGACGGGGGTGAACCGTTATTCCGTCAGCACCGAAACTCTCACAATCCAACGCCACCTTAACCACGTTCGGAACATTTCCCCCACGGGCATTCCGAAGGGTAGCCACTTTGTTTATGTTCACACTTAATTTAGTCATAGTTCTATGTCTTAATATAATACGGAGCTTTTACCCATATGTTTTGCGCAAAAGTACAAATATTAGCGATAAGATAACAGCAATACCGAAAAAAAATCCCAAATTTGCGACATACTAGAAACTTTTATCAACATGAAATTTGCCATTTTCGGAAATACATACCAAGCTAAGAAGTCCTCACATGCTGCCACCCTGTTCAAATTACTCGAGAAACATGGAGCTGAAATCTGCGTATGCAGGGAGTTTCATCGTTTTCTGAAGTCCGATTTAAAACTGAACGTTAAGGCAGATGATTTGTTCGATGAAAACAATTTTGATGCCGACATGGTGATCAGCATTGGCGGTGACGGCACTTTTCTGAAGGCAGCACGCCGTGTAGGCAATAAAGGAATCCCTATTTTAGGCATCAATACCGGACGATTAGGGTTTCTGGCAGATGTATCCCCGGAAGAAATGGAAGAAACGATTGAAGAGGTTTATCAGAACCATTATACTGTTGAGGAACGAAGTGTACTCCAGTTACTTTGTGACGATAAACATTTACAAAATTCGCCTTATGCTCTCAATGAAATAGCCATTCTGAAACGAGACAGTTCATCAATGATCAGTATCCGTACGGCAATCAACGGGGCACATCTCACTACTTATCAAGCAGACGGTTTGATTATTGCTACTCCAACAGGTTCTACTGCCTATTCATTAAGCGTAGGTGGCCCTATTATCGTTCCACACTCCAAAACGATTGCAATCACTCCTGTCGCCCCACACAGTTTAAATGTAAGGCCTATAGTAATCTGTGATGACTGGGAAATTACTTTAGATGTAGAAAGCCGTAGTCATAACTTTCTGGTAGCAATAGACGGTAGCAGTGAAACCTGTAAAGAGACTACTCGTCTCACTATCCGTAGAGCAGACTATAGCATTAAGGTGGTGAAACGCTTTAACCACATCTTTTTCGATACCTTGCGTACCAAAATGATGTGGGGGGCTGACAGTAGAGTGTAAAACAGCTCACAAAAGTACCTTCCTTACATCCCTCTACTCTTACGACACATTTTTTCCTATATAAAACCCATTCATTCGCTTGAATCGCCTCTTTTGCAAGGCTCCGTGCCTCCAAAGGATGCGGAGATACCCACCTCTTCCAATAACCGTTATATAGGACAAGAAAAGGCTATCGGATTTCCCATAGCCATCTCCATTAAGAAAGTATTATCCGGAGGGCAGCCCGGCGCTCCCTTTCCTTCCCCCCCCGTATAAAACAAGTCATCCCCTCCGGTCTTTCGACCGAAAGGGATGAACCATCTGAAAAAAACGGCGACTACCTACTCTCCCACTGTTACGCAGTACCATCGGCGTGATCAGGCTTA
>ENA-USYV01000842-USYV01000842.1-human-gut-metagenome-genome-assembly--contig:-NODE-842-length-33058-cov-9.709742_pt1 | contig 33058 bp, 24 predicted proteins | sample MGYA00250066_ERZ773514 | MGnify/ENA primary metagenome ERZ773514 (study PRJEB29103, sample SAMN06112049) | human gut metagenome | biome: human gut; feature: ankylosing spondylitis patient; material... | reverse complement strand
TTGCGGGTACGACCGGCCATGAAATTCCTCCATTCATGGCCGTATTATACTTCTTATTCTAATTAGATAACGTAATTTTAGAATTTAATACTAGGACCGGAGCGTTCAGTCTATCTCGTCAGTACTAGGAAAAGGGGCCAAAAAAACTTGGATTTAAAAGGTATTGATTGAGGTCAAATCGATGAAACACGAGCAATACAACTTTCATCAAATTCTGATCCGGTTCTGATACATGAAGTAAGGTATGAGAGACTCAAAATACGCAACTTTTAGAATACGGTTGCATCGAGCGCGAAGACGTTCATAGGCGCTTTTTTTAACACCGGTTTAGGGTTTGCTTCTCAAAGACTGAATAGATCTATTGGGGAGGAAATTGATAGTTTAGACCCTACCAACTCCTCCGGTTTAGAGAAATTACTCCGTTCCCACAGAACTTAAGCTCTGGAGGGCTCTTAGACTTCTCAAAGCTTCTTAAGAATAAAAACCATATATGGCCAAAATTATATATCTAATTTAAGACCAACCTTTTAAAATTCTCCTATAGATACTTAATAGCACTTCTCTCCTCTTCGTCCCTACCGGAGAGGTTGAGTTAAGTATTTTCTTTAAAAACTTCTTTGTCTTCTCAAAATTTTTATTGAGTTTATTGTGATTTGTCAATAAATAATTAAAGTTACCTTCGATCTTACGGAACAAAATTATTTCATAAAATATTGTTTCTCGAGCATAATTCCACCAAATTTCTGATAATTCAACAGATTCAGGTGATTCCCAAGGCTTTGGGGAGCTTGCATAATGGTAAAGATGAGGCTTTCTTATCTCTTTGTATTCATCTAAAGCTAACTTCGGGGCTGCCGCTAAGCTTTCCTTTATAAAATTGTTCACTGGCACATAGTAATTCCAACCTATTTCAAAAAATTTTATTCTGCCTTCAAATAAAATGTTAAGAAGATCTTGTTCTTGAATCCTGAATTTTTTAATTCCCATGAGCCTAATGATCTCGGTTTTGGTATAGGCTTTTCTCCATTCATCAAGGTTAAATACCAAAACACCCGTATTCACGTAGTTGTATGGGTTTTTCATTTTCATCTCTTCTTGACAATAAGCCATGGCATCGGGAACCGCCCCGTTTAAAAAACCTTGAAAAACCACATCCTTGGCGCCGGCAACAAGAAAATTAGATAGATTTGTTTCTTGGAAGAGCAAAGCTATATCATCATTAAGAACGATATCGCAATCCATTACAACTGCTTTTTTGTAATCAGCTAGTATCCAGGGCACTAACATTCTGTAATAAGCTTCTTCAGAATAGCGACTATCGGCCACATGCAATTGGCAACCAGCAAGCATTAGAGATGGATTATAAAAGCGAAGGCTGAAATTCTCCTTTCCATGAAATAAACTTTTAAGCTTAGCTTTATTTTCTTTAGTTATGTTTTTTTCTAAGACGATCAAATCATATTTATTTTTATTATTGGAGTTTCTCTGTAGAGAATGTAAAAATACATATAAATACGGGACGTAAAAATTGCTTGAGAGTGTAACCACAGTTACCGCTTCTTTTTCTATTGGTTTAATGATCCCGACTTTTTCTGGGTGCTTAATAAAAAGAAGAGGTTTAAATCCTATCTTATATTTATTCAAGCTTTCAATATATGTTATAAAAACTCCAAAAAGTCGTTCGCCTATAGTTCCACAAGCCCTTCTTTGTTGTGCACTATATTTTTCGTAATCGATAAACTCTTCTAATTCGAACAGAACATTAAATTGAAATTCGCAGAACTTTTCAAAAAGCTCACGACTCATCACCCAACAGTTATACAGCCATTGTCTATCATCTTTAAAAAAGTAAGAATTCGTCGCATCGGCCATCTCAGGATAAAGCCTGTTGATTATCTCAATCGTTTTATCTACATCCTTAATTTTGTGCCAAGCCGGTGCTTTTTGCATCGCTTCATAATTTGTCTTTAAGCCATAATTCTTGAGGGAAATTGGTTCCATACAAAGAAGGTCATATCTTTCTATCTCTGCCCTCATTCGAGATTCATTCAAACCATGGCGTTCTATCACCTCTTCAGTTAAGAATGGTACTTCAACGCAACCATTTATATGTTCGTTGTTGACCTTGGAGTCAAGATTGCCTGCTTCACAAGTTGGCGAGAAGTTAGTCTCCAACTGTTGTTCTCCCTCTTCGAGATGGGGGGGGTGAAGCTTAAATATCGTCTGTAATGGCACAAGCCATAGTAATCCGCTCTTTGATTTTTCCAAGCCCAATATTGAACCGTAAGTTCATTGAACTCATTACGTTTTGCAGAAATATTATCTCCAAAATCGTCCCCAAGCAATTTTCCTATTATTTCTTCTGGTCGCCTATCATAAACCGCACCACACCTTACATTGACAAAGAGGGGGTTAGAATCGATTTCTTGGCTTAACTGATCAATCCTATGGCTGACGAAAATTTTAATGCTTTTGTTCATTTCTTCCTTTAATTTATCTAACTACATCTGTAATTATCCCTAAATTAACATAAATCAAAATGCTATTTAGGCCACCGATGAGGAAATCTGAAAATTTTTAAACTCATATTTGCACGACGGCGTAATAGTTTTTCACGAGCCGCTTTAATGTAATCAATTTTTTGTTGCGTTCCTTTGACAAACAACGAAAGTAAATCTTTGCAAAAACTGTATTCATTGGTAAAGTTGAAGCGTAAAAATAAATTTGTACCTCTTTACCCAACTCTTCAACAACCCCAACAACTTTCGTCTTTCAAGATTTAAAACATTCCCAAAAAATCTCTCACAATACGCCAAAGGGTCACATAGACCGCTCAAAACAACCTCTGTACAGTTACGCCTCAACAAGGAACGCTTCTGAAGTTCTTCAAAAGAAAGCGGAAGAAACCTCGGAGATTCAATAGATGAACTGTGGTTAGTTTCTTGTTCCGATTCTTTCTTTTTAATGGTTAATAGAAAGAAACGGCAATTGAGCGAAAGCTCAGAAAACAAGACCGAGAGTTAGCTGGTTGTTGCCGGCGCCGAATTCAGAAGGTAAAACTTTAAATTAGGAACTCTTGGCCGTTTGTAAAAGGTCAATTAAAAGACTTAAACAAGCGGATCGGAAAATTGTCTGGGAATAGGATGAACATTTCAGGCTCTCATCCGATCAATTCCGAAGCATCTTTGAGTTTTTCAAGGATTTTTCGAAGTGCTTGAGAAGAGCTTGCTCCTCTCAAGAGCTGCTTCACAGCAGACCTCACCGTATTGAACGTCCTGCTCCGGAGGGAGGAATGCTGGAGAACTTCTCCTCGCGGTAGAAGTTTTAACGAGCAGTTTTGATTTCGGATCTTGCTTCCCGAGATCAACGCTTCGAAGCGGCATTTGCCGTGCTGAGGAAAACTTCGACCTTGTGTCGAACTTGCGCAGACTGCTTCCTGGTAAGGAGACAAGAAGCGCAGAGGAAAATTTAGAGAGACCGAAGACGGATGCTTCCGGGCCTTAAACCCGGCGCGGCAGAAAGTCAGTAAAGGGGAACGTGGTTAAGAGGATGTGTATTGCCCATCTGAATCTCCTCTCCCACCTTTAATGATCGACTGCACGGTTTGGCGACAAGCATTTTTCTGAGGCGGTTCTTTTGGATTGGATTTGTTTAAGGCGAATTGGTAAACCTTTCCTGTATCAGGGTATCGGGTACCAAACTGCAGGAAAGACGATGAAAGAGATTTCATCTCGGTTCGAGGTCTTGCCCGTCGATGAGAATCGATTGACCGAAGCCGTGAGGCCGAGCCTTCGCTTCAAATTCAAACCTGAGAAAACGTTTCAGACGTCTGAGGGCTCTTGCTCTACGAGCATTCTCTCTTAATGTTCCGGGTCGGCCGGCCCCGCGAGGGCCGGCTAAAGGCCGAATCTTTTTTCAACCGCTAACCATCCTGGTTAGAAATTTTTGTTAAGTGTCTTTTGAAATGGTTTAATCAACCTTTGTGTATTGATGGTAATACGCTACGGTAAAGTTAGTGAAATTAATAGAAATAAAGTGGAAATTAGTGAAATACTAATAAACCAATATGCACTATTAGTGCAACTTTCTTCACTTGTAGTATTACTTTTATTACCAAATTGGTAATGCAACTTAAAACATATTAGCCCATGACTAATTAGTTGTAACCCTTTCATGACTGTTTTTAGCATTGTTTGAAACAATCAAACAACAGAATTAAAGCATAACTGAGGGAATTTTTTACCTCTACGCATGAATTAATGCTGTTCTCAGTCACTTGACAAAACTTTCTACCTAAAGCTAGTCATAACTATCCCCTGGCATCTTTTATAGGGTGATCATTAATACGTTGTAACGATATTTTCTTAACCCTATGTGGGAGATGCAATATGAAGAAATTCGTATGTCAAATTTTTAACAAAAACTGTCTTGAAACGGGGTTGAAGCCAGATATCCCCACAATCAACGCAGCTGCACTGGAATATGTAAAACGCTTTCCTCTTTTTAATGTTCCTGCCGTTGCTTTTTCCAACAGCGATTTTGATGAGACCATTGCCGCTTACCTTCCCTATCCGATCGTAAAGGTAGTGCCACTGGGGAGAACACCCGTTGAATCCAAGAAAGTCTTTCCATCGATTGCAGATTGCATCCGTCTTCTTAAAGCTTATGCTCAGGGCGACCAAAAGCTCTACACCGAATTGGAAGACGGTTTCATGAAACCTTCCAAGATCGCTTTACGCAGGCAGTTCATGGAGACCGTTATCGCCTGGGCTTTCATCTTCTTCTACTTAAAGATCCGAAGAGATCATCGTTATTTCACAGCCCTTTCTTTCCTGCTCTCTTCCCATACCCTTATGAGTTATGTGAACCGTTTTGAATTCGTCTTGCATGAGAAAGATGTCACTCCGGAAGAAGCAGAAGAAATGCAGTCTCGCCGTATCTGGAGAACTTTGTCTGTTTTGAAAGATCCGATTCTTCTTAATCCTCATTTGAATCAGTTCCTCTGTGAACTTGCACCTCACATTCACAAGGAAGAGTTCCCGATGGTCGCCCTTGAGCTCATCCCTGAACTCTACGATTCTGCCGGAGAACATAAAGAGAAGATCGACAGCTACATGAACGGAGCTTTAGACGACTTTGCTAAGCAGTATGCTGCTGAGTCCGGAATCAGTCTCTCTAATCCTTCTTCTGCAGTTTTGAACAAAAACCGAGGAATCAGTAAAGGAAGAGCAAGCGGTTATGGGATGGATATCCCTGTTGGGATCTCAAATAAAGACTTTATCTACGCTTTTGTCGATGTCGTAAGCCTAATGTCTTTTGTGGTTAAACGTCGTTTCGGCTTGAAGAATAAGCTAAGCGCTTTGTTTGTTCTTTACACACTTCAGCATCTGCCCTTCTTTAATCTTCAAACAGACTTCCGCAACATCAAGACTTCCAAGCTTTGGCCGGTTTTGATGCACAAAGACGGTCAAACATCAGTCTTCGCTGCTCCGGGACCGCTTGTCCACTTTTCCACGGCTTCCTTGGTTGGTCACGGACCTTATGATTATCAAAGTTGGACCGCTAAAGGTTTTCCAAAGAATCTTGCTCCTTTTAATACTCCTAAAGGCTTTCAGAAGGATGCTCTTAAAAGTCTCCGTCAGTTAAACCAGTGCTGTAACTCTTTCCTTAAATCCTTCCTTCATTATCACCATAACAATGGCTAAACCTTCCATGCCCCTCGCCGATTGCCTGAGGCCTTTTAACCAATCCGACCGCCATAAGGTTCAGCCGTTGATCAATGAGCTGAGGCAGGCGGTCGGAGACGACCACCTGCTTGGAATACAAACCGAGCTTTTTGAGGTTTTGGTAAAGATCGTCGGTAATTTTCCTTTGAGCTCAGGTTCAGGGTACTTTTGGCCGGGAAGCTACATCGATTTCTCTTTAAAGTTAAGCCGCATTGCGCTTAATCTTCTTCGCCAGCGCATCCAATTCTTCACGATGCCGCTCGCTCAGAAAGAGTTTGAGACTCAGCTTTTAAAACTCTTGGTTCTAACCATCTGTTTTTTCCTCAACTTGCGCATTACGGCTATGACGTTCTGTGTAGCTGCAGAGAACGGCGATGAGTTTCGGTTGGAAGTGCCTTACGAAGATTGGTTCAAGGAACACGAGGGGCAGGAACTTACGCTGTACCACAATGTCGATCCTGATCCTGAGGCTGCCGCCGGCAACATCAATCGTCTCGTCCTTAAATATCTTCCGGAATCTCTCCAAAAGCGCTTTGCAAAGAGCTTTAAGCGAGGATACCTTGCGCTGCTCTCCAAATTTATCCGAGGAGATGTCGGAAGCATCGTGAAGGATGAATTCATCCTCATCTTAATTTCTCAAGCAGAATCCATCCTCCGAGAGCAGATGACGATTGAATTTGCCAGACAAGGAGAAGAGCCGCCTCACTATATTCCTTCGATTCTGAGCTGGGCGATTTGCGCCCTGCTCGCAAACGAACTCTCTCCGGAGGCAGCGCTGAGAAAGTCCGATGCCATTGGCAATAAAGAACCTCTTCAAATCGTTGCACGTGCGATCACGTGCAAAGACGGAGAAATCTATGCCGTCATTGAATATTTCTTTCCTCTCTTAACGGCCAAGCTTCAAGAACTCTTTCCTCGCCAGACATGGCGAGAGAAAGAAGTTCTCAGGATGTGCTGCCAATGCGGGATCTTTGACTTAAAAGAAGGCGCTACTTTTGAAGAAGTTGCTAACCGCATCGAAATTTATAAGAAATGCGGAAAAGAGGTTGTCTCTACTCCTGTACAAGGTCTTCGCTTTAATAATTTCCTTCTTTATGTAGCAAACGACAGCTATTTCGGGAGAACCGTTCAATCTCTCCAAGCTAAACATTCCGTCAATGCTAATGATAAGAAACTGAAAGAGCTCGGTCTCTACAAGCCTGTTGCCAAATGGCAATGGCAAGACAAGAAACTGATGATGGAACGTTTGAAACCCTACTTTGAGGAGGTATTAGCACCAAAAACGGAAGAGGATAGAGAAAGAAGGGAATTCTTTGCTCAATTGATGGAAAAGGCCCGCAAGCGTTGGAAAGAAGAAGAACGAGCCCTTAAAGAAGCTGAGGAAGCAAAAGTCCCTCCGGCAATTCTCGCTCAGCGTAAAGCCGACTTAGAGCATGCTTTGCGAGCGTTCGAAGAAGCGAAAGAAAAATTTGACTGCGAATTTAACGTAAAGAAGAAACAAGCCAAAAACAAAAGGACGAAGTCCAAGGAAGCTGCTGCCAAAGCAGCTTCTGAAGAAGCGCCTGCCGAAACTACCAATACTGAAGAACCTGCAAAAGAAATGTCTAACACCAACTTAATCGTCGTCCAAAAGTCCGAAGAACCCTCTGCTCCGACGATCCAAACGTCACACGCCATTAAGGCCTCGTGCAAACTCGTCTTTAATGCTCTTTGTCACGACACAAGCAGATTCTTCAAAGGTGTCGGGGAATGCTTTTCTGTGCACAGCTGGCTAGCTAAACGCGGCTATCGACTCGTGAAAATCGATTCTGAAGAATCCTCTCCTTCTAATGCTCAAAAGAAGTCTGAAGTTAAACAGATTAATTGTGAGTCTAGGAAGGCCGGCGCCTCTGAGGAAAACTCTTCTGTAATCGTCAGCGCAGCCACTGAAGCTCCCATCACCGAAATGCAAACTCCGACGGTTCAAGACACACAGGGCGAAACTGCAGCCGTCGAAATTGTTGCAGAAAAATCGTCCGAAGAAAACAAAACGGCTGCTTCCGAAAATACAGCTCCAGTTCCTACCGAGAAAGTTGATCAAACAACCACAGAAGAATCTACGAAGATAAGCAGAGAAGTCGCCAATCCCGAGCTTCAGCAGAAGTTAGTCCAACGACTTAATGAGTCTGTGGAAAAATCCTGTATCCATCCGGAAAAACTTGCCGACATGGAAATGGATGCAGAAATCAAGAGACTGGCTTCTTTGAAGAACAAGGATACATCCGACAACTTGTTGGACAAAAAGACCACTCAAAAAGCCAAGGCTGATTCCAAAGAAAATTCAACAGCTAATGCTGAGGCCCAATGCGTCGCTCAGCAAACCAAACCATCCTACTCATCTAATGCTCAAAGCAAGTCTGACAAGCATTCTGATTCTAAGAATCCGTCTGTCGACTCCGCATCCGAAACGTCTCCTGCTTCCGATGCAGAAAAACCTAAAGCTAAACGCGGCCGCAAAAAGAAAGCGGATACCCAAACCGCTAATGCTCCTGAGAACGCTGTCGCCGCTACTAATACCAAACAAGCCGCAATCCCAAAGACCTCAAGCGAAGTAAAACCTGCCTCTGCTGCAAAACCTAAAGCAAATACAGCAGCGTCCGGTCAGTCGAAATCAAACGCAGCACCTTCTGACCAGAATCCTCCGAAGGCTAAACGTGGTCGAAAGCCAAAAGCTCTTCTGTCTGCTAATGCTCAGGCATCCAGCGAAGCCGCTAAGTCTAAGGAAGTTTCGGTTGTCCAGGCTGCCAAGGCCGACAAGACTGCAAAGACAGCTAAATCCGCTGCTCAACCAAAAGCTTCAGTCAACCCAGCAGCAAAAACCGCTAAAGCCTCGACTCAAGCTAAAGCAGAGGTCAAGCCGGTGCCTAAAACTCCCTCAAAGACGTTATCTTCAGGTAAGTCTTCGGCTAAGGCAATACAAGCAGCTTTAACCGCTTAACCGTCCTTCTCTTAATTCTCAAAACATTCCAAATCGACCGTTTTTACGGCCGATCGGGGGAGTTTTGTACCTAACGAATACCTATTGAAGCTTTTTACTATGGCCACACTCCACTTACCCTCTCGCGATAAGGTTATCTTGAGCCGTTCGGAAACAAGGAAGAAATTCGACGAATTGTCGGACTGGGACAAAATGATGCTGTCCCGAGCAGCTATGAGAGCCCTCTTCATGGACAATCCGGATGTCATCCTCACGATTGATAAGTTAAAGGTGATCTCCCGCGACCATAAACATCCTCAAAACCGTAAAGATCCATACGGCAGGAAGATCTGGTATCTGCCGATCCGTTACCTCAGACCGGAATACGAATACACCGTAAAACCCAAAGAGAAGCCTACTTGGGAAGAAATGGCTAAGGAATACAGATCCAAGCGGAACAAATCTTCCAGGTGTGTTACTTCAGCACAGAAAGAAAACAGAAAGATCCAGCTCTGCCATCGTCATTTTTACGTCGATGAATATATGGAGCTTATGGCGACTAAAGCCAAACGAGATCGCCTTAAACGTATGCAGACTCGTGAGCCTTACAAGTACACCAGAAAGATCGTCTTAAAGCTCAGTAAGTCTGATCAGCGCTCAAGAGAGCGCGAGGTGCTGAAGAAGATGAGCCAGACCTACACGGCCCACGAAATCATTACTTATCAGAAATGGTACGAGTGGCGGGAAAAGGCGAGAAAGCTCCTTCCTTTAAAGGCCGAATACTTCAACCAGTGTCTGAGACGTTATCGGAACAAAGCCTTAAGCCGCGGAGAAAAGTTTTCTAAAGTCCGTCCGCTTAAACCTTGTCTTGATCTCAACCACGAAGTCTATTACCGCTCCAAGCGAGACAAATACATCCCGCTCGAAGTCTTTAACCATACTTTTAATCCTTTTCCTAATGTTCACCATCCGAGAAGATACTGCTATCCGGAGGCGCCGAAGCCATCCGTACAGACGATCCCATGAGTTGGCTGCGGTGTTTCCGTGGTTTGCATCGTCCGTCTATCTGGCATTTCTGGGTTATCAAAACATCCTTCCCTTAAATCTCAGCATTGGATTGCTTTCGTTGACGCTGGGAATGGGCATCTACCGCTTGTCCAACGGACTGCATATTCTGAGAGCCAGAAGTCTGCTCTCCGGCAGACGGATGGAGCTCATGAAGTTTTCCAGAGCGTTAGAGGACTTTGACGACAAATCTGTCTGCATTGGATACGGATTTACTTGGCTGCCGGAGCACACGCAAAAGCTCCATGACTTATCTCGCCTCAATATCTCAACCTTAATGCTCCCGTCTTTTATGCATCGTCTCTTTAATCGTCACGAGAAGACTCAGCTGTCCGAAGAAATCGGCATGCCGTATCTTCACGGGCTCGATGCCTCCGAGAAAACACTGCGCCGAGCCCTCAAAAACTTTGAGGGCGGGCTGCTCATTGTCGGAACGACTCAGGCCGGTAAAGGCGTGATGCTAAACTTCATCATGACGCAGGCCATTCTGAGAGGCGATGCAGTCATCTTCATCGACCCTAAAGGTTCTGACCGCATGTACAAGGCGTTCTGCCGCGCGTGCCAAAAGGCAGGCCGAGGAAAGCCCCTGCGTTTCCACCCAGGGAACCGCTCGAAGACCGATGGGATTCGTTTTGATGTCACAGCGGTTTTTAGCACCGGCGCCCAGATTGCCACTCGCGTGATGTCGGTAGTTCCGGGAGAAGACAATGTCTTCAAGCAGTTTGCCTGGTCTTGTATCAAGACCTTTGCGGACGCCATGATTGAACTCGGTGAAAAGCCTTCGTTGAAGACCTTGTCTCAGAACATCAACAAAGGCATTGAAGATCTTCTCCGATCCTTAATTCTCCAAGCGGTCAAACAGCATGGGCAATCCGACTGGAGAGCGCAAGCAGAATCGTTTATGCCTCCGAAAAGAGAAAACTGCACCGACGCCATCCACGAGCTTAATGTTCTGGTGTCTTGGTACGAGAACGTACTGCCAACCTATCTGCATACGATGGTCGTCGGCGAATGCTTAAAGATCTTTCATCACTCTAAAGAGCACTATTCCAAAATTACCGCAACACTCATGCCGATCTTTGCGATGTTGACCAGCGGCCCTCTGGAAGAATCCCTCTCTCCTGATCCGTCTGACGCTTCCGATAAGCGTCCTATCTGGGATATGGAATCTCTCGTTAAATGTAAAGGCGTCCTCTACGTCAATCTCGACTCCTTGTCCGACAACATGATTGCTTCTGCCGTCGGTTCCATGCTCTTGTCCGACTTAACGGCTTATGCCGGTAAGCGATACAACTTAGGCTTAAATGACGTTCGTATTTCGCTGTACGTCGACGAAGCCTCGAACGTGATCAATCAGCCTTTGATTGAACTTCTCAACAAAGGCGCCGAAGGCGGCGTTTACACGACGATTGCGATTCAGACCGTGCCGGACTTGGCGCATCGTTTAGGTTCCGTGCATGCGGCACGCATGGTGCTCGGCAACTGCAACAACTTAATCGCGCTTCGCTGTAAAGATCGAGAAACTCAAGACTTCGTGACTGAGACTTTCGGCAAGACTTATATCCACAATGTCGATACCACCTTATCGACTCATGCGGATATGCACATCGGCATGCCCTCCTTTAAAGGCGGTGCTTCGCATAAGCGCACGGCAGTGCGCGAAGAGATTATTCCGTCAGAGTATCTCGGCAAGCTCCCTAACGCTCAGTTCTTTGCTTCTTTGGGCGGCGGTCATCTCATGAAAGGCCGCGTCCCTGTGATCATTAACGACGAGGACAACTAAGATGCTCTCTCGACTCTTAATCCTCTTAATGATCCTTGTTCTAAGTTCCGTCATCTGGTGGCCGGGGTTAAATGACGCCTCGTCTTTTGAGAGCTTGTCGGAGCTCCATCTCAAAGACACGAGCCAAAAGGTCGGTTCTATGTTCGAGTCCATGAAGCCGGTTGTTGACGGTGTTCACGCAAAAGTTTCCGGCGCCTTTAATGTTCTGCTTGGGGATTCTTACCTTCCCTCGGTAGACATAGAGGGTCACAAGGATGCGCCGACGAAAGAATTCTTTACGCGTCTTTGGTCCTCCCCCTACTTCGTCTCGATGCGGGCCATGCTGGAGATGTCCTGTGTTCGAGCCATATTGGCAATCGGTTGGTTTGCGTTCCTGTCTCCGATTCTCATTGCCGTGGTCATTGATGCATGGGTTGTCAGACGTCTGAAGTACGAGAGTTTTGCGGTGCACCACCCTACGCTCTACCAATTCGCCTTGTCGTCTCCGACCGTGCTTTTGATTTGTGCTTTCGCCGTGATGCTGATGCCGTGGTTTATTCCGGCGTGGATTGCTGCTTTCTTTTACGTGGCTTTTCTTATGTCCATCCACTTAATCGTCTCTAACTTCCATCGATTCGGATAACTTATGAAACGTCTTCTCCTTTTAATGCTCCTTTCGTTTGCAGGAACTTGTGTTTCTGCAGCGGAAGACTGCTTTGATCGGATCGCTCGAGAGAAAGGTCTGGATGCTGATTTGCTTCGTGCGATTGCTTTTGTGGAATCTTCCGGCAATCCATCTGCTGTCGGACGCAATGCTTCGAGCGAAGACTACGGACTGATGCAGATCAATTCCGGGTGGCTTAAGCGTTTTAAGACCTCAAAGTCAGAGCTGCTGAATGACGCCTGCTTTAACGTTCAAGTCGGTGCGGAGATTTTGGCGGACAACTTTACCCGCGCCGCGCATCCTTGGGATGCCGTGGGCGCCTACAACGCGGCTTGCACTCGACTTAAAGGTCAGGACTGTATCGATGCCCGACAAAAGTATGCCTGGAAAGTGTATCGAGCCTACATAGGCATGTCTGACGCTAAACGCCAGAAGCTCAGAGACGTCACTTCTTAATTTTCCTTTTTAACAACCGTTTTTTGTAACGCCTTCCGCGTCGCTTTTTGACAAAGGCCGCGGCTGCGGAGGGATTTTTTGTCCTTAATCGGCCTTTGTCTTTTCTTTTTTACTTAACTTTTAGGAGTTTTTAATGACTTTATCTACCGCCGCAAACAGAACTTTTGCTTTTGCTCCTGCTCTGCTTTCCGTCTCGGTTTTTGTTCTGAGCGCCGTCTGCCCGGACGCCGCTTGGGCCGGAACTTCGACCGGAGGCCAGGAACACTTTGCAGATCTTTACGCGATGTTGAAAGCCTGGAGTACCGGCACGCTCGGTAAATCCATCGCCTTAATGTTCCTGCTTGTCGGTTTAGGGGTCGGCGTCATCCGCGGTTCCATCATGGGTGCCGTAGGCTGCGTTGCCGCTTCCATGGCTTTGTTCATCGGTCCTCAGATCATTGAACAGATCTTCACGGCTCTGATCTAACTCTTTTGAGTTCGGTTGCCCGAAGCCCTTTCGGGCTTCCGATTCTTTCAGGAATCAAATCATGGAATCCTTTAATCCTCACGAATACGTCCCGCGCCGTTTGGATGCGCCGGCAAAGTTTCTGCTTTGGGACTTTGACTTGGTGGCGTCCGGCATTGCCGGGCTCGCTTTCGGCATCATCGTTAATTCTCTTCTGATGGGTGCGATTGCTTCCTATGCAGCCATCTGGGCGTACAGTCGACTCAAACAGAAGCGTCATCCCGGATACGGACTTCATTACCTGTACTGGCAGTTTCCTTTTAGAACCTTTAAGCGCACTCCGCCTTCGAGCCGCCGCTTTTTTGTCGGATAACCGAATATGAACGTTAAAGAATATACGACTGAGATTTCTGCTCGTCTTGCGCTGCGCTCTTTCTTTATCTATGCCTTTGCCGCGTCTCTCATTGTCAATGTCATTCTCGCCTTCGGCTTAATCGTCTTAGATAAGAAAGATCGGGTGGTTGTGCTGCCCGCAGAAATCACGAAGTCTTTCTGGCTGGATGCCAACGGCGTCTCTCCGGAGTATTTAGAGCAGATGGGACTTTTTGCTTTACAGCTCGCCCTTAATAATTCTCCCGAGACCTTTGAGCACAACCAAAGAAAGCTACTTCAGTACGTCTCGCCCGAGCAACGCGGAGCCACTGAAGTCTTTCTAACCGCTCAAGGCCGCCGTATGAAAAGCGCGAATGCTTCGGTTCATATGCTGCCGGAAGCGGTTGAGACGAGAGCCTCCGCCATGCAGGTTTCTGTTCGAGGCAACGTTCGTCAGTTCATCGGAGACAAACTCACTTCTATGCAGAAGAAGTGCTGGATCGTGAAGTTCACCTACCGAAACTCTCGTCTTTGGTTAGAGACGATGCAGGAAGCCGATTGCAAGCGTCCGTTTGAACCGATGAAGTCCACCGGAGAAATCTAATGATCCTTCCTAATCGTCTTCTTATTCTCAGCGTATTTCTTTGCCAGTCGGCGGTTTTATTCTGCCCTTCGCTTAATGCTAAAGAGATGCCCAAAGAATCGGGTGCTTCCGATGCTCCGTCTTCTGTGCATGCCGCGGTCGCTTATAAACAGCCTAACCGTTTTGTCGTGTTAAACAGCAAGATTATCCGCGCTGTTTACGACAACAATCTGATCCAAGCCGATAAAGATCCGACCACGGGTTCTTTGTATGTCGTCCCGCTCACCAAAGAAACCACCGGAATGTTTGTCGTGACAGAATCCGGTCAAACCCACAGCATTACGCTCTCGCCTAAAGAGCGTTTAACTGCTCAAACCGTCACGCTGAAAGAATCCGGATCCTTCGCTTCTTTTAATGGTCCAGACGTGCCGTCGGAACTTTCCGGTCTTCCCTATGAAGAACGAATTCAGACGGCCTTAAAACTTATACCGCAATTGCGGGATTCTGAGGGCGAAGCGCTCGGAGGCACGCTTGCGGGCGTCTATCTCCACGCTCAGCCTGTCAGAGCATGGAATGTCTTAGGGCTGAGACTTGAACGCTACCGCATTCTTAATCGTACAAAACACAAACAAACGGTTCGTGAACCGGAGTTTTGGAGAAACGGTGTTTTAGCGGTTGCGACTGAAGCGTCCGATCTTGCACCCGGAGCATCTGCTGATCTTTGGCTGGTGAGGTCTGCAAGATGAGTGTCAAGAGTTTTTTCGAAAGTGAGAGAAGAAAAAAGCAGATCCGTGGGCTTCTTGTTATCTTGGCCCTGTGCTTTGTCGGCACCATGATTTCTTCTCACTTCTCTAACAGCAAAAAACCTGCTCCGGTTCCTCAGACCACGAGTTCCACCCAAATCTCGATGGTTCCTTCTAAGGCGGACTATGAACAGCATCAGGCCATCTATAACGATCGATTGCTGAACTTAGAAAGGGAATCCAAAGAAGCCAAGCAGCGTGAAGCCAAACTTCAAAGCGATAAGAAACGCTTGGAAGACCGTATCGCACTCCTAGAAAAGAATGCTCCTAAGGCTAATCGTCAGACAGAAACCGCGCCGTCGGAAGACGGCTGGCCGCCTTCCGAGATTCTCGGCAAGCAGCCGATCAGCAAGAAGACTGGCTTTTCGAGCGGCAATCAGCCTCAAGGCAGATATCCTCGCCAGCAGTCCGATGCCCCTGTTTCTTCTCCGGCGCCGCGCCTTGTGATCAACAATTTCGGCTCTGCTCCTAATCCTTCTAATGTTCTCGGAACGCTGTCCGCCAAAACTAAGCCTGAGACCTTGTCTTACCTGCCGAGCGGCACTTTTGCTAAGGCTCGTCTCTTAAACGGCGCCACTGCGCCGACCAGAGGGCAAGGCTCGGGCAATCCGGTTCCCGTGCTCTTGGAACTCACCGATTCTGCCGTCATGCCTAACCTTTACCGCTCCGGCATTAAACGCTGCTTTGTGACTGCTAATGCCACCGGTGAGTTAGCAAGCGAACGTGTATTGATTCGTTTGGACCGCTTGTCTTGTATCGACGAAAACGGCGGAGCCGTCGATAAGAAGATCCAAGGATATGTGTCCGGAGAAGACGGCAAGACTGGTCTCCGTGCCCGCTTAGTCACGAAGAGCGGACAAGCCATTGCGAATGCGCTCTTTACCGGAACTTTGGCCGGCTTAGGTAAAGCCGTGTCGCTTGCGTCTGAGAACCAAACCACTTCCATTACCGGTACGGTTTCCACCACCGTCACCAATCCCTGGAAAGCGGGATTCGGAGAAGGTGCAACGCACGCCATGGATCGAATCACTGATTACTACTTAAAGCTCGCAAGCGACATGTTCCCGGTTCTTGAAGTGGATTCCGGACGCAATGTTGAGATTGTTATCTCGAACGGCTTGTCGATTGAACGAAATACCAAACCTTAATTTTTTACCATGTTTAAACCATCTTCTCTCTTAACTGTCCTGATCTCAATAGGACTTGCCGCGCCGCTCGCGAGTTTTGCTTCCGGTGCCTGTGTCAATCCTGACTTTAAAGCTCAGAAAGTTTCTGCCGTTAAAACGCCTGCACCTCAGAAACCAGACGCCTCTGATACTCCGGACTCTAAAGAGTCCACACCGCCCTCTGTTCCATTAATCGCCGGCCAAGCCGATGAATTGAAGATTGCCGCAGAGAACTTCAAGACGCGTTATCCCAAGACGAAAGTCCTTGCCTATCGCCTGACGCCTCTGGCCGGAATCTTTGAAGCGACCGTCGGCAAAGAAGTCATCTATTTTGATAAGACTGCACGGTTTGTGTTTTCCGGTCGTCTCTTAGATATGGATCGCGGCGAAGACTTAACCGACAAACGTCTTAAAGATCTAAGACGAATTTCCTTTGATTCTTTACCGCTCGATAAAGCGGTAAAAACGGTTTACGGCAACGGCAAAAGAAAACTTGCTGTCTTTACCGATGTGGATTGTCCGTTTTCCCGCAAACTCGGAACCACACTTGAATCCCTTAAAGACGTGACGGTCTATACGTTCCTCTTCCCGCTGGAGTCCATCCATCCGGAAGCACGCGGGAAATCCGAAGCGATCTGGTGCGCCAAAGATGCTTCTAAAGCTCTGTCCTCTGCTTTAAAAGGCGAACCGATGCTCAAAGCCATTGCCGACAATCCGGTTTGTCCGTCTCCCGTGAATGACGTTTTGACGTTAGCCAAACAGCACGGCATCGGGGGTACTCCGACCTTGATCAACGAAGTCGGAGATCGAACTGCCGGCGCCCTTCCGCTCGACAAACTTGAAGCTTTTATCAACGCTCCTTTGCAGGGAAACTAAATGAAACGCTTCTCCTTAATCGTCTCTGCGGTTTTTGCGGCGCTGATGCTTTCCGGATGCGGGTCATTGACAGGGTTTTCGAATGCGAAGACAGACTTTGCCTGTGCAGATCTTTCCGGCGGTCCGTCCTGCAGAAACATCTCTCAGGTCTATGAAGAAAACAATCCGACCAGTCCCGTTGTCTTAGCTGCATCTGAGGAAGAAGACTTTGTCCAGCCGTTCTTTGAACCCAATCAAAACAAGGCCATTCCGGAAGTCAAATCGGAATCGACCGAAGTTTCTGTCGAGCAGATACAAACGAGTGCCGTTGAACGGACTTCAGACTTCGTCACAATAGTTCCGGCGCGTCCTTGGCGCAAACCAGAAACCGTCCTTCGTGTTTGGCTCGCACCTTTCCACGATAAGTTAGGCGACCTGCACGACCAGCGTTATCTCTACGTTCGTTTAGAAAACGGCGGCTGGACCACAGACAGCGTCAATGAACTTGTCTCGTCTTCCCGCTTGTCTAAACCCGTCTATCCGTTGTCGTCCGACCAGCCCCAGGATCCGAATGAAGCCAAACGAGAAAAGCTTAAGCAGCTTCCCGCCTTCGGCTTTACAGGCAAACCTTAATCCGTCCTTCCTTTAATCGTCCTTATCTTTCTCATGAAGCTCAAGAACTTTCTGTCTTATGCGGCGTCTCTTTTTGCCTTTCAAGACTTAAAACCGAACTTTAAAGCGCATCCGGGCTCTACGCCGACGCGCCGCAAGGCGCCTCTGCGCATTGACCGTTTTGCCGATGAACTGCCTTACGCGCAGTTTGAAGAAAGCGACAAGCTCTGTGCCATTGCCGCCCCGGACGGATCGTTTGAAGGATTAGGATTTGTCATTGAAGTGACGCCTCAGACCGGAACGTCATTGAATATGGCAAAGAGCCTTGAGCACATGATTGGATCGATCCTGCCGGACGGAACCGGGGTTCAGGTGAGTCTTTTCGGGTCTCCGTTTATTGAACCTTTAGTGGAACTTGTCCGAAGCCAGACACTTCGTCCGACACCGGAAGATACGCCGGCTCGCGCCGAGCAAAAGGACTTGCTGTCTGCGATGACGCAAGCCAAGGCAAAGTTTCTCTCTCGCTCTGCCACGCAGGCACCGCATCCGGCACTCCCCATCCTCGGCCGAAACTTGCGATGCTGGATTTCCGTCGTCATCCCCGCTAAAGATCCTTTTGCCTCTGAGTCCCGAGACAATGCGCTCTTGGTACGCAAGGTCATGGTTTCGACTCTGAGTCAATGGCATTTCGCACCTTTTGTCTGGGATGAGCGAATTTTGGTGCATACGTTATCCCTCATTCTTAATCCTCAGCTTTTTGTGAACGGCGCTTGGTTGTTTTCCGAGGTGGATACTGCTCGTGAACCTCGTGCCCAAATGGTTTCTCACCAAACCACGATTTCCGTGGAAGAAGACGGCATTGTCTTTCGTTCCGCTAATCATCCTTTAATCGTCAAAGCGGTGAGTCTCTCTCCGCACGCTTATCCTCAAAGCTTCTCGCTCGATAAGATGGCTCGAGCTGCAGGCGACACAGAAGGTTCCTTAGGCTTCTCCAGCCCTTTCCTCATTACGACCTATCTCTCTAAAACATCTTATGAGAAAGGCAAAAGCTACGCTCAGCTTAAAAGCGCTCGAGCAGAACAAATGTCTGCCACTGAAATTGCCCGTTTTATTCCGACGCTTCAAGAAGAAGCCAGAGACTGGCGAGCGGCGGTTCAGTCATTTGAGCACGGTGAAGGCTTAGTTCAGCTCTCGCACCAAGTCATGATCTTCCCGACAACTGACAATGTCACCCATGAAGTCCAAACAGCGATCGGCGTATTCAAGAAGATGTCGATTGAGCTCATGCAGGATCACTTAATGCATCTTCAAGGCTTAATGGCTTCCTTGCCGATGACCGGAGGCCCGCTGCTGGCGCATGACGTCAAGCTCGCCAAACGCTCTTCGACAAAGACCAGTGCGAACGCCGCCAATACCATGCCTTTGCTCGGAGACTGGAAAGGTTCCGGCACGCGTGCCGGACACCTGCTGCCGACACCCATCCTTTCGCTGTTTTCGCGCCGGGGACAGATCACGCATATTGATCCTTTCGCTAATCCTCACGGCAACTATAACGGCATCGTGACCGGATCTTCCGGATCCGGTAAATCCGTCATGCTGAACTCTCTGGCCCTCGGAACGCTTTGCTCCAACGGACGTGTTTGGGTCATCGATATCGGTCGAAGCTACGAAAAACTTTGTCACTGCGTCAACGGTCAATGGATTGAACTCTCGGATACGCCGCGGCCCGACGGCAAGATCGATTGTCTTAATCCTCTGTCCGTCACCAAGAACATCGAAGCCGATATGGACTTAGTTCTTCCTTTAATCGCTCAGATGGCGTCTTCCAATGAACAGCTCGATGATTTAATGCTCTCGCACCTGCAGATTCATATCCGTCATATTTGGTATGAAGCAAAAGCATTAAACAAAGTTCCGACGATTACCGACTTAACGCGTTCCCTGCTCCATAACGGAAGATTAGGAGGCGCTCATCCCCGCCTTAATGATCCTGAATGGGAAGACTATTACGCTTCTTTAACCACGGAAGAACAAAAAGCTCTGGACGACCCGCGTCTCGTGGACCTCGGCGTCAAGCTTATGCCTTATGCACAAGGCGGAGCCTATGCCTCCTTCTTTGAAGGAGAAGCCAATATCGACTTTGATAATCACTTCATTGTGCTTGAGCTGGAACAGCTCAACACCAAGAAGTCGCTTCAAGCCGTCGTCCTAATGCTCCTCATGTATCTCATTGACGTGGAGATGCGCCGAGGAGAACGTTCCCAGCCCAAGCTTGTCATTATTGACGAAGCCTGGGACTTAATGGTCCGGGGACATTCTTCTAAGTTTATTGAAGCGGGTTACCGCCGCGCCCGTAAATTAAACGGCGCTTTCTTTACCGGTACGCAAGGTCCGGGAGACTATTGGAAGAGCTCCGCCGCCAAAGCCGCGTTAGACAACGCCGACTGCAAGTTCATCATGAAGCTCAAGGAATCCGTCTTGAGCGAATGCGAAAAAGAATCCCAGCTCGGTTTAGATGAGTATGAGTTTCAGCAGCTCCGCTCTCTTAAAGGTCTGCGGGATGTTTATTCCGAAGTGTTAGTGAAGATCGGCGACGCGCCGACCTCTGTGAATCGTCTGATTCTCGATCCGTTTTCTCTGTTGGTCATGAGTACGCATCCGAAAGACATCAGCGACATCAACCGCTTCCGCAAAGAAGGATTGTCGATGAGAAAAGCCATTGAAGCCGTTTTATTAGAACGCGGTCAAGGCGAATTCATTCCTTAATCCTCCTTCCCTTTAATGATCCGTCAGCTCTGAGACTTCGATCCAAATTCTTTTTTACTCTTATGAAATACCCTTTTCTTTCCGCCGTCGCCGCGGCTTCTATCGGCGTGGGTTTAGGCTTTGCCGCGCTTCACGCCCAAGAGCGTCTCACCGACTTTCTTAATCGTCCCCGCTTTGCCGTCGTCAACCTTAACTCTGTGGTTAAAGCCAATGAAGTGCGTGTGATTGCTCAAGGCAAACGAGGTGAAGAAATCTTGTCCGAAGCACAAAGCTTCGCTAAGAGACTCAAAGAAGAGCTTGCCCTGATAGAAAACGAATGCAACTGTGTTCTTTTAGTCTCTTCCGCAGTCATCTCAAACGCTAAGCTTCCGGACTACACCGCACACCTCATCGCCAAACTCGGCCTTTCTGCAGAACAGCAAAGCAATCAGCTTCAGCAGATTGAAGCTCGTTTAAACAGCGGAGCTAAACGATGAGCCGCATGAAAGCCCACCCGAGAGTCTTTTGGCATCGCCTAAAAGATCATGTCCGTCGTTTCGGCTGGATATGGCTTGCCGTCTTCTTAATCCTCAGCCTTGTTAATAATCGCTGGCATTTAGCTTTAAATCGCACTCACTCTCTGCCTTACAAGCTCTTTGTCATTGAAAGAGGACAAAAGGATGTCCAAGTTGGAGATTACGTAGCTTTCGAGCCGAAAGCCTCTGCCGTCGGCGGCTACCGCCTGACGTTCATCAAAGAAGTGGTCTGTGCTCCGGGACAAACGCTTTCTCGTGTGAATCGTACGTTTTATTGCGACGGCAAAGAACTCACCACCGCTAAAGAACGAGCACTGAACGGTACGCCTCTGGAAGCCACCGCCCCTCAAGTTCTCGGCGAGGATCAGTACTTTGTGCGCGGAACGCACAAAGATTCTTACGACAGCCGCTACGAAGCCTTCGGCTTAATCGATCGCTGCCGCTTCAGCGGCAGGGCCTACCCTCTCTTTTAATGATCGTAGATTGTCATGAACCTGACCCGTGTCATTCTTTCTGCCTGCGCTGTCGCCTCTTCCGTCGTCTGCCTTTCGGCTTACAGCATTGCATCCAGCGAACCCTCGGTGAGTTTTACTTCGGTCAAGCCTTGCGCTAAAGAAACCGCTGTTAAACCCAAAGTCGAAATCCTCGAACCCCTGGGTCCTGTGCACGATATCGCTGAACACGACATTCTTGAAGCCTTTAAATCTCGTGTCGGCGCAATGAAATCTTCCGGTGAATACGATCGCCGCTTTAATCAGAACAAAGACCGCATTGCCAAAGAGCTGGAACATCCGACGCCGGTCACAGGATTGAAGAAGGCCACGGAACTGCGTGTTTGGGAATTGTCTGCTTCCGTCCCCGAAACCTTGCCCGAATCTCTTCTTCGCCAGGCCCGATCCGTCCCCATGCCGCATCTGTCTCGCTCTCTGCTTTTTATCGACGGGACGGACGCCGAGTCTCTGGATGCCGCTCAAAAACTCTATCAATCACAAAAGGACATGAGGGTGGTTCTGGTGAACGGTGCTCCGGCAGAAGTCTCAGAAAAGCTCAATCGCCGAGTGTTCTTTGATCAAGGAGGTGCGCTCGTCCGTGTTTTCAGAATCGATGCCGTTCCGGCTCTTCTCTTTAATGGTCCGGACGGTCCTGTCGGTTCTGAGTTTGCGCCCGACCAATTGTCCGAACTCCTTTCTTTGATGCCTCAGCCATGAAACGCTCTCTTCTAATGCTCCTTTTATCTTTCTGTTTTGCAGCTTCCGCCTCTGCCGGAAACTGCAAAGGCAGAATCATCAATCCGATTACAGATGTCTGCTGGAGCTGTGTTTTCCCGATCAAGCTCGGAGGCGTTACGCTTTCTTCGGGTAAGAATGCCGATCCGGAAACCGATGCCAATCGTCTGTGTCTTTGTGCTTCCGGCGCCAATATCACTGTCGGTCTTAATATGTCCTTCTGGGAACCGTTAAGAACCGCTGAAGTCGTCCGTACACCATACTGCTTTCCGTCACTGGGCGGCATGGAACTTAATGTCGGCATTCGAGCACCGGCTCACGGCCGTACACCCAATAAATCGACATCCGCTCAGCGCTCTTCCTTTTATCAAGTGCATTGGTACTTCACGCCTTGGCTTTTTATCCTTGAAGTCCTTCTCGATACCAAATGTCTGGAACAGTCCGCCTGGGATTTAGCCTATATGACAGAGCTCGATCCGCTCTGGGATGATTCGGTCACCACGTTCTTCCTTAATCCCGATGCTTCGCTCTTTGCCAATCCGGCCGCAGCTGCCGCTTGTGCGGCAGACTGCGTCGCCGCCACCTCTTCGCTTCCGGTCTCCGAACTCTATTGGTGCGCCGGCTGCCACGGCGGAATCTTTCCGTTAACTGGCTGGGTCGGCTCTCATGTCCATTTTCCGCAGGCCTCATCTCTGCTTGTCGCCCGCTTCACGATGAAGCTCCATCGCTCCGGTCTTCAGTGGGCCGCTTACGGAGAAAAAGGTCAATGCGGTCCTTATCTCGAACCGATCATGGATAAGCGGGTCTATCGAACGCAAATGATGTATCCCTCAAGAACCACCGGTAAACGAGACGGGCGATGCTGTTATCCGATGGGCGCTTCAACTTCCCTTTGGCATTCCGGCAAAACCTGGGCTTCCGGCGGAGAAGATGCGGCATATCTCATTTACCGCAAAAGAGACTGCTGCCAAGGAGCAGGGATTCAGCCGAGTTGATTTTGAAAAATGCACACTATTTCAAAAATCGCTTTTGAAATAATCATACCAATTCAAAGCCAATTTTGAAAAGAGATTACTTTTTCAAACCTTAATGCTCTTTCTAACCGAACACAAATAAAACCTTTTGAATTAATCACACTTATTCAAAAATCTATTTATGAATAAATCATACTTTTTCAAATTCCTTCTGAGTATCTTGATAACTTGTCCGCTTGTTTGTCCTGCGGCACCTGAGCCTTGGACCATCGAAGACGTGCTTGATGCTTCTTCCGAACTTTCTCAACAGATGCGAGATCCGGAAGCTGCACCGCAAAAGGCTCTGCCACAGGCCTTTGTCTTGGTTTCTTTTTCTATGCCCGAGGCTTCTTTAGAACGTTTGGCTCATGACGCCAAAGACGCAGGTGTCCCGTTGGTTTTTCGCGGTGTGCCGGAAACCAAACCATCCTCTGACTCTAAACTGCCGCTCCTTAATCCTCAGTCACTGGCTGCCTTTCAGCCTTTAATCGAATCCGGCGCCGATGTTCAGCTCAACCCTGAACTCTTCTCCGAATTCAACATCCGTCAGGTTCCCGCTTTAATCATCAAAGATGAAAGCTCCGTTTCCTCGGATGGGTGCATCCAAAGCGCTAAAGCCGTCATTGTCCCCGGAGACGTGACTTTGGGATACGCATTAGATCGCTTAACCGACCGCAAAGACTCGATCGGAGAGGCCGCCCGCGCTCTTCGCGCCAAACTTGGGAACCGACCGTAATGCTTAGCACCCTTCCTCGCGCTTTAATCAGCTCCGCCCTTTTAATGCTCTTGAGCTCCTCGGCCGTCGCTTACGACAAACAGTCCGCGATGGACGCCGCCAAAGAAGAAGCCGCCAAACTGTCGATCAAGGACATCCTGACCGAGAGCTCCGCTTCCGGCACGGTTCCTGAGTATGGCTCAGACGTATCTGAACTCAAGGATCTGTTTGCTAAAGGTCAAGGCAATCTTCTGACGCCCGGCACCTCAAAAGCCGACGGATGTTTGTCGCAAACTTCTATGGACTGCAGAGCCGTCCAGGTGATTTACGACACACATTCAAGACCCGGCTGGGAGGAATCTGATTTCGACAACATCTTGGCGGATCGCGATCATCTCTTAAACAAGCTTCCTGATCTTCCATCTAACGGTCAGGAAATCTGCGAAACCATTACCACCACTCGTCCGCCCCAGACCGACTTTGCCGTCTGCGAAGAAACCACGGTCGGAAGTTCCACCCAGTCCTGCTTTGAAGGCTGGACAGAAAAGCTCGATGTCTCAACGCTGTTCGAATGTATTGCCCGCACCGGCAAGAAACTCACTGTCGAGTGTTTGGCTGACTACAACGAAACCAGCCAAGACTACACGTGTCTGCATACACCGCCTCAGACGTGTCACGTCGGAGAAAAAGTCCAAATCCACAGCACCTATCAATATCGTTGTAAAACTCAGCAGTTTGAACAAAACACTTATCGATGCAATCGATTCTTAGAAGTTGTCGGATACTCAGGATGCGAAATCGGCAAGTTCTTTGAAGCGCAGTCCGAAACTTCTTCTTCCTTAGGCAAAGACGCCTGCAACGGCGGAGACGTCATCGAGCTTAAATATCAATGCTCTAATGATCTGATCCCCAAACTTCGCATAGAAACCAACGTTAAAAATTCGGCCAACTTCGGTTTTGAGATACAGGCGGCCGACTTTCAGAACGAACATTACTTTTCTAACTGCAAAGGCGTCTGGACCGGGCAAACCCGCTGCACCGGTGTGAACTGCACAGTCGATATCAAGATGGATATCTACACCCGTCCGGGCAAATGGGATTACTCGGGGTCGATTCAAAAGCGTTTTTCTTTCCAGAAAAGCGTCAATGACGTCTCATTAGACAAATGGCGCACCACCTGCGTAAGCGACGACGGCAAAGTCGTGGAGTTTGAATCATGATCCGTCTCCCTTTAATCGTCCTTCTGTCTTCCTTGACGTTCCTGTCTTCTGCGGCAGTTCGTGCCGCCTGCACGGACGGCCCGGAAGTCTGTGTCGACGGCCCCGGCTCCAAATTTATCAATGGCGTTGAAGTTTGGCGAGAATGCTGGAATTACCAGACCACGCGTCACTGCACTTCAAGCGCAACCGTTGACTATTGTTCCGGTCTAAAGCAAACACCCGGATGTCGTCAGACCAAAGCAGAATGTCTGAGTTACAGCCTGACCGGAACCTGCATGTCTTGGAACAGTACTTATGTCTGTTCTGAAGAAGCAAAAGATACAGAGAACATCGAAATCCTCGACGCCTCTCATACCGTCATCTCAGGAACCGATACTTCCGCCTGCTCAAGTTTCTTAGACAATCCCGACTGCTATATCGCAGAAGAGAAATGTGTCGAAGGCCCCGAGACACGCATTATTAACGGCGTAGCCGTTTATAAAGAATGCTGGAAGAAAGAACTTGCCTTTGCCTGCGCCGCACCCGGCGCTTCCAATAGCTGCCAAATCCTCGCTTCTAAAGGCTGCCAGCCCATCGGAGAAAAGGTTTGCGAGCGCGTCGGAGCTGACGGGTCTTGTGCGCAGTACTCGCAGAAGTTCCACTGCGTCAATACCGATCCGATTGAAGGCGATGACATTACGCCGGAAGGCACACCCGCCAAACCGGGTTTTGACCTGTTCGCCTGTAAAACCGCAATGGAAGGAATGACGTGTAAAGCGTCAAGCTACTCCTGCATGCAGACTAACGATAAAGGTGAATGCATTCAGCGCAAATACATCTATAACTGCACCAAATCCCTAAACGAAAACGCTTGCGAAGCCTTAGAAAAGCTTCCCGAATGCGAAGTCCGTAAATCCACTTGTATTGAACGAGACGGCCCGAAGTGTCTGGCTTATAAAAAAGAAATCTTCTGCAAAAGCGACTCAGAAATCTCCGCCCCCGGCGCCGACATCATCGATTCAAATATTGTCATCGGTGCCATTGAACCCTCGGACACCTGTCTTCCCCTTAAAGATAATCCCGCCTGCACGGTGCTTCGAACGGAATGCGTCGAAGGCCCGGCAGAAAAGATTATCAACGGCGTCCCTGTTTATAAAGACTGCTGGAAATACGAACATGTCTATGTCTGCGGAGCTTCCGGCGAAGGTTCTGAAGAAACCAAGGACGACTGCGGTAAGTTCGAAGCCGATAAAGACTGTGTCAAAGTCTCTTCCGAATGCATTGCAGTCGACGACCAAGGCAAATGCCTAACGACTGCCCACACCTACCGCTGTGTAGAAAAAGAAGGCTCCGTTGTCACGGAAACCATCTGCCGCCCTGCCGAATGCCTGGACGGTCTTTGTGACGGCGCAGGTGACCCAGCCGATTCCGACTTCTCTAAAGTGATCACGATGCTGGAAACCGCGCGTCAAGGTGCCCTTTACGGCGACTACGACAACGGCCGCTTCTTTAACGGTGAAGTCGATGAATGCTCCAAGAAAGTCTTAGGCTTCTCTTGCTGCGACACCAAAGTCAAAGCCGGCACGGCGAATTCGTCGGCTTTCGGCAAAGCGATGAGCTTTGCCGGAGATGTGACGGTAGAAACCGTCAAATACATCGGCAGCCCCTATGTGTACGATGTCTTATCCGCCTCGGACGCCACCTCCGGTATCCTCAATATGCTCTATGGGGATGCGACAAGCGGCATCTACAATCCGTCGCTTTCTTTCTATGGTTTCGGAATGACGCTCCAAGGCGGCCAAATGTATTTCACCTTTGACCCGACCTCCTTTGCCATGTCCGTCGCGGTCCAAATCGCATTGGATTACCTTCAGTGCGAACCTAAAGAGCAAACCTTAATGCTCAAGAAAGGCCAAAAGCTCTGCCACTATGTCGGCACTTACTGCTCGAAGAAAGTCGTCACCTGCGTCGAAAGAAAAGAAAGCTACTGCTGCTACAACTCCCCGCTTGCCCGCATCCTCCAGGAACAAGGCCGACCTCAGCTCGGCAAGAGCTGGGGCTCGGCGCAGAACCCTCAGTGCGAAGGCTTTACCCAAGAAGAACTTGAACGCCTGGATTTTGACGCGATGGACTTGTCTGAGTTCGAAGCCTTAATCGTCCAAAAGAACGAGCTCAATTCCGCTGCCGCCCAAGATCGAGGAACAGCCCACACCAAGAATCTGGTCGACAAGGACTTAGGCGCTTACGTCCCGCCATCTGTCGGATCTTCTCATGTCGTTGATCCGAACTTTACCGGCACGCCGACCAAGCCCAATCGTCCGTCTTCGCCTAAATCTTCCTCTAAAAATCTTAAAAACTAACGTCCAATTATGTGCAAAAGACCACAAAATCTTTGTCTTCTTTTATCGCTTGTCTTAACGCTTGCTGCCCCTGCGTCTCAGGCCGCATCCTTCTGGGAAGAAGACGTTTGGAATTCTGACGACCGCGGTTTTCTCTACTATCCGCCCGAAGAATTAAAAAAGAAAACGCCTGCCCCTAATACGCCTAAAGATCTCTCTTTAATCATCAGTGCCGCAGAACTTAGAGCCGAATACACCAAACGCTTAGAGAACGCGACCTTTCTTCCCACCGAAGCCAATGTCTTGGCCTTCCAAGAGGTCAACCATTTCGTTCAAGAAAAAGCCGCCCTCTTTACCGACATGAACCGTCGGGTCTCTTGGCAGAACCCGCAGTTTGATTTCTCGACCCTTAATCCGGCCGCAAACTTCGCCCAAGTCTCCTTAAAGGAAGACAGAAATCAAACCCGTAAAGAACAGATTCCGCAAATCGCTCAAGACTGGGGCCTGATGTACTTCTACCGCTCCGACTGCCGTTTTTGTGCCCTGCAGTCTCCTTTGGTTAAACAGCTCAAAGAGACCCTCGGTTTTGAGGTCCTCGCCGTTTCGCTTGACGGCTCCTCTAATGATCATTTCCCGGATGCGCTGCCCGACAACGGGGTCTCCAAACTTTTAACCAACGGCTTAGGTCTCGATCGAGTGCCCGCGCTCTTCATGATTAAACGCGACCAATCCGCGTCTTACTTAGTATCGTCCGGCGTGCTTTCGCTCGAAGACATGCTAAGCCGCATTCAGACGCTGGCGCTAAGCAAGCCCGGAGAATCGCTTTTCGGCGGGGCGCAGGCCGCGAACTCTGTGCAAAAGACCACAAATTTTTCTGCCCCTGATGCCTATCCCGGCTCTGTCTTAAATACGCCGTCTGACGCTCCGTCCCTTTAATCCTCTTCAGCCATGACCCATAAATTCACAAATCTCTTCTCTGCTTTGACGTTGAGCACTTGTCTCTTCACAGCGGACGCTTCCGCCGGTTTTATGAAAGACTTCTATTCTGCCGCAGGTTCTTATCAAGGCAATGTCACACCGGCGGGTGTCTATCAGTCCTCCGGCATGAATACCGTCACCGGCGGCGGATTTGTCTATCGAGCTCCGCGTAAAGACTTCAATGCCTTTTATTTCACACCGCCTTCGCTTTCTGCTGGATGCGGTGGCATTGACTTATTTCTTGGCGCCTTTGGCATTCCCTCCCGAGAAGAGTTCGTCGCTTTCCTGCGCAATATCGGTACCGCACTTCCCGGCTTAGCTTTCCAGCTTGCCCTTCAGTCTTTAGCACCGGACCTCAATGAACAAGTCACAAGCTTCCGCGACATGATCCGTCAGTACACCGATATGTTCCAAGACTCCTGCACCTCCGCACAAAACCTCTTGAAGATGAGCGGCGCAGAACAATGGATTCAAAAGACAGGTTTTGAGGCCCGCAACGCTTTGCGTGCCTCAGGCATCGTCTCCGACGCTTCTGAGGCCGATGCGAAAACCCGCACGGACGGCGCAGCGGTTTTGGACTACGCGCCGACCCGTAAAGATTCCGGCGGTAATGTGGTCGATGCTCCGGAGTTAAACCTCACGTGGTCCCTGCTCTCCGGCGGCAGCTTTAATGCTTCTTATAGCAAAGAGCTTAAAGAACTTATGATGACGCTCGTGGGCACCGTCATTTATGTCCGAGAAGGCAGCGGCAAAGATACCGTCACGCGTGCTATTCCGATTGCAGGACAAGACTTAGTGGGTTTTCTGTTCGGACGCCCCGATACTCAAGTCTTAGAAAGCGAAGCTTTCCGCCTCCGCTGTGTGGAAGAAGACGGAGATAACCGCTGCTTGTCTGTTAAAAAGACCACGCTTGATGAAGTCAATCTTCCCTACGAGTTCATGAAGGCAGCCTCGAACTACAGAAACTCTATCCTGCGGCGTGACCCCAACTTAGTCTCCGAAGCCGACATGCTGCTTTTAGCTTCGTCTTCTACCATCCCCTTAATCCGTCTGATCAATGCCACCGCTTCTCATCGCTACTTAGGCTTCTCTCAGGACATCATGCGAATTTATGTTGAAGCGGCCGCCTTTGAGGCCGTCATCCGAGCTATGGATCGTCTCTCTTTAGACATCAAGGCCGCGGCTTCCGCTTCTTCGGCTTCTCAAACCGGCGTCATTGCTGCCGAACACCTAAAAGTCATTGAGGCCAGAATCGATGAAGTTCGCAAAGACATCGCATCCAGGAGCGATGCGGTCTTTCAGCAGATGAGCCGAGCCCACTCTTTCATTACGCAGATTGAACACTTGGAAAGAAGTGTCAAAGGCGCCCTAGCCGCGGACTTAGCGGCCAACCTTTCCTTCGGAGAAAACCTCTAATGGTGATGGACTATTACGCCTACTGGAACGGAGGCCAAATCCGAGACTTGTTCGAAGCCTTGGTTTCGATTTGCTCAGGAAGTTCCTACGAAGGGCTGCTTAAAACAGCCGTTCTTGCCGGTTTTCTTGTGACGCTTACCGGCGCCCTTCTGAAGTGGCAGGGATTGGCTTCAAAGGTTTATCTTTTTGCCGCCGTCCTCTTCTACTCTGTAATGCTCGTTCCTAAGGTGGATGTCGCCATTCACGACGAACGAAGCGCCGATGTTTATGTCGTAAGCAACGTCCCGTTCGGCGTCGGCTTCTTTGCGTCTGCCGCTTCTAAGATCGGACACTTTCTCACCGAAAGCTTCGAAACCGCTTTCTCTCTGCCTGACGCCGAGCGTTTCTCCAAGTTCGGCTTGGTCTATCCTCAGCGTGCCTTAAATAGTCTCTTAGCCGCGGGCCCCGTCACACCGGAAGGCCGTGCCTTAACGGATCGTGTCATTGCCGACTGTATCGGCCCCGAACTTTTGGATCATCCCGATAAAGCCGCTGAGCTCAGCCACTCCGGCGACATTTGGGCCACGATTTCCGCTGACGGCTGGATCAATCCGGCACGCTCTTCCGTCTCTTCCGACGGCACTGTCCAAAGATGTGATCAGGCGCTCCAAAGCCTGGACCAGCATCTCAACACTGTTGAACTCGACTTTTTGTCTAAGCGTCTCGGTACTGTCTTAGTCCCGGAAAGAATTGATCCCGCAGACGTTATTCGCCGCACGCTTCCGCAAAGCGAAGCGCTGTTGCTCGGTGTTTCTCGCTCCTTGGAACAAAGCCTCAAGCATTCCGTCATGCTCACCGCACTTCCGCGCGGTATGGCGTCCATCGCCGCGCAGGCCGGCGCCCCTTTAGATCTCGCCGCTAAATATTCCGCTTCACAAGCCAATCTCACGTCAGAAATCAATTACCGCACCTTGGCGCGTTTGGCCGAACACAGTCTTCCTAAAATCCGAAACTGCGTTGAATTCATCGTCATTGCCGCCTTCCCCTTAATGCTCCTTTTGATGGTGGCCGCGGGAAGCGCCGCCGGCGCGGTTTTTCGGTCGTTTTTCGTGTTGCTGATTTGGTTCCAGCTGTGGGCGCCGCTCCTCTCCGTTGCTAACTATCTGATGATTTCGGTAGATGCCAATCCAATGAATCGGATTGCCGCCGAGTTCGGCGGAAGTACTTTGCTGGCAGCCGGAATCATTCGTGAAGCCGGCGCCACTTCCCAAGCCATTGCCGGAAGCATCATGCTCTTGATTCCCGTAATTGCCTTTGCACTTGCCAAAGGCAGCGATATGGCTTTTGTCTCTATGGCCACCGGTTTAATGGCCCCTGCACAAGGCGCTTCTTCCGGCGCCTCCGCTCAAGCGGCGTCCGGAAACTTCAATGCTGGAAACCTCTCTATGGGAAATACATCCATGAACTCGGCTTCCGGAAATAAATCCGATCTTTCTTCCTCTTGGAGTGATCCTTATGCTTCTAAATCTCAGACAGCTTATGGCTCCGTCACCAGAGATGAGACCGGAACCGTAACAGGCATGGCTCGAACTTCCATTGATCTCGGTGTTACTTCTTCCGGTGCATTAACGCATAGCCGAACCACAGGCACTGCCTCCTCTGCTGCAACAACTTTGACTGCTTCTGAGAGTCAGGCCCTTTCTCTATCCTCAGTCGCCTCTTCTTCAAATGCCGTCAGCCGAGAATTTGCTCGAGCAATGAGCCAAGGATTGTCCGAACGCCTGAGTACCGGGCAGTCCACTGCCGGTTCGTCTTCATCTTCTTATTCGAAAAGCTCAGGAGAATCTTCAACCGTATCCAGAAGCTTATCGAATTCCGAGAACTTGTCTTTCACGAGCGCTGCAAAACTTCAAGCCGGAGGCGGAGAAGCTCAGTTCTCAACAGATGCTGCAAAGGACGCGGCCAAAGACGCCAAGGCAGCTTCTTCCGCTTCGTCTGAGAATCTAAACCTAGCCGTTGCTCAAAGTCCGACCTTACTCGGAGCCGTTCCGACGCAGAGCAAAGACTCAGAAGGAAAACCTGTTGCACGACATGTGCAAAATGCGATGTCTCATCTTCGCGGAGCCGCCGAGGCAGCCGGAATGGGAATCGGCCTGGAAGCAAAAACCGCTCAGCAGTTCGTTGATACTGCAACAGGCTCTCAAAGCGCCGCGACCCAGCATCAAAAAGCTGAGGCCTACCATGCCCTCAAGAGTACGGCAAAAGAAATTGCCGCCTCGACCTCAAATGATGAAATGCGTCGAGCCGCTGAAAACTTCTCGACTGCGCTGGATAAAGCCTATCGCACCTCTAATGATCAGAGTCGAACGCTTTCGGAAACATTCTCGGCTTCTCGATCCAACTCTGAAAACCTAAGCGGAACGAGCCAAACCGCCGTCAACAACGACATCTTGGTTATGCAGAAATTGCTGTCTTCTGACAACTTATCTGCAGAATCTCACCTTAAAGCTCTCTTCAATTCTTCTGATAAACGGGAGTTCTTAGGCGCTTCAGCTGCCGCAGATTCTTACAACCACGCTGCAGATGTCCGACATTTAGGTCCCGGACAAATACAAGAAACCGGTCTTGAACAAAACGCTCTTAAACGTCATGGAGATAACTCCTTATTAGCTATGCAGCGCAAGGGAGAAGAATTGATCGGCAAGAAAGCGGGTTCGTTCAAAGACAAAACCGAGGACGCATCTCTCCCATCGACCTCGTTAAACGAGGAATTGAAAGATTTCAACAGGAAATTTGATGAGCAGGAAGAGACAAACTCAGTAGGACTTATGAACCAGGGTGCGATGACTGAGCTAAGGCGAGATCGTATTGACGATGCCTCTGTTAACTATCTGAACGAACAAAAAGGCATGAGCACCCTCTTGCTTAATTCTCTTGCGGGAGGACTTGGCTACCGAGGACCGAGGTTAGAAAAGTATGAACAGGATAAGAGATGATCTTCTTTTTTTTCAGGTTTTCCAGCTTTCAGATAACGAAAAACTGAATCGTCCTTGCCTACTTCCAAAAACTGGCTTCTCGTCTGTCTAATTTATTTGACACTTCTAAAGTGTCTACCATAGAATACAGTCTATGGAAATTAAGCAAACACAAAAATTTCACAAGTGGTTTTTAAAACTTGACAACGTCACTTCCGCTATAGTTTTTGCCAGGTTGCTCGTTGTCAGCATGGGCTCGCTCGGGCTGTGGAGAAGCGTGGGAAAGGGCTAATGGCTAGCCATTGAATATCTAATCAAACCTATACATACTCAGCTTCCTTTGGAGGGTGAGTATGAAAGAGCTGCAGAATTTAATGTCTATAGGAGATGTTGCAAAATCATTTGGCGTTTGTGTTGCAACCGTAAGGCGGTGGTGCAAAAACGGCAAATTCTCGCGAGTCATCAGAACAAT
>ENA-USYV01000823-USYV01000823.1-human-gut-metagenome-genome-assembly--contig:-NODE-823-length-33525-cov-20.725813_pt1 | contig 33525 bp, 24 predicted proteins | sample MGYA00250066_ERZ773514 | MGnify/ENA primary metagenome ERZ773514 (study PRJEB29103, sample SAMN06112049) | human gut metagenome | biome: human gut; feature: ankylosing spondylitis patient; material... | reverse complement strand
AGTGCCGCATATGGACAAGGCTGGGATATGGATGCGATTGCAGCCTGCGTAGTAGGTGGTGTATCCTTCACAGGTGGTATCGGTAAGATCTCCGGTGTTGTAACTGGTGTACTGATCTTCACATCCCTTACATACTCTTTGACAATCCTCGGTATTGATACAAACCTTCAGTTCATCTTCGAAGGTATTATCATCCTTGCCGCTGTAACACTTGACTGTCTGAAGTATGTTCAGAAGAAGTAATCAAAGGAATCAAATAAAGTTGTAAACGAAGGAAGGGTCGCCTTGTCTATCGAAGAGGATGGAGAGGCGGCTTTTCCTGTATATTGTATATAATGTCAAAACGCAATAAAACAGTGCCACATATATACTGGTTTTATTTTGTGTTTATAATATATGAATTGGAGTAGGAAGCAAGCTAGTTGGAGTAAATTTCCGAAATAGAAGGAAACTCCTCAATTAGGCAATAGAAGGAAGCAATCAGCCAGATATTTAGGTATCTTTATAGTGATAACTTTGGTATAATAAGGACAATAAAACAACAAAGAACAATAAGAATTGCCGGGTAGTTCGGAAGCATCCTAACCAAAGATCAGATGCTTCCGAACTACCCGGCAGGCGATAACAAGTGGGGTGCTATATGGAAAAATATAAAGTGCTTTTGGTGGATGACGAAGCAGAAGTCATCGAAGTAATTGAACAACGCATACAATGGGACGACCTTGGATTTACCGTTGTTGGTAACGCAACCAACGGAGTGAAAGCACTTGAACTGGTAGAGAAGCTTCAACCGGATGTCGTGATTACAGATATCAAGATGCCATATATGGATGGATTGGAGTTATCCCGTCGTTTAAACCGGGATTACCAGAACATTCACATCATTATTTTTACCGGGTTTGATGAGTTTGAATATGCAAAGGAAGCGGTGCATCTGGAGGTTGAGGAATATATGCTGAAACCGATAAATGCAACGGAACTGTCTGATTGCCTGAAACGTCTGAAGGACACACTGGACCGGGAACGGGAAGAAAAACTGAATGTAACACGTCTGGAGAATTATTTCAATGCAGCACTTCCGGTACTGCAGAATAACTTCTTTGTATCTCTCATTGAGGGACGGGTGACAGAAGAAAACTGCGGGAAATTTTTTGCCGCGTATCAGATTGATATGAAAGGACCATATTATGGATGTGCAATTTTCCACACTTCGGAACATCATGTGCCGGACGGTATGAATCCGTTGCTGCTTGCGATGTCTGTTGAACATGAGATCAAGGAACGGCTTGCGACAGAGTGGAAGAGCCGGGTATTCTCTTATCTTGGCAATACACTGATGCTGATAGAGCTTTCATCGGAGGACGCGATTGTGCAGTTTACGGATTCGTGTGATCGATTCTGCAAATGGGCTTATCGTGTGATGGGGGCGGTGGTTACGGCAGGTATCGGTCGTGTATGTGAGAATATGGCAAATATTAAAACGTCTTACGATGGTGCCAGAGAGGCAGTATCATACAGGGTACTGTATGGAACGAAACGCGCGATCAATATTGCCGAGCTTGCACCGAAGGAACAGGAAACGACCTTGCAGCCGGAAGATACAAGAATGCATGATTTGTTCAAAGCCATTCATTTAGGGTTAAAGGAAGAGATTGAGAAGGTCGTTGTAAATGAAATAGAAAAGCTGCACAGCAATGCACAGACGGTCAGTCAGTATAATCTTGCAATCATGGAGATGGTGGGAGCATTTTACAGGTTTTGTGCAAATAATTTCCTTGATTTTAATGATTATCTGCACGGAATCCAGAATCCTTACGAGACGATTCCGCAGATGGATGAGAGTACACTTACGGCATGGATGCAGGGAGTTTCCGTAGAGCTTGGGGAACAGTTGAAAAATGCCCGAAACAGTACATCGAGACGGCTTGTGACAGATGCACAGAATCTTGTACGTGAGCGTTATATGGAGCCGGATTTGTCATTGGACACGATCTGTTCTGTGCTTGGGGTATCGAATTCGTATTTTTCGTCGGTGTTCAAGAAGGAGACAGGAAAAGCGTTTATTACGTATCTGACGGATTACCGGATGGATCATGCGGCAACACTGATACTTGAAACAAATGAGAAGAGCTATCAGATCGCTGAGCGAGTGGGATATCTGGATGCGAATTATTTCAGTTATGTATTCAAGAAACGATTTGGCGTGTCACCGTCGAAGTACCGGGCACAGCATACGAATCAGTAAGAAAAAAATAGGGGAAATGGATTGAAAACAAGAGAGATGGGAAAATTGCAAAAGAAGGAAAGCTGGCTTCAAAAGTGGATGAAAAAGCAGGGCTGGACACATCATAGGAGATTTATCGGACTGGATATCCAGTCAATCATTATGGCGGTTCTTACTGCACTTACGTTGATTACGACAATTACAATTGGCCTGCTTCTGTATAATCGTTTTAAAATGGCGATGAAGCAGACAGCTGTGTCGAACGCAGAGAGTATGGTCGAAAGTACAGTGGATAAGCTGGATGCGGAATTGTTGAATGTCCGTCAGATAATGAATGCAGTGAATTACAATATCATTCAGGAAAATGATATCTCCAGTGATGAGTTTAACCGCCAGTTCAGCCTGCTTTATGAAATCAACACAGATAAGGTTCAAAGCATGGCGCTGTATGACAGCGATGGTGCACAGCTTGTGGCAGAGCCGGTTTCAGAACGCAAGAAGGGCGTAAAGGCATCCGAACAGGACTGGTATACAAATGCAGAGGAGGAGATTGAGAATGTGCATTTCTCCCTGCCGCATATCCAAAATCTGTTTGAGGACGGCACATACCGGTATTACTGGGTTATTTCCCTTAGCCGTTCCGTGGATATTAACGATGGGGAAAAACCGCGCAGCGGTGTACTGCTGGTAGATATGAAATATTCTGTGATATCAAATACGATGAAGCGGATCAATGAGTCCTCAAACGGTATTTATTATTACCTTTGCAGCCGGGATGGACAGATGATTTACCATCCGAGACGTGCAGATATTGACCGTGGATATTTTTCGGAAAACTGTGAGATGACATCGCAATTAGAAGACGGAACGTATGAGCTTTCGCTGAACGGTAGACCGGGAAATGTTGTTGTGAGTAGTGTGGCATATACCGGCTGGAAGCTGGTCGGTGTGATTCCGGAGCGTGTACAGACAGCAAATATCAACCGGTTCCGGTATTATATTATCACAGCCATTCTGATTTTGATGATGATGCTGCTCGAAGTAAACCGGATCATATCAAGAAAGATTTCACGTCCGATTCTGCGGCTGAATGAGTCAGTCAAGGCATATGAGACAGGCGGGGATACGGATATCTATATTGGCGGTTCCTCGGAGATCAGGCATCTCGGATATTCGGTCAAGAAGTCCTATGAACAGATAGAGAATCTGATGCAGGAGATTATCCGGGAACAGACCGAGCGTAGAAAGAGTGAGATGGATGCACTGCAAAGTCAGATCAATCCACATTTCTTATATAATACACTCGAGTCGATTACATGGATGGTTGAGGCACAGAAGAATAAGGAAGCGGTTCTCATGATTTCGGAGCTTGCCAGACTGCTTCGGATCAGTCTGTCAAAGGGCAGAACCGTAATCCGGATCGCGGATGAGCTGCAGCACAGCCGAAGCTATATGAATATCCAGCTTGTGCGCTATAAAGAACGGTTCCGCGTGGAATTTGATATTGACGAGGAAGTCAATGATTGCTGTACGGTCAAGCTCATCGTACAGCCGATTCTGGAAAATGCAATCTATTATGGTGTTGGAAATATGGACGAGGATGACGGCGGTATGATTACGGTACGCGGTGAGAAAAAGGGAGATGATATCTATCTCTCGGTCGAGGATAATGGCATGGGTATGAGTGAGGAAACGGTTGAAAATGTCCTCAAGGATAACAATAAAGTACCAAAGCATGGTTCCGGGGTAGGACTCATCAATGTGCACAACCGGATTCAGTTGATGTTTGGTAACGAATATGGTCTTCTTGTTTACAGTGAGCCGGATGAAGGAACGAAGATTGTGATACACATTCCGGCAATTCCGTTTACGGAGGAGAACCGGCAGCAGCTCGAGGCGCAGAGCTATAGAAATGGGAGGGCTACAGATGAAACGAGATAAATTAACATTTCTCATTGCAGAGCTTATTCTGATTGTCCTCGCAGCCTTCTTCATACATAAAATCTTCCAGGAGGATGTCGCTCAAAAGCGTGTAGCGGTTATCCTGCAGAATTCCGGTGACACCCGGTGGGAGGGTGTAATCAATGGATTAAAGCAGTCTGCGAAAACCAATAATCTGCATCTGATCATCTGTAATACGGATGATATTGTAAGCGCGCAGGACGAGCGGGAGCTGATCGAGGAACAGCTGGAAAACGATGTGGATGCATTTATCCTGTGTCCGGCACCGGGCACAGATACGAAGGATATGTTAGACTGGCTCGGCGAGCAGAAGAAGCCATTTGTACTTCTGACAGAAGATGTTTATACCGGTGAACAGCCAGAGGCAAGCGGGTATGCGACAGTCAAACCGGATAATTACCAGATTGGATACACACTTGGCACGCAGCTTATTACGCAGGACGAAGATGGGCTGAAAGGAAAAAGGATTGGCGTGATTGCCGGACGATCCAAGACGGAGGCAAGTGTGAATCGTATCCAGGGACTGAAGGACGCATTGGAGAAACAGGATTGCGAGATTGCATGGGAGTATAATGAAGAAAGTGACACGGATATCTGTGCGGTTGTTGATGCACAGGAGTCCGTCGATTATATGGTGGTAATGGATACGCAAGCCTTGGATACGCTGGGTGAACACGCGGAAAATGGTGTGTATAAGGATGCGAAGATCTTTGGCGTTGGTACGAGCATGAAATCGATTGCACTGCTCGATGCAGGACAGGTGCAGTGTCTGGTAATCCCGGATGGATACGGGATTGGTTATGAGAGTGTCGAGGAAATTGAAAAAGAACTGACACGGACATTTTACACGTTGAAGAGCCATGAGAAGGAAGTAAAAGTTATTTATAAAGAAGATTTGTTCTCGGATGAGATAGAAAGGTTTTTGTATTCGTATGAGTAGAAGAGACGTAAAGAAGAATATGATAGCATGGTTGTGCGTGTGGGTATTTTTGATTTCACTGACAGGCTGCGGAAAGCAGGACACAAAAGCCGATCATATGTTGCGTGTTGGTGTCGTGACATATACACCGGACGACCCGTTTATCAATGCAATGACAGATATAATAAAAAGTAATCTGAAAGCAAAAGAGAGCAATACGATGAAGGTAATCGTATCTGTAAGAAGCGGCGACAATGACCAGCAGGAGCAGGACGAGATCGTTGAGGAAATGATTGACGCCGGATGTGATGTTTTGTGCGTGAATCTGGTTGACCGAACAGCCCCGTCGAATATTGTCCGTATGGCGCGGCAGAATGATATTCCGGTTATTTTCTTTAACCGGGAACCGGTACAGGAGGATCTTCTTCAGTGGGATAAGCTTTTCTATGTTGGCTGTGATGCGGCACAGTCCGGTGAGATGCAGGGCGAGATTGCTGCGGAATATATTAAGAATCACCCGGAGGTCGATAAGAATGGCGATGGGAAGATCCAATATGTACTTTTAGAAGGGGAAGCCGGACATCAGGATGCGATCAGCCGGACAGATCTGTCGGTTAAGACGATGATTGAGAATGAAATAGAACTGGAGAAACTCAGTTATCAGTTTGCAGACTGGAACCGGGCACAGGCGGAAAACCGGGTGAGTCAGTTGATCGATCAGTATGGTTCCGAGATTGAGTTGATTTTATCGAACAATGATGAGATGGCGCTGGGGGCTGTTGAGGCGTACAAAAATGCCGGCTACAGGCAGACAGAGCGGCCGATTATTTTCGGCATTGATGGTCTGACCGATGCATTGGAGGCAGTGGAACATGGTACGATGCAGGGAACGGTCTATAACGATAAGGAAGATCAGGCGAGGATGATCGCACTTTTGACGGTCGCATTGTTTCAGGAAAGCGATATCGAAGGGTATGGTCTGGAGGATGACATCTATTATATGTCACAATATCGTAAGGTAGACGCGGACAACGTCGATACATTCCTTGGAAAGTAAGGAAGGCTGCAACTGGAATTATGCAGAAAATGAATACACGGATGAATGGACGCACGGATGAATGGATGCGCGGATAAATAGATGCAGATGTTGATCGGTAGTATAAAAAGAAACGGAGAATAGCTATGCAGGAGACATGGTTAGAGCAATTTTACAACGAAATGGACGCGGAGAAGCGGCTGGACATATTGAATACGAATGCAGATAAAACTGTGAACGCAAGTGAAATGGCAAATCATTCCGCAGAAAATCCGGAAGAAGTGGATGTGGCGTTTATAAAGAAACTCTGGGTGGCGCGTTACGGAAAGCGCAAACCGAAGACCGATGCATTCGTCGGGTATCTGATGCAGCTCAAATACATTGCGGAGAGCGGGGCAAATGATATCGGTGGACAGAAGCGCAAGCAGGCAGTTGAGACCGTCTCCGGATTGTGCCTGTTTGATGCAGACAAGCGGCCGGAAGTCGAACAGGAAATCCTGCTGTCTGAGATGACGCATGCATTCCGGAAGTTTATTGATGTAAGCAGAAACGGCAGAGGGTTTACGTCGATCGTTTTCGGTATGGGGCAGTTATCCGATGAGGGTGTGGCGAAGAAAATCGCAGAACAGATCAGCGCGATTGCATTTACGGCGCCGCACATGCTGCATATGGAGAAGGAATTCGCATTGCTGCAGGAGGCCGCGAAGCGGGCATTCCGGGCGGAATACCCGAACCGGGAGCATTTCCTGAAGAAATTGTAATCTGAAATTAGGCAAGGGGTTGTCTCTTTCTGTATTGGGAAGGAGAGACTCCTTTTTGTTTGCGGAATAACCGGCTGAAATAGAGCTGGTCATCGTAACCGACGATCTTCGCAATCTCATAGATCGAATAATTGGTCTGCTCCAGAAGAATCTGTGCATTGTTGACGCGCAGCGATACGATAAACTGCATCGGTGTCATGCCGGTGTATTTCTTGAAGTTCCGGATAAACCAGCTCACACTCATGCCCCTGGTCTGGGCGTAGTTTTCAATACTGATATCCTGATTGTAATTCTCATTGAAATAGGTAACAGCACTGTGCATCTCCCGATCCAGATATTCGTTTTTCAGGATGTGCTCGCACGTAAGTTCACGCTGAAATATAATAAGCAGATGACGAAGCAGCAGGGCAAGCATTTCCTCGTAGTGTTCCTGACAACGCTGTAATTCCTGTATGATCTGTTTGAACAGCCGCTCGTACTCGAGCGAGGAACCGACCGGAAATACTCTCTGGTTATCTTGCAGGCCATAGCTTCGCAGGATGTTTTTTACATCGGAACCTGTGAAGTGAATCCAGTACACTTCGGTTTTGTCTTCTCCATAATATTCATATTTCTGTAATTCTTTTGGACGGAACAACACCATGTTTCCGGCAGGGACGATCGTCTCATTTTCCGGTTTATCGAAATGAAAATGTCCAAGTCCGGATGCGATATAGATTATCTGATAATCCAGGCGTCCCTTTGGACGGTAGGTCGGCATCCTCGGATCGCCGCTCAGACGATAGATGCCACAGCTTCCGACGATGAGCGGGCGGCTTTTGTCCTTGAAATCCAGATGGGAATGATTTAAGTAACCGGTATTGATATACATAGGGACACCTCCTATTGCTCATTGTATCATGTCGCCTGCGGCTCCATGTTTGTATTCGCATTATGCTGGTATGTGCAAGCACATCCCATCGCAATGCTCATTGTATCATTTCGTCCATATTTTGTCCATTCCTGTTCATAGACTTTTTATACGGAAATTAGTATTATAATATCAGACAATACGAAAAGACAGAAAAATGAGCGGTTCATTTAAAACAAAAAAATACATATACAAGGAGGACGATTTATGATTGTGCCACGTTATTATGAAGATTTGGATTTCTTACATGAACATACGATGCCGCCAAGAGCGTATTATATACCAGCTTCCCACCGAATGGAGGATCTGGTAGAGCATCGGGAGGCATCCGACCGCGTACAGATGTTAAACGGCATGTGGAAATTCCGGTATTTTGAGAGCATCTATGATGTGAGGGATGCATTTTATGAGAGCGGTTATGATACGTCGGATTTTGATGAGATTCCGGTGCCTGGTGTCTGGCAGATGGCAGGCTATGACACGCATCAGTACACGAATTTCCGCTATCCATTTCCGTTTGATCCGCCGTATGTGCCGCAGGATATTCCGTGTGGTGCGTATGTGCATACGTTTTCTTATGTGAAGGATGAGAAGGCTCCGAAGGTGTACCTGAACTTTGAGGGCGTGGATAGCTGCTTTTATGTATGGGTGAATGGCGCCTATACCGGATACAGTCAGGTGTCCCATGCAACGAGCGAGTTCGATGTGACAGACGTGATAGAAGAGGGCGAGAATACGATTGCCGTACTTGTCTTGAAATGGTGCGATGGTTCGTATCTCGAAGATCAGGATAAGTTCCGGATGAGCGGTATCTTCCGGGATGTCTATCTTCTGAAGCGGCCGGAAAAGGCGGTGCAGGATTACCGCATCACGACGGAAATCACGGAAACGTGTGCGAAAATTACATTGGATATCAACTACTATCAGGAGACTCCGGTTACCGTATCCGTGGAGGATGCGGCAGGGACTGTGGTTGCACAGACGGAAATCAGCAAGGCTGGAACTGTGACATTGGAGATTGCGAACCCGGAGCTTTGGAATACGGAACATCCGTATCTGTACACGCTTATCCTGCAAAGCGCGGATGAGACGATCGTGGATGCGATTGCTTTGCGCACGGTAGCGATACAGAACAGGGTGCTATATTTCAATGGACAGGCAATCAAGCTGCGCGGCGTAAACCGGCATGATTCTGACCCGGTCACAGGATTTACAGTTGATGTTGCAAAGATCAAGAAGGATCTCACTTTGATGAAGGAGCATAATTTCAATGCGATTCGTTCAAGCCATTATCCGAATGCACCGTATTTTTATCAGATGTGCGACCGCTATGGATTCCTCGTATGCGATGAGGCAGATATCGAAGCACATGGACCATTTATGCTGTACCGCAAGGAGGATACAGACTACAACCGCTTCAAAAAATGGAATGAGAAGATTGCAGATGATCCGGCATGGGAGCAGGCGATTCTCGATCGCGTGAAGCGTATGGTTGCGAGGGATAAAAACCGCTTCTGTATCATTTTCTGGTCGATGGGAAATGAGAGCGCCTATGGATGTAATTTTGAAAAGGCGCTTGCATGGACAAAGAAATACGATCCATCCCGTATCACGCAGTATGAGAGTGCACGTTATCGGAATTACGATGTGACGTATGATTACTCAAATCTTGACCTGTACAGCCGGATGTACCCGGCACTTTCTGAGATTGAGGAGTATCTGGAGAAGGACGGCAGCAAGCCATTTCTGCTTGTGGAATATTGCCATAGCATGGGGAATGGTCCCGGCGATCTGGAGGATTATTTCCAGATAATCCAGAAGGATGCGCGGATGTGTGGCGGATTCGTCTGGGAGTGGTGCGATCATGCGGTTGCACACGGACTGGCGGAAAATGGAAAGACGAAATATTATTATGGCGGCGATCACGGCGAGACAATCCATGATGGAAATTTCTGTATGGATGGACTGGTGTACCCGGATCGTACACCACATACCGGATTGCTTGAATATAAGAATGTGTACCGTCCGGTGCGTGTTGTATCTTATGATGAGAAGACCGGCAGACTTGTATTGCATAACTACATGGATTTTGATGATATAAGCGACTATACAGACATCTTGTATGAAGTAACTGTGGATGGTCTGTGCGTGCAAAAGGGTGTGCTGGATGAGGTATCGATCGCACCGCACAGCGACGGTGTGATGACGCTCAAACTGGACATTCCGCAGAGTGGCAAGGTGTATCTGAAGCTCCGGTATCAGTTGAAAAAAGAACTTCCATTGCTTCCGGCAAAGCATGAATTAGGATTTGATGAGGTGCTGCTTGCCAATGCCGACGGCAGAAACCAGACGGCAGTCAAATGGCTGGCAGAAGCGGAAGAGAAAAATGAGATCAGCGTCAGCGAAACCGATACAGAGATTACATTAAAGGCGAGCGATTTCACCTATGCGATTAGCAAGAAAACCGGACTTTTTACGAAGCTTCAATATGCAGGAAGGGACTATCTGAACCATCCGATGGAGCTGAACATCTGGCGGGCACCGACGGATAATGATATGTATATCCGCGCAAAATGGGAGAGCGCACATTTTCACGAGGCGTACACAAGAGCGTATAAGGTGGAGACAATTCAGAACCGGTACGGCGTGATTGTGATGAGTCATGTCGGCGTTGTAGCACCAACGGTACAGAAGATTCTGGATGTCGAGCTCGTGTGGAAGGTGGAAAGTTCAGGAAGAATTACCGCATCCATGGAGGTAAGCAAGGATGCAGAGTTCCCAGAACTTCCGAGATTCGGTGTGCGTGTATTCTTCAACAAGAATCTTTCTGAGGCTTCGTATTATGGCATGGGACCGCAGGAGAGCTACCGTGATAAGCACAGAGCTGCGAGTCATGGATTGTATCGCAGTGCGGTGAAGGATCTGCATGAGGACTACATTATGCCACAGGAAAATGGCAGTCATTTCGATTGTGATTATGCCGAACTGTACAACGGCCGGTATGGAATCGCGGCAGTGTCTGAGACACCATTTTCATTCCAGGCGTCAAACTACACACAGGAAATGCTGGCACAGGCAAAACACAATTATGAATTGGAAGAATCGGACAGTACGGTATTATGTATCGATTATGCGTTAAATGGCATCGGCTCCAACAGTTGTGGACCGGAGGTGCTTGCGGCATATCGATTCGATGAGAAGGAATTTCAGTTTGGGTTTACACTTGTTCCGTATGTGAAGGGATGATATGAGGAGAAAAGCTATGGAAGAGAGAAAATATTTAAAATGGTATAACAAGGTGGGCTACGGTTCCGGCGATATCGCCGGAAATGTGGTGTATGCGTTTTTGACATCGTTTGTTATGATCTATCTGACCGAGACGGTTGGGCTTGCGTCCGGAATGGTTGGAACTTTGATCGCATTTTCGAAGTTGCTGGATGGATTTACAGATGTTTTCTTTGGTTCACTGATCGACAAGACACACAGCAAGCTTGGGAAAGCACGTCCGTGGATGCTGTATGGATATATCGGCTGCGCAGTCACGCTGGTTGCATGTTTTGCGGTACCGACAAGCCTTGGCAAGACAGCACAGTATACGTGGTTCTTTCTGGCATACACACTGTTAAATGGCATTTTTTACACGGCAAATAACATCGCGTATTCGGCACTAACATCGCTGATAACGAAGAACAGCAAGGAACGTGTACAGATGGGGTCTTACCGGTTTATCTTCGCATTTTCGACAAGTCTTTTGATCCAGTCGATTACCGTTGGATTTGTTGACCGCTGTGGTGGTGATGCGGCGGCATGGAGACTGGTTGCAATCATTTATGCAGTCATTGGACTGGTTGTAAATACGATTTCCAGTCTCTCAGTGAAGGAGCTTTCAGAGGAAGAGTTGAACGAGGGCAAAACGCAGGATAATGAAGAAAAATATGGACTGATTCAGGCGTTCAAGCTGCTTGTGAAGAACAAATATTATATGATGATCTGTGGGACATATATCTTACAGCAGTTGTACAGTGCGATGATTGGTGCTGGCTTGTTTTATATGACATGGGTGCTCAAAAATAAAAACCTCTTCGGATGGTTTGCATGGGCGGTCAATATTCCTCTGATTATTGCGTTGATCTTCACGCCGACATTGGTAGGAAAATGGAAGGGCATGTATAAATTAAATATGCGAGGCTATATGCTTGCTGTAATTGGCAGGGCACTGGTTGTCGTGGCAGGTTATATCGGCAATGTGCCATTGATGCTTGTATTTACAGCTGTTGCTGCGCTCGGTCAGGGACCGTGGCAGGGCGATATGAATGCCATGATCGCATCCTGTTCGGAATACACCTATCTCACACAGGGAAAGCATGTCGATGGAACGATGTATTCCTGCACGTCATTGGGCGTGAAGATTGGTGGCGGTATCGGAACTGCGGTTGTTGGATGGCTGATGGAATTGAGCGGCTATGTTGGCAAAAATACGACACAGCCGCAGTCTGCATTGGATATGATGCAGTTTATGTACTTGTGGCTGCCGTTGATCTTCGATGTATTGATTCTGGTTATTCTTTCCAAGATGAATGTGGAAGCAGAAAACGAGCGGATAAAATTGCAGCGGGGTATTGGTTCGGATATCCGTCATGAGATATAGGAAGCTGGAACGCAAACAAAAAGCTGGGACAAAAATCCCAGCTTTTTATGCTTATGTAATTACTTGCGCAACAATTTACCCACGCAACAGCAATTCTTTCTCGATCATCTTTCCATTCCGGTAGTAGAATCTTGGAACTCGCTTGCTGACGGCACAGGTTAATTCGTATGGAATCGTGTTTGCCAGAGCTGCCATAACGTTGATGGAATTCTTCTTTCCGAAGATTTCAATCTCGCTTCCGACATCGATTTGCATCTTGTCAGTCAGATCAATCATACACATGTCCATGCAGATCTTTCCGCGCTGTGGAACTGGACCTTCGTCCGACATTAGCGTGCAGCGATTGGACAGGGCACGGAAGAATCCATCGGCATAGCCGTAAGGGATGACGCCCATACGCGTTGTCTTGTCCGTTACATAGATGCCGCCGTAGCTGATTGCGGTACCGGCTGGATAGGTCTTGATCGTGCTGACAGTTGTCTTCAAACTCATAACTGGCTCAAGTCCAAGTTCGTCTGCGAATTCTCCATAGCCGTATAACAAAAGTCCCGGTCTTACCATATCGAGCCATGTTTCTGGGTAGCGTGCAACCGCACCGGTATTGGCACAGTGGCGGATGGCGAACCGTCTGCCGAGCTTTTCCTCGACGTTTTTGATCACGTCAGTAAATAATTGGAACTGATGCTCCGTGTAGGCTTTGCATGCATCGCCTGGCTCATCCGAGACAGCAAAATGTGTAAAGATACCTTCGGCGTAAAGCCCCGGAAGCGAGCAGCCCTCACAGATACCTTCCACACCGGTATCAAAATAATCCCCGTCGCACAGATATCCCAGACGGGACATTCCAGTGTCAACCTTGATATGAATCTTCAATGTGCCACCGCATTTCACGGCTTCTTCGCTGTATTCAAGTGCCTTTGCTTTACAGGTGACAGCCTGTGTGATGTTGTACTCAATCAGGCGGCTGACCTGCTCCTTTGGCGTATGTCCAAGAATCAGAATCGGCATGGTAATGTCATTTAAGCGAAGCTCAATCGCTTCGTCGATGCTGCTGACCGCCAGATAATCAGCACCAAGCTCCTGCAGCAGGCGGCTGACCTGTACGGAGCCATGTCCGTAGGCATCTGCCTTGACAACGCCTAAAAATTTGACATTTGCGCCAATGCGGTCACGCAATGTTTTATAGTTATGAGCAAGGGCATCCAAGTCGATTTCAGCCCATGTTCGTTTCAATGTGGAATCCATCTTTCGCACCTCGATTATGCAATATTTTTATACCTATTCTAGCACAAACCGACAAGAGATTCCATAGATGGATGCAGGAAAATGAATCAGTTTCTTTTTTGTTTAGAAAATATGCTTCCGTATGCTATAATGATAAAAGTATAATTTATAAGAACGAAACATATGGGAGGAATACGCGTGATTACAGGCGATGTGATATTTGATTTACCATTTTATAATGCAAAAGGAATTCTGACGGGGGGCGATATTTATGGACCGCGGTACCGGATCGCAAAGCTCACGGTCGAGCATGAACCCGTGGAGGAAGGTGGCGAGACGACTTCCGAGAATTTCTTTGAAGTGTGTATATGGCATGCAAGTACCTGCTATGAGAAGACACCGGAGGAGCAGATCACAAGGAAAACATTTCCGTTTGATGCAGAGGGAAGGGAAGCTGTGCTTGCATGGTTGAATGAACAGATACCGGAGAGGTGAGAGTATGAAGTTTTTACATTTGGCAGATTTACATCTGGGAAAAACATTGGGGGATTTTGATCTGAAGGATGACCAGCGGTACATCCTGCAGCAGATTTTGGAAATTGCAGAGACAAAGCAGGTCGATGCGGTTCTGATTGCCGGAGATGTGTTTGACAAGACGGTACCAAGTGAAGGGGCGGTGCAGATCTTGGACGAATTTATCCGTGAGTTGGTTGAACGGCATTTGCAGGTCTATATGATCAGCGGAAACCATGATTCGGACGAGCGGCTGAATTTTGGAAGCAGCTTGTTTGAGGCAAATGATGTGCATATCGCTGCCAAATATCAGGGGAAATTATTTCATCATGTGATAGAGGATGCTTATGGAGCCGTACATATCTATCAGCTCCCGTTCGTGAAAGCATCGCAGGTGAAGCGTGCGTTCCCGGAGGCAAAGATCGAGACGTATGAGGATGCGGTGCGGGAGGTACTGGCACACGCAGAGATCAATCAGAAGCAGAGAAATATTTTAGTGGCGCATCAGTTTGTATCAGGAAAGGGCAAAGATCCAACACTGGGCGGTTCTGAGGGTGCATTGACGCAGCATGTTGGAACGGTAGAGAAAATCGGGTATGACTGTTTCGATGCATTTCGTTATGTGGCACTTGGACATATCCATTCCTCGCAGAGTGTCGGCAGAGAGGAAGTGCGGTATGCGGGTTCCCCGCTCAAATATTCTCTGTCAGAGGCTGGTCCGGTGAAGCAGATTCCGGGCGGCGTGCGCGAGCGGGATGGAGCAAAGCAGGTGCCAATCGTGACAGTGGATGGAGAAGGACAGGTGACGATCGAGCTGGAGAAGCTCGTTCCGCTGCGGGATCTCATTCATATCCGGGGAACATTTACAGAGATTGTAAAGGAAGAAAATCAAATCGAACATACAGAAGATTTTGTTTATGTAACGCTGACGGATGAGGACATTGTCCCGGATGCAATGCGGATCATGCGACAATATTATCCGAACACGATAAAGCTGGATTATGATAATTCCCGTACGCGAGAACTTTCCCATGTGGATGTGGTACAGGCAACACAGAGCCGGTCATATGAGGAACTGATCGGTGATTTTTATAAGCAGATGTATGGCGCCCAGATCAGCGAAGAGGAAATGGATATGATGAAGGACGTTGCGAAGGAGGTGGGAATCTATGAAGCCGACTAAATTGGTAATGCAGGCGTTTGGGGCGTATGCAGAGCAGACGGAGATTGATTTTACCCAATTTGAGGAGAAAGGTCTGTTCCTGATTTGTGGAGATACAGGTGCAGGAAAAACAACGATCTTTGATGCGATCAGCTATGCGCTTTATGGGGAAGCGAGCGGAAGCTATCGCGATACGAAGAATCTGAAAAGCGAGTACGTGGATAAGAAGGTGGAAAGCTTTGTCGATTTTTATTTTACGCATCAGGGCAAGGACTATCATGTGTGCAGAAAACCGAGCTTTAAGTATACCAACCGAAATGGTAAGCCGGATGAGCAGGCAGAAAAGGTGACTTTCTATCAGCCGGATGGAACAACGCTCGAAGGTGCGAAAAACGTTGATGGAACGAAAGAGAAGCCAGGCGCGATACCTCAGCTTCTGAATATGGATGCCGGACAGTTTATGCAGGTTGCGATGATCGCGCAGGGAGAATTCTGGAAGCTGTTAAATGCGAAGACGAACGAGCGGACGGAAATTCTGCGTACGATCTTTCAGACCGATGCCTATAAGAAACTGGAACTGAAACTGAAAAATCGAATGGATGTAAGTTTTGCCGCGCGTAAGGAAAAGGAGCAGAGCATCTCCCAGTCGTTCCGTGAGGTAAAGGTGGAGCCAGCGGAGATCTCAGAAGGGATATCTGGAATTTTGGCAGAGGACTTGGTGGAGGATTCGGAAGAACAACCGCGGTCGGTGGTACAGCGTATCTGTGACTTGCAGGAGAAGCTGCAGGACAGCAAAGCGGTGTGGAATATCGAGGAAATGCTTACGTTGCTGCAAGCTGTGATCGGGGAAGATACAGAAAAAGCAAAGCAAAAAGAAACTGTGCTTGCACAGGCGGAGGAAGAATTACAGAAGTTACAGGGCACACTCGTATCGGCAAAGGATAACAATGCAATTTTAGAGCGGTATGCACGGACGAAGGAAGAGCGGGAAGTATTAGAATCACAAAAGGGATTATTTGAAGAACGAAGGATACAGCTTGATCGCACGAAGCAGGCAACCTATAAAGTAAAGCCGGAGTACGATGCATGGAGTGCCAAGGAACATGAATGGGAGCGGACAAAGCAGCTGATCACAGATGGCGCGCAGACGCTTGCGGATTGTCAGACACGTGCCGGGATGGCAGATGCAAAAGTGAAAGAGACGGAGGCTTTACGACCAGAAGCGGAGCAATGCCAGAAGATCGTGGATAAGGTGCGCGAGGAAGAACCACGTTACAAAGAGCGGGAAATGCTACAACACGAACTTGGACAAATCCAGTTGCAGCTTGCCGCACAGGAACAGCAGGAAGTCGAACTTGGAACAGCGGAACAGACGTTACAGAAGCGGATTGGAGAGCTGCAGGAGCAGCAGGCAATGTGGAAGGAAGAGCCACAGCAGCTTGCGCAGGCACAGGCGGCGCATGATAAACTGTTGGACAGCCAGAAAAAGACAGAATCCATTGCGAAGAATCTGATTCCTGCATGGAGACGGAAGCAGCAGGAGTTAGAGGAAGCACAGAGTGAATATCGGAAAAAGCAGGATGCGTATGAGTCTGCGAAGGAAGCATTTACCCATGCAGACAGACTTTATCGGGCGAATCTGGTAGGAATTCTGGCAAGTGATCTGGCAGAGGGCGAACCGTGTCCGGTGTGTGGAGCCACGCATCATGAGAAGCTCGCGACACTGGTTGAGGCATCTGTGACGGAGGAACAATGCAAAGAATTAAAGGCAGCGGAAGAGAAAAAACTGGATGCTTTTAATCAGGCAACTGCCAGCGCTTCGTCTTTGCGGGCAGATGTACAGGTAAAGGGGCAGCAGATAAAAGAGGAGATACGGGGATACATGACACCTGAGTTTATCGGTGGTGTTGAGGCATTAGAGGAATTGATTGTAATCTTCGAGAGACAGCGGGCAAAGCTGGTGGATGCTGTTGCGCAAAGCAGAGAGCAAATGGATACATTACAGCAAAACTGTGAGAAGCTGCGCGAGGTGGAAGCTATGCTTGCACGTGCACAAGGGACAGAGATGGCGCGGCTTGCAGAGCAGCGAAAGTCGCTTGTAGAGGAGCGACAATCGCTCATTGCGAAGCAGGCTGCTTCACAGGCGACCTTAGCAGCATTACAGACATTATCGTATCCGGATTGGGAAGCCGCCATGCAGGCGGGGAATCATGCACTGGCACGTGTGACGGAGATTCAGACAGCACTTGATACAGCAGCGAAAGAAAAGAAATCCGCAGATGAGGCGGTAGCACGTGTACAGGCGTCCATAGCAACGCAGAAGCAGGCACTCGAACAGCAAAAGTCCGATGCGCAGATGTTAAAACAGCGATTAAATGAGAAGCTGACGGCATGCCAGTTTGCATCGGTAGAGGAAATGCAGGCGCAGGTGGCAACAGATGCAGAGATACATGCGGAGGAAACGAAACTGGCAGATTATGACAAAAAGGTAACGGAGGTTGCCGCCAGACTGTCACAGTTAGAACAGGAGCAGGATGCCAGACATCGGACGCTGGTTGATCTCGAACAGTTACAGCAGGAGCATACAAGCAAACGTGTACAGGTGGAAACACTTCGAACGGCTTTGCAGGCGATTACATTCCGTATCCAGAATAACTGCGAGAAACAACAGAATATCCGTGCGCAGCAGGTGGCATACGAGAAAGCAAAGAAGGAAAATGATACGAGCTATCGGTTGTACACGCTTGTATCCGGGCAGACAAGAAACGGAAAGATTACGTTTGAGCAGTATATTCAGGCAGCAGGCTTTGACAGCATTCTTCAGGCGGCAAACCGGCATCTGCTTCCGATGAGTGACAACCAGTTTCAGTTGTACCGGCAGACGAATGCAGTTGGAAAACAGACCAATACATTTCTGGATCTGGAGGTGCTGGATATCAGCACAGGAAAACGCCGCCCGGTTGGAAATCTGTCAGGCGGCGAAAGTTTTAAAGCATCGTTATCTCTGGCGCTTGGCTTGTCGGATACAATCGCGGAAAATCGAGGCGGTATCCAGATGGATGCACTGTTTGTCGATGAGGGCTTTGGTACGTTGGATTCGAAGTCGCTGGAGGAGACAAAGGATGCGTTACTCAGCATGTCAGGAGAAAATAAGCTGGTCGGCATCATCAGCCACCGGGATGAACTGATGGATATTCCACAGAAGCTGCGCGTCACAAAAGGCAGAGGCGGCAGCCGGATTCAGATGGAACTGTGAAACTCGATCGTGTAAGTGTGCACGGCTTCGGCGTTTGCGATAAGCTTCTGCTCGCCCGGCTTCGCATTCAGATCTCCGGTGAAATCCATGTTATCGGTACGCCCAATCCAAGGCTCTAAGCAGACATACGGGCCATCCGGTTTTGACCAGATTCCGACGTATGGGAAGTCTGTGCAGGTAAGTGTGACAAATGGCTTCTTGTCCGCATCGACGAGTCCGACACTTGGAAGCTGTCCGTCCTCGAAGACCAGCGCGTCCTTGTCAAACAACGTATCTGTAACAGGAACGTAGGCGTTACCGGCGTCGTTGAATGGATAACTCTTGCTCGTATCGGCAAGTCCGGAACCGGCTGCATCAAGCAGGAGATAGTGCCGCGGATTTGCATCCGGCAGGGCGATGGAATATTCGCTCCGCGCATGTCCCGGTGCAATCTGGAATCCCGGATGTCCGCCGATGGAATATAGCATTTCATCAGAACCAAGATTTTTCACTGTCCATGTGACGTGCAGGAGACGAGGATTTTCTGCATCGAAGCGGTGTGTGATCAGCAGTTCAAATTCAAATGGATAAATCTCCAGTGTCTCGTCCGAATACACAAGCTTGTGTGTGATCGAATCCGTGGTTTCTGCAATGCAGGTGAATTCCGCATCGCGCGCGAAACCATGCTGTGTCTTCATGGTGTATGTATTCCCGTTGTATCGATAGGCACCGTCCTTTACCTTCCCGACAAATGGGAACAGCACCGGAGCGTGGCGGTTCCAGACTGCCGGATCGGCGCACCAGATCCGCTCGAAATCCTGTGCCTTATCGTAGACGCTTGTAAGCTCGGCACCGTGGTCGGATACCGTGACTTTTAAATAATCATTTTCGATCGTATGTAACATGTGGTTATTCCTCCTGCAAAATGGATTGTAATATAATTTGTTTACCAGTCGGTTGTCCCGGCTGAAACATTTATTTCTAAATTAAAATAGATTCTCTTTCGTCAACATCTCGTCAACAATTCCCAGAATCGAATTAAGCTCATAGCGGAACCGCTGACGTGCCTCATCAAGGAAATGGTCGTTCTTTTTATATTTGCCAAGCTCAAATGCATCAGTTCCGTTGTTCAATGCGAGCGTCACGATTCCCTGATTAAACTCGATATTCGTGTAGCCATTTACAATCATATCCGCTTGCACGATATGTTCCATGAACTGCGGTGTCAGAATATAAAATGCAAGCTGTGGGTCGGATGTGTCGACCTTGAACTGCTGGTTGAATGGATCGCTCTCCATCTCAACTTTGTTCTGGCTCATGCCGAGAAATTCTGCCGCACCGCTGACGATACCGGAGAGAAAACCATTTTCTTTGCGTGGTAACGCGTTCTTTTCCGTCCGTTTTTATCCCGGTAGGTATCCTTATACTGCAGATGCAGATCGCAGAAGGTAAACGGAACCCCGCGATAAGTACCGGATACATAATCCGAGCCGGAGATACGATCGTAGTTTGGAAGAATGTTGCAGTTTTTCACGAAGTCCGGGTTGATATACTCATTTGGTGCGTATTTTTCAACCTGTACCTTCTCTGCAAGCACGCCTTTGACAAGGTATTCACCGGTCAGAGATTTGATTTTCCGTTCCAATGCATTTACAGACTTTTCGAGTACGACCAGAAATCTGTGATATAATCTGTGAATCGGATAGTTTTGAATCCATAATGTACACCCCCCACTTATTTTGTAATATTTTGCATTATTATACATGGAAAAAACGATGAATGCAATGGAACTGACCGGTCGGATGCTGTATTATTTTTTGTTCTGCCTGTAATAATGTTTGCGTTGATGGTTATTCAGTTGTATTATGTAATTTGGATTGTAAAATATGTAGAAATATAAGAGATGTTTGAGATGGAGATGATGATAGATGACAATGGATGAATTACAGCCGGGGCAGAGTGCTTATATCACGGCGGTCGGCGGAGAAGGTGCCTTGCGGCATCATCTTCTGGATATGGGACTGACGCCGGGAACGGAAGTCACTCTGCAGAAGATTGCACCGATGGGTGACCCGGTACAGATGAAGGTGCGCGGATATGAGCTTACGCTGCGCTTGAGTGAGGCACAGAAAATAGATGTGGATCATGTGCATGAAAAGGAAGCGGAGGCGCCAAAACAGAATGTGCGTTATGAGTCGATTGAACACCCGGGAGTTGGTGAGTTAGGACAGGCGGATCCCACTCATGTACATGACGAGAAGACGGCTGTTCCGAAGGGCGGTAAGCTGACATTTGCGCTTGCCGGCAATCAGAACTGTGGCAAGACGACACTGTTTAACCAGCTGACCGGCGCCAATCAGCATGTCGGGAATTTCCCCGGTGTGACGGTTGACCGGAAGGATGGTACGATCCGGAATCATCCGGAGGCAACAGTGACAGATCTGCCTGGTATATATTCGCTTTCCCCGTATTCAAGCGAGGAGATTGTGACGCGGGAATTCCTGATTGAAGGTAAGCCAAGCGGCATTATCAATATTGTGGATGCGTCGAACTTAGAACGGAATCTGTGTCTGACGATGCAGCTGATGGAGCTTGGAATCCCGATGGTGCTTGCACTGAATATGATGGATGAGGTACGGGCGAACGGTGGTACGATCCGTGTCAATGAGCTCGAGCAGATACTTGGAATTCCGGTGGTGCCAATCTCGGCTGCGAAGAATGAAGGTATCGACGAACTGGTAAGCCATGCCATGCATGTGGCAAGATACCATGAACCGCCGGGAAGAATTGATTTCTGCCCGGACAGTAAGGATGACAAAGATCCGGTTGGAGCGGTGCATCGCTGTATCCATGCGGTTGCGCATATGATTGAAAATGATGCGAAGGAAGCTGATCTTCCTGTGCGGTTTGCTGCAACAAAGCTGATTGAGAAGGATACACCGATCGAGGATGCACTGCAGCTTGCAGAAGATAAGAAGGAAGCATTTGAGCAGATCGTGTCGGTCATGGAGAAGGAAACCGGGCTTGACCGGGAAGCGGCAATCGCCGATATGCGGTTTCAGTTTATCGGGAGATTGTGCGAGAAGACGGTTGTGCGTCCGCATGAGAGTAAAGAACACCGGAGAAGCGTAAAGATAGATAAGCTTCTGACAGGAAAATACACAGCGATTCCGTGCTTCATCGGGATTATGGCGATTGTTTTTGCCATGACCTTCAGCCTGCTTGGTGCGTGGTTGTCCGATGTGATGGCGCTTGGCGTTGATGCGGTCATTGGATGGATCGACAAGGGACTTATCGTTGCGCAGATTAATCCGGTGGTACGTTCACTTGTGGTGGATGGTATCTGTCAGGGCGTCGGAAGCGTCATCAGTTTTCTTCCTACGATCGTGATCCTGTTTTTCTTCCTGTCGATTCTGGAGGATACGGGCTATATGGCGCGGGTTGCATTTGTCATGGATAAACCGCTTCGTAAGATCGGATTATCGGGCAGAAGCTTCGTGCCGATGCTGATTGGATTTGGATGCTCTGTGCCTGCAATCATGGCGACACGGACACTCTCAAGTGAACGTGACCGGAAGATGACGATCCTGCTGACACCGTTTATGAGCTGTAGTGCGAAGCTTCCAATCTACACACTTATGATCAGTGCATTTGTGCAGCGGCAGTATCGTGTGTTTGCGATGGTCGGACTCTATCTGATTGGAATCGTGTGTGCAGTGATCTACGCACTGATTCTGAAGGTAACGAAATTCAAGGGTGAGCCGGTTCCTTTCGTCATGGAATTGCCGAACTACCGGCTGCCATCTGCCAAAAGCGTGTTGCACCTGATCTGGGAGAAAGCAAAGGGATTTATCCAGAAAGCATTTACGATTATCTTCCTTGCCTCAATCATTATCTGGTTCCTGCAGACCTTCGATCTGCGGTTTAATGTGGCTGCATCTGCGGATCAGAGCATGCTTGCCTTAATCGGAAGCCTGATTGCACCAATCTTCAAGCCGCTTGGATTCGGTGACTGGAGAGTATCAACGGCGCTGATTACAGGATTTACTGCAAAAGAGAGCGTGGTATCAACGCTTACGGTTTTGCTCGGTGGTGATGTGACGAGCGTGGCAACGTTATTCACTCCGTTTACGGCAATGGTATTCCTGATCTTTACGCTGCTTTATACACCATGTGTGGCGGCGATTGCTACAGTGAAACGGGAGATGGGCGGCACGAAAGCGGCTGTGATCACGGTTATTGTGCAGTGTCTCATCGCATGGGTTGTTGCATTTCTGGTGCACGCAGTTGGATTAGCATTCGGCGTGGTATAAATGGTTGCTTCATAAATCAAAGCATAAATGAAGTTTTGATTGCGAAAAAAATTCAAAAAAGTACTTGACATTCGTTTTTAATAGGACTAGTATGTCGGTAAACAAAGAGCAAATGCTGAGAACAGAACAAGGTTTTCGAAAGGAAATACTTCAGAGAGCTGTCGGCTGGTGTGAGACAGTGTAGGATTTCGGGAATTATCCTCTGCGAGCAGTGCACTGAATTCCTAGAAGGACATTAGGTGTCACCGGTTTTCTACCGTTACATAGAAGCTTATTTCACAGATGACATGTTGAGATGATGCAAAAGATGCAAATATATCGATATGCGGTCTGTAAGATAAGAATGAGTGGTCGCATATGCGGCAAATAAAGTGGTAACGCGGAAGTTTAAACCTTCGTCTTTATATAAGACGGAGGTTTTTTATGTGTTTACTCTTTGTAACAAAAATATTCAGAAGGGAGCCGCCGCGTGGCGGGTGAGGAAGTATGAATGGTTTAGTAATTGTTTTAATCGGAATTGTAGTGTTGTTCGCGGGCTATCTTTTCTATGGCAGATGGCTTGCAAAGAAATGGGGACTTGATCCGAAAGCTGAAACTCCGGCAGTGAAGTACGAGGATGGAGAAGACTATGTTCCATCATCCAAATTCACGGTATTTTCACATCAGTTTTCATCCATTGCAGGTGCAGGCCCTGTAACCGGACCAATCCTTGCATCTGTATTCGGCTGGGTGCCGGTATTGCTCTGGCTGTTGATCGGTGGATTGTTCTTTGGAGCCGTACAGGATTTCGGTGCTTTGTATGCATCTGTGAAGAACGAAGGAAAATCGATGGGTATGATCATCGAGAAGTATATCGGTAAGGCAGGAAGAAAGCTTTTTATGCTGTTTTGCTGGTTGTTCACATTGCTTGTTATCGCAGCATTTACGGATATGGTAGCCGGAACCTTTGTTGGTAAGGGTGTTGCAGATATGGCGAAGGAGACAAGCTACGCAAATGCATCCGCCGCTTCTATCTCTATGTTGTTTATCGTAGCGGCAATCGTATTTGGTGTAATCCAGAAGCATGTAAAGAATATGAACGAAGGCGTCAGAGCCGTTATTGCAATCGCACTTTTGGTAGGTATGTTTGCGCTTGGTATGCATCTTCCTTGGTATGCTACAAAGACTGCCTGGATCTACATTGTTATGGCATATCTGTTCCTTGCATCGGTTATGCCAATGTGGTTACTGATGCAGCCACGTGATTACATGACAACCTTCATGCTGCTAGGCATGATCATCGGTGCAGTTGTCGGTGTTGTCGTAGCACATCCAACAATGCAGCTTAATGCGTATAACGGATTTAATGTCGGTGGAAATTATCTGTTCCCAACATTGTTTGTCACGATTGCCTGTGGTGCCGTTTCCGGATTCCACAGTCTGGTATCTTCCGGTACATCATCAAAGACGATCCGGAACGAGAAGGATATGCCGATGGTTGGTTATGGTGCCATGATTGTAGAGTCCTTGCTTGGTATCATCGCGTTGGTTGTTGTTGGTGCTGTTGCAGTCAATGGTACGAAGCCGGAGGGAACACCATTTGCAATCTTCTCCAGTGGTGTTGCAGGATTCCTGGAGAAGCTTGGTCTGCCGGTTCAGCTCGCAACTGTATTTATGACAATGTGTGTATCTGCACTTGCACTGACATCGCTTGATTCCGTTGCGCGTATCGGTCGTATGTCTTTCCAGGAGCTGTTCCTCGGCGATACAACCGATACATCCAAGATGCCTGTATGGCAGAAAATTTTGACTAACAAATATTTCGCAACTGTGGTAACATTATTCTTTGGATATTTACTGACACTTGGTGGATATACTAATGTATGGCCTTTGTTTGGTTCTGCAAACCAGTTGCTTGCAGCGCTTGTATTGATTGCGCTTGCAGTATTCTTGAAGACAACCGGAAGAACCGGCTGGACACTGTACGCACCAATGTTCATCATGCTTGCCGTAACATTTACTGCATTGGTACAGAAGACAATCGCACTTGTAAAGAACATCGCCGGCGGAAATGCAACAATGCTCGTCGATGGACTGCAGTTTATCGTCGCAATCCTGCTGATGGTACTTGGTGTGCTGGTTGCATTTAGTTGTCTGAAGAAGCTGTTCACGAAGAAAGCAGAGGCTGAAAATTAGGAGAATTGCGAAATAAGAAAGTGTAAGCATATATTTCAATATGATTCATTTCATATACGATGTATTGAAACTAAGAAGTTCTAAATGTTCTTGGTTTATATTTAGAAATTATACGCCATCGCCGCCGATTCGACATCCATGTCTCAGCGGCGGCTTGTTTGAACATCGTGTTCAAACATGGCTGCGATTGATTCAGAACATTAAGAACTTCTAAGATTCAAACATATCGTATATTAAAATAAATCAATATTGAAATATATGATTTACATTTTCTTTCTTGTTTCGCAATGACAAATTTTTGACTTTGGAAGGAGATACAGGATGTGTACAGCAGCGACGTATAAGACGAAGGATTTTTATTTTGGACGGACGCTTGATTATGAGTTTTCGTATGGCGATGAGGTGACGGTGACACCGCGGAATTTCTGTTTCCGGTTCCGGCACATGAGTGAAGTGAAGACACATTATGCTATGATCGGTATGGCGTATGTGGCAGACGATTATCCGCTCTACTATGATGCAGTAAATGAGAAGGGACTTGGTATGGCGGGCTTGAATTTCGTTGGGAATGCGAAGTATCAGGACGTGCAGGCAGGGCGTGAGAATGTGGCACAGTTTGAGTTTATCCCATGGATTTTAAGTCAGTGTGCAACGGTGCTCGAAGCACGCAAAGTGTTGGAGAAGATGAATCTCGTTGGAACGCCGTATAGTGAGAAGCTGCCATGTGCATCGCTGCATTGGATGATTGCAGATAAGGATGCCGCAATTGTGGTAGAATGTGTGGAAGATGGCTTGCATGTCTATGACAATCCGGTTGGAGTGCTGACCAACAATCCGCCATTTCCGGTGCAGATGTTCATGCTGAACAATTACATGCATGTATCACCAAGCCAGCCGGAAAATCACTTTGCGAAGGAGCTGCCGCTTGCGACATATAGTCGAGGCATGGGTGGACTTGGACTTCCGGGCGATCTTTCGTCGGCGTCGAGGTTTGCGAAGGTCGCATTTACGAAGATGCATGCAATCTCCGGAGAGTCAGAGGCGGAGAGCGTGAGCCAGTTCTTCCATATCTTAGGTTCGGTAGAGCAGCAGCGTGGCTGTTGTGAGGTGGAACCTGGGAAGTATGAGATTACGATTTATACGTCCTGTGTCAATGCGGACAAGGGAATCTATTATTATACAACTTATGAGAATCATCAGATTCAGGCGGTGGATATGCACCGGGAGAATCTGGATGGAGATACACTTCGACGGTATCCGCTGATCAACGAAGAGCAGATTCGTGTGGTGAATTAGTAGTCAATAGCCATGGTTATAGAAATAATCTAATTTTTGTGGAAGTTAGAGTTTGAGGCAGTCGATGAAAGTCGGCTGCCTTTTTTTGGTGGCTTGAGTGGTAAGTTGGGGGAAAAGTGTTAGAAAATCGGAAGATTACTCCAAGTGGAAGAAAAGAGGAAGCGAGCAGGTAGGAGTAAAGAGTGGGAAAACGGGAAGATTACTCCAAGTAGAAGAAAAGAGGAAGCAAGCGGGTAGGAGTAAAGAGTGGAAAAACGGGAAGATTACTCCAAGTAGAAGAAAAGAGGAAGCAAGCGTGTTGGAGTAAGAAGTAGAAAAACGGGAAGATTACTCCAAGAGGAAGAGAAACAAGCGGGTTGGGGGAAAAGTTGGAAAATTAGGAAAATCCCCCAAGTTAAAAAATAAGGATTGACAGTTGGCACAATATACGTTAACATAACGGTGTTATGTGAGGAGCCTGTATTAGGATGGAGGCGACGACCTGCCGCATCACGAAGTGATGGGGTGAAAACCATGAGAAGCATATATCAGGATGGAGCGAAAAGGAGCAAGTAAAGTGGAAAAGGAAACACGGGAGAAGCTGCTGGCGAGTGCCAAGCAGGAATTCTTGGAAAAAGGATATCAGGGAGCCTCGCTTCGATCAATTTGTAAGAATGCCGGGGTGACAACAGGTGCATTATATTTCTTCTTTCAGGATAAGGAAGATTTGTTTGCGGCAATTGTGGAGCCGGTTTTGGAGAAGCTAAAACACATGCTGCAACAACATATGCGTCAGGAACTCATGGAACTGCAACAGCTTCCGGATGCAAGGGAAGATAACATGCAGGATGATATGTTTGCAAGTACGCAGATAATCCATCTTTTATATGCGAACTATGATATGTTTACCTTGATTTTGACGAAGAGCCAGGGGTCTCGGTTTGAAAATTGCATCGATGAATTCGTTGCAATCATGGAGAATGGATATCAGATCTTTGCAGCAGAACAAGCGAAAGTGCTGGGCGTGGAACCACCGGATGAATATACGTTACACTGGGTGGCACATGTACAGATTAATGCATTTTCTCACTTACTGCTGCATGAGAAGGATGAGCAGAAGGCATTGAAGCATATGGAACAGGTTATGAACTATCTGCTGGGGGGATGGAACGCCATGTTCCAAAAACGTTAAATAACAATTAGCTATGTACACACAGGCACATAGCTTTTTATAAGACGACGACATAACGATGTTATGTCGTTAGCAATCTTAGGTAAAAAATCTTTCAACTTAATGCAATCAAAACATAACACTGTTATGCGACAAAGAAGATACAAATAAATTAAAAAGAAAACACAAGGAGGATCAATAGGATGTATGTTGAGGTATCAGATGTAAAGAAAAGCTACGGAGAGGGTGGCAGCTATATGCAGGTATTGAAAGGCGTGTCGGTTGGTATTGAGAAAGGAAAGATGTGTGTGATTCAGGGAACGAGTGGTTCCGGTAAATCCACATTGTTAAACTGTATCGGTGGACTGGATGTGGCAGATTCCGGTTCGATTCAGGTTGACGGACAGGAGATGGTAGGACTTAAGATGGATGCACTCTCTGATTATCGTAGAGATTATCTCGGATTTATCTTTCAGTTTTACAATCTGGTTCCGAATCTTACGGTGCGCGAAAACATTCAGGTGTGCGAGTATCTGACCGATCAGCCGTTGGATATGGATGAGCTTCTGGAGGTGCTTGGACTCACCGAGCATCAGAACAAATTTCCATCCCAGTTGTCCGGTGGGCAGCAGCAGCGTTGTGCGATAGCTCGTGCACTGATTAAGAATCCGAAGCTTCTGCTCTGCGATGAGCCAACCGGAGCACTGGATTCGAGAACTTCCCGGGATATCCTCATTTTGTTAGAGAAGATCAATGCGCAGTATGGTACAACGATGATCATCGTCACACATAACAATGCAATCAAGGATATGGTTGATCAGGTGATCGTCCTGAAGGACGGACAGATCAAGAAGAATTACAACAATGAAACGAAGGTGCCGGCAGCGGAATTGGAGGATTTGTAAGATGCAGAAAGTATTACGCAAAAGAATTTTCAGGGATTTCAAAGAGAACCTGCCGCGTTATCTGGCGCTCGCATTTTTGTTGATTCTCAGCATGTACATGGTTGTGAGTGTTGTTGGAGCAGCAGAGACGGTTATGCGTGGCACAACAACCGAGGCGGAGAAGCAGAACGTCGAAGACGGTCAGTTTTCCCTCTTTGTTCCGATGAAGGAAAGCGAGTGGGATGAACTAACCGATAAGGGAATTACATTGGAGAAAATGTTTTTCTTAGATTATGTTGTCGATGTGGATAAGACACTTCGCGTGTTCCGTAATCGTACCGACATTGATACAATTGCGATTCATGAAGGGAAGCCGGCACAGGCAGACGATGAGCTTGTAATCGAGCGGCAATATGCGGAGAAAAATGATATACATGTGGGAGATACAATTGTTCTTGGTGACCGTACATATAAAGTAAGCGGTATCGGCACGGTGCCGGATTATGACAGTCCATTGAAATCACTTGGTGACACAGGCTGTGACAGTTTGAATTTCGGTCTGGCATTTGTGACAGATGAGGTGTACACGACACTTCAAAAGGAAGGCAAGAGTGCGAAGTCTGAGGAATACTATTACGCATACAAGTTAAACGATGTGATGACCGATGATGAATTAAAGGCAGAGCTGAAGAAGCTTTCTTTCCCCTCCGACGACGTGGCAGATGTGTATTTTCAGGAGTATTGGGATCGGACGCTCGGTAGAGAAGAGGAATTTCGTGATGGAATGAACGAGCTTGCTGACGGTGCAAAGGAGCTTGCAGAAGGATTGTCAGAGCTGACAGACAATAACCCCGCTCTTCAGAAGGCATCCGATGGTGCGGCTGATGTACAGGATGGCGTGCAGGAATTGAAGGATGAGACAGAGGAGATGCTTGATGAGATCTTCACTGCCGATGCCGATAACCTGCTTTCCTTCGTAACTGCAGAGGACAATGTGCGTATCCATGCAGCGGGCGACGATGTAGCGATGAACAAGACAATCGGAATGATCGCGGGTGTTCTGCTCCTTGTGTTGATCGCTTATGTGCTTTCTGTATTTGTCGTACATTCCATCGATCAGGAGAGTGCCGTGATCGGTGCCCTCTATGCACTCGGCGTAAAGCAGAAAGATCTGATGAAGCATTACATCCTGCTTCCGACTTTGATTTCCCTGATCGGAGGTGCGATTGGAACAGCACTTGCTTACACAAAGGTTGGCGTGTGGTACCAGATGCAGGATGCATATAATTATTATTCCCTGCCGGATATAACGGTACAGGTACTGCCATATACAATCATATATGGTGTTGCGATTCCGCCCATCATATGTCTGATCGTGACGAGCCTGGTTATCCGTAAGCGCCTGTCCCGTCCGGTACTTATCCTGCTGAAAAATGAACAGAAGGCTGCTACGGGCAAGGATGTGAAGCTTGGAAATATGAAGTTCATGAAGTTGTTCCGTATCCGTCAGATCCTGCGTGAGAGACGGACGGCACTTACCGTTGTATTTGGTATGTTCGTAAGTATCCTGCTTTTGGTAATGTCCATGGAGATTTATACATATTGTCATGCAGTGCAGGACGATTATGTCGCAGATACGAAATTCGAATATATGTATACCTATAAATATCCGAGCGAGGAAGTGCCGGATGGCGGCTATGAAGCTTATGCCAAGACATTGAAGAAGGAAATCTATGGATATAACTTCGATGTGACGGTGCTTGGAATCAAGGAGGACAATCCGTTCTTTGATGTGACACTATCTGATTCCGCAGACAAGGTAACGATCAGCTCATCCATTTCCTATAAATATGGACTGAAAAAGGGGGATGTGATTACGCTGAAGGACGAGGAAAATGGAAAGCTCTATGCATTTGAGATCGAGGCAGTGACACAGTATGCCCCAAGCTTTATGGTGTTCCTTCCATATAATAAGGCACTTGACCTGTTCGGTGAGCAGGATGATTATTATAATGTTGTATTTGCAGATCATGATCTGGGAGTGGAAAGTGGACGACTGTATTCGACGCTGACACGTGAAGATGTGAAGAAATCTGCAGGTATCTTTGCAGATCAGATGCGGTCGATGATCATTACGATCGGTGCGGTCTCTGTCCTGATCTTTGCGATTGTCCTGTATCTGATGATGAAGGTTATGATTGATCGTTCTTCGTTCAGCATTGCGCTGATCAAGATCTTCGGTTATCGGAACAAAGAAGTCAAGAAGATGTACCTAGATGGAAACTTCTATATTGTTTTGATCGGTGCACTTGTTTCGATTCCGCTTGCGAAGGCACTGCTTGATGCGGCGTACGAGCCGCAGTTCGTACCGAATATCGCGTGTGGCGTCGACAAGTCCTTCCCGGTATGGCTGTATCTGGCAATGTTCGCAGGTGTACTTGTATTGTATTTCATTATCAATCATTTACTTGTGCGGAAAATCAAGCAGATGCTACCGGCCGAAGTGCTGAAGAATCGCGAGTAAAATGAGAAAAAAACGCATGTATCCTCATTGAGAAGCATGCGTTTTTTTGGTACAATATACATATCTGAATTATGATACGAAAGGGGATTATGACATGGGATTTTTAGAAGGTAAAGTAGCAATTATCACAGGTGGCGGACGCGCGGTTTTGAGCGACGGAAGCTGCGGTTCGATTGGATATGGAATCGCAACTGCCTATGCGAAGGAAGGGGCAAACCTTGTCCTGACCGGACGGAACGTGCAGAAACTTGACGATGCAAAAGAAGAAATCGAACGCAAATATGGCGTGAAGGTGCTTCCGGTACAGGCGGATGTAAGCGCCGGCTCTGACAATGAGGCAGTCGTAGCAAATGTTGTAAAGCAGACGATCGATACATTTGGAAGAATCGATGTGCTGATCAACAACGCGCAGGCTTCTGCTTCCGGTGTGACGATCGCCGATCATACAACCGCACAGTTTGACCTTGCAATTTATTCCGGATTGTATGCGGCATTTTATTATATGAAAGCATGCTATCCATATCTGAAGGAGACGAAGGGCTCCGTGATCAATTTCGCATCGGGCGCCGGCTTGTTCGGAAACTTCGGACAGTGCGCTTACGCTGCAGCGAAGGAAGGCATCCGTGGACTGACGAGAGTCGCAGCAACCGAGTGGGCTGCCGATGGCATCAATGCGAATGTGGTATGTCCGCTTGCATGGACTGCACAGCTTGAGAATTTCGAGAAAGCATATCCGGATGCATTTAAGGCAAATGTCCACACACCGCCGATGGGACATTTTGGGGATGTAGAAAAGGAAATCGGACGTGTCTGTGTACAGCTTGCGTCACCGGATTTCAAGTATATGAGCGGTGAGACACTGACATTAGAGGGAGCGCTTGGTCAGAGACCATAAACGGTTAAAAAAAGTAAAATAGAAATTAACAGTTGCCACATAATTCGCTATGATTTGCCATTGAAGAAACGAGTTCCAACGAGGAGTTAAGTATGAGACGATGTGCAGATCACAAGCGAATCATTGTGGCAATTTTAATTGCAGCCTTAAGTATTCTGTGCGCAGTATCTTAGATCTTTTCCAGGGTATCGGTACAATGTTTGCGCAGTCACCACAGATTGCGATTGCGCTTTTTGCGGAGCTTGGTACGGTTGCAACCTATCCGATCGCGCGTGCGATGGGGCTTGACGCCGGTTCTTCGGCAGCCGTTTCCATCATTGGCGGCTATGTTGTATATTTCTTTAAGAAAGGAAAGTTCAATCCGACGGTTGGCATCGCAGGTGTGTCGTGTGTGCCGTCTACGGCGAAGGTTGCACAGAAGGCTGCTGCAAAGGCAAATCCGGCAGCATTTATTCTGGATTATGCTCTTGGCGCGAATATCTGCGGCGTTATCACAACGGCAATCCTGACCGGTATCTATATTACGTTACTTAGTTAAATCAAAATCCCCTTCTGTGCCGGAAGCAGTCGAAATATGCTCTGGTGCGGAGGGGATTATTTGGTTGAGATTGAGTTTTGTTTGACATAAAATATGATACATAATAGAATTGGTTTAAGAGATAAAAAGAGGTTAACAAATCGGTATTTTTAGAACTAAGGAGGAATTTATGAAAAAGATACTAGTAACAGGGGGAACAACTTTTGTAAGTAAGTATGCAGCTGAATATTTTGTGAATATGGGCTATGAAGTATATGTACTTAACAGAAATACTAAGTCACAAGTTCGGGGAGTAAAACTCATTGAAGGCGATAGACATAATTTGAATGGTATATTGAAAAACCTCTCTTTTGATGTTGTGGCTGATATAACAGCTTATAACGAAAAAGACATTATTGATTTTGTTAAGGAATTAGGTTCTTATGGACAGTACATTATGATTAGTTCAAGTGCTGTGTATCCAGAGTATGGAGTTCAACCATTTCTTGAAGAATCAGAAAAAGCCGCAAATATCTTTTGGGGTACATATGGAACTGATAAAATAGCAGCTGAAAAGGCATTACTTGAAAGAGTGAAAGATGCGTATATATTAAGACCGCCATACCTATATGGGCCTATGAATAACGTTTATAGAGAGGCGTTTGTATTTGATTGTGCCTTAGCAGATAGAAAATTCTATTTACCAAAGGATGGAGATATGAAATTACAATTTTTCCATGTGAAAGATTTGTGCAGGTTGATGGAAGTGATTATAAAGGAAAAACCAGAGGAGCATATTTTAAATGTTGGTAATGCTGAAGCAGTATCTATAAAAGAGTGGGTTACAAAATGTTACGAGAGTTTAGGAAAAAAGCCGACTTTTGTAAATGTCTATGAGGAAATTGAACAGAGAAATTATTTTAGTTTTTACAACTATGAGTACTATTTGGATGTGTCTCGTCAAGGCGAGATATTCTCGGAAACTACAACTTTAGAAGATGGATTGAAGGATGCAGCTGAATGGTATCTTGAACATAACACTGAAGTTAATAAGAAACCATATTTTGAGTTTATTGATGAAAACTTAGTGGAAAGTTAAATTCCAGTTTATAGAGTTAAAAAATATAAGTTAAGGAGGCATGTATTATGAAAAAAGTAATCTATCTGCTTGTATTAT
>ENA-USYV01000821-USYV01000821.1-human-gut-metagenome-genome-assembly--contig:-NODE-821-length-33630-cov-8.999672_pt1 | contig 33630 bp, 27 predicted proteins | sample MGYA00250066_ERZ773514 | MGnify/ENA primary metagenome ERZ773514 (study PRJEB29103, sample SAMN06112049) | human gut metagenome | biome: human gut; feature: ankylosing spondylitis patient; material... | reverse complement strand
CGAATCTCCCCGTTCAGCCTCATCGAAGAGCGAACTGAGAAGCAATGTACAGGTTTGTATAGCTTCCAGATAACGGTGTCTAGTTTCAAGAAACGAGACAAGGTTGTTTGACGCGTACACTGTTGCCAATACGAGAGACAGATTAGAAATTATGAAGAAGTTTGTCTCTAATAGTGTTGAAGTGCTTTTCCTGGAGATGGCAGATATGGACTTCGAATTTGACTTGGAAATGCTTGGTATCAAAGATCCGGTTATCAAGAGAAGGCTGATAATTCCCGGCGATAAAACCTTCATGGAGTTTCATTACGTTCTCCAAGTTCTCTTCGACTGGCAAAGTTATCATTATTTTTGTTTTCGCCCTAAACCACAGGATTACAGCAGGATCATTGCTGATTTGAAATACGAAGAGCGTTTCAGTGACGACGAAATCATAGATGATGCCAGAGTCGTAAAGATCAAAGAGGTTTTTTCTCCTAGACGAAAAGTCTTGTACTACAACTACGATTACGGTGATAACTGGCTTGTGAAAATTACTTTGCTTCACCGACACTCCAAAGATATTGGACTTTACTGTGAATCTGCCGTTGGTAAGGCGCCTCCCGAAGATTGTGGAGGTGTAGAAGGTTTCAAGGACCTTAAAAAATTCTTTGCTACGGAACCTCATGAGGAAATAGATGATGATTATCGGCCGTGGCTAGGGCTTGAAGAGACCGAAACTTGGGACCCTTACGACGTGAATGTCTCAGGGATCAATGCCGAACTCGTACGTTTAAATCGTCTCTTCTTTGAAGAGGGGCCGTTCGTAACGCGACAACCTGCCGATTATCTCTACTAATCGTCTGAAGATCATTTTGCATAGGCTGAAAAACCAGCTTGAAACCGACTGTTCATGCGCTCGCTTAAAGGTCCGTTTTTTCTTTTGTTCAGCTGTTTGCTGTTCAGCGTCACAGGGACGCTGCAGCAATTGGCTCCGGAAGGACATACTCCGGTCGTAATTACCGAGATGCGAATGCTCCTCGGCTCCTTAACCATATTAACTTGGTGTCTATTCACACGTAGGCTTCCTTCTAATTGGTCAGTTGTTCCGTGGAAGCCGATGCTCATCGCGGTAGCAAGTGTTTTGTTGTACCAGTTACTGTTTTTCTACTCAGTAGCTGAAGTCGGAGTGGCAGTTGGTTCGGTAGTGGCAATAGCGACGACTCCTTTGTGGGCAGCCGCTGTTGCATTCTTGCTTTTTAAAAAGAAGCCTTCCAAGTTTTGGGTATTTGCCACTGCGCTCGCTATTGCCGGTGTTTTCCTGATTAATTTTGGCGGGGGCTTCCAATCCCAAAACGTAGATTGGAAACTCTTGCTTCCGGTTGCAGCCGGTCTTTGCTACGGTATTGAGATTATCGCGGTTGGGAAGGTTGTTGAGAAACTAAATCCTGAAACGACGATGCTCTTAGAAATGGGCCTTGTGGCCGTGTTGCTTTTGCCAGTGACAATTTTCTTTCCTACCGAATGGATTTTTACAACAAGAGGAATTCTGGTTTCTCTTGGTTTAGGCGTGGTGACTGCCGGGATTGCATATCCTTGCTTTACCTACGGAATCAAATACACATCACCTGTTGTAGCTTCAACACTCGCTTTGACGGAGCCTCTTATGGCGGCCGCACTTGGAATTTTCTTTCTGCATGAAAACTTTACTATGCCGATGGCCTTCGGGATGCTGAGCTTAATCGCATCTGTCATCGTCTTAATTTTCGATGGGCCAGAAGGTGGCTCTTAATCTTCTTCTTTCCCCGCAGGTAATTAATATCAATAAGGTCTAATTGTATTTCATTGACGTTTTAATCTTCCCTACAGATCGAATTTATTGTCCAGAGGGGTGGTTAACGCTAGAGATAATTATGAAGTCGTGATTATCCAAGGCGTAAATTCTCTTTTTTGTTACAATAGCGACATTGCATTCAATAGGAATGCAAGGGGCTGATTGAGATTGTCAATATCTCGTTGATCTTTAGTGTCATTTGGCTAAGGTCTCCGACGAGCATGACGATCATGATCGTCAAAGTACTAAGGTCTAATTCGACCTCGCTGGCTGAAGCTATTCCTATGTTACTTAATGTGATTCCCTGTTGTCGTGGTGTTAAGGTCTTCTACAGACTCATGGGTTTTGGAACCACGCCTTTTAGCCCATGAGCCTTGAGGGTTGCCGTGGACTTCAATAGCTGGCTAAATACTTGTAGTGATAAATTCCCTAAGAAATATAGACATTTTGATAATCCTATTTCTCTTGTTGAAAGAAAGCGGAATTTACTAACAAATCCTGAAGAAATATGCCGACACTCTTTTTATCCTTTAATCAAAATCCAGCTAAGGAAAAATAAATTAAAAAAACTACCTCTCTTATCTTCTTCTAGCAACGGATTGAAACCAAAGGTTAAGAGGGATAAACCAAAGATTCGTGAAATCTTGCTGTGTTCACATATAGATAGCCTTATTTACTCATATTACGCCTTCCTATTAAGTGAAGAATACGAAACTTACCTCAGAAAAAATCATATTTCCGACTTTCCCATCGCTTATAGAAAGTTAAATGGAAAGTGTAATATCGAGTTTTCTCATGAAGCAATAGAACACATAAAAAACCAAAAAAATGGTTGTTGGATTTTGCTTTTTGACTTTAAAGATTTCTTTGGTTCGCTAAACCATCTTATTTTGAAACAAAAAATACAAAGAGTTCTTAACGTAGAAAGTTTGTCGAAAGATTGGTTTAGTGTTTTTAAAAATATAACTAAATATTCTTTTATTGATCAGGAAAATATTTTTAAAATTAAAGGAATTCCTGAGGGTGAACGAAAGAAGACGTTAAAGACGTTGGAAAGGTGGTTTACTCCACACGAATTCCGTCAGTTGTCTTGTTACATTAATAAAAATTCTTCTGGGATCGGCATTCCCCAAGGATCTCCCATCAGTGCAATCTTGTCAAATGTTTACATGATAGATTTTGATCAGGAGCTTGCTGGGACTATTTCTGGGCTTAAAGGGTTTTATCGGAGATATTCCGATGACTTTATTGTTGTAATTCCTAAATCTGAGTGTTGCGAACCTGAAAATATTAAAAATAAGATAATGTTTCTGGCTGAGACATACGGTCTTAAAATTGAAGAACATAAAACAAAGATTTTATATTTTAATGGCAGAAGGATTTTTGAAAAATCAGGCAGCCAATATAAAACTTCAATACTAACTTTTCTCGGATTTTCTTTTAACGGCCGGAATTCTTCGATTAAATCAGGGACAATTTCACGTGGTTACAACAAACTTCTTCGAGAGGCCAAAATCCTTGAAAAATTATTGGATAAATATGAACAAGGTTTAACAAAAAAAGTTCCGCCTGTTCCTAATAATCTTAGGGAAAGAATTTTATATATCAAAAACAAGAAGAAAATTTCTACTGACGTAAAGGATAAGAATTGTAAAAAGAAGAACTTTATTACTTATGGATACAAGGCTTCAAAGGTTTTCAATAATAACGAAGGGATGCTACACGCTATGCGGAATCTCAGAAATAGAATAGGGGCAAAATTAAGAAGATATAGAAAGAGACGGGCCTTGGCTGTTGACTCTAAAAGTTAATACTGAGGTTTACACAAAACAAATCCGAAAAAAGCAATAAAAATAAGACCCTCCTGGTTAAGGGAGGGTCAAAAAGCAAGCTCAACTTATATTACTTTCCGGCAATGTTCCTAGCAGCCAAACGTCCTAATGACATTGCTTTGCCCCAAGCGGTACCGGTCATATAAGCTGATCCGTGAACGCCGCCGACAATCTCTCCGGCTGCATAAAGATGATTGATTTTGTCTCCGAAAACATCAATGACCTGTGCCTTAGTATTGATCCTTAGTCCGCAGTAAGTGCCGATTAAGGCCGCCGTGGTGGGCATGATGTAGAAGGGGCCGGTTTCAATTTTCATCGGTTTGCCGTGACCGCTTGTCAACGAATTTCGTCCGAATTCAACATCGTTTCCGGCATCCACGCCTTTGTTGTAATTCTTAATGGTTTCTTCAACAGTCTCGACGGGCAGACCGGCTTTCTTCGCGGCTTCTGCTAATGTTTTCCCCGTATAGAGGAAATCAAGTTGTTTTCCTTCATCGATCGGTGAGAAAAGTTTCTTGTCAATAGCTCTACGACCCATCTGAGCTTTGCGCATGGGCTCGTCAAAAATCATATAGCTCTTTCCTTCGGGCTGACTAAGAGCTAAGTCGCCTAATAATTTATAGGAAAGTGACTCATTGACGAAACGCTTACCTTCTTTGTTGACCATGACTGCGCCGCCATAGTAAACCTGAGCCATATCACCGATAGTTCTCGGGTTGAGTTTGAAACCATAAGTCGCTTTAACATAGGCCATGTCCAGAACATCGGCACCGTATGCTTGAGCCATTAGCAAACCGTCTCCTGTTGTTCCGATTCCTGCAATAACAGCAGCTTTTGCCATAGGAGGAGCATATTTCTTCAACAGTTCAGGATTGCGATTGAATCCGCCTGAGGCAAGAAGGACACCTTTATTGGCTTTAATGTAGATTGTCTTGTCTTTCTGCGAGCATTTGACACCGGAAATTGAAGAATTCTTGTAATCCCAGGTCAGCCTTTCAGCCTTGGTGCCAAGGACAACCTTTCCGCCACGCTGTGTGAAATAGTCTCTCATTGCGGAGAGGACTTCGCCGGGTTTAAAACCGTGAGCACGAGGTACGCTCATGCCTGCGGCAGCTGTTATTTCATGAGGTTTGATGCCCAATTCTTTCGTGACAAAGTCGTAGTGTTTGCGGCTTTCTTTAATGAACACTTTAACGAGCTCCGGATCATTTTGATAACCGCCTGTCTTCATCATGTCATCGAAGAAACGTTTTTCATCGTCATTGATGCCTTTTGCTTTTTGCTCAGGAGTTCCAGCGACGGCAAACTTTCCGCCGCAGAGGACAGAAGAGCCCCCGATCAGTGGCACTTTTTCAATGACGATGGCTTTTAATCCTTGTTTTACAGACTCCACACCTGCGGCAAGTCCTGCGCCGCCTGCGCCGATAATCACGATGTCATACTCTTCGTCCCACTTTTCAGGTTGATTTGTCGGTACTGCCCAAGCTGGAGTGCTGGCGGCAAGGGCAGCTGCACCAGATAATTTAAAAAAGTTTCTGCGATTAGTTTGCATATTCATTCTCCTTGGTTATACATGGTTTGAACCTTGATTACCCTGGTACTTATGTGAAGGTTCTTTTATGTCTTTTGCCTCCTTTGACCTTGATTTCAAACCCTCCAGTACCTAGGTACTTTGATAAATATCAAACTTGTTGCTTTTTCTTTACTCAGGATTTACAGCGGTAGCTGAATTAGAAAGTGAGTTTTAAGATGAGCTGAGAGGGAGAAAGAAATGCTGAGAAGAAGTTTTTTGGGTTATTGCTCAATCGGTACTGGATTGTTCGTTTCGAGGGCAGCCTTGTCCGAAGAAGAACCGATGTACGATTTGATTGTTGTTGGATCTGGGGCCGCAGCCCTTGCTGCGGCAGTCTCAGCATCTGATGAAGGTCTCAAAAACATCTTAGTAATTGAGAAGGAACCTATTATCGGAGGTTCAAGTGCCATCTCTGGCGGTGCAGTGGCTGTTTCGCAAACGGAATTCCAGCGTCAGCAAGGTGTTTACGATACGGATGAGCGTTTCTTTAATGATTTAATGAAATGCGGCGGATATGCCAACGATCCTTCATTGGTAGGAACTTTAGTGAGCGGAATTCGACAGCAATATGATTGGATTATCTCCAAAGGGCTGAGTCCGATGAAGCTTATGGCAGCGTCAGGTATGAGCCTACCCAGGTCACATATGTTTAACTCAGGACTGTTGATACAGCTTTTCAGAGAGGAACTCAACTCTAGAGGAATTCGAATAAGGACCGGGTGTCGCGCGATGGAATTACTTCAACACAACGGCAGAGTTGCCGGGGTTTTGGTAACACATTGCGGAAAGTCATTCTTTTTGCAAAGTCGAAAAGGAGTAGTGCTAGCAACCGGGGGATTTGCGAGAAATCAGGCTTTATTGTCTCGCTATGCCCCGCAAATGAAGAAGGTGAAGGTGGTCTCGGGGATCGGATCGAACGGAGATGGTTTTTTGATGGCATTGAATCTTGGTGCCTACTTTGTAGAAGGTGAGACAGTCCAAGCTTCATATGGCTTTACAAAGAATCCCTCAACCATAAGGGATTTTTCGACGATCTACTATAGCGGTGCAATTATCCTAAATCGAGAGGGAAATCGATTTATTGACGAGTCTCTTTCATATAAAACAATAGGCGAGGCCTCGCTGAAGCAGCCACATCCGGTGACTTATATTTTCTTCGATGAATCTGTGAGGAAGATTCAAATGTCGCGAAGACCGGTAGACCATGCTTTATGGAGTCCTTTTGATCGTGGACTAAATCCTTCTTATTGCTTTAAAGGAAAATCAGTTTATGAAGTTGCTGATAAGGCCGGCCTGAATCCAGCTCGTGCAGAGGAGACAGTCCGAAAATACAATCAATCAGCTTCGGAAGGAATAGATCGTGACTATGGGAGGTTCTCCTTATCCTCCGGATATGGAAAGTTAAGGGCGCTTGATAGGGCTCCCTTTTACATTATGCCTTCTATCGCCGCAATTATGGGGACATATTGCGGTCTCAAGATCGATCAATTCGGAAGAGTACTAAACAAGTCCAATGAGCCAATAGCCGGACTTTTTGCTGCTGGAGAAATCATGGGAGGCGTTCACGGTAAGAATTACATCACCGGAACTGGTTTAGGGAAGGCCCTTGTTTTTGGAAAAATTTCTGGAAAAACGGCAGCTTCCGTATGAAGAAAGCTATAGTTATTTTATTTACCTTAGTATTCTTACCGCATTATGCCCATGCAGACACGCTAAGGCTGGGAATTGCAAATTATGCAACGCAAGGTTTACATGGAGATCTGATTGAGGCCTCTATTACAGAACTAGAGAAGGTTCTTCGTCCCAAGAATGATCTGGAAGTGGTTAACTACTCGGAAGACGAGCTGGCTGACGCTATTAATAATCATCAAATTGATTTCTTCATTTCTTCAAGTGCTTTTTATCGCCAGATGATTAGAAAGGGAGCCCGGGATCTCACTTCGATTGAAACCCGAAAAGATGATGATCCAAACCAGTCCGAAGGCGCGATCGTTTTGGTTAAAGGCGGAAGAAAAGATCTACTAACACTTAGTGACTTAGAAAACCAAAACATTGGTTATAGTCCTAGCTATGGTCCTTCAAGTCTTCAAATCTTGAACGGTGAGATTAAAGAAAAAGGGCATGAACCGAAAACATTTTTCAAAAAAGTCTTCTCTCTGGGGCCCGAGATTGGTGAGATGCTTAAGACGCTTGATGATGGCCTCATAGATGCTCTGGTTCTTCCTTCATGCATCTTGGAGGACTTTATAGAAAACAACGAGGCAGATTCAAGTTGGCTGAGGGTTCTCGCGCCAAGGCATTTTTCTGCCCTGAAATGTGCTCATTCTTCGATGCTTTATCCGGGTTTAACCTTCGCCTCTTTACCTTCTTTAAACGCTTCGTTTTCTAGACAAATAACGCAAGCCCTTCTTGATTTAAATGCAACCGTGAAAGGAAGCTTTTGGAGCGTTGCAACCAATTTCAACGAGGTGGATAGACTATTGCGTAGTCTCGATCAGGATGCCTGGGCCGGAGATCGAGTTTGGTCCTTTCGGAATGTACTCAATCGTTATTGGCATATCATCCTAACGATTTTCATTCTTGTCTTTTGTCTTATTTTTTACAGCTCAATCGTGAGTATGTTGGTTAGAAGGCGAACTTCGCAATTAGATTTGGCTCTGAAGAGAGAAAGGCAACTGAAGCAGAAGTCCTTGGATGCTTCAAGAAAGATAGAACAGATGCAAAGGGTGGGCGCCTTCAATCAAATGAGTTCATTGTTCGCTCATGAGTTAGGCCAACCTCTATACGCAATCAGATGTTTTTGTTTTGCCCTACGAAAAGAAATAAGTAAAAAAGGTTTGGCTTCACCTGAGGTTCTTGAAACCGTTCAAGACATTGAGAAGCAAGCCGTTAGAGCAGATGAAATTATCCAAAAAACAAGAAATTATTTAAAAGGAAAGAAGCAATCGGCCAAGGTCCTTGTTGTTCAAGAGGCATTAGCTACGGCTACCGAAACTTTTAATGTTACGCTCCATAAAAAAGCTGAGATCTGTGTGCAGTGCAGTAAAAACTCTTTGTACTGTTTGATTGACCCCCTAGATTTTGAATTAATAATCATTAATTTACTCAGAAACGCCTATGAAGCTGTGCAGAGTGCGGGCACAAAACCCGTTATTTATATCGAAGTTAGCAGCTTGGGCGATTACATTAGCATCGCTGTTGAAGACAATGGGCTGCTTGTTTCCGAAAGCCTTCTCGCTAGTCTCGGAAAAGAACCGACAAGTACAAAGGGAGAAGGGTTGGGTTTAGGGCTGACAATCGTTACATCATTGGTGGAAAATTTTGGTGGCAATATCACATTCACTCGCTCTCTCACAGGAGGGTTGAAGGTTATAGTAAAACTTCCTGCAGTTAAGGGAAAAATTCATGACAACTAGAAAACCATTGGTAAGAATAGTGGACGACGATCCTGATGTTCTCAAGGCCATGAAAAAGGTGCTTGAATTGGAAGATTATCAAGTTGCGACCTATGCAAGTGGGGAAGCTTTCTTGACAGAGGATTCTTATTCGTTGCCCGGATGTGTCATATTAGATTTAAAAATGCCTGGGCTAAATGGTTTGGAGGTCCAACATCATCTCAAAGCTAGAGGGTTTAACCACCCTGTAATTTTTTTAACTGCACATGGAGAAGTAGAATCTGCAGTATTCGCAATGAAAGAAGGAGCCGCAGATTTTCTGCAAAAGCCGGCAGATCCACTTCGCCTTCTAGAAGTTGTCGCTCTAAACATTGAAAAAGATCTTAAAGGCCTAACTTTGGGCTTTGAAGAAAGAAAGGCGAAGGTGGCTATGTTGACACCTAGAGAGGCTCAAGTAATTAAAAAAGTCTTAATGGGGCTGTCCAACAAAGAGATCGGAGAGTCATTGGGACTAAGTGAAAGAACCGTGGAAAACCACAGAGCGGCCGCATATAAAAAGTTGGCAGTTTCATCTGCCGATGAACTCAAAGATTTTTCCTATTTTATTTGAGCTATTTGAGCTCTCGAATGCAGCTACGTAGCTTTCTTTAGAGCAATCACATAAGCAGAGCAGTCCAGCGAATCGGCCAAGTCTTTGCTATAGAAAAAGTAGTTGACGAAACCCTTTCAGCTTCCTATTATGGACTTTGAAAAGTTGCTGCTGGCAGCACGGGCTGGTCGAAAGACCCTGGTCCCTCACAGGCGGGAAGGTGTCCCGCCTTTCTTATAGAAAGTTGCTTCAAGAGAAGCTGTTCAGAAACCTTTTGATTCCTTACTTACGTTGGTCTTGAGATTTTTTCCTCTTGAAAAGCTAAGTCATAACCTTTCTTGTGCGGCACACCGGCTATTAGTTTTTATTGTTTTCCGGCATTTTCTGATTGAAATCGCTGTGACACTCTAAACAATAAGATTTCGTTTTCGAATGACCGGAATGACAGCGGTTGCATTCAAGCTTTCCTTGATGGCTGCTGTGCGGATTGTCCGGTTTCTCTGCCTTTTGCGTTTTCTTTGCAAGCTCTTCATAACTGCCGTGGCAGGCGAGGCACTTGTCATTGTCGACAGTCGAGTCTTCCTGAGGCGCGGATTCTTTGTGGCAGTTGCCGCACGTTAGGCCTTTAGATAAATGCAGCTTTGAGGCGCTGCCGTCATCGGTGCTAAGCAAGTCGGAATAAAGCTCAAAATCATCTTTCGAAACCGAAATCGTTTCTCCGCTGCTCAATTGACGTAAAACCACGGAATTTTGGTTAGTGAGGTGGCAGGAATTGCAGGGAACTTTACCTTTGTGGCTTTCATGAACCTTTTGGAAAATTCCTTTTCCGTTGTTTGCGTGGCACTTGGAACAATCCGTCGCAGTCAATTGCTGCACATTAGGATGTCCGCTGCTAAGCGGGACAGCTGTTGAGTGGCATTGTCCGCACTGGGTTTGAGCAAAAGCAAGGCTGGGTAAAACAGAAGTGATGAGAGCGAGTAAAAGTTTTTTCATTATGGCGCTCCGGGAGCCGGAAGATGAATGTCTTCCGGCTCAGTGATGCATAGATTTCAGAGACGTTTAGTTTTTAGCAGCGTTTTCTCCGGCCATCTTGCCGATGGTGAAGATCTCGGCAACCGCATTTCCGCCGACTCGGTTCGTGCCGTGAACGCCGCCGGAAACTTCACCGGCTGCATAAAGACCCGGGATCGGCTGACCGCGGCGATCCATAACCTGAGCGTGGGAGTTAATTGCGACGCCGCCCATCGTGTGATGCACGGCCATCGTTAAACGTCCTGCGTAGAACGGGCCTTTTTCGATCTTATGAATCAGCATTTTCGGGTCGCGTCCCAGGGGATCTTTCTTTTCATCGACGGCTTTGTTGTATGCCTCAACTGCTTTCTTCAGGTTTTCAGCAGGAATCTGAAGTTTTGCTGCCAGTTCGTCTAATGTGTCGGCCTTGAAAGCGTCGCCGATTTCAAACGCACCGTTGAAAGCCTTGGTTGCGCCCTTGTTCATGGCAGCGTAGCCGTCCGCGTCTCGAATACCGAAGACGACTTTTGTCGGAGATCCTAAAATCGCATCCGCGATGACGTCACGGCGTTTGTCTTCTGCGACGAAGCGGTCTCCGTTCTTATTCACAAAGATGACGCTTTCAACCGGACTGACCATGCCGATAAATCTTCCGGTTGTGGCGCCGCCCGGAAGCAGCTGGATGTAGTCCATTCCGACAACTTCGGCACCGATGTCTTGTGCCGGAGCGATAAGGTCGCCGGTTGCGCCTTTGTGGTTTGTCGTCGGGAGATCAAAGAGTCTCGGATCATGAAGGGCTCGAGCCTGAGGATTTGCGCTGAAGCCGCCGGAAGCCAGTACAACGCCTTTCAGTGCGCGGATGTATTGAGTTCTGCCGCGCTTTGTCTGAACTTCAACTCCGATGACACGGCCGGACAAGTTGCCTTCTCGGATAAGACGCACGACCTTCATGTTGAGAAGAATCGGAACATTGAGTTCTTTGCATTTGTTTTCCAGAGCTTCAATGTATCCGAGGCCGAAAGGTTTCGTTGAGCTGTGCGCGCGGGGATGAAGGCCGCCGTAAACTTGATAAACGCCGGGAAGGAAGACGACGCCGCAGTCTTTAAGCCACTGGAGCGCTTCAGGTGCGCGTTTTGTAAATTCTCGAACGAGTTCGGGATTGCCGCGATAATCACCGGCTTTTAATGTCTGTTCGGCATGCAGTTCAACACTGTCTTTAATTCCTTTCTTTTCCTGCTCAACAGGATCGACGGCATTAAAGGCGCCCCCGGTGATGCGTGTATTGCCGCCGACGATATCCATTTTTTCCAAAATGACGGTGGAAGCGCCGTTCTGTGCTGCAGCGACACCGGCGGAAAGACCCGCGCCGCCCGAACCGACGACAACGACATCGTAGGTCTTAGACCATTGAATTTTATCTGCGGCTTCTGCCTTCACAGTAAGAGGAAGGAGAGCGGCAGCGGAAGCTGCGATGGAACCCGTGAGGAAGGAACGACGTTTTGTGGTGATTGTCATTTTTTACTCCTTGTGTTTGTTTGACTCAACGTCGCCAGTTTAAAAATTCATTCATCTACCGAAAATTGTGAGATAAGACTACGTAAAACACGAAATTGACGCTTACTTCATCCTTTTTCATAATGAAGGGATTCAAAGAAAATCCTATGCCTCTAATCTTCCGTTTAACATTGGTACTCTTACCGTTCTGTACGGTTTCTACAACTTCATATTCTTATGAATATGTCAGAACGCCTCTGATCATCGCCGTGCAGAAAGAGGGAAGTCAAGAGATTCGGCCTTTAATCGAATCGACGCTGAAAAGGCTTTCTCAAGTGGAACGAACCCGAGTACCTGAGCTCCGTTACCTTTCGCTTGAAAGCTTAAAAGACCAGAACTCTTTAAAAGATACAGATTACCTAATTGCTTCTGCCTCTGTTTTTGCCGCGCTGGAGAAATACAGCGGGCTTAAAGCAGTCGCATCGGTAAAGCCGGCCGTGTCATTTAGTGCTGATCATGCTTCTTCAACGGCAATTTTGGTCGACAAACAAAATCTGTCTGTTAAAACGCTTAAGGATTTAAAAGGCAAAACCATCGGACTGCCTGCACAATCTTCTCCTGAAGAACGCGTACAAGTCTTAAATGAATTCAAGATGCAGGGCTTTAAACAAGCTGATTTTGCAGCCTTTAAGAGAATATCGGGCGAATATGGTGATTGGCTAAAGGATCTGAAAAACGGTTCGATCGACGCATTAGCCCTTGATCCCCTTGCTTTCAGAAAGCTTCCGGAGTCTATTCGGACGAGAATGAATCTTCTAGAGCCGAGAATAAAAGATGACTACATCTTAGGACACACGACGGCGACTTATCCGGGCTGGGTTTTGGCGGCAACGTTAAAGGCAGGAAAAAAGGAAACGGTTTACTTGGAGGCCTTCCTTAAGAGTTTGAGACCGGTAGAAGGACTAAGCTGGGCGCCTCAGGCTGATTACCGTCAAACGCATCAAGTTTTAACTTCTTTGGATGATCCTTTCTACAAGAGTTTCAAAAAAAGAACTTGGCGAGAAATCGTCGAAGAGAATTTAGTCTGGTGGGCGTTAGCCGGTGTGGTGCTTTTCAGCTGGCTCCTGCATACGCTGTTCACTAATAGGCTGGTCAACAAGCGGACACGTCAATTGTTCGAAGCAAACGAACGTCGCCTCAGGGCAGAAGAGCATTACCATAATTTAGAGAAGGCTTCGATCGTTGGCCAAATGTCCAATATCGTGGCTCATGAGCTTAGACAGCCGTTGGCTGCCATCTCTAACTATTCATTGGCGATGAAAAGACGCTTGTCGAAAGGAAATCTCGACGAGGACGCGCTTTCGTTTGCCATATCAAAACTGTTGGCTGAGAGCGGCCGAGCCTCTGAAATTATTGAACACGTCCAGAGATACGCCAAAGGCAAGCCGTCAGATTGGAAAAACTTCTCGGTCAGTGAATTGTTGAAATCCATTTGTGAAAATTACCGAGATTCTCAAGATATCCCATTGGTCCGATTTGATTGTCGTGAAGACCAGAACTTTGTAGGCGACCCCTTGGAAATTGAATTGGTGGCGAGGAACTTAGTAAAAAATGCCATCGAAGCAACGAGCCGCGTTAAAGATCCTCAAATCCTTTTAGAGCTCCGCCCGGAAAACGGAGGCGTTCGGATTACTGTCGCTGACAACGGACCTCAAATTAGCGACGAAGCCTTAGTAAACTTAAGGGAGCCTTTGAAGAGTACAAAGATAGGAGGGCTAGGCTTGGGACTCTCCATCGTCAAGAGGATTTCCGAATCCTATGAAGGTCACGTCGAATTTTCCAAAAATTCACCCACAGGTCTTAAAGTGACTGTCTGGCTCTATAGTAAGGTCAGAGAGGAAAGATAAGATGGAAAACATTGATTCTTTTGCCGTTGTAAGGATTGTTGACGACGATGTTGGCGTTCGAGAATCCTATAAATTTCTGATTGAAAGCGATGGCTGGCTGGTCAAAACTTACTGCAGCGCGGAAGATTTTTTGGAGCACGATAACCCAACTGTCCCCGGGTGCGTCGTGCTGGATGTTCGGATGCCCGGATTAACCGGCTTAGAGCTTCAGAATCGACTGAACAGCTTTGTCCACAAAATTCCGGTCATTTTTATCAGTGCTCATGCAGATATAGAAATGGTCGTAAAAGCTATGCAGAACGGGGCCTTGGATTTCTTGCCGAAACCGATAAAGGACGAGAGCCTGTTAGTAGCAATCGAAAAGGCCGTGCGTCTGGACCATACCAGACGAGAAAAAACAAAAGAAAAGTCGGAAGTTAATCAAAATTGGTCTTCGCTAAGTCCGAGAGAACAAGAAACCGCTCACCTTATTGCCGAGGGCTTATTAAATAAGCAGATAGCCGACCGTCTGGGCATCACGGAGCGAACGGTACAAGTTCATCGTGCCAACGTGTTTTCTAAGTTCGGAGTGCGAAACGCTGTACAGTTTGCACAAAAACTGATGCTGATTAAGAGCGATGATGACAATAAAGCCTGATCTCATAATTGTTGGGTCCGGCATGGCCGGTCTTTGTGCGGCAAAAACGGCTATAGAGGCAGGTGCGCGTGTGCTTGTCTTAGAAAAGGCCTATCAGCCGGGCGGAACGACGAGGCTTTCTGACGGAGTTTTTAACGCCTGCGATCCGAAACGGCAGTACCCGCTGGATATTCATGATTCTCCTGAAAGGCATTTTCAGGATGTGATGGAGCAGGGACGCGGAAAAAGTCATCCGAATCTGCTTCGAGCTTACACATATGGCGCACAGGAAACGTTTAGTTGGTTAGAGCATTTGGGCTTTAAGTTTGACGACAGAGTAACTCAGGAGGCAGGCACACTCTATCCAAGGTGTCATAAACCTTTGGAAGGAGGAGGCGATTCTTATATCGAATTTTTGCTGTCCGTTCTTTCATCGTCTCTTTGCACAGTAGCTTATGGGTGTGAAGTTATCGGATTAAAGGCAAATTCGAATTCATGTCCAACCGTAATCGTCAAAAAGAAGGGTGATCTAATTGAATTGACGCCTCGGAAAGGTGTCTTGCTCTGTGCCGGAGGTTTTGCGGCGAATCGACGCTTGGTAACTTCGCAATTCAGTTTGCTGGCTGGCTCAGCGTACATAGGGAGCACGGATTGCGACGGGGTAGTTTTGTCGGCGGCGGTGGATATGGGCGCCGAGTGTCTGCATATGACCTTTTTTGATCTATGCTCGGATTCAAATGAAATAGAAGGGCTCTTGTCCAATCCGGCCGATTTCATCCTTCTCAATGATCAAGGGAAAAGATTTTGCAGAGAGGATTTGGACGTTCAATCCTTGTATGAAGCCATCCTTCTTCAAGATAATCACTCAGCAGACCTTGTTTGTCTTGGCCCTGTAAAGAGGGAAAGTAAATCTCAACAAGTTAATTATCCTCTTGAAGCATTGAAAAAATATGCAAAAGCTTGCCGTTTGAAAATCGACGATGAATTTGGCAAAAATCCTTATTTTTTAAGGTATCCCTTTGAAGTCGTAAAACAATTCAAAGTTTCTCCAAAAATAAAATCTTCATTAGGCGGGCTGCTTATTAACGAGAAAGCACAAGTGCTGAATAGACAAAGAAAAGTAATCCCGGGGCTTTATGCAGCAGGAGAAATTGTCGGCGGAATACTGGGTGAAAAATCAGCTTTGGGAGAAGGTTTGGCTTCGGCTGCGGTCTTTGCAAGAATCGGTGCGCGCGAAGCATTAAAAATTTGAAATTGAACGCTTATCTCTTACAGTTAGAACGCGGTAAGAGTTGATCACGCATAGGTCGTTGCACTTATAATATTGACAGACGGTGGGAACACTCCTATCCGAGTGGTGGGATCCCATCGGAATGTAGGGCGTTGCTCTAAAAAGTGCGTCTTAATGGCGGGCGCCGGAAACTGTCCTAGCGGCAGACCGGCGCTTTAAACATTTTTCTTAAGACGCAGAGTCAGTTCTAATACTTCCTTTCTTATCCTCTTAGTCTCTAACTCTGAGAAGACTACCCTATGGCTCTTCCAAATTTTTTATGATGACGCGCCGTCTAATGATATTTATCAACTAAAGTGGTCTATATGGACAATCATCCCTTTGGGAGCTTACATGGTAGATGTTTCTTTCATCAGCGGTTTCATAGCCGGCTTGCGTTTGCCGACAACTGCTCTGCGTCCGTCTAGAATCGAGACTCGTGTCAATCCGGTTGTACTAAAAAGTTCTTATCGTCCCGCAAGGGAAGACTACGACAACATCAAAAAAGACTTTGAAAAGGTGATTCCTCTTGGCAGCGAAAAAACAAAACGTACCTAAAAGAGCCCAATTGTGAAAGTGGTTGATGAAACTCTCCAAAGTAGTGTACTTACAGCAATTGCTGGTTCTGATATCAATGAGTATTACTCCGGTATCTCCCAGATCCCGATGCGTTAAAAGAATACAAAGGCTTCATGTCTGGCCTCACGAATGGTAGGGCGATTTCCATACAAATTGAGGAAGTCTAATGGAATTCGGTGTACAAACTCCGTCTAATGCATCTGGATGGCGGACGCCGGAAACAGTCCTAATGGTGAGCCAGCGATTTTGATTTCCATCGCTCTAAATTCTCTGTTTCTTAGCTTTATGAAAAGCCGTCGAAGAGGCGTCTAATTTCTTATTGGTTACGCGCCTCCAAACCCTGTGAGATTCCCAAGATTTAAGACCTTGTCGGTTAGTGTATTCAAAGTTAAAGTTCAAAAACTTTCTTGTTCTTGCCTTCCTCAGGAAAAAGCCCATGGCTAAAGATTTGGCAATCCTCCCATCCTGCCTTCGAAATAACTCTTTCGAATATCCTTATCCAACCTTAATTCTCTGAAATCTGCCATAGGGTAAAGAATCGTGGAACCATCAGACTCTCGATTTGTAATCCAAAGTTCATCCCTTCTTAATAGATCTTGATTAATCAGAAAGGGATTTTGCGTCGTGACAATTAATTGTTTTCTTGTTTCAGTGCCGCAAGAATATAAGAAGCGGTTGAGTAAATGCTCAGTAAGTAAGGGATGCAGGCTTCTATCAAATTCATCAATGAAGTATGTGACGGAGGCGTCGGATCTTTTCAGATTTTTCATTGCCGGTAAAAGGTCAAAAAGTCTTTTAATGCCTTCGGACTCATCTTGATCAGGAATAATCATTTCATACCCTTGTCGAGTCACATGGACGGCAATTAGTTTTTGCATTAGGAGACCGTCAGAAGTTCGGCCTACTCTAATAGCACCTGACTTTGGATCTCTGTAATATAAAAATTCCCCGTCTTGCAGATCTCTGGCTAATCGGCTGACTTCGTCGGGTAAATTCACTTTGCAATCCTGATACCCGATTTTTGTTATGCCGGTGTCAAGGTATGCGAAATCCTCCCATAACTCTCCGTCGCTCTCTGCAAATTTACCAATTGATAGCGAATTAGGCGTAATTATTCTAAGGGAATGTTTGAACCAGTTGAAGACATCCTTTACATGGTCAATATTTACTTCCCCAAGGATGCTTAAGACGGGTTGATCCTTATACAAAAGAGGCTGGATGAAACGAAGAGACTCTGTGGAAATCGTTTTGGAAAGGGCAGGGCCAGTTTCAAGTTTTGTTCCGGAGCGGCTGAATAAAAGATTGCTTGAGGAAGTATTAATAAGAATAAGAGATTCGTTGACAATCCTTTGGCTCGTGAAAGATAAGAAGTAGGAGTAAACGAACTTTCCAAGCATTAGCTGGATTTCGATTTCGCTAGGCTCGTTTTTTAGTTTCTCGTCAAAACAGAAAGCGTACGGTTTGGAGGAGAAAACGCCTTTTTCTGGCTCTGTTAACAAACGCTGTAAGAATGAAATTGCTTTAATGAAATTAGATTTGCCGGAACCATTTGGTCCGAAGATAGCCGAGACCGGGAGCAGCTTAATCCGAAACCGCTTGAAGTCAGCTAAAGTAGATCGACTTGATTTCTCTTTTCCGGCTTCCATAGTGAAAAAGGTTTTGTCCTTAAAAGACATCCAATTTTTGATGGTTATGGATATAATCATTCTGCCTCCGTTGATATTTCTACATATTCAGAGAAATAATCACGATATATGTGGAATATTATCAGATAACGTCCTCTGATTTATCTTTTATATAGGATATTTTAGAAGAAACTGGAAAAACTTAAATATTGTCAGAGAAAGATAATATTTATGACTTCTTTGTGCGATTTCTTTTTATGTATTGGCCGTTAAAATCTAATGGCTAATCAATAATCAAGAACTGAGAAGGCGTGAGTCATGGGTAAGCTAAAAACCAAACGTTTTCACGGCTCTTTGCCTAAAGAGTCTTATGCGGTTGTCAAAGAGGTAGCGGATCGAATGGGAATGTCAGTGAAAAGTTTCGTTTCCATGTCTGCGATTAAGTATGCATTGGAGCTGAAGCGGAAACTGGATAAAGCATCGGCCAAAGGACGCCCTGTATCTCTCAAGGAAACTGAGAAGAGTTCATCAAAGTAATGGAAGACCTCGATAAATATTCCGGCAAGATTCATGCGGAATTCCGTCGATTGACAAAACGAATCGATATCAAAGCTTGAAGCTGCAAAAATCTCTTCCTTTACTAACACCTATAAGTAATTTTCGGCGGCTGGGTCCATTCGAAGTTTGAACTTATACTACTCAAGAACTGGCCACTTTTGCTCGTATACCGTCGTTGACTCTATTAAATATAAGGAATTGGAGCATTCAATCATGCTCATAATGCATGTCTGACCGATATTTTCGCGCCATAAAACACTACTTGCACAACGTCCTTGCATGATCTGCAAAATACAACTATCTCTTTGAATTAAAGAATAATTAATAAAATACATTTTCTAATATTTGTTTGTTTCTGCTTATACAGACTGGATTACACCTCAGCCGTTATAACGACTTTGCATAAAAAGCAAAATAGTCTTTTGAATTTTGCCTGTCGTTTAGAAATGGCCCTCATCAGAATGATCTGAAATCTCAGATGACTAACCAAGGAGATAATCAGATGAAACTTTCTAAAACAACGGCTCTTGTTCTTTGTGTCTTCAGCGGCAGCCTTGCGTTTGCAGCAGAACCAGCTTCAAACGTAACACTTTACGGTGTATTGGACACAGGTGTCTACGCTCATCATGCCTCTAATGGCAAAACCATTGTTGAAATGGCTTCCGGTATTACCAAAGGTTCTCGCTTCGGCCTTGAAGGTCAGGAAAACCTCGGCAACGGATACAAAGTCTATTTCCGACTGGAACAAGGTTTTGAAAGTGATAACGGCGACGCAAAAGACGCAGACTCCGCTTTTTACCGTGACAGTTACATGGGTGTAGCAACTCCGTTCGGTGCTTTTGAACTCGGCCGCACAGGTGCTCTGACCGCAGGTACCCACGGCGGTATCGTAGGAGGAATGAGTCCGTTTGGAATCACCTGGAAAGAAGGTGCATTGACCAAAGTCTTTGCAGGTAACATCGCGGCTCGCGTAAATAACATGGTCAAATACGAGTCGCCTGAACTCAGTGGTTTTAAGCTTTACGCCCAATACTCAAACGGTATCGACGATGACGATGTCGTCTCCTCACAGAAGAATCGTTACATCGCTTTAGGCGCAACTTATCGATACAAGAACTTAAGATTGATCGCCGCATTCGATAACTTGTTCTATAACGACTCTGCCGTCAAAACAGATGCCGGAGTTGCTGCCGGTAAAAATCTGAAGGACCAAAGAACCTACAACATCGGCGGTACCTACGACTTCGGCGATGTACGCATGTATTTAGGATATCAGTTTGGTCAGAACATTAAGACACCTCGTCAGGGTGACGCAGATGCAATTGCTGCTGCGAAATACGACGCCAAAGACAGCAAAGCAGCAGAGGGTTATGACACTAACGCTGTAACACTCGGAACAAAAATCAAATTATTCGGCGGCGAATTGAACGGTACTCTCGGCTATGCACATGCCAAGCGGGATTACCAAGATTCCAAGGCGGATGTCTATCAGGCAATGTTAGGCTACAAATATCCGCTTTCTAAGAGAACCTATGCCTATGGCGCGGTTGGATATATCCACGGCAAATCCCAGAACAAGAGTTTGAATAAGAAGAAGGTCCTGACACACAATGTTGAACGAGTGAACACAAGATCGTTCTTCATGGGTCTGTGCCACGAATTCTAAACACTTACGAATTTAGTAATCGATTTACCTCCTGTATTGGCTCCTGAAAAATTGATAGATTTTTAGGGGCCGTTTTTTTGACTTTCTTCTTTTCGTTAACGAACATTGGTCCGATGAATATTTTCATGGCAGAAAAACGATGAATCCAAAGAAAAATTTGCCGACGAATAGGTGAGAAAATTTCAATAGGTAAAACAACAAGCAAACAAACCAAGAGAGAAAAAATATGTCATTCCATTGCACAGTTGGTTCCGAAAAGTGTGTCGGCTGCGGAACCTGTATTCTTGTCTGTCCTAAGCGTCTATTAATTCTTGAGGACGGCCGTCCTAGAATGATTGAAGGACGCGAGCATCTTTGCAACGACTGCGGTCAATGCACGGCCTATTGTCCTGAAGGTGCGATCATTCATAACGGCATTCGAGCCGATGAATTAGAGCGGACGACAATTCCGACTTCTTCCGCATCAAAAGCGATCCTTCAGGCTTTGAAACAAAGGCGATCTTATCGGAATTTTTCAACTCAGCCAGTGAAACAATCCGATCTTGAAAAGATTCTTGAAGTGGTCGGTTATGCGCCTTCAGGCGGAAACAATCGTTTTTTGCGTTTGATTATCACCAAACCGGAAACGACAAAGAAGTTCTTGGATTTGATTGCACAATGGTTTGACGGAGACTGCCGAACCGATCCGGTATACGGCAAGCGCTACGCAAACAAGATTGAGTCCATCTTAGAGCGTTATCGTTCCGGACAAGATCCGATTCTTCGTAATGCACCTTCAGTTGTCTTCAGTGTCGGGCCCAAGACTGCAGTTTGGGGCGGTGTTGAGAGCGGCATTAATCTGACTTACTTCAATCTTGCAGCGGAAACCATGAATATCGGCTGCTGTTTTGCCGGTTATGCAACGGCTGCCGCAAAAAGAAGTCAGGCAGTCCGAGACCTGCTGGGCATTAAAGAAGATGAGGAATGCTTTAGCGCGATGATTTTCGGGTACAAGACAATCCGAGCTCAGAGGATTCCGGCACGTTCTTTGCCTCGCTGTGAAATCCTTTAGTCGTAAACGGTTAACAACGAAAGATCATCTTCTTTAATCATTCGTTGTGGAAACATAGTTTGGTAGAGCAGAAATGCTCTACCAAAAATGCGCTATTTTGCTTCTCATGCAAAGTGATTTTGCCTGACGCGCATTGGATGAAGGAGAGGCGAGTGGAACAATGAAATCCTCAAATCCTTCCATCGAGAATGACTATGAAAAAACTCCTCACACTCGCCGGCCTGATCGTGGCTTGTTCTCTGCCTTTTGCAGCTCAATCTCTGGAATGCTCAGTAAAGCCTAAAGTAACATCCATTGAAGCTCCACACAGTTATATGTTTGTGGGTAACTCCTACACATATTATTCAAGCGGACTTTCCGGCGCCGTTAATGGTTTAGCAAAGGCTGCAGGCATCAAAGTTAAACGCAACCGTATGGTGACGATCGGTGCAGCTGACCTTGGCTGGTTCAATGTTTGGGAATTAGTCCGTCCCTCCGGAATGGCTTCTACTTATGTGGATCACAGCGACGGCGGCAAAATCAAGACATTTGATTTCAGAAAAGAAAAAGTCTTTGACGCCGTCATTCTTCAGGATAACAGTACCGGACCGATCCATCCGCAGCGCAAAGAAATCTTTGAAAAGTATGCTAAGCAGCATGCATATGATCTTCAGTGCTTTGGCATTCAGCCGTTGATAATGATGACATGGGCCCGCAAGAACAAACCTGAAATGACTCAGCAGCTGGCAGACGCTACAACAAAGGTCGGCAATGAAGCTGAGGCGATGGTGATTCCGGTTGGTTTGGCTTTTGCTGAAGCGATCAAACAAGATCCGAAGTTGGAACTTTACCGAGCCGACAAAACTCATCCGTCTCCTGAAGGAACTTACTTGGAAGCCTGCGTGGTCTTTGCCAGCATGTACCATCGTTCACCTGTCGGACTGAAATATTACGGTATTGAGAAGGTAGAAGAAAAGACAGCTCATTTCCTCCAGGAAGTGGCTTGGAATACCGTTTGTGAATACTTCGGGTGGAAGAAGTAAGCTCTGATCTTATTCTCTTAGCCTAATCATTAAAGCCGGTGAATCGATCAAAGCCTTAGTTTTCGATATCCACCGGCTCTGTCTTACTGCTCTCGTGCGTCCTCACTGAGGACGCACAGTTGTTTTAGCTTAATTAGTTTTTGTTTTTGGCGATCAGTTCAAGGACTTTGCGACCGAGTTCAATTCTCGGTTTGACGGTAGAAAGATCCGACCATTCTTTTTCGGGATTGTGCAGATCACCGCCGACGACGCCCATAGCACAAGCAACCGCTGCGCCGCCTCCGGAGAATCGATTTCCGTCTGAAGCACCGCCGACATCCATCCATTTCGGAGCAGGCTGAGCAAGATCTTTGGATGCCTGATCAACCAATTCAATCAGTTTTTGAGATTTTTCTGTATGAGAAAGAGCAGAGCTCTTGGCTACATACTTCAGCTCGGAAGTTACATCAGGCGCAAAACCGCGTTTGCAAAGTGCTTCAATCTTATCTAAGACAGCATCACGTGTTTGATCGTTAAAGAAACGGAAATCAAACACGACCGTTGCATCCTCAGCGATCGTGTTTGGTGTCGTTCCGCCTTTGACGACGTCGGCGTTCAATGTGACATCTTTATATTCTGAGGCAATCGCCTTGATTTCCGGAATGGCTTTTGCCATGGCTTCAATGGCATTTCTTCCATCTTGCGGATTGTTGCCTGCGTGAGCGGGTCTGCCATGGAAATTGATGGTCAGGAACATAGATCCTTTGCGAGAACGAACAAAACCATTGCCCGGTCTTCCGGGTTCGTAAACTAATGCGATATCGGTTTTCTTGGCCTGTTCATCCATGAAAGCTCGGGAAGCAGGAGATCCGGATTCTTCGCCGGGGTTGACGACGACGGCTATGTTCAGTTTCTTCATGGCTTCCGGCGGGATCTTCTTGCAAATCCACCAAACAGCATTTAATGAACTTTTATCGTCTGCGACTCCGGCGCCATGAGCGATATTGTCTTTAATGGTCAGAGGATACTTTTGAGCATTGCCAACGGGTTGGACAGTATCGGAATGGACAGAAAGAACCACATCGTAATGATCTTGATTAGGTGTATTGGTAGCAGTTAAGGCTTTGCCTCTCCCGGCGCAGTCTCTTGTGGTCACTGTCCAGCCAATCGATTTGAAGCGCTTTTCTAAGATACCGGCGATTTTGTTTGCGCCTTCAACATGTCCGGATTTTGAGTCAATGGATACAAGCTCGTTGAGTTCATTGACATATTGCTTCATATCAAAATCAGATGCGGTGTCATTAGCTGCAGCAAAAGCAAATGATGGCGTTAGGCTTGCAGCCAAGCAGCCAGAAACAAACTTGCGACGTGTTGTCATATGAATATCTCCTTTGTTATTGAGGTAATAAAGGAAGTATAGAAAAACGGATACCATGAAGTTGGCATTCAGCTAGAACATTCGAGAAAGTTTTTATAAGAAAAGAGTTTCTTGGGTAATTTACTAGCAAATGAATAAACTTTATCCGATAGCTGACTCAGAGGTTTGTCTGAGAGGTTGAGAGCTCACCTTAAATGCCGGTGCTGAGGCTGTTGGAAATGAACATGGAGGTGCCTTTCACCTCGAAAAATTGATTTTTTCTGTAGTTTAAAACACTCATAAAAGCGACATTGAATTGTTTCTATTTTGCAAATTTTCTGCAAAATAAATGCTTAACTTTAAGAATATTCGCTATTATTGAACTATGAGTTGCGGAAATTTTGCATTTTTGCAGTAACTTGAAATCACTTTATTTCTTGATATTTATTGATTTGTTCTACTGAAAAAGTGGAGTTAATATGCTTCTCGAATTTAGGCTTGAAAACTTTAAATCCTTCCTGGATCCAGCCGTCTTCTCGATGGTTCCAGCCCCTAAACAAAAGGATTTACAGTACAGTCTGTTAACAAAGAAGATTGATGGAATCACAAAGGTTCAAAAGGCCTTGTGCTCTTCTGTAATCTACGGACCTAATGCATCCGGAAAATCCAATATCATTTGTGCAGTAGATTTTCTTAGAAGCGTGGTTTTAAGAGGAAATATTTTGGATAGCTCCTCTTTCAACGGCCTGAATCCTACAGCCTCTTTTCTCCCTCTCGCCCCTAATTCCTCGTTAGTTGAGAGAAAGCCCGTTTCACTCGGCATTACTTTTTTAACCGAAGAATTTAAGGTTGAATACGATATCAAGTTAGATTTAGGAGAATTCTTAGATACTGCATATAACCGTCATATCTCTCATGAGTCGCTCAAAATAAATGAGAAGCTTTTATTCGAAAGAAAAGATGGAAATATTGAACTCGCAAAAAATAATCTTTCGAATGCCAGGATGAACACTGAAGAAGGAAGGAAGTTAATTAATCAACTTTCTAACGAGGGTTTGCATCCCCAAGAACTTTTTTTATCGAACGGATTTAAAAATATTGTGAGTCCAGGGGTAGCCAATAAAGTACTTTCTTGGTTTAGGGATGACCTTAGAATTCTTTATCATTCGGAAAAGGTTCGCGTTGGGGGGAGCACCAATTCTGAAACTAATAAGCTTGTACTAGAGATACTTAGTTCAGCTGCAAAAGCAATTGGATCAAAGTCGTTGTCTTTTTCTTTTGATACTGACGGTAGTGCAGACAAGGAAAAAAATGTTCTTTACTCTGTTGTCAAGGAATTAAAGGGCGCGCGGACAACAATTAATTCAGAAATATATGAGTCTTATGGTACCGTAAGATTCATGCATATGTTTCCTTTAATTTTATCTGCAATTGAAAATGGCACAGTTTTGTTTATTGATGAATTTGATGCCTCTATTCACCCGATGGCTATTATGAGCTTAATTAACGTCTTTCATAATGAGGAGATAAATAAGAAGAAAGCTCAGTTGATTTTTAATACACATAATCCAATTTTCTTAAACTCTAATCTCTTCAGAAGGGATGAAATTAAATTCGTAGATAGAGAGGAGAATAACAGTAGCACTATTTACTCCCTGTCTGACTTTGGGACAAGTGGTGTAGGTGGGGTAAGAAAGACGGATGATTATATGAAAAATTACTTCATAGATCGATACGGCGCAATATCCCGGGTAGATTTCTCTAGTCTCGTATCCAGATTAACAGAGAAGAAGCATCATGAAAAATCATAAAATGAAGCAGACAAAAAAATATTATTTCTCTGTAGAAGGGGAGACAGAGAAAATGTACTTAGAATGGCTCCAGAAAAGAATCAACGAAGATGGTGATTTAAAATTTAAAGTTTCTTTTGATATTAAGGTCGAGAAAAATCCTGTAAGCATGGTAAAAAGTGAAGTAATTCTTGGGGGAGAGAGTATATTTCATTTTTTTGACTTTGAGAGCCTTGCTCCTTGTCATATAAAGGGCAGAAATGAGACATTTAAAAAATTAAAAGAAGCAAACGCAATCAAAAGGGTAAATTATAGGCCAGCCTATTCAAATTTTTGTTTTGAACTTTGGATTCTTTTGCATAAAAAATGCTTAAGAAACCCTTTTACGGATAGAAGACAATATTTAAAAGAAATAAATAAGGTATTTGATAAAAACTTTGAAAATTTACATCAATATAAGCATCGCGATAATTTTATTTCTGTTTTAAACGCGTTGACATTTGATGACTTTCTTCAAGCGATAAAAAATTCAGAAGCGATATCAAGAGATTGCGAAGATCATGGTCGCAAGAATCAAATTTATGGTTTTTACTTTTACGAGAATAATCCAGCGACGTCCCTTGGCGCTGTATTTAAATTAATACTTAAAGACTGTGGTTTTTCTTATGGCTCTATAAAGTAAGTCTAAGTTTTAAAAGGCATACTGAATAATTTTCCTGCAAGATTTGCAGCTATAGCTCCTTGAAGATCTGCGATCGTAAAAGCTGCATTAACTTGTCCCCTGGATTTACTTAACTAGAGTTCTAGTTAGTGCCCAAAGATCAAAAAGGACTTGAGGTTCAAACCTTAGAAAGTGAATAGTGGGAAATTGGTCGGAGAGGCAAGATTCGAACTTGCGACCTTTACGCCCCAAACGTATCGCTCTACCTGGCTGAGCTACACTCCGACTCTCCGTTTTTATTCCCCTACCCAAAGGAGAATAAAGCTAAGAAAATTATTTCATAAAAGCACCTGATTTTGCTAGTAACGCAAGTTAGCTAGGGGGATTAGAATATTACGCCAATGCTCAAGCACGGAGCAATTTTGTTTTCAATCAACAAAGCCCTCATTAAGAAAATCAGTCCGATTAGCATACGAATAAATACCGTAGACGTAGCCTTGAAGGAGAAGGAATAATTACTCATACGACTCTAATACCACTACCAATACAAAGGAGAATTGGTATGCACCAATACATCAAAGTATCTGGAACGCCTTATGAAAGAGGATTTCAATACGGATCACAGGCAAAAGAAAGAATTCATAAAGTAATCGAAGAGTACAAAGTTCTTTTTGAAAAAGAAGCTTCGATTACTTGGGATAAAGCCTACGAACTCTCTAAGCCTTATCGAAAAGAAATTGAAAAGTACCGTCCCGATCTTGTTGAAGAGATGCAGGGAATTGCAGACGGCGCTGGACTTGATTTCAATACCATCCTCACGCTTAATTGTCGCTCCGAAATCATGTTCGCGAAGGCCGATGTTGCAGAAGATGCCTGCACCACCATCGGCGTGCCGCCAGAAGCTAGCGAAAACGGCCATACGCTTTTGGCTCAAAACTGGGATTGGTGGTCGATGGGTTATGGTACAACTGTGCTTTTGGAAGTTGAGCAAAAGCCGTTTGCGAAAGCCATAATCATCACAGAAGCCGGCCTTGTCGGCGGAAAAGGCTTGAACGAATGCGGAATCGCTCTTTCAATGAACGCAATGTCCGTGAAGAAAGGAAAACTCGGTGTTCCGCTGCAAGTACTTCTTCGCGGGGCCTTGTCCTGTAAGACGATTCCAAAAGCAATCGATGCGATCGCTAAGGCTAATAGAGCAGGCAGTGCCTGCGTGGGTTTGGCAGGAGCGGATGGTTTGCTTTTGTTCATCGAATACGCTCCCAATGATTTAGATATTCTTTTGTCTGATGGAGAACCCTGTTGCCACAGCAATCACTGGCTGTCTCTAAAAATGATTCTCGGCCCGGAAGCTAAGAACTATTCTTATAACTCAACGTTCATACGACTCGATCGAGCCAGAAGGTTGGTCAAGAAAGAAGACAAATTGTCAGTTGAAAAGTTATTCGAAATCTTGTCTGACCATGCCGGTTATCCGGACGGTGTTTGCAGACACGATGACGAAATACTTCCGATTTACCATCGACACAGTTCGGTTTGGTCCATGGTGATCGATGTGAACGAAAAGATCATCTACTTAACCGATGGGACTCCTTGCAAGTTCAAACCAAAAGAATATAAGCTTGTGTAATAAGAAAACCGAGCATTAGTCGTATCAAGGAATGCCGAGGAGGGCGAAACTGCCTTGATGGTCTATCTCGCTTTCCGACGGCAACCATCTCACAATTACTGTTGAAGTGAGCTTTTAGTAGTGGAGGGCAGAAATGAGGACATCGCTGCAAAACACGTCTGGCGATATCAAGAAGACTAGGGAGGACAAGGATTCTGGCATTTTGGCATCCGGTCAGACTCGTAGAAAACTCAACCTAGACGAACTTCTAGACAAGTTTGAGAAAGCTCAAGTAGATACGCGAAGCAGTATCGAGGACAAAGAGTGGCTGAATTCTGCACCGGTAGGTAAGGAATTGCTCTAAAAAGCCTCAAGAGCCCTTGAGACAGATCAAGCTTTTTCCGTAGCCGTCCTCTTATCTATAAGTCGGATAACTCCTGCTTGTGGAAGCTTGAGTAATTTTCTTAATTGATTGGCCCTTGCGTCTGTGGCAAAGTTACGTCCAATAGAACTTACCTTGATAGTCATGGGCGCAAGCCGAATCTTCGATCCCTTAATCAATCGAATCTCGATCCTGTTTACAGCAGCTTGTATATGGCCGTGGGCAAGTTGTGCACACGCCGTGACGTTAGATGCTCAGGTTATCGGAGAAGATCGAAGCGTCATCGAAACGATCGCTACCACTTTGGATCACTTGCGAGAAGAAATATCCGATGAGTTCTTTGAACTGAATTACCTTGCCAAAGAGGATCTTCTCAAGAAGACAAAGGAAAATCCCGCCTTCTTTTTCATTACGGACGCTGTGACTTTTGCGGCCTTGTCAGAAGCAGGGGCTTGGGCAGTTTCGGCTATGAAACATCCTCTGGCGATTGACTCTTCTCACACAAGCGGAGCTGCATTCATTACCAGGAAGGATCGGACCGACATCAATTCTTTAACCGATCTTCAGGATAAGAAAATAGTCGGAATGTCTCCGACCTCTTCATTGAGCTATCTGATTGGTTTAAGAGAACTTCAAAGAATTTTTGGTCCGGGTCATTTCTCTAAGGAAGTCTCTTTTAGCGGCGCACCCGTAGAGAAGGTTGTTCATGAAATCCTGGAAGGAAGAGGAGATGTCGGAATCATTGACGCCTGTCTTCTGGAACGAATGGAGCGGGACGGCAACATTACTCCGGATTCTTTAAAAGTCATCAGTCCGCGTGACAGCAGCGATCTTCGTTGCCGCCATTCGACCGGTTTGTATCCCGGTTGGGTAATGGCTGTCTCTAAACCGGCATCTGAACTGACGGACAAAGAACGCAATCTCATCTTAAAAGTTAGTTCCGTTTTGCCCACGGTGCCGAAGCTTCAAGGTTTGATGGAATGGTCCACTCCGAGCAACAACGATGCCATCGCGTCATTGTTGTCGGCATTGGAAGATGAAAACAAAGACAAAGCTTTTTGGAGGAATTTCTTTAGTAAATATGGTCCTTGGCTCGGTGCTTTCGTAATTTTCTTGTTCTTGTTGTTTGTTCATACGATTTATGTTTCTTGGCTGGTTCGCAAGCGTACGGCTCAATTAACGGCCTCAATGAACCGTGCACAGAAACTTCAGCAGCTGGTGAACTCTGAACAAGAGAAGATCTCAGCCATGGAGCGAGCCGGCATCGTCGGGCAGTTATCCTCAATGATTGCTCATGAGCTGCAGCAGCCCCTCAATGCGATTACCAACTTTTCTCGCGGCTTGAGGATTCGAAATGAACGCGGCTCGCTGGATCCTGACGTTTTGCAGGAAACTCTTCAGCGCATTACCCATCAAAGCGAAACAGCTGCTCAAATCGTCAATAAAGTACGGGCTTATGCAAAGCAGCATAGCGCAGAGAAGGTCAAAGTGAATCTCCGAGCTCTCCTTGAAAAGTCCATCCAAAAGTTCAAGCAGATCAAGGGCTCTGGAATAAGATTCAATTTGATTTGCCCTGAGAAGGTAGAAGTTGAAGTCGACCCGCTCGAAAGCGATCTTGTCCTCTATAACCTTTTCAAGAACAGCTTGGAAGCCTGTAAAAATGAATCTGAGCCTTTAATCAGCATTATTGTTGAAGAGTCAGAACAGCAAGCAGTCGTCCAAATACAAGATAACGGTCCTGAAATCTCCGAGGATTTAGTGAACTCGATCTTTATTCCGAAAGTCAGTCAAAAAACGGACGGCCTTGGGCTTGGTCTTTCGATTTGCAAGGCTTTGGCTGAATCACAGGGAGGCAGTTTGAATGCCATAAGAAACACACAAGGTCATTTGGTCATGAAGCTTTGTCTTCCAAAGGCAGGGCAAGAAATAGGCGTAAGGGATAATCAATGACAAACGGAATGATTTACATAGTGGACGATAATGCAGAAACAGCTCAGTCCTTGGCGTTCTTCCTTGAGTCTCTCGGATGGAAGACTCGTGTCTGGAATGATCCTGAAGCCTTTCTAACTGATTATGAAGAGCTTGCCGCAGACGGATGTTTCATCTTCGATATTCGGATGCCGAAGATTGATGGCTTGGAGCTTTTGGAGCGCCTTAATGCAAAGGCTAACAAACGACCGATCATCTTCCTAACCGGTCATGGTGACGTGAATATGGCGGTCAAGGCTTTCAAAAACGGAGCCTTTGATTTCTTCCTAAAACCTCCTGCCGAAAAAGAACTGATAGAAGCGGTAGAGAAGGCGCTAACAGTTTCAAGCGATTTGAAATTCCAGGCAGAAAAACTTGCCTACGACAAAAAGCGTTTTGAATCTCTGACAGATCGTGAAAAGGATGTCGTGATCCTTGTCGGCAAAGGCATGATGAATAAAACGATTGCTGATACGCTCAAGATCTCTGAGAAAACAGTCCAACAGCATAGAGGTGTTGCCTGCAAGAAGCTAAACCTCATCAACGCAGTAGAAATAGCCGATTTTCTTCGCAACCTAAACCTTCGCTAATGAAATGAACAAGATGTGGACAAGAAATCGCCTTTTAAAAGGCCTCCTGGCTTTGGGTTTGCTGCCCCTGAATTCTTTTGCTCAATCAAAAGGCGAAGCCAAGATAGAAGACCAACTCCCTGACAAAGTTGATGTCATAGTGATCGGATCCGGGGCCGCAGGGATGTCTGCGGCAATTTCAGCCAAAGAGAAAGGAGCCAAAACGGTCATTCTTGAAAAGATGCCCATTATCGGAGGAAACACTTTAATTTCCAGCGGTGTTGTCAATGCTCCTGACGAGAAGAATCAAAAACCGCAAGGCATCGAAGATTCCAATGAATGGTTTTTTAAGCAGACGTTAGCGGCGGGTCACGACAAAGCCGATCCGGCTTTGGTTAAAGTTCTGACCGACCGCTCATTCCAGACGATCCAATGGCTGGAGAGTATCGGTGTCAAATTCAAAAAGGGTGTCTTTCAGGTTTACGGAGGACTATGGCCGCGTGGACATTATCCTTCCGTGTCTCACGGAAGAGGTTACATTGCCGCATTGTCAGAACAGTGCCGGGGAAAAGATATTCCAATCCTCACCAATGTTGAGGTTGTCAGTTTGATCAAAGAAGACTCGCGCGTTGTCGGAGTTGAAGCTCGATTCAAAAATCAGCTTAAGAAATTCTATGCCGACAAAGCCGTCATTATTGCTTCCGGCGGCTTTAGCGCTAACAAAACCCTGTACACAAAATTAGATCCTCGTTTGGAAGGGATGACATTTACGGGTGCTTCCTCGGCAACTGGTGAAATGATCGGTATTGCAGAGAAAGCCGGGGCGGCCGTTTCTGATATGGAATATATCCAGTGCAACCTAGGACCGGATGTCGGATATACGCACCGCTCCGGATACCATCTTGATGTAACCCGTCATGTGTTGGTCAATATTAACGGAAAGAGATTTGTTGCAGAAGACGGTGCGCGAGATTATCTTCGTGACGCAGTGCTTCAGCAGCCGAATAAGATCGTCTACTCGATTGTCGATAAGAACGGCTTCCAAAATTTAAGTTCTCTTTTTCAACAGGCAGGAATCCTTGGCGAAATGGAAGGCGAGCACTTTGAAAGTAAGGACTTGGCAGAACTTGCCAGGAAAATGAAGGTTCCGCCGGAAAACCTCGTCAAGACTATTAAGGAATACAACCAAGCGGTTGAGACCAAAAAGGATCCTTACGGCCGAGAAGTTTGGATGCTGACTCAAAAGATTGAAACCCCGCCTTTTTATGCTGCTCGCGTAAGAATGGCGGTGCATTACACCATGGGCGGTATTGTCATCAATGAGAATGCTCAGGTTCTTTCTAAGGAAAGAGAACCGATCAAAGGTCTTTACGCGGCAGGGGAAGTGACAACTGGCGTTCATGGGTCTAATCGAGTCGGTGGAAACGGCCTTCTAGATGCTTTCGTATTCGGAAGGATTGCAGGAGAAAATGCCGCGATCGGTCTTTGATAATCTGCACATCCGATCTTCATCGGATATGAGAAAAACCCCGTTCTCCTTACGATGATGACATAGCCTGAATGACAGGCAGTCATCCAAACTAAGGAGAATATATGAACAAATTTACCGTATCTCGTCGCGGTCTTTTGTCCGCCGGTGTTGCAGCTTCTGCTGCCTCTCTGGCTTCTTCCGTCTTTGCTCAGGAAAAGAAGACAAGTCTTGTACCGGATAAATGGGATCTGACAACAGAAGTGCTCGTCGTCGGTTCCGGCGGCGCCGGCCTTGCTGCCGCGGTTTCTGCCGCTCAAGCCGGTGCAAAAGTTACTGTGATTGAAAAGTTAGCCTTTATCGGCGGCAACACAATGATCTCCAGCGGCTACTTCAACGCCGTTGACCCGGAACGTCAGAAAAAGCAGGGCATTGAAGACAGTATAGAAAAACATATCGAACAGACTCTGGCCGGCGGCGACGGACGTGCCGATCCTGAATTGGTTCGCATTCTCTGCTCTAATGCTTTAGGTTCTCTGCATTGGCTTGAAAGCATGGGCTTGAAGTTCCGTCCAGACGTAATGCAGGTTTACGGCGCTCTGTGGCCTCGCTCTCATCTTGCCACCGAACCAAAAGGAACCGGTTTTATCAGAGTTCTTTCCACCAAAGCAAAAGAACTGGGCGTCGATATCATGACCAACACGAAACTGGTCAAGATCATCCGTGAACAGTTCGATGAAGGCAGAGCACTCGGTGTTATGGCCGAAAGAAACGGCAAACCTTTCTACATCCGTGCGACAAAGGGCATCGTTTTGGCAGCCGGTGGTTTTGCCGCGAATCCGCGTCTCCGTGCGATCCATGATCCTCGCATGCTAACTCTCACAACCACCAACAACCAAGCCTGTTCTACCGGTGAAGTTATGCTTGCCGCCAACGAAGCAGGCGCCTACCTGATGGGTCTGGATTACATCCAGTGCAATCCCGGCTGCCCTCCGGGACATACCTCTCGCCAGGCACTGCACCTTGATGTTTCCCGTTATGTATTCGTAGACAAACGCGGCAAACGCTTCGTGGCTGAAGACGCTCGTCGTGATGTTCTTCGCGACGCGATCCTGAATCTGCCTGAAAAATTCGGATACGCCATTGTCGATAACGACGGTTTCAACAGCTACAACCAGGTTGTCCGCGATGACGCAATGAAAGGTTTAAAGACCGGCGACGCTTTCAAGGCTGACACGTTGGATGACCTGGCTAAACAGATGGGTGTTCCGGCAGATCAACTGAAGAAGACAATTGCGGACTACAACGCAATGGTTGATCAGAAGAAAGATCCGGACTTCGGTAAAGCAGAACGCAATCTGTCCCACAAGATTGAAAAAGCTCCGTATTGGGCAGCTTTGTCCAGTATGGCCGTACACCATACGATGGGCGGCGTGAGAATCGATAAAGAAACGCGCGTGCTAGATCGTCAGGGTAATGTCATTGAGGGTCTGTATGCCGCAGGCGAAGTGACCGGCGGTATTCATGGTACGAACCGCTTAGGCGGCAACGCCATTGCTGACATCTTTACTTTCGGCCGCATTGCCGGAAACTCGGCAGCAAACCAAAAGTAAAAACTTAAGTTGAATCTCCTAAAGTAAGTCACCGTCCGGCGGGTGAAAAAGCTCGCCGGACGAATTTGTGTCGGCTGTAAGTGGACCTCAAAGCTCGGATTTTTAGTTTGCTTTCAACAGATTATTTTTCAGTTTCTTGAACCTCCAGGCCTCAGCTCTTAATTCCGTTATCTGGAAGCTATACAAACCTGTACATTGCTTCTCAGTTCGCTCTTCGATGAGGCTGAACGGGGAGATTC
>ENA-USYV01000819-USYV01000819.1-human-gut-metagenome-genome-assembly--contig:-NODE-819-length-33692-cov-67.088294_pt1 | contig 33692 bp, 26 predicted proteins | sample MGYA00250066_ERZ773514 | MGnify/ENA primary metagenome ERZ773514 (study PRJEB29103, sample SAMN06112049) | human gut metagenome | biome: human gut; feature: ankylosing spondylitis patient; material... | reverse complement strand
CGATCTCTTCTTTGGCTCGTTTGATGTTCATATTCTTTCCCTCGTTATCACGAATTGTTGAGGTCACGGTAGAGGTCGTCTTCCTCCGCCAGCGCTTCGGACAGGGCCGAGGCGCTGCGGGCGGCCTCACCGGTAAATTCTTCTTCGTCCAGCACCACTTTCATCGCCCAGGGCGGCACATTGGCGTCGTCGAAGCGGTCGCCCAGAAACAGAAATGCCGTGTCGTAAGCCGGGCGGCGGGCCGGGTAAGTCCCCATACCGTCGGTAAAATAGAGCAGACCCCGGAGGTTCGAGAACTTCTTCTCGGCGCAGAGCTGGCCGACGTACTCGAAAGCGGGCCGGAAATCGGTGCCGCCGCCGCCCCGCAGCTCGAAGTGGTTCATGGCACGGATGAGGTCGTCTTCGTTTTTGACGGGAATATCCTGCCGCACCGCGTTGTCGGCCTGGATGAGGTGGAGATTCATCCGATGGAAGAAATTCTCCCTGCCCTTCAGCAGAGTGTACGTCTCGGCCAGAAAGGCCCGCACCAGCTCACCCGAGGTGGAGTAGCTGGTGTCGATGACGAGGGCCAACTCTTCTATCTTCTTGCTCTCCCGGGTCTCCAGCGGCTCGATGAGGGGCAGGTTGCCGTAGACCGACAGGCCATAGGTGTAAAAGTTCAGATCGAACTCGTCCGGGTCGAGGTGGACTTCCTCCCGGGTGACGCAGAACCGGCGCAGGAAGTCACCGTAGCTGCGGCGGCTGCGGTTTGCGGCTTTGATCTGCTCCCGCATGGCATCCGCGCCCTCACCGGCCTCTTTGTCCCGGAGCTCCAGCTCGGTCTGCATCCGCTCGCCGATCTTCTGCCACGTCTTCTGGGGCAGAGGGGTGGGCATCTGCTGGGGCTGTTCGGGGGCATCTTTGGGCCAGAGGCGGTGGTCGTCGGTGTAGAATTCTTTTTCCAGCTGGCGGAGAACGCCGGGCGTCTGCCGCACCAGCCAGCGATAGATGGGAGCTGCAGCAGCCACTTTTTCCTGCGCGATGATCTCCTCATAGGCGTGTTGGCGCACCCACGTCAGGGGGCGCTGGACGCTCTTGCGGCCAAGACCGTCGATGACGTTCTCCACCGCAATGTCACACGCAAGGTCCCACAGGCGTTTGTCCCGCTTGCCGCGCAGCCAGAGATGGCGGAAGATGCAGTGGAACACCGTGTGGAGGTAGAGCCGGTTGAGATATTTGGGGTTCTTCTGGTAGAGCCTCAGCAGGGCGCTGGGCTGGTAGCAGAGGATGGTCCCATCCGTCGCCAGCACACCGCACCGCTCGTCGGCGGTGGGCGTCAGGGCCGAGAGGGCCTGATCCAGAAAGCGGAAGTCCAGATACAGCCCGCTGCGCACCACGGCCAGCACCTCGCCGCCCATCCGGGCCTGCCACTCTTCGTGAGTCTCGGGCCGGGCCGACTGGAAGGGCTTGCGGGGGTCAAAAAACTTTTCCTTCTCAGAAATCAAAATCATACCTCTTCTTTTGGGGCGCAGCGGCACGCTTTTTGTGCTCTGCGTCGGCCAGCAGGGCGGCAGCTTCGGCATTGTCGGCCTTGGCCGCGAGGGCAGCACCCTCGGCAAAGGCATCCGTATCCATCACATCCAGCGCCAGCAGGGCTTTGACGCCCTCGGGGTCCTGCGCCTTGAGCAGACGGGTCAGCACCCGCCCGGTGTTGGTCTTGAGGAAGTCCCGGTATGCATCCCGGGCGGCATCGCTCAGCTGCCACGGCCAGCGCAGGCGGTCGAAGCAGAGCATCGCCATCACGGAAGCGTCGTCGGCGTCGTGGCCCTGCGGGAAAATGGCGTCGTACTCCGCCGGGAGAAGCTTATTTTCGAGAAAGCACTGCCGGTAGTGGTAGCCCTGCCCCGAAAAGGTGTGGAGCAGGATGTGGGCGGGCGTCTCCTCGATGTCCTCCCAGTAGGCGGGATACCACAGCCCCGCCCGGGGTGCGGCCTCCCCCACCGGCCAGAACAGCGCCCGCACGGCCTCGGTGATGCTGCCCACGAGGGCAAACAGGCCGGTGGCCTGCTCGGGCGTGGCGCGGATGATGAGGTCTTCCAGCGCAAAGCAGTTGAGGAAGACATCGCTGCCCATGGTCAGCTCTCCTGTCCCGGCAGTCAGGCGGCGCAGCCTGCGGCAGTTGTAGAATGTGCAGCTGCCGATGACCCGCAGACTCTCCGGCAGGGTGACTTCTTCCAGGAAGTTCCCGCAGATGGGGTGGAGCTCGTCGTCCTGCGCCGGGGCGGCGGGGGCGTCGAAGTCGAAGCTGTACCGCTCTTTGCCGCTCACATCCCTGCCAAAAGCACGGGTCAGACAGAGCTTGCCGTCCTCGGCCCGCTCATAGCGGCAGATCTTTTCCGGCCCGGGCAGGCCCCGGGGCTTTTCGGAAAAACAGTAATCGCCCAGTTCGGTGATGGGCCACCGGCCCTCCCCTTCCGGCGCAGGAACCACCCCGGGCAGCTTTACGCAGGGCTCGCCGCCGTACACCCGCACAAGGCGGGCCGTGCCGCCCGCCAGCGGCAGAATATCCAGTATCATAACGACTCCTATCCTCGAAAGCAAGGCCCGCTCTTTTACGCTGCATTGCACTTTCAGCAGCCAGCATAGAGTTTCCCGGCCTGCCAAAGGCTCTCCCCCTTGGGGGAGCTGGCGCGCCAGCGCCTGAGAGGGCTGCAAAAAAGCTGCCGCACAGACACGCCGTGCAGCAGCTCCGTTCAAAACTTCATCACTGTGCGGCCTGTGCAAGGCAATCGTTCATTGCCGCAAATACCGCGTCGCTGGTCATGGTGCTGCCGGAGACAGCATCCACTCCGACGGTCGAACCAGCCGCCAGCAGGGAGGCCGACAGCGTCTCTGCCGCCTTGCCGCCCAGCTCCGGCGTCTCGCCGGAAGCGTCGATCACAACATTCGTCACCTTGCCGCCGGTGATGGTCACGGTGACGCCCACCTCGCTCAGACAGCCCTGCGCGCTGGCGGTGTAGGTGCCGTCGGTGTAGGTGTCGGCATTATCGGCAGCAGGCACGGTGCCGGTGTTGGCGATATAGAGGGCCAGCACGATGCCGAGGATGACGTCCAGCACCAGCATGAGGATCATGTTGCGGGTCATGTGTTTTTTCATGGTCTGTGAAGTGCTCCTTTTGCGATGTTTGGGGTCCGCTCGTTACTTTGCGGGCTTGAAGCTGTCGCGCAGGGTCACGACACGATTGTACACGCCGGGGTTCTTCGAGTCGGGAGTGAAGAAACCGGTGCGCACGAACTGGAACTTATCGCCGGGCTTTGCGTCGGCCAGAGCCTCTTCCAGCTTGCAGCCCTTGCGGACGACAACGCTGTCGGGGTTCAGATAATCCTTGTAGTCGCTGCCCTCGGGGATGGCATTCATGTTCGCCTCGGTGAAGAGCTTGTCGTACAGGCGTACCTCGGCATCCACGGCGTGGGCGGCGCTCACCCAGTGGATGGTACCCTTGACCTTGCGGCCATCGGCAGGGTTGCCGTTGCCGGTCTCGAGGTCGGCAGTGCAGTGGATGACAGCGATGCTGCCGTCGGGGTTCTTCTCGACGCTCTCGCACTTGACGATATAGCCGCCCATCAGACGGACTTCGCCGCCGACGGTCAGGCGCTTGAACTTCGGAGGCGGCACCTCGGCGAAGTCCTCGTTCTCGATCCACAGCTCCTTCGTGAAGGCGACCTTGCGGGTGGTGGTGTCGTTGGCTTCACGGTTGGGGTTGTTGGCGATGTCGAAATACTCGGTCTTGTCGGCGGGGTAGTTGTCCACCACCAGCTTGACGGGGTCCAGCACGGCGATGCGGCGCTGTGCGGTCAGGTCCAGCTCACTGCGGATGCAGGCTTCCAGCTGGCGCATATCAATGAGGTTGTCGGACTTGGAGATGCCGGCCTCCCGCACGAAGGTGAAGATGGAAGAAGCGGTGTAGCCGCGGCGGCGCAGGCCGCACAGGGTGGGCATCCGGGGGTCATCCCAGCCGTCCACGATGCCCATCTCCACCAGCTCACGCAGATAGCGCTTGCTCATGACGGTGTTGGTCATGTTCAGGCGGGCGAACTCGCGCTGCTTGGGGAACTCGGTGCCAAAGATGTTCTCGATGACCCAGTTGTACAGCGGGCGGTGGTTCTCGAACTCGAGGCTGCACATGCTGTGGGTGATGCCCTCGATGGCGTCCTGGATGGGGTGGGCAAAGTCGTACATCGGGTAGATGCACCACTTATTGCCCTGACGATGATGCTCGGCGTACTTGATGCGGTAGATGGCCGGGTCACGCAGATTCATGTTGGGGCTGGCGAGGTCGATCTTGGCGCGGAGGGTCTTTTCGCCCTCCTTGAACTCGCCTGCACGCATCCGGCGGAAAAGGTCGAGGTTCTCTTCCGGGGTGCGGCCGCGCCACGGAGAGGGACGGGAGGGCTTGCCTGCGTCGCTGCCGCGGTACTCGCGCATCTCGTCGCGGGTCAGGTCATCGACGTATGCCTTGCCCTCGAGGATGAGCTTCTCGGCATACTCATAGCACTTGTCGAAGTAGTCGCTGCCGTAGAAGATACCGCCGTTGGGGTCGGCACCCAGCCAGTGCAGGTCCTCGATGATGCTGTTGACATACTCCTCCCCTTCGCGGGCGGGGTTGGTGTCGTCGAGGCGGAGGTTGAACTTGCCGCCGTACTGGTTTGCGATGGACCAGTTGATATAGATGGCCTTGGCGCTGCCGATGTGCAGGTAGCCGTTGGGCTCCGGCGGGAAGCGGGTGTGGATCTCGCGGATCTGTCCTTCGGCGAGGTCGGCGTCAATGATCTCGGTCAAAAAGTTTTTATCTGCCATAGTGGCGTTCCCCCTGTCAGGGCATAGCAAGCCCGGAATTACACATTTGATACCCCTTATAATACACTATTTCCCGCTTTCCTTCAAGGTGGAAAGCCGAAGTTCCACCTGTTTTCGGCGTCGTTTTGCGAAAAAGCTTTCCCTGTCTCCCGCTTTTTGCAAAAAAAGCGAAATTCATGCTTGACATTCCGCACAGAATCTTATATAATAATCAAGCATTCAGCGAATGCGGAATATCTGTAGGGGTATAGCTCAGTTGGTAGAGCAGCGGTCTCCAAAACCGCGTGCCGTGAGTTCGAGACTTACTACCCCTGCCACAAGCGCACAGAGAGTACTCTGTGCGTTTTGTTTTTGTATTTTTCCCGGAATGTCGGACTTTCCAAAACTTTTTTGACATTTTCTGAAATTCATGCTTGACAACCGCGCGTTTCTCAGGTATAATAACACACGTTCCGGCGGTCAACCGCCAGAAACGATGCACTTGAGCGATCATGGCCCGGTAGCTCAGTTGGTTAGAGCACCAGCCTGTCACGCTGGGGGTCGTCGGTTCGAGCCCGATCCGGGTCGCCATTTGCTGCTATAGCTCAGTTGGTAGAGCGCATCCTTGGTAAGGATGAGGTCTCCAGTTCGAATCTGGATAGCAGCTCCATCGAGAAAAACCACTTGAATCCTTGCGGTTCAGGTGGTTTTTTGTTATTTCCGGTCATTTTTACCACTCGGTCTGCTCTTTGCTGCGCAAAAAGGCCCCCCGGCACCATGCGGACGTGCCGGGGGGCTTTGCAATATGGAGGAAGCAGGGCGATGCGGTACGCCCCGCCGGGGTAAGTCAGTGGATCAGCTCGTTATGAACTGCGCCGTTGATGGTGAGCCGGGCCTCACCGCCGTTGTGGGCAAGCACAAAGGGGGTAGCATCGGGGCCCATGGCCAGCATCTCGTCGATGACAAGGCTGGACTCCCGGCTCCGGGTGCGGAACACCACCACATCGGCACCCTGTGCCTTGATGGCCCGCAGGTCGCCCAGCACAGCGTTGAGAGCGGCATCCTCAGAGGGTACCGCAATGATGTACCGGCCATCCACCACAGAGGTCTCGTAGGTCTCTGCACCGGTCACGGTGTAGGCGGGGGCGCCGTTGGTGCTCTCCCGCTCCAGCATGGGCACCCAGTCCCGCTGCTCGGTGGCATCGCAGTTCTGGCACTTGTACACCGTGTAACCCATCTCAGTATAGGTGGGGGCAACAGTCTTCACCGGCTCCGTGTAGGTGTGTACGCCGGTGGGCTCGGTCTCGTCATCCCGCTTGGGCTCGTGGCACACCGAGCACTCATATTCGGTGTAGCCGCCTGCCACGCAGGTAGGCTCCACGGTCTCACCCTTCACCCACTTGTGGCCAAGGGCATCGGTCTGCTCCCGGTTTTCGGTCTGGCCGCAGACGCTGCACTCATACACGGTGTAGCCCTTCTGGGTGCAGGTGGGGGCAACGGTCTCGCCCTTCACCCAAGTATGATCCAGGCAGTCCATGTACTCTGTTTTTGCAACACTGCCGCAGTAGAAGCACCTGTAAATCTTCTTGCCCTGTGTGCTGCAGGTAGAGGGTATGGTCTCTGAGAGGTAGGTTTTGTCCTCTGCGTGGTTGCAGTTGCCATTAAGCCTGTCCGTCACATCATTCCATTCGCCGTTTTCTTTGAATTTTCTAGTATGATTCGGCAGCTCCTCCGACACGTAGGATATCCGGGCGTCCAGCACAGCTCCATCGCTGGTTTGATCCGTGAACTTGGTTCCATCGATAATATCCGCACCCTCGATTTTTGCCTGATCCTTGAGTGTCAGATTGCAGTTTATGTAATAAGATTCATAAGACTCACCGTTCACCTGCGCATTGCCCGATATGGTGACCCCGCCGCTTGTACTCTGCCCGCCGCCGCCAATCTCTCTGCTCGCCGTCACATTAGCGTTGTCAGAAATATTGACTGTACTGTTTTTTCCAGTAATGCCCCCATGCGCCTTCACGGTGGCATTGTCGGAAATGTTGATGACGCCGTTCTTGCTTCCGTTGTCTTCGTTACTGCCTCCGATGCATCCTTCAGTATTTACCTTAGCGTTACCAGAGATCGTGATTTTTTCATTCCTGCCGGACAGTTGTCCAATATTACCGTCCTGGCTATACCAGCTATCATTAATCTTCTTGACATTTACCTGTGCATTTTCGGAGATCTCAATTTCTGTGGTACATTGATTATCGTTGTTAAGATCTTCGTACTTGCACCCGCCCTGAATACCGCCCGTAACATCCACCACCGCATTGCCGGTGATCTTGATGCCGGTGGCATTGCCTTCATTGCTGCCGAAAACGCCATCCACTACGACAGTACCATTGTTGATCTCAATGTTTTTGGTGCCTGCTCCGTGTTCACCGATGGCTACGCCTCCGCCGCCCTCTTTTACGGTGAGCTTCTGGTTGGTATCCTGTGCCGTGATGGTGAGCTTGCCAGTGCTGGAATCAGCATTTTTCTGGATGCCGGCACTGTATCCATGCCCGCTCAGGGTATTATCGCCCTTCACTGTGATCTGCACATCGCCCTTGCCCTGAATATCAATGGCTGCCGTGCCACGGGTCGGTGTGCCTGCCTGACCCGGCAGGTCGATATGCGCATTGCTCAGCGACACCTTGATTTTTTTGGCGGTATTGTTGATGATCTGGATAATGCTGGTGCGCTCTCCCTCGCCGCTGCTGCGGGCCGAAGCCCTGCGGGGCCCATTGGAGGTGTCGTCAGAGGCGCTGGCAGTAGCCTCAGCAGAGGCATTGGCCTCTGGCTTGGGCTGGGGCTTGTCCTCTGCTTTGGGCTCCTGCCCCTCGCCAGCGGAAGCATTCAGCTCCCCGTTTGCAGGGGCATTCTGCTCCTTCTTTTCCTCGTCAGCAGGGTCGCTGTTTTTATCCTTATTTTCGGTCTCGGTCTTCTGCTCAGGGTCAGCCGGAGCTTCGGTATCCTTCTGCTCCTGCTTTTTCTCAGCAGCGGGGGTGTCCTCTGCCTCCGGGGTCTCCTCCTTGGCCGGAGCCTTGGCCGGGGTCACAGGCTGGTTTTCTTCCTGCTGGTTCTCCTCAGCGGTCAGCGTAGCTCCATTAGCGGAGCTATAGGTACCCTTGATCTCGATTTCCTCATCGATGCTGTACGTAGACGATGTTCCGTCGTCCCGCTCCACGGTGATGCCTTTATCATCCGCCTTGATCACAAGGCCGCCGTTGGAAAGATCAAAGGTGGCCGCAAATGCCGGGGCGGAAAGGGATACCGCCATGCTCAGGGCCACGGCCGCCGCCGCGACTTGCCGGAGCAATTTTTTTCTTCGCATGATTTTTACCTCCTGTTTTGCATTTTGTGGCTTTTCTGCCAAATTTATTATACCCCCCCTACTATCTGTGCAATATAACAGTTGGACAATCTTGCTCCACTTTTTTTAGCAAAAATGACAAAAAACGCCGTTGGCCCGCATCTTTTGTGCAGGCCACCAGCGTTATTGTCCATGTATCCCGGCTAAAATATCACGCTCGTGCGTTTGCCCCCACTGCCCCGCCGGGCCGGAGCAAACAAAAAACACCCCGAAGCCTTGATGGCTTCAGGGTGTTCTGAGCTGGAGCTGCTATCCAGATTCGAACTGGAGACCTCATCCTTACCAAGGATGCGCTCTACCACCTGAGCTATAGCAGCACACTCACAGCTCAATTATAATACCATAAACTCTGCCGCATTGCAAGCATTTTTTGCAAAAAAATCTGGCATTTTGCGTTTTTCTGCCCGGATGCAGAAAAACGGCTGCCGTTTTTCCACGGCAGCCGTCTGCATTGTTGAAACTATCACTCGATGAGGCCGTTCAGCAGGGCCAGGCACTTGCGGCTGTGCAGCTTGCGGATGGCCTTTGCCTCGATCTGGCGGACACGCTCACGGGTGACACCGAAATCGCGGCCCACCTCTTCCAGCGTGCGGGGACGGCCATCGTCCAGACCAAAGCGGAGACGGATGACCTTCTCTTCACGGGGGGTCAGGCTCTTGAGGGCCTGATTGATCTGCTGGGCCACCATGGCGCGGTCAGCAGCCTTGCCGGGAGCCTCGGCGTTCTCGTCGGCGACGAAATCGCCCAGAGAGGAATCCTCTTCCTCGCCCACGGGGCTTTCCAGGCTGGCGGGCTCCTGTGCCATCCGCTGGATCTCACGCACACGCTCGACGCTCATGTCCATGGCCTTTGCCAGCTCTTCCGGGGTGGGCTCGTGGCCGTTCTGGTAGACCAGCTGGTTGGTGGCCTGACGCATCCGGTTGATGGTCTCGACCATGTGCACCGGGATGCGGATGGTGCGGGCCTGGTCGGCGATGGCGCGGGTGATGGCCTGACGGATCCACCAGGTGGCGTAGGTGGAGAAGCGGAAGCCGCGGTCGCAGTCGAACTTCTCAGCCGCCTTGATGAGGCCGATGTTGCCCTCCTGGATGAGGTCGAGGAAGGCCAGATTGTGGCCCACGTGCTTCTTGGCGATGGAGACCACCAGACGGAGGTTCGCTTCGCTCAGGCTGCGGCGGGCGTTCAGGCCATCGCGGCGGGTCTTCAGCAGCTCCTGACGGCGCTCCTCGGTCAGGGGGCCGTTCTCCACAGCCTCCATGGCCTCTTCCTCCGCGGCCTTTTCCTCGGCGTCCACGCTGGGCTTCTCGCTGCCCTCTTCGTCGATGTCCTCGGTGTAGCTGCGGCTGTTCTCATCTTCCTCGAACGAGAAGCGGGCGCTGTTCTTCTTGATGTACTCGGGCGCACCGTACTTCTGGCGGTCGGCCTGCAGGATATGGGCAGCCTCGGCACCGGCGTGGATGCGCTTGCTCAGGTCAACTTCCTGCTCCGCGCTCAGCAGAGGGATCTGGCCGATCTGCTTGAGGTAGTTCTTGACGGGGTCGTCCAGCAGCTCATCCATCGCAGCCTTCAGGTCGGCGGGGTTCTCCTCGGCGGCTTCTTCCTCGTCGTCGCCGCCCAGACCCAGCTCGTCGCTGTTGTTCTCGGCGTTTTCCACCTCGGCGATGATGCTGTCCACGTCCAGATTCACATCGGCGTCGGCCTCATCCTCGATGATCTTGATGCCGCGCTCTTCAAGGAGCGTATAGAGCGTTTCCACATCCATCCTGCACTGTGCAGCCAAAGTTTTGGCCTCCTGTGCCGACAGGGTGCCTTCGCCTTTCGTCAACAGTTCCTTCAAAGTCATGCCCATTTCGCTCTCTCCTTCTCACTGCGGGGGAAGCGCCCCGCAAGTGAACTTGTCTCATAGTTTCGGCCTTGCCTCTTAAATCACAAGACCTCCGTTGACGCCGAACACCTGGCCGGTGATGTAGCCGGCGTCTTCTCCGGCGAGGTACAGCAGAAGCTTTGCCACCTCTTCGGCGGTGCCGAGACGGCCCACAGGGGTCTCTTCGGCCAGCGCCGCTTTGTCCTCAGCAGTGAACGAAGCCATCATATCGGTGTCGATGACGCCGGGGGCCACACAGTTCACGGTGATGCCGCTGGGACCTTCTTCTTTTGCCAGCGCCTTGGTCAGGCCGATGAGGCCCGCCTTGGCGGCGGAATAGTGTACCTCGCAGCTGCCGCCGGTCTGGCCCCACATGCTGCTCACGGTGAGGATACGGCCCGCTTTGCGGCGTATCATCCCGGGCAGGGCCAGCTGGCAGAGGTTGAACGCACCGGTCAGGTTGACGTCCAGCATCCGCTGCCACTCTTCCGGCGTGATGTCGGTGAACAGCTTCTGCTGGGCGATGCCCGCGTTGCTCACCAGCACATCCACCCGGCCCAGCGCCTGCTCGGCGGCGCGGAAGGCCAGCTCACAGCTGGCCCGGCTGGCCACGTCACACTGGATGGCCAGTACGCCCGGCAGCTCTTTTTGCAGGGCTGCGGCGGCCTCGGCGTTGGTGTGGTAGAACACTGCCACCCGGTAGCCCGCCGCATAGAATGCGCGGGCTGCTGCTGCGCCGATGCCCCGGTCGCCGCCCGAGATGAGGACGGTGCGCCCCTTCGCCGCCGGGGCAGTGCTCTGGGGCTCTGCCGCTGGTTCCGGCTCGCGTTCCGGTGCCGGTGCCGGTGTGTTCTCCGGCGCAGCGCTGACCGGCGTTTCCCTCGTTTCCTGCACCGGCGGTGCGGCTACAGCCGCTTCTTCCGGCTCGGGCAGGGTCGGCCTGCGCTGTTCTTTCTTCGGCCCGGCGTCTGCAAGGTCAAATGTCAGCTCAAATTCGTCGTTGTACAAGAGTCAAACCCTCCTGTCCACTATTTTCGGCCGCAGCGCCTCTTCGTGTCAAAGTCTCTGCGGCGGGAAAGGAAACAGCTTCCCCCACCCCGCCGGAGCTGCGCTCTGCTCACTTTTTCCGGTCTAGGCCGGCTCTGCGGCGCGCCCGGCGGCATTTGTGTGGTTTCGACAAGTTTCCATTGAATAATATAGCACAATCGGGCGAAAAAATAAAGTGGTCACCGGTGATTTTTTCACGCAGTTCCCACTTTTTTCACAGATTCAGGGGTTCACGGGCGGCTTCCAGCGGGGCTTTGCGGCCCGCCTGGCCCGCAGTGAAACGAAAAATTCCTGCAAAAGCTGCTGTGCCTCATCGGCCCGCAGTCCCTTTTCGATGACGGGGTGATGGTTGAAGGGCTGGGCGAAGAGGTCTGTCACCGAGCCGCAGCAGCCCGCCTTGACGTCGGCGGCGCCGTACACCACCCGCTTGATGCGGCTGTTGATGATGGCGCCGCTGCACATGGGGCAGGGCTCCAGCGTCACGAACAGCTCACACTGCCACAGCCGCCAGCCGCCCAGCTTTTTGCAGGCCGCGTCGATGGCCAGCAGCTCCGCGTGGTGGAGGGCGTTTTTCTCCGTCTCGCGGGTGTTGTGGGCGGCAGAGATGATCTCTCCGTCCTTCGCCACGACCGCGCCCACCGGCACTTCGCCCAGCGCAGCGGCCTTCCGGGCCTCTTCCAGCGCCGCACCCATCAGCTCAAAATCGGTCATCCCATTCCCCTTTCTGCCAGCCGTGCGGCAAACACGAGGCAGTTATTTATAATATGTAACGCGCTGCCGGGCCATACGCTCTTCGCTTTCCGGGCCGCCCAGCCGAAGATGAGCCCCATGCCCAGCGCATAGGCCCGGGCCGTCCAGCTGCCGTGCAGGGCCGCAAAAATCACCGCCTGCACCACCACAGCCCCTGTGCCGCCCAGCGGCTGCAAAAGATAGAGCGCCCCGCCCCGAAAGGCAAGCTCTTCTGCCAGAGGGGTCACAAGGCAGATGCGCAGCGCAGCCCACCCGAGGGCCGCACCCTCGGGCAGAGCCGTCTTTTCCGCCGGGAGCAGCAGCTGTGCTCCCGCCGCCAGCAGCGCCCAGAGCACCGCCGCCTCGGCCAGGACCCGGCACTGAGCCGGAAAAGACGGTTTTTCCGTTTCCCTGATCAGTCTTTTCACGGCGCACCCTCCTGTCGGCGGACATTGTACCATACTGCCGCCCCGTTTTGCAAGCAGTTTTTCGTTCATGCGAAGAAATTTCACTCAAAAGATTGACATACCGCCCGGCGTTCTGGTATACTTTGTACGACTTTTTTATGGATTTGTCGTTTTACCAAAGACACACGATGAACGCACCCATGGAGGTACGAGCTATATGATACGCATTCTTACCGATTCCGCATCCGACATCCTGCCCGCCGAGGCCGCGCAGCTGGGTGTGGACGTCATCCCCCTCAACGTCACCCTCGAGGACGGCACCGTCATCCGGGACGGCGTGGACCTGACTCCCAGCGAGTACTACGAGCACATGGCCGGCTGCAAAAAGCTGCCCACCACCAGCCAGCCCAGCCCTGAGCTGTTCGAAAAGTTCTACGCCGAGGCCGCTGCCGCCGGAGACGAGGTCGTGGGCATCTTCCTGTCCCATGAGCTGTCCGGCACCTATCAGTGTGCGAAGCTGGCCGCAGACCTGGCCAACGTGGACAACGTCCTCTTCGTGGACAGCACCAATGTCTGCCTCGGCGAGGGTCTGCTGGTGCGTATGGCCGCACACCTGCGGGATGAAGGCAAGTCTGCCGTCCAGATCGCCGCCACCCTCGAGCACGCCAAGGAGCATCTGCACCTCGTCGCCGCCATCGACGACCTGAAGTATCTGCGCAAGGGCGGCCGTCTGCCCGCCGCCGTCGCCGTGGCCGGCGGGATGCTGGGCATCAAGCCCCTCATCACCATCAAGGAGGGCAAAGTCGCCATGGCCGGCAAGGCCCGGGGTCTGCCCGGCGCATACGTCGCCCTCTTCAAGAAGATCGAGGAGCTGGGCGGCGTCAATCCCCGTTTCCCCTCTCTGGCCGGTTACACCATCAGCACCCGCGAGGTGAACCCCATCCAGACCTATCTGGTGGACAATCTCGGCCTTCCCGAGTCGCTGGTGCGCCAGATCGGCTGCGTCATCGGCACCCACGCCGGTCCCGGTGCGTTTGGTCTGGCCTTCTTTGATAACGGGCTGGTCATCGACTAAGAGTATATAGGAAGAGGCTGCTGTGCATCTGCACGGCAGCCTCTTTTCGTTTTTATCGCAATTTTCAAAAATAGTGCCTATCGAAATGGCATATTTGCGATATGCAGTTTGCGGATGTTGCTTGTGCATTAAAAACGCAAACTGCTATACTTACAGCATATCCGTGATGAGCTTGCCCAGCAGGAGCACCAGCACCACGAGCATCATGGGGCGGATGAACTTTGCGCCCTTTCTCAGGGCGAAGTGGGAGCCGATGATGTTGCCGACGATGTTGCTGATGGCGCAGGGGATGCCCACCGGAAAGACCACCAGCCCGCTGCTCAGATAGGTGAAGAGGCTGGCGTAGTTGCTGGCGAGGTTGAGCACCTTGGCATTGCCGTTGGCGGTGCGCAGGTCAAAGCCCATCAGGCTGGTGAAAGCGATGATGGCAAAGGTCCCGGTGCCAGGCCCCACCATGCCGTCGTACAGACCGATGCCAAAGCCGATGCCCAGGGCCAGCAGGGCCTTTTTCAAATTCAGGGAGCCGTCGTCCCGGTTCTCGTCCGGGAGGTTGCGCTGCCACAGGATGATGACCGCCGCGATGGGCAGGATGATGAACATCATCATCTGCAGCACCTCATCGCTGAGCATCAGGACGATGTGTGCGCCCAAGGCACTGCCCGCAAAGCTTCCGATGGCAGCGAGGATGCCCACCTTGAGGTTCATCGCGCCGTTCTTGAAGAAGCTGGCCGTGGCGAACGTCGTGCCGCAGGCGGCGCTGAATTTGTTGGTGGCGTAAGTATAGTGAGGCGGCAGGCCCGCGAAGAGATAGGCCGGCAGACTGATGAGTCCGCCGCCGCCCGCTGCCGAATCGATAAAGCCCGCAAAGCCGGTCATGAACACCAGAAATGCCATCATCGGCAGGCTGATTTGAATACCCATTGTTATGATTCCCCTTAATATTCCTATTTCTTCCACGATTTTACTTGTACAGCTCACCCTCGCAGGCCAAGATCTGGTCGAGTATCATCCGGGACACCCGGGCGCCGTAGACCATGGAGGGATGGTCATTGTACTCGATGATGTCGTGGAAGTCCTTGTTCATCAGGACGATGACATACTCGCCGTAGGGGGTGTGAACGATGCCGCCGTCGTTGCGGCAGGCGTTCATGCTGCCGCTCTTGCTGGCCACCCAGATGAGTTCCGGCTCGCCGGTCTCCTCGCAGTCGAGATAGAACTGAGGAAAGTCGTGGGTCAGCATGGTATTGTAGTGCTGCTGACGGAAGATGGCCAGCATCTCAGCGCTGGCCTCAGCGCTGACGAGCGTTCCCTTTGCCACCTGCGCAAACAGGGAGGCGTAGTCCCGGGGCGTCGTGGTGCCGAGGTCGTTGTAAAGATCAAAGTGGAGCGGGTTGTGCAGGACGGTGTGGGCAAAGCCCATCTCCCGGATGCAGGCGTTGATGGTGTCCAGTCCCAGATAGTCGATGACCATGTTGGTGGCGATGTTGTCGGAGCAGATGATCATCATGGTGGCGGCATCCTTGACTTTCAGACTTGCGCCCACGCCCAGCGCCCGGAGCATACCGGAACCGTCCACAAAGTGCTCGGGCTTGTAGGTGATTTTTTCCTCGAGGCTGGCTTTGCCCCGGCTGGCCTGCAGATACAGGGCTGCGAGGATATATGCCTTGATGGTGGAAGCCGTCTCAAATTCCTCGTCAGCGCCGATTTCGACCGTGTGGCCGTGCAAATCGTCCACAAAGACGCTCATCTTGCCCTGATAGGAATACAGCTCGGCGGCAATACGCTTTTCCAGCGTCATGTTTTTATCCATTTTGGAATCTCCCTGTCGTTTTATACATTATTTAGAGGTTTTCTTCGAAGAACCGCCGGGCGTTGCGGTAGAAGATGGCCTCCACCTCGTCCTCGGTGAAGCCCTCGCGGCGGAGTGCGTCGGCCAGCAGCGGGAGCTTGGAACAGTCATCCATTTCCAGCTTGCCGCCGATGCCGTCGAAGTCACTGCCCAGACCGATGATCTCAATGCCGCCCACCTGTTTGAAGTGGGCCGCGTGCTTTGCCATCAGGGCCGTGGTGCTGCGGCAGAGCTTTTCTTCGGGCTGGTTGTCGAGGAAGCCGCTGCAGTAGTTCAGACCCACGAGGCCGCCCTTGTTGGCGAGGGCGCGGATCATCTCGTCGGTGAGGTTGCGGCAGTGGGGCGCGAGGGCGCGGCAGTTGGAGTGGCTGGCCGCAAAGGGGCGGGTGGAGTGCTCCACAATGTCCCAGAAGCCCTTGTCGGACAGGTGGCTCACGTCTGCGATGATGTGCAGACGCTCCATCTCGGCCAGGAACTCGAAGCCCTTCTCCTTCAAGCCCGTCTCGGTGTTGGGGGCGCAGGGCCAGATGTTGTGGCCCCCGCCGGGGACGACGTTGGGGCTGGCAAGCTCGTTCTCGTGGTTCCAGGTCAGGGTCATCATGCGGACGCCCAGCTCGTACATCCGGCGCAGCACGCCGATGCTGCCCTTGCAGCAGCCGCCCTCTTCGATGGTGAGCATTCCGCTGATCTTGCCCTCGGCGGCGTTCTTGCGGATGTCAGAGGGTTGATACACCGGAGCAATATCCTCCGGGTATTTTTCCATGATGCGTTTGAAGACGTCGATCTCTTCCAGCGCCGTCACCAGCGGGTCGGCACCGGGGGTCTTGTCGCCCAGATTGACAAAGGCGGCGAAGCACTGCAGCATATAGTCGCCCTTTTTCAGTTTCTGCAGGTCGATGTGCAGATCATTCTGCGCAAAGCTCTTGGGCGCACCCGCCTTTTCGGCGTAGCGCAGCTCACTCAGGGTGTCACAATGTAGATCAAAGACTTTCATTTTTGGTTCTCCTTTGATAGAGGGAAGATGCTTCTTCCATCGGGTCGAGGTTTCTTTTAAGTAAAATCACGCGCCTGTGGCGCGGATTTGGGTTTCTCTTTCGGTCAAATGGCTTTGCGCTCCGCGCGGGCCAGAGGCAGAGCTGGTTTTTTCTTTAAGCTGGTTCTCGCGCCGGTGGCGCGGGGTCAGTTTTCTCTTTCGGTCAAGTGGCTTGCGCTCCGCGCGGGCCAGAGATAGGGAGGGGTGTTTCGAATCCCCCCTCCCTACCTCTGGACTCCACTCTCCCCGCAACGAGTTAAGGGCTGCTCGCCCTTAACAATTCCAAAGAAGAAGTCGAAGCCCAAAAATGCTAGCCGCTTCGCTAAACGCATTTTTTTGTGCTTCTCCCATTTACGGCTCCGCCGAAGATTTCACCTTCCCGCTGGACGTTACCGTCAGCAGAGAGGTAACACCAGCTGCGAAGCAGCAAATCGGAGAAACGAGAAAAAAGCGTTAAGCGCAGCGACTAGCTTTTTTCCGTTTCGACAACCCCTTCGGGGTCTGAAAGGGGCGAGCAGCCCCTTTCTCGTGGATCCAGCGCGTCGAAATCGCTGGTGGTTTTCTGGTTCTCTTTTGACATCAAAAGAGAACATTAGCCTTAATGAAAAAGCGCTCTACCCCCGCGCCACCGGCGCGACAACCAGTTCAAAGTTCCTTCAAGAACCCATCCAGCTCCCGCTGGTTTCGTATCATCACATACTTTTCGGGATACTTTTCCCCGATCCTCTCCATCTTCGCCCACTTTTGCTTTGTACGCCCATCGTGGAGGATCCAGCGGACAAATTCAGCATCTATCTTCTCTTCGCACCCGGGCGCAGACGACTCCCTCACACGGCCTTTGTTCTGCTGCCAGCGCCGTATCGCCCGCCAGAGGCAGACTAGCGGTGAAAACCAGAGCACGATGATCTTATCCGCTTCTTTCAGCCGCCGGGCATAGCAGGTCTTGCTATAATTGCCGTCGATGACCCAGCCGCCTGCGTTCTCGTCGAGAAACTGCCGGACAATGGCTTCTTCCTCGGCGAAGGGCCGCTCCACCCAGCCGGGCAGGAAATGCACGGTATCCATATGGAGCACCGGCAGGCCGTATCTCTCCCCAAGGCGCTTTGCCAGCGTGGATTTTCCGCTGCCGCTGGTGCCAAGTATCGCTATTTTCATCTCTGCCTCCCCTTACCTTATATAAGATGTATCAGACAGTATACGCTGACCGTCTGATAACGTCAAGTTCCGGCTTGACATTTCGTCTGCCTGCTCGTATGCTATAATCATAGAGTCTATGACAGGAGGTCTTGCAGATGACATCTCCAAAAAAACGTGTCAATCCGCTTTTTGTTGCTTTAGCGGTCGTGCTGGTGGCTGTAGTGGCCGCTGTGGGCGTGGTCTTTTTCCAGCTGCACAGCAAAATCTCGGCTCTGCAAACCGGTGCATCCTTCACCTTCCGGTATGAGATAGCGCCCAACAGCCCGGATAAGCCGCCGCTGCTGAACATCCTCGAGCGGGTGAACGCTTCCAGCGGAAGCGTCAGCGGGCAGTATGCGCCCGGAAAGCTGCAGCTCTCTTTCTACCAGCTCAACGAAGACGACTCCGTCAAGACGTCTCCCTTTACCCGGGTCTATATCGACTCGGAAGAGACGCTCTTCGACATCGGACAGCTCTACACCGTTCTGCGTCAGGCTGTCACCGATAAACTCTCCCTCGCAAGCGTTCTTCTGCCCGAGTGGAGCCTGGGAGACTACATCTCCCAGACGCAGGCTGCCGCCGTACTGGGCGTCGAGACGAACAAGGTCGAGTTGCAGGAGCTTTCCGGCTTCACCCTCTCGCTCAAGGGGCTGAAAAAAGTCTCTCCTTCCGCCGCGCGAGACGGCTACCGCTACTATCAGTTCCCCGCCGCAGCCGACGGCACGACCCTCGTGCTCGGCTTTTCGACGGATTCTCTCTTCTCGAAGACCACGCCCATCCATGTGCTGCTGACCATCCCGGACCACAACGTCCACATCCAGCTCACCGGCACGGTGACTTCTGCCAAGACGGTGCTCTCTCCCCCGGCTTCCCGGATGAGTGACGAGGACATCGCCACGCTGGCTCAGATACGCCAGAGCGTCGAGTCTGTCTGGAAGATGATACAGTCCGCCGCCCAGACCACAAACTGAATGATACCAAAAAAGCAGACGCTTCGTGCAGCGTCTGCTTTTTTGGTTTGCGCTTTTCGTTGTCATGACCACAAAGAGAGAGGAAGTTCTTCTCAGTAATGCACGACATTGCCCGCATTGCGGATGCGCGCCAGCACCGGCTCTGCCTCCGGGCTGCGGAAATAGTCGAGGCTGGTCCTGGGCAGCAGCGTCTCGAGGGTATCCCAGTCGCCGCTCTGCAGGCACTGGCGGACGGTGGAAGCACTGATGGCCTTGCCGTTTGCTTCTTTGCGGGGTACAACGACACACTCGATACCCGCTTTGGGCAGCTGCTCGCACATGATCTGGTTGTAAAGCCCCGTCACCTGACTGGCAGGCTCCTCGCCCACATAGCGGGCGGTGATGTTCAGCGCCGCCGCGATTTTCGTAAAGACGGCGAGGTCCAGCCGGGCGTGGCCGTCGATGACAGCGGCCTCATCCTTCAGGAAGTAACTGGGGAAGGTGGCATTCGAGATGATGTAGGGGCCGCTGTCGTGGAGCACCACATTCGGCAGATGGGCCACGCCCGCCTCCACCAGCTTCCTGCGCACGGCGAAAGGCACGAGGCTGGCGTCCTCACTGACCACGAACAGGTGGAGCGTGTCGCAGGCGGCAGCGGCTTTTTCCACAAGATACTGATGACCAAGGGTAAAAGGGTTCGCGTTCATGACGAGGGCCGCACTTTTGCCCCCGGTCCTGGTCTTTTCCAGATCGCGCAGATAGGCCCCGAAGCCGTCGCGGCGGTTCTCCATGAAAACAAGGGTATCCTCCACCCGGGCGATCTCGTAGAAGCCGAGGTCGCCGAAAAACTTGGAGCTTTTTACCTTGGTGTAGAGAAACAGGTGCATATTCCCCCGCGCACACTGCACCTCGATGAGATGGGTGATGATCTGGTTCAGCAGACCCTCGCCCTGATGGGCGCTGCTGACGGCGAAGCACCGCAGGGTGTTGCCGAAGCAGCTGCCGGTGCCGATGACGTTGTATTCCTCGTCGAACATGGCGCAGATGTAGTCCAGATTGCCGTCGCGGCGGATGCCCTCCTGACTCAGCAGTGTATCGATTTGGGCCAGAACGGTTTTATCGGTCGGATAGACCTGCGAAATGGTATATTCACTCATTGATATTCCCCTCAGTAGTAACAAAATGGAGCAGCCAGGTCAGCGCCAGCAGGTCGGCACTGCCGCCGGGCGAGAGATTTTCCGCAATGAATCGGTCATCCAGCGCCGCAAGGGCATCTTTATCCGGGTAAGGTGTCTGGGCCAGAAGGGCTTTCAGCTCTTCGGTGAGGGCCAGCTGACGCTCCCGGCTCGAGCGGGCGATAATGTTGGTATCGGTGCTGTTGGCCAGGATGGCCAGCAGTGCGCCGCCGCCGACGCGGTCGAAGTCGTAACCCTTGGCAAGGCCCTCTTCCAGCACCGGCAGACCGACATTCAGCACCGTGGGAAGTCCGGCTTCCACCTGCCCGCGCACACCGGTGATGCCGTACTGGATATAAAGCTTCTGGCCCACGGTGGCGGCGTTCTCGGCAGTGACGTCTGCAAAGTCCTTCTCGGTCAGGCCCGCCGTCATGGCGGATACTTCCGCCAGAACGCGGGTTGCTTCGGCCCAGAGGGAGCGGTCGAGGCGTCCCAGCGCCGCGCAGACGATGCCCACCGAAAAGACCGCGCCCTTGTGGGTGTTGACGCCGCCGGTGGCGTCCAGCATCTCGCCCTCGGCCTCACGACCCAGAGGCCGCAGGGCCGCGAACGTCTCGGGCGCGGGCTGTTCCGCCGTCTCGCGGCCCGTCCGGGCGCAGGCTTCAAAATAGGGGTAGAGCGCTGCGGCGCTGTCCATGAAGGTGAAGACGTCCATGTCCTTATGGCTTCCGCTGTTGCGCCGGTCCACAAGGCCGGGCTTCGGGGTGGTGGTCACTTCGTAGAGCAGGGCGCGGACGGCCAGACGGGCCGCGTCGGCAATGTCCTGCGCGTCCCGGGCCTCGGTCAAGATCTCCGTCGTCTTTTCCTGCAGTTCGGCCACGGTATGGATGCGGCGGCTGCTGCACACCTTAGCAGGCCCGCCGCAGATGAGACAGCGGCGGCCTTCGAGGTCCAGCTCTTCTCTGTCCACTTTGAGGCCGTCCGGGCGGATGACGTCCATGTCGAACAGCCGCCCCAGCGGGGTGGCGTCCTCGATGTCGGTGGTAAATTTCTTGATGGTCAGCGGGTCGGCGCCCAGCACATAGAACGCCTCGCAGCCGGTCACTTCCCGGACGGCGTCCTGATACAGCGGCGTCAGCTTTGCCCGCAGAAACTGCTGGCGCAGCAGCTGACGTCCCCGCCCAAAGCCCCGCCGGATGAGGGGCGAATCCTTTATCGGGCCGCAGATATTCATGGTAAAGCAGATGAGCGGCTTGTGGTACCGGGCCAGCAGCTCCTGCTGGTGCTGCACCCGGCGCTCCCGTGCATCCAGCATCTGGACCAGCGAAACAGTCGTTTCCATGTTTTTCTCCTCTCAGCGGTGCTTTTTGAGCATGTCCATAAAGAGCTTCACCTGCGGCAGGGCGGCTGCGTCTCTCTGGCAGAAAATATAGGTGCGCCGGACGAAGGGCTCGCCGTTCTCGAAGGTGCAGGGCTTGACATAGCCCTTGAAGTTATCCAGCGCCACTTCCGGCATCAGCGCCCAGCCGAGGCCCCGCTCCACCATCTCGCGGCAGACCATGATGTTATCCACCACAAAATTGCCCACATCGTTGGTCACGCCGTTCTCGTAGCGCCAGCGGGCCATCTGGGCGCTGATGGTGGCGTCGCTGCTGTGGTCAATATAAAGGTAATCGGAGATGGGTCTGTCCTTGTTCTCCTCGCTGCAGATCAGGCAGATATTCTCCTGCGAGAGCAGGAACTGGGTGCCGTCCCACGGATACTCGCCCCGCAGCACTGCCACGTCCAGCGAAGAGTCCAGCATCTGCTGATAGATGTTCCGGCTGTGGCCGGTGGCGATGTCGAGGCGTACCTTCGGGTAGGCTTTGTGGTACTCGGTCAGCACCTCGGGCAGACGGTAGTAGGAGAAGTTCACCGAGATGCCGGCCCGCAGGGTGCCGCAGGCTTCGCCCTGGATGGAAGCCAGCTGGCGGCGCATCTTTTCCATCTCGCGGGCGGCGGCAGCGCTGTGGAGCAGCACCTGTTCACCGGCCGGCGTGAAGCGGATGCCCTGCCGCGAGCGCAGGACGATCTCCACCCCCAGCTCCTGTTCCAGCGCCTTGATGCGCTTGGAAAGTGCCGACTGGGTCATGTACAGTTTGTCTGCTGCGTGGGTGATGTTGCGCGTCTCGTCCAGCGCGTGCAGCAGCTCGTAATCTTTTTCGTCCATCGTAGCTCTCCCTCTATTGCCCTTTATTTTTCTTATCATTCCTGTTTGCGCTTCATCCAGGCGCATTTTGCTCAGATTCCATATCTGTTATTCATAATACAACAGATTACAGCAAATGAAAAGGGGGATATTCGCCTTGATTTTCCCGAAAGTCCATTCCAAGATGGAATAACTCAGCACTTTTCTTGCAGTTTTCTTAACCCTGCCTTAATTCCATCTTAATGCAGTGTTGTTGTACACAACATCTTCATTTTTTCTCTGCCGATGGGCGGTCTTTCTCCCGCAGTACAGAAAACGCAGCTCTCTTTTCATTTTTGCCTGAAAAATCAGAAAAAGTCCAGTTTATTGGACAGCATTTGCATTATCATAAAAACAAGAAAAACCTCGTTTCTTTCGTCTTTGTCACTTTGCGGATTTTTCCGTCTGCTTTTTGTGCAAAGTCCCAGAATTTTTCGTTGAAAAGCGCGTTTTGTTGACAGCCGCTTTTTGAAAAGCGTATCCTTATTGCAAACCAGAGTCAGGAGGTCATTTTATGGAGCACTCCACACGTCTTGCCCACATCAGCGAGAACGGCACCCGCACCCAGACCGTCTACGACCATCTCGCCGGCACTGCCAGACTGGCCGGTTCCTTCGCAGCCCCCTTCGGGGCGCAGAGCGAGGCCGAATTTGCCGCGTGGCTCCACGACGTCGGGAAGTACAGCGACGCCTTCCAGCTGCGGCTCAAAGGCGGCCCCAAGGTGGACCACTCCACCGCCGGGGCGCAGGAGGCCTGGGTCCGCCACCATCCCCACGCCGCCTTTGCGGTGGCCGGACACCACAGCGGCCTGCCCGACGGCGGGAGCCCCGCCGATGACCCGGGCGACGCCACCTTATATGGCCGGAGCAAGAAGCCGGCAGCCCCCTACGACGGCTGGCAGGAAGTAACGCTCCCCTCCTCGACGCCGCCCGCGTGGGCCTGCGCCGACCCGCTGAGCCTCGCGTTCTTCACCCGGATGCTCTACTCCTGCCTCGTGGACGCCGACTTCATCGACACCGAGACCTTCATGGACGGCAAGGCCGCACCCCGGGGCAGCGGCACGGACATCGCCGCGCTGCGGGACATCGTCTCGGCACAGGCGCAGCGCTATCTCAGGGCCGAGTCTCCCTCGCCCGTCAGCGTCCAGCGCAACACCGTCCTCCGCGCCTGCCTCGGGAAAGGCGCGCACGGCCCGCAGGGGCTCTACACCCTCACCGTACCCACCGGCGGCGGCAAGACCTTCGCCTCCCTCGCCTTTGCGCTGGAGCACGCCGCCGCCCAGAAGATGAAGCGGGTCATCTATGTCATTCCTTATATGTCCATCATCGACCAGACCGCCGCCGTCTTCTCGGGCCTGCTGGGCGCAGAAGATGTTCTGGCCGACTTCTCCAACGCCGAGTACAAGACTGTTGAGCAGGACGACCTGACCCCCGCCCAGTACCGCCAGATGCTGGCCAGTGAAAACTGGGACGCCCCCGTCGTGGTGACGACGGCGGTGCAGTTCTTCGAGTCGCTCTACGCCAACCGCAGCAGCCGCTGCCGCAAGCTCCACAACATCGCCGACAGCGTCATCATCTTCGACGAGGCGCAGACCCTCCCGGGCGACTACCTTGCCCCCTGCGTCAGCGCCATCGCCCAACTCATCCAGCATTACCACTCCACAGCCGTCCTCTGCACGGCCACCCAGCCTGCCCTTGAGCCGCTGTTCCGGCGCTTTGCGCCGGAACTCCACCCGCAGGAGATCACACCCGACGCGGCCCGCCTCTACGAAGTGCTCCGGCGCACCACCCTGCAAGACCTCGGCACCCTGCCGCAGGAGGATTTCGCCGCCCGGCTGGCAGATCATCCGCAGGTGCTCTGCGTGGTCAACCGCCGCAAGACGGCCCAGCAGCTCTACGCTGCTCTGCCCGCCGAGGGCAGCTACTGCCTGACCACCCTGCTCTGCGCCGCCGACCGCCGCCGTCAGCTGGACGACATCCGCCAGCGGCTGAAAGAGGGTCTGCCCTGCCGGGTGGTGTCCACCTCTCTCATCGAGGCGGGCGTGGACGTGGATTTTCCCGTCGCTTACCGGGAGCAGTGCGGTCTTGACTCGCTCTTACAGACTGCCGGGCGCTGCAACCGCGAGGGGCGGCGGGGCGCAGAGGAAAGCATCGTCTATCGGTTCCGGCTGGACGAGTGTTCCACGCCCCAGATGCTCAGGCAGAACGTCAGCGCGCTGGACTACACCGCCCGGCATCAGGACACACTGGACACGCCCCGGGCCATTCAGCGCTACTTCAACGAGCTTTCCGACCTGCGCGGCCCCGACGCCGTGGACAAGCACGGCATTCTGGATGCCTTTCTTCGCGGCATCCGGGGCTGCCAGTTCCCCTTTGCACAGGTGGCTGAGGAATTCCGCCTCATCGAGAACTCAGCCCGCACGGTCTATCTGCCCGTCGGCGAGGGCGCGGCCCTCTGTGAACAGCTGCGCAGCGGTCATGTTACCCGGACGCTGCTGCGGAAGCTGGGCGTTTACAGTGTCTCCTGTTACAAGGACCAGTTCGACAAGCTTGACGCCGCCGGGGCGCTGGAACTGCGGCCCGATGGCTCGGCCATCCTCACCGACACCGGCTGCTACAGCGAAAAGACCGGCCTTGCCATGGATGTGGAGACCGGCATCGGCCTTTACTTCTAAAAGAAAGAGGTGGTTTCAATGACTGATATTCATCTTAGTCTGAAAATTCAACTTCACCCGGAAAGGAGGCGATGCTGATGTCCATGCTCATTGAAGTATGGGGCGACTATGCCTGTTTCACTCGTCCGGAAATGAAGACCGAGCGTGTGAGCTACGACATGCCCACCCCGTCCGCCGCGCGGGGCCTTGTGGAAGCCATCTACTGGCACCCCGGGCTGCGTTATACGGTTGACCGCATCTATCTGCTCAAGCCCTTCGGCCTCGACCCCGAGGATGAAGCGTCCACCGAGGAATACACCCAGCGGCCCATCCGGTTCACCAACATCCGGCGCAACGAGGTCAAGTCCACCCTGCTGTCCTCCGCCGCCCTCAGTGCGGCCAAAGGCGGCACGCCGCCGGTGCTCTACACCTCGGAGGACATCCAGCAGCGGGCCGCGATGGTCCTGCAGGACGTCCACTACGTCATCGAGTGCCACTTCGATTTGACGGACAAGGCCGCTCCCAGCGACAACCCCGGCAAGTTTCAGGACATCCTGCGCCGGCGCCTGCGCAAAGGCCAGTGCTATCACCAGCCCTGTTTCGGGTGCCGGGAGTTCCCGGCCAACTTCCGGGAGTGGCCGGGCGGCAGCATTCCGGCGCTGAAGGTCACGCAGGACCTCGGCTTCATGCTCCACAGCCTCGATTACTCTGATTCGGCCAACATCCGCAGCCAGTTCTTCCGCGCAAAGTTGGTGGACGGCGTGATGGAATGCCGGGACGTGGAGGTGTTTACATGATACTCCAGGCACTCACCGCCTATTATGAACAGCTCTTGAAGCAGGGCAAGGTGGAGGCCCCCGGCTGGGACAGCCGCTTCAAGGTCAGCTACGAGCTGCGCCTCGGCCCCGACGGCCAGCTCCTCGCCCTCAACGACCTGCGGCAGGAAGTCCCCAAGGGCAAAAAGACCGTCATCGCCCCCCGTGAGCTCCCTGTCCCCCACCGGGTCAAGCGCGCCTCCGGCGTCGCCGCGAACTTTTTGTGCGACAATACGTCCTATCTGCTGGGCGCAGACGAGAAGGGCAAGCCCGAGCGTTCCCGCCAGTGCTTCGAAGCCTGTGCCTCCCTTCACCACAAGGTTCTCGACGGCGTGGACTCCCCTGCCGCCAAAGCCATCCTCGCCTTTTTTGACAACTGGAACCCCGCTGCGGCATCTACCCACCCGCTGCTGGCAAAGCAGTGGGCCGACCTGAACAACAACGCGAACCTTGTGTTCGGCTACGAATCCCCCGACGGCGCCCACTGGCTGGCCACCACAGATGACGCCATCCGGGACGCCTGGCAGTCCGCCTTTGACACCTCTGATGCAGACGCCGAGATGGCCCGCTGCCTCATCACCGGCAAAGAGGCCGGCATCGCCCGCATCCACCCCGCCATCAAAGGTGTGATGGGCGCACAGGCCGCCGGTGCGGCACTGGTCTCCTTCAACGCACCCGCTTTCTGCTCCTATGGCCATGAGCAGGGTGCCAACGCCCCCGTCAGCGAGTACGCGGCTTTCGCCTACACCACGGCCCTCAATCTGCTGCTGGCTGACCGGAACTGCTGTCAGCGCATCGGCGACACCACCATCGTCTGCTGGGCCGAAAACGCCGCCCCCGCCTACTCAAACGCCATGCTGATGTTTTTCTGCGGCGGTTCCGAGGCGCGCGGCGTCTCGGAAAGCGACCTTGCCGCCGCACTGAAAGCCCTTTCTCAGGGACGTCCCGTCTCCTTCCTCGATGACAAGCTGGACCCGAACCAGAACTTCTATGTGCTGGGCATCTCGCCCAACGCGGCCCGGCTCTCCGTCCGGTTCTTCCTGCACAGCAGCTTCGGACAGTTTGCCAAAAATCTGCAGGACCACGCCGACCGGCTCGAAATCACCCGCCCCGCCTTCGACAAGCGGGAAAACCTGTCGGTCTGGGCGCTGGCGCAGGAGACGGTCAACCAGAAATCCCGGGACAAAAATCCATCGCCCCAGCTGGTGGGCGACCTGCTCCGGGCTATCCTCACCGGCGGGCCGTACCCTGCCACTCTGCTCAACGGCGTGACTCTGCGCATCCGGGCCGAACGGGAAGTCACCCGGGGCCGCGCCGCTATCCTGAAAGCCTACTATCTCCGCAACTACCCCACCGAGCTCAACAAGGAGGTATTTACCGTGAGCCTGAACGAAAGCAGCAATGTCCCCTATGTTCTGGGGCGTCTCTTCTCTGTGCTGGAGACGATCCAGAGCGTCGCCAATCCCGGCATCAACACCACCATCAAAGACCGGTACTTCAACTCGGCCTGTGCCACCCCGGCAACGGCCTTCCCCACGCTGGTCAAGCTGGCTCAGAAGCATCTGCAGAAGATGAGCACCCCCAACGAGGTGCATTTCAGCAAACAGCTCACCGAACTGATGGCCCAGCTGCCCGAGACAGGCTTCCCGGCGCGGCTCAGCCTGCCGGAGCAGGGTGCCTTTGAGATCGGCTACTACCACCAGACCCAGAAACGCTACGCCAAAAAGAATGAGGAGGAATAAACCATGTCTGAGCCCATCAAGAACCGCTATGATTTCGTCATCCTGTTCGACGTCGAGAACGGCAACCCCAACGGCGACCCCGACGCAGGCAACATGCCCCGCATCGACCCCGAGACGGGCTACGGTCTGGTGACCGATGTCTGCCTCAAGCGGAAGATCCGCAACTATGTCGAGACCCTGAAAGAGGACGAAAAAGGCTATCGTATCTACATCAAGGACGGCGTTCCCCTCAACCGCAGCGACGCCGAGGCCATCAAAACTCTGGGCATCGACCCCGACCTGAAAGCTGCCAAAAAGGCCGACCCCGACATCGATGCCAGGCTGCGGGACTATATGTGTGAGAACTACTTCGACATCCGCACTTTCGGTGCCGTCATGACCACCTTCGTCAAGGGTGCGCTGAACTGCGGTCAGGTGCGCGGCCCCGTCCAGCTGAGCTTTGCCCGGTCGGTGGACCCCATCGTCCCGCAGGAAGTCACCATCACCCGCGTGGCCATCACCACCGAGGCCGATGCCGAGAAGAAGGGTACTGAGATGGGCCGCAAGCACATCGTGCCTTACGCCCTCTACCGCGCCGAGGGCTATGTCTCGGCCAACCTCGCCCGGAAGACCACCGGCTTCTCCGAGGATGATCTGAAACTTCTGTGGACTGCTATTCTGAATATGTTCGAGAACGACCACAGCGCCGCCCGCGGCAAGATGGCCGTGCGGGAGCTCATCGTGTTCAAGCACGATTCTGAGCTGGGCAATGCCCCGGCCTATAAGCTCTTCGACTCCGTCGCCGTCCAGCGCAAGCCCGATGTAGACGCCGCCCGCAGCTACCGCGACTACACCGTCACGGTGGCAGACACTCTGCCGGAAGGAGTCACCTGCGAGAGGCTGTCCTGATGGCCGGCCCGGACGACTGGCTGCCCCTGTCGGGCATCCAGCACTTCTGCTTCTGCCGCCGCCAGTGGGCGCTCATCCATCTGGAACAGCAGTGGGCGGAGAACCGCCGCACCGTCGAAGGCCAGCTCGACCACGCCCGCTGTCATGACGCAAACCAGACCGAACGGCGCGGCGGCCTGCTCATCACCCGAGGGGTGCAGGTGGTCAGCCGTCGGCTTGGCCTGAGCGGAAACTGCGATGTCGTCGAGTTCCGGGCCGACCCGGAGGGCATCCCCCTGCAAAGCACGGAAGGGCTCTGGAAGCCCATGCCTGTCGAGTACAAGCATGGCCGCGCCAAGGCCGGCGACGCCGACCGGCTGCAGCTCTGCGCACAGGCCATGGCGCTGGAAGAGATGCTGGTGTGCAGCATCCCGGAGGGTGCGCTCTTCTACGAGGAAACGCGGCGGCGGGAGGTCGTGCCGCTGACCGAAGAACTGCGCCAGGCCACCCAGAAGATGGCCGACGAGATGCACGCCTATTTTGCCCGGGGCTATACTCCCAAGTCAAAGCCCAGCACCCACTGCAGCGCCTGCTCCCTCAAAGAGCTCTGCCTCCCCGTGCTGTATCAGCGTGCCGACCCAAAAGCCTATCTCCGCGCCCATCTGGACGAGATGCAGGAGGCCGCGCCATGAGAAAGTTTTTGAACACGCTCTACGTCCTCAACAAGGACGCCTACCTTTCCCTCGAGGGGGAGAACATCGTCCTGCTCTGCAACAAGACTGAAATTGGCCGGGTCCCGCTCCACACGCTGGAAGGCATCGTCTGCTTCAGCTATCCCGGCGCAAGCCCTGCCCTGATGGGCAAATGCGCCCGCCTCGGGGTCGATTTGAGCTTTTTCAGCCCGCAGGGCCGCTTTCTGGCCCGGGCCGTAGGCGAAGAGCGGGGCAACGTCCTGCTGCGGCAGACCCAGTACCGCATCGCAGACAGCGAGGCAGAGAGCTGTCTCTATGCGCGCAATTTCATCCTGGGCAAAGTCTATAACGCCCGCTGGGTGCTGGAACGGGCCACCCGCGACCATCCCCAGCGGGTGCCGGTGGAACAGCTCAAGCACACCAGCGCCCAGCTGGCGGCAGCGCTGCCCCTTATCGAGCAGTGTGACGACCTCGACCAGCTTCGCGGTCTGGAGGGCGAGGCGGCACAGCGGTATTTCGACTGCTTTGATTCACTCATCCTGCAGCAGCACGATGATTTTTCTTTCGCTGGCCGAAGCCGCCGCCCGCCTCTGGACAACACCAATGCCCTGCTCTCCTTCGCTTATTCGCTTCTGGCCTCCGACTGCACAGCGGCTCTTCAGAGTGTGGGCCTCGACCCCTACGTCGGCTTTCTCCACCGCGCCCGGCCCGGGCGCAGGAGCCTCGCCCTCGACCTCATGGAAGAACTGCGCACTGTTTACGCCGACCGTTTTGTGCTCTCCTGCATCAACCAGAAAATCATGACGCCGAAGCATTTCCAGAAGCAGGAGAACGGAGCTGTCCTTCTCACCGATGAGGGCCGCCGCGCCTTTCTGGGCGGGTGGCAGACCCGCAAGCAGGAGACTATCACCCACCCGTTCCTGAACGAAAAACTTCCGTGGGGCCTCGTGCCTTATGTGCAGGCTCTGCTTCTGGCTCGCACCCTGCGGGGCGATATGGAGCTTTACCCGCCATTTTTCTGGAAGTGAGGGATGTGTATGCTGGTCCTTATCACCTACGACGTCAATACCGAGACTCCTGCCGGGCGCAAACGTCTGCGCAAAGTCGCCAAGCGCTGTGTGGACCACGGCCAGCGGGTGCAGAACTCCGTGTTCGAGTGTCTGCTGGATGCCGCGCAGTATGCCGTTCTCAAGGCAGAGCTGACGGCCCTCATCGACCCCGCGCTGGACAGCCTGCGCTTCTACCAGCTGGGCAACAACTATAAGAGCAAGGTGGAGCATATCGGCATTCATCCGTCCTTCGAGCAGGACGGCCTGCTGTTGTTCTGAGTTTTGCGCCCCGGTGCGAAGGGCGAGTTCTCAGCATTTTTCCGGCACCTTCGCACCGGATTTTTGTGTCATTTTGCATGATTTGGATAGTTCTTTGACCCGTTGTAAATCAAAGCTCTTCTAAATTCGTGCAGAATGTTGTATAATTTATAAGAAAATAGAGATTTTGTCTCTGTTTTTGCTGTCGCCCTCCTCGCGGAGGGCGTGGATAGAAATTATATATCTGGAGGGAAATAAAGACATTTCTTCTAGTCGCCCTCCTCGCGGAGGGCGTGGATAGAAATTGAGGACATCAAGGCAAGATACCGCAGCCAGTACAGTCGCCCTCCTCGCGGAGGGCGTGGATAGAAATATGAAGGCCAGCTGAAAGAAGCAGCTCGAATGGCGTCGCCCTCCTCGCGGAGGGCGTGGATAGAAATATCCGAAAGCTTTACAGGCAACTTAAAAAAGCGTATGTCGCCCTCCTCGCGGAGGGCGTGGATAGAAATGGTATGCGATACTCTCATAAGTCGCTGCCGGATTGGTCGCCCTCCTCGCGGAGGGCGTGGATAGAAATATGTGATGTTGTCGATGCTGGCCCGCAGCTCGAAGGTCGCCCTCCTCGCGGAGGGCGTGGATAGAAATCTCCTATCGTGAGCGCCAGCTCTGGCCGGTGAGGGTCGCCCTCCTCGCGGAGGGCGTGGATAGAAATTTCAGGGTGTCGCCCATGCCGACGAGGAAGTCCTGGTCGCCCTCCTCGCGGAGGGCGTGGATAGAAATCCGCCTGGTATGCCGACTGCAACAGACTCACCGGGTCGCCCTCCTCGCGGAGGGCGTGGATAGAAATATGTCCGCCGAGATCAGCCGTGCAAATCAGCAGGCGTCGCCCTCCTCGCGGAGGGCGTGGATAGAAATCTTGTCAAGCTGAATCTGTACCACATTGCAGGCGTCGCCCTCCTCGCGGAGGGCGTGGATAGAAATCTTCCCGGAGTGCCTTGCTGTGCTGGCCGTCATCGCGTCGCCCTCCTCGCGGAGGGCGTGGATAGAAATCTGGCATGGTTGCGGACGATTTTGCTGTAACCGCGTCGCCCTCCTCGCGGAGGGCGTGGATAGAAATTGAGCGGTGGTCGTAGCCGTTCTGGAGATGGACGAGTCGCCCTCCTCGCGGAGGGCGTGGATAGAAATCGCGCCGCTGTCCCAGCTGTCCCACCACGCGCCGTGTCGCCCTCCTCGCGGAGGGCGTGGATAGAAATTGATAGGCCCGCTCTTCGCCGTAGATTTCGCTCGTCGCCCTCCTCGCGGAGGGCGTGGATAGAAATTGGCTCGGTGCTGCCTGTGGCGGCGGCTCGCGTAGGTCGCCCTCCTCGCGGAGGGCGTGGATAGAAATATCACGTCGGTGGTGCTGTTCTCGCTCTCGAGGAGTCGCCCTCCTCGCGGAGGGCGTGGATAGAAATTCAGGTCGGCAAGTCTGAGCTCGAGCTCAACATCAGTCGCCCTCCTCGCGGAGGGCGTGGATAGAAATATGCTCCATAGGTTAGACCTGCTCTTTCTTCTTGGTTCGCCCTCCTCGCAGAGGGTACGGATAGAAACCAGTTTCCACCGCGAATCGGGCATCGCCACAATTTTTCCAAAAAGGAGTTTTCCATGCATACAGTTTCCCTCACCCATCAGCTCGTCGCCATCCAGGACGACTTTGACCTCGACAAGATCATCGAAAGCGGCCAGTGCTTCCGGCCGCAAAAACTGGCCGACGGGCGCTACCGCTTTCTTTCCGGCAGCGCACTTCTTTATCTGACTCCGCTGGGCGATGGACAATACGATGCCGCATGGTATGGCTCAGATCGGGAGTACTGGGCCGACTACTTTGATTTGGGCCGGAACTATGCCGCACTGCGGCGCAGCTTGGCGGGACAGAGCAGCTATCTGGACAAATCGCTCGATTTCGGGCAGGGCATCCGAATCCTGCATCAGGACCCATGGGAAATGCTCATCACCTTTCTCATCTCCCAGCGCAAGAGCATTCCGGCCATCCGCACCGCCGTGGAACACCTTGCCCGGTGCTGCGGCGAACCGCTCAGTGCCGAAGGCGATGAAGTTTTTCTCTTCCCTACCCCGCAGCGGCTCTGCGGCCTCTCTGAGGCGCAGCTGATGGGCTGTGGTCTGGGCTACCGCACCCGTTACATCCAGAACGCTGCCGCTCAGGCTTCCAGCGGCACACTCGACCTCGGTGCTCTGGCGGCGCTGCCCGACGACGCGCTCTTTTCCCGCCTCCTCGAGCTGGACGGCGTCGGAAAAAAGGTAGCAAACTGCGTCTGCCTCTTTGGCTATGGCCGTACCGCGATGGCTCCCATTGATGTCTGGATACAGCGACTCATTGATGAGGAATTCGACGGCCGCGACCCTTTTCCTTCCTATGATCAGCAGGCTGGCATCGTACAGCAGTACTTGTTCTACTACAAACGCAGCACCAGCCGCAGCGTCGCTCACAAAAAATAAAAAAAGTTATTGACAACTCTCCATTTGGCTGGTATAATAACACACGTCGTCAGGGACGGCACAGGCTATGGGGGATTAGCTCAGCTGGGAGAGCGCTTGCATGGCATGCAAGAGGTCAGCGGTTCGATCCCGCTATTCTCCACCAAAAAAGCACCATACTTCATGTGAGGTATGGTGCTTTTCTTTTTGCTTTCTTAGAGGTTGCATCGAGAATCAGCCAAATGCCTGATTTTGCAGGCGCATGGACGGCAACCCCCAATTCTTGCTATTTCGTTGCTTTTGAAAATGCTTGTTCGATGCCTGACTGTTTTGCAGGTGGACGCATCACTCCCCCTCAATGTAAGGAGTGAGATCGAAGCTGTTTGAGAATCTTCGTGGTCTCCACTTTCACATAGGCATCATCAGGCACCTTGGGGAGATACTTCATCAGGAAATCAACATCCTGTTGGATTCGCCGGACGGCAGCTTCCAGTGCAGAATAGTTGATTCCGTAGAATAGAAATTCTGCTTGCTTTCATAATTTGCTAAAAGTACGCAAGTATGAAGAAAAAGCAAGAAAAAAGCAATGTACCCTCTTTTAAAAAGAGGGTACAAAGAAAGGAAATTCAAAAAACTGTAGTTTGAGTTATAAATACTGGATAAAGAATTTCTGCGCGGCCTGCACTCGTTCCTTTTCACCAGCCTCATGGGCGAAGCCCGGAAGGATCGTCAGCTCCGTATGGACGCCGTGCTCCTGGAAATTTTTCTGCAGGCTCTTCATACGGGCTACGCGGTTATCGCCATACGGGGAGTCGCCGATAAACTTGTTGTCGAGCTCGCCGACACTGATGAGGACGGGTACCTTCTTTACGGCTTCGAGGTCGACATCATAACCGAAGTAATCCTTGAAATCACGGATACCCCAGAAGTAGTCCTCGTCTGGATTCAGGAAGGTCGGACGGCCAGGTGCACCGATGGAGCAGGCCTTCAGACGATCAGGGTGAGCGAACAGGAAGCGGTTTACGAACTGCCCGCCACCAGAGTGTCCGAACATGAAAAACTGATCCGTGTGAACGCCTGGATAGCGCTTCGCCATATCCTCGATCATATCGAGGAGAATCAGATCATAGCGGATGCCGTCGCAGGAGAGGAGCTTATAGCTGTTGAAGTCATCGCGCTGAATGAGTCCACCCGGGAACATAGGCGCAAGCACAGCCATATGATATTTGTCGGCGAGTTCCTTCGCCTGCTTGATGTACTCTTCGATCGCACAGCCGGTTCCATGGATGATGACGAGGAGAGAGTACTCATGCTCCTCTTCGTCGTAGTAGTAGTCTGGGAGATGCACCCAGTAGTGGAAACGCAGGTCGGTCGGACAGTGCCAGAGCAT
>ENA-USYV01000817-USYV01000817.1-human-gut-metagenome-genome-assembly--contig:-NODE-817-length-33746-cov-6.844070_pt1 | contig 33746 bp, 26 predicted proteins | sample MGYA00250066_ERZ773514 | MGnify/ENA primary metagenome ERZ773514 (study PRJEB29103, sample SAMN06112049) | human gut metagenome | biome: human gut; feature: ankylosing spondylitis patient; material... | reverse complement strand
TTATTTGTAGACGAAATCAAAATTGATTAATGAATATAAGAAAAGAATACCCTAAAGTTTGTCTTTTCTTATGGATATTGGGGATGTGCTTCCATGCACATCCCATTCTGGCACAGTCCGTCATACCTGTCCCATTAAAAATGGAGCAGGGGACGGGCTGTTTTTTACTGTCAGAGAACACAAAACTTTATATAAACTTGCAGGGTTTAGAAGCGCAGCTTCTGGAAAATTGCTTGCAAGCATTGCCGGTTCATTTGAAGAAAGGGAAAAAGAAGGATACGCAGAATATACTTTCTCTATCGATAACTGAAAAGAACCACCAGTTGCCATCACCGGAAAGCTATACCCTTTCCGTCACTCCGCAACAAATTCTGATACGCGCCACTTCGGGAGCCGGATTATTCTATGGTATGCAAACCCTGTTGCAGTTGGCACAACCTTCGGGGGCAGGCAGCTATTCCATAGCCTCTGTCGAGATAGAAGATACTCCCCGTTTTGCTTACCGTGGACTGATGCTGGATGTGTCCCGCCACTTTTCTACCAAAGAGTTTATAAAGAAACAGATAGACGCACTGGCGTATTACAAAATCAACCGTCTGCACCTGCATCTGACCGATGCGGCAGGCTGGCGGCTAGAAATCAAGAAATACCCTTTGCTGACCGAATTTGCAGCCTGGCGTACAGATCCCACTTGGAAGCAATGGTGGAACGGCGGACGTAAATATGTCCGTTTCGATGCTCCCGGAGCTTACGGCGGTTATTACACCCAGGATGATATTCGTGAAATCTTGGAATATGCCCGTCAGCATTATATCACGGTGATTCCCGAGATTGAGATGCCCTCCCATTCGGAAGAAGTGCTGGCAGCCTACCCGCAGTTATCCTGTTCGGGCGAACCTTACAAGAACTCCGATTTCTGTGTCGGCAATGAAGAAACCTTCACGTTTCTGGAAAATGTGTTGACGGAAGTCATGGAACTTTTCCCTTCCGAATACATTCATATCGGTGGCGATGAGGCCGGCAAGTCGGCTTGGAAGACCTGCCCGAAATGTCAGAAGAGAATGACGGACGAGCATCTTGCCAATGTAGACGAGCTGCAAAGCTACCTGATACACCGCATTGAGAAGTTCCTGAACAATCATGGACGTCATCTGCTGGGGTGGGACGAGATTCTGCAGGGAGGCATTGCCCCCAACGCAACCGTCATGTCATGGCGTGGAGAAGAGGGTGGCATCGCTGCCGTAACCTCCGGCCATCGTGCCATCATGACGCCGGGTGCCTACTGCTATCTGGACAGTTATCAGGATGCCCCATATTCGCAGCCGGAAGCCATCGGTGGATACCTGCCGTTGAAGAAAGTATATTCTTACAATCCCGTTCCCGCTTCTTTAACTGCGGAACAGGCGAAGTTGGTCTACGGTGTGCAGGGCAACCTATGGGTGGAATACATTCCCACTCCCGAACACGTGGAGTATATGATTTACCCCCGAATCCTGGCATTGGCGGAAACAGCCTGGTCGGCTCCGGAACGTAAGTCATGGCCGGATTTCCATACCCGTGCATTGTCGGCAGTGGCCGATTTGCAGGCAAAAGGATACCATCCTTTCGATTTGAAAAAAGAAATCGGCAGCCGTCCCGAGTCGCTTCAATCGGTCAGCCATCTGGCATTGGGTAAAAAGGTGATTTATAATTCACCTTACAGCTCCCATTATCCGGCACAGGGAAACACCGCTCTGACGGACGGCATACGTGGCGATTGGACCTATGGTGATGGCTCGTGGCAAGGATTCATCTCGGACAACCGCCTCGATGTGACGATTGATATGGAAAAAGAAACCTCCATCCATTCTGTCACTGCCGCCTTTATGCAGGTGGTAGGCGCGGAAGTATTCCTGCCGGAGACTGTGGTGATTTCCATTTCCGATGACGGAACCCATTTCACCGAGTTGCGCAAACAACACTTTGAAGTGAGCAAAGAAACACCCATCCGCTTTACGGATATTTCATGGCAGGGCGAAGCCAAAGGAAGATACGTACGCTATCAGGCACAGGCCGGAAGTGAATTCGGAGGCTGGATATTTACGGATGAGATTATTGTGAAATAAATATTGCAGGCATAAGGATAATACGTATGATGCGTTTTTTTAGGATTATTCCGGCCTAAAGCAACCGTGTAATCCGTATCATCCGGACTTGCTGATTTCAACCTGTCAATATCATTTAAATAAAAGAGGGAATCTACTCAACCAGATTCCCTCTTTTTTTGTTATATTTGTATTATTACCTTAAAAACTAAGAATATGGTACAACACGCTAGACTCATTTTCTACAGCCTTCTTCTTCTGGTAATCCCGTGCGAGGGCACGTTGGCACAGAAGATTCCCGTCGCGCCCATAGATTCATTGATTACCGTAGGATATGCCACCGGAAGTTTGAAAACCCTGTCCGGCTCCGTAGAGAAAATCACGGAGACACAGATGAACAAAGACCAGATAACGAACCCTTTGGAAGCAATCCGTGGACGTGTGCCGGGTTTGACCATCCAGCGGGGCTCCAACGGACCGGCGGCTCTGGATGCGGTACGCCTGCGGGGAACTACCTCACTGACCAGCGGCAACGACCCTTTGATTATCGTCGACGGAGTATTTGGCGACTTGAGTATGCTTACCTCCATTTACCCTACGGATATTGAGAGTTTTACCATCCTGAAAGACGCTTCCGAAACCGCACAGTACGGTTCGCGAGGTGCATCCGGTGTGATAGAAGTCACCACCAAAAAAGGGATGAGTGGCAGGACACAGGTGGCTTACAACGGTAGCTTCGGGATTTCCACCGTCTACAAGAATTTGAAAATGCTGTCCGGTGATGAATTCCGCCGCGTAGCATCGGAACGAGGCATTTCCATTCTGGACAAAGGGAACAATACCGATTTCCAGAAAGAGATTGAGCAGACAGGACTGCAACAGAATCATCATATCGCCTTTTATGGCGGTTCCAGTGAGTCCAGTTATCGTGTTTCCCTCGGTTTTATGGATCGTCAGGGAGTGATTCTGAATGAAGACATGAAGAATTTCACTTCAAATATGAACATGAATCAGAAAATGTTCGACGGCTTCCTGAACTGCGAACTGGGAATGTTCGGCTCCATTCAGAAGAATCATAACCTGGTAGATTATCAGAAAACGTTCTATTCGGCAGCTACGTTCAATCCTACCTATCCCAATCATAAAGACCCCGTCACCAATTCGTGGGACGGAATAACGACCGCCAGCCAAATCACCAATCCATTGGCATGGATGGAAGTGCAGGACGATGATGCCACTTCGCACATCAGTACGCACGCCCGTCTCACTTTCAATCTGATGGAAGGACTGAAACTAAGCCTGTTCGGAGCTTATACTTACAATATCGTAGAAAATTCGCAATACCTCCCCACTTCCGTCTGGGCGAACGGTCAGGCATACAAAGGAACCAAAAAGCGCGAATCCTTATTGGGAAACATGATGCTGACCTATAAGAAAAACTGGAAAAAGCATTTCTTTGACGTACTGGCACTTGCCGAACTTCAGAAAGAGACTTACACAGGCTATTATACCACAGTCAGCAATTTCAGCACCGATAAGTTCGGGTATAATAACCTTCAGGCAGGAGCGCTCCGTTTGTGGGAAGGCACTAATTCCTACTACGAGCAACCGCGCCTGGCATCTTTCATGGGACGCTTCAATTATACATACGCCGACCGCTACGTACTGACGTTGAACGCCCGTACAGATGCTTCCTCCAAATTCGGAGCCAACCATAAATGGGGCTTTTTCCCCTCTGCGTCCGCGGCATGGGTGATTAGTGAAGAAGAATTTATGAAGCAATTCCCCGTGATAGACAATCTGAAATTCCGTATCGGTTACGGTCTGGCAGGTAACCAAAGCGGGATTGACTCATACACAACACTGAATCTTGTCAAGCCGAACGGTGTCGTCCCCGTCGGAAACTCCGCCATTGTATCTTTGGGAGATCTCCGGAATACGAATCCCGATCTGAAATGGGAAGTGAAACATACCTTTAATACCGGTTTCGACATCGCTTTATTCGGCAACCGCCTGTTGCTTTCCGCCAACTATTACAACTCCCGCACCACGGATATGCTTTACCTTTACAACGTAAGCGTGCCCCCTTTCACCTATAACACCTTGCTTGCCAATATCGGCTCCATGCGCAACTGGGGTACGGAAATCGCCATCGGTATCACCCCTTTGAAAACGAAGGACATGGAACTGAATATCAATGCCAACATCACCTTCCAGCGCAACAAACTGCTTTCATTGAGCGGTATGTATAACGGCGAAATGCTTTCCGCTTCCGAATATAAAAGTCTTGCCAGCCTTGATGGAGCCGGCTTCCACGGCGGCTACAACCACATCGTTTATCAGATGGTGGGGCAACCGTTGGGCGTGTTCTATCTCCCTCACAGCACCGGACTGGAGTCCGACGGAAACGGTGGATATACCTATGGCATTGCCGACCTGAATGGCGGAGGCGTCAGTCTGGAAGATGGTGAAGACCGCTACGTGGCAGGACAAGCCGTACCCAAAACGATTCTGGGATCTAACATCAGTTTCCGTTACAAGCGTTTCGACCTGTCTTTGCAAATCAACGGAGCTTTCGGACATAAAATCTACAACGGAACTTCCCTGACTTATATGAACATGAATATATTCCCCGACTACAACGTAATGAAGAAAGCTCCGCAACAGAACATCAAGGATCAGACTGCCACCGACTATTGGCTGGAAAAGGGAGATTACGTCAACTTCGACTATGTGACGCTGGGCTGGAACGTGCCGATTGAGAAGGTGCAGAAACTAAAGAAATACGTCCGTTCCCTGCGCTTAGCATTTACTGTCAACAATCTGGCAACCATCTCCGGTTATTCGGGACTTTCGCCCATGATTAACAGTTCCACGGTGAACTCGACGTTGGGCGTGGACGATAAACGGGGGTATCCGTTGGCACGGACGTACACCTTAGGATTGAGTATTAACTTTTAATGGAGGAGGAGAGGATGAAACGATATATGAAAAATAGAAATCAGTTTTTGCAGATCTCAAAGCAAATAATCTACCCTTCAAGAATATTATTATTTCTTCTGGTGACGAGTCTGACCTTATTTTCCTGTGATAAGTTCTTACAGGAAAATCCGAAAGACAAACTACCGGAAGAGGATGTCTATAATACGATCTCGGAAGTATATCTCAATGCGGTAGCTTCGCTTTATACCTACGTAGGCGGTTATAGCGACAGTCAGGGATTGCAGGGAACGGGTAGGGGAGTCTACGACCTGAACACTTTCACTTCCGACGAAGCCATCATCCCCACCCGTGGAGGCGACTGGTACGATGGCGGCTTTTGGCAAGGACTTTACCTGCACGATTGGGGAGTAGAGAATGACGCTATCCAAGCTACATGGGAATATCTTTATAAAGTCGTCATGCTAAGTAACAAATCGCTCGAACGGATAGACAAGTTTGCCGAAACCCATTCCGATGCTGCACTTCCGGCATACCGGGCGGAAGTGCAGGCCATGCGAGCCATGTATTATTATTATCTGATGGATTTGTTCGGACGCATCCCGTTGGTTCAATCCTCTTCAGTGGCAATGAAAGATGTTGTCCAGAGTGAACGGAAAACGGTTTTTGAGTTTGTATTCAAGGAATTGCAGGAAGCGGCTCCTCTGTTGAGCGATGCGCACAGCAACCAGTCCGGTCCTTATTATGGCCGTATCACCCGTCCGGTAGTCACTTTCCTATTGGCTAAACTGGCTCTGAATTCCGAAGTCTATACGGACAATGATTGGACAGACGGACAACGTCCGGACGGAAAAAACATAAAGTTTACAGTGAACGGCAACGAACTCAATGCGTGGGAAACAGTCATCTACTACTGTGACCAGCTGAAGGCGCTGGGCTACAACGAATTGGAACCAAAATACGAAACCAATTTCTCCATTTTTAATGAATCATCGATAGAGAATATTTTTACCATTCCGATGAATAAAACCTTGTACACCAATCAAATGCAATATCTATTCCGTTCCCGCCACTACAATCATGCCAAGGCGTACGGCCTAAGTGGTGAGAACGGCCCCAGCGCAACCATTGAAGCCCTCGAAACCTTCGGTTATGAAACAGCCGAACAAGATCCCCGCTTTGATATTTGCTATTTTGCGGGAGTGGTGCGCGACCTGAAAGGAAACATCATCAAGCTGGATGATGGCACCGTATTGGAGTATCTGCCCTGGAAAGTAGCTCTGGATATCACAGATACCCCGTACGAACAAACCGCAGGAGCCCGCATGAAAAAGTATGAAGTCGACCCCACTGCCACAAAAGACGGTAAATTGATGGAGAATGACATTGTACTGTTCCGCTACGCGGATGCTCTGTTGATGAAGAGTGAAGCGAAAGTGCGCAATGGAGCCAGTGGAGATGAAGAACTGAATGAAGTCCGTAGCCGCGTCAATGCCTCCTTTCGCACTGCCACTTTAGAGAATATCCTTGCCGAACGCCAACTGGAACTGGCTTGGGAAGGTTGGAGACGTCAAGATTTGGTTCGCTTCGGGAAGTTTACAAGAGCTTACAGTAGCCGTCCGCAATTGCCGGATGAGGAAAACGGATATACTACCGTGTTCCCTATACCGGAGAAAATACGGGTGATGAATACGAAGTTGAAGCAGAATCCGGGGTATTAACAGCAGTTATTATTCAATCAACTCAAAACTATATTTTTCAAATTCATTCCCGTTGATAATCATAGCAATTTGATGAAGTCCGAGATGGAGCTTCCTCGTTGTAACCACCCGGAAAGAATGTTTTCGGGTGATTCGCGTGGTTGAGTTCCTGACATATTCTTTCTCGCTGATTTTATGCACTTTCTTCGTCAACGTTCCATTTGCTTTTTGGTAATAGATTCCATATTCGAGTCGTATCTTGGTTGTTTGATCGTTCTTGTTCAACAGTTTAAAACTAACCTCCAACGAATCCCCGACTTTCACTTCCGGGCTTGAAATTTGGAAATCCTCCACACAGATATTGCTGATAGTAGAGTTGAAGCCAAACAACTCCATCACCTCCGGATTGCCTTGTTTTAAGAGCGTCCGGCAACCGTGTTTAATAATCCAATCCACCTCTTTCGATTCTCCCTTCCATTTCTTCACTAAATCAATGACGATTTCGGGATTATCTTTCGCAATATCATTCAAATTATTGGCAACGCTCAACCGCACAAATCTTGCCGGATCATTTTTTAGATTTTCCAGAATAGGAATGATAGGCGCAGGATTCTCTTTCAGGTTCGGCAACGCCATCGCCCAGGGAAGACGCGGACGACAGCCTTCTGACGCAAGCCGCCTGACTCCCCAATGTTCGTGTTTCGACCAAACCAACATCTGTTTCATCATCTGATCCGGATATTTGATAATAAAAGAATGAGTCACAAACTCGCAACTTGTGAACTGCGTGATTTTCTCTATCGCCTTGACAGAAGTTTCGTAATCGTCTAGCCCATATTGTTCGACATAATTATCCAGAATCCCCCCATACTCTAAAGTCAAACCAAACTTCGTGTCGTCTATCACCGAGAAATCAGGCCGTGTCTTTTTTATATGATCCAACAATTCAAGTATCTTAGCGATCGCCTCTTTGTAATCTGCCGGTAAAAACTTTCTTAGCACCGTTGTGATGTGCATGCAGCGTTGTTTAAGTTCCCTGCCTTCCCATTCATCGTCCATCACTTGAGATACAAACTCGCGAGCATCAAAATCGTCGATAACAAGTTTCAAATCTTTCGTAAACAGATCGAAAAATTGCTCGTTAAACATGTTTTTAAAAGGTTCTGCCATTCTTTAAATATATAGTTTAGTTAAACAGTTATTGTTTTTTTATGGAGCGACTAAATAATGTTTCTTTGATAAATTCGTTTTTTATAATTTGAATTTTAAAGTGTTGATAATTATTTTATGCCGATCTATTTGTTTGTTATACAAATATATGCCATTTTTTTTAGGATAGCCCTATATCGCGCCTTATTTAGGTAAACTATATGAAAAGATTGTGCGAGAGGGGGGCTATTTAGAGAATATCATAAAAAAAGTGGGCCACAAAAAGATTGCAGCCCACTTATACCTTGTATATGATAATATGATAGCAAAAAGACTAATCGAAGAAACTCTTGAATTTCTTGAAAATCTTCTCTTTTACTGACGTGTTAGGTTTGAAATTGTCTGAAGCTTCCATCTTTTCGAGCGTGTTCTTTTCCTCCTTGTTGAGAGCTTCCGGCACATAGATACTGATATTGACCAGCAAATCTCCCGTACCGTACCCATTTACATTCGGCAATCCTTTGCCACGCAAACGAAGCACTTTGCCCGGTTGAGTACCCGAATCAATCTTCACTTTCACTTTGCCGTCGATTGTCGGAATTTCCACAGCACCGCCCAGTGCAGCCGTCGGGAAACTAAGCAACAGATTATAAATCAAATCATTTTCGTCGCGAATCAAGTCCTGATGCGGTTCTTCCTCAACGAGGATCAATAAGTCGCCTGCCACACCGTTGTGCTTGCCGGCATTTCCTTTGCCGCCCATAGAGAGCTGCATCCCCTCTGCCACTCCGGCAGGGATATTCACCGATACCACTTCCTCGCCGTAAACGATTCCGTCGCCACCACACTTCTTACATTTATTCTTGATAATCTTTCCCTCGCCGCCACACGTAGAACAAGTGACGCGAGTCTGCATCGTGCCCAGAATAGTCTGCTGGTTACGGATCACCGATCCGCTACCCTTACAAGTAGGACAAGTCTCCGATCCGCCGTCACCCTCGGCACCCGTGCCATGACACTGGTCGCACGGCACATATTTTTTGAGTTTAAATTTCTTTTCTACTCCGGTAGAGATTTCCTTCAACGTCAGCTTCACTTTCACACGGAGGTCACTGCCGCGATACCGGCGTTGCTGTGAACCGCCACCGCCGCCAAATCCGCTGAATCCTCCGAAGCCTCCCCCGAAACCGCCGCCGCGGCCACCGAAGATGTCGCCAAACATAGAGAAGATGTCATCCATCGACATTCCCTCGCCACCGAAACCACCGAACGGACCGCCATTGCCTGCCGCACCGCTCACTCCCGCATGACCGAACTGATCGTAACGCGAGCGCTTCTCCGGATTGCTCAACACGTCGTATGCCTCGGCCGCCTCCTTAAATTTCTCTTCAGCTTCCTTGTCGCCCGGATTCTTGTCGGGGTGATACTGAATTGCTTTCTTACGGTATGCTTTCTTTATTTCTTCTACTGTGGCTGTCTTCGTCACCTCCAATATTTCGTAATAGTCTCTTTTTTCTGCCATGCCCATTTATTGATTTATGATTTTTGATTTATGATTTACTCTGCAGTAGGATAGCGCAGCCATAAATCATAAATCATAATTCTTTTCATTCTCCTACTACCACTTTAGCGTGGCGGAGCACTTTGTCGTTCAGTGTATATCCCGTTTGCACACAGTCCAGAATCTTACCTTTCTGTGCTTCCGACGGTGCGGGGATTACCGCGATGGCTTCATGGTAATCAGTGTCCAGTGGTTGGTCTTTTGTTTCGATGACTTTCACACCGTTTTGTGCCAGAACAGCCATAAATTTATTGTAAATAAGTTCTACTCCTTCTTTTACGGCATTGACATCTGTTGCCGTTTCCATTGTTTTGATGGCACGTTCGAAGTCGTCCACCACCGGAAGAATACTGCTAAGGCTCTTTTCGCCACCGTTCAGAATCAGTTCGGCCTTCTCCTTCATGGTGCGTTTCCGGTAGTTGTCAAATTCGGCAGACAAGCGCAGGTATTTATCTTTCTGCTCTTCAATCTCCTCTTGGGCCTTTTCCAGTTCTTTTTCCAACTCTTCTTCATGAGTCAGGGGAGTGGCGTCCTCCGCTTGTTCGTTTTGCGGTTGTTCTTCCGCATGGTTTTGAGTTTCCTCAACGTTCAGTTCTTCTTCCTTCACTTTTTTTTCTTTCGGATCCATCTTGGTATTTACTATTTTACTAGTTACTATTTACTATTTAACACACACGTTATCTTACTTGGTAAAATAACGCCAATAAACATACCGGGCTGACCGGATGTCATTGATTTTGTCTGCAAAAACTTTGCCAAGTTGGCTGTTTTGCCAAAAAACGCAGCAAAGGTAACACTTTTATGTCAGATTGGCACATATCAGATAGCTCATAATTCATTTTAAATGTCTAACTTTGCACGCTAAAATAGTTAATACTATAATAGTAACTAACGAAATAGTAAAATAGTAACTAACGGAATAGTAAAATAGTAGCTAGCAAAATAGTAAAATAGTAACTAGTAAAATAGTAAATAAAGAAGATGATTACAGTTTCGAACGTTTCGGTACAGTTTGGTAAAAGAGTGTTGTTTAATGACGTAAACTTGAAGTTTACGAGTGGTAATTGTTATGGTATTATTGGTGCTAACGGTGCGGGAAAATCTACCTTCCTTCGTACGATTTACGGAGATTTGGACCCGACAACGGGTACCATTGCGCTCGGACCGGGCGAACGCCTTTCGGTGTTGAGCCAGGACCACTTTAAGTGGGACTCTTATACCGTTATGGATACTGTGATGATGGGGCATACTGTGTTGTGGGACATCATGAAGCAACGCGAAGAATTGTATGCGAAAGAAGATTTCACAGATGAAGACGGACTGAAAGTATCCGAGTTGGAAGAGAAATTTGCCGAGTTGGACGGATGGAATGCGGAAAGCGACGCAGCCATGCTGTTGAGCGGACTGGGCGTGAAAGAAGATAAGCATTATGTATTGATGGGTGAGTTGAGCGGTAAGGAAAAAGTGCGTGTCATGCTGGCGCAGGCATTGTACGGAAATCCGGACAACCTCTTGCTCGATGAGCCTACCAATGACTTGGATATGGAAACAGTGACCTGGTTGGAAGAATATCTTGCCAACTTCGAACATACCGTATTGGTGGTAAGCCACGACCGTCACTTCCTCGACTCTGTATGTACACACACCGTAGACATCGACTACGGAAAAATCAATATGTTTGCCGGTAACTATAGTTTCTGGTACGAATCCAGCCAGTTGGCTCTTCGTCAGCAGCAGAACCAGAAGGCGAAGGCTGAAGAGAAGAAGAAAGAGTTGGAAGAATTTATCCGCCGTTTCAGCGCCAACGTAGCGAAGAGCAAGCAGACCACGAGCCGTAAGAAGATGTTGGAGAAACTGAACGTAGAAGAAATCAAACCTTCTTCACGTAAGTATCCGGGCATCATCTTCACTCCCGAACGCGAGCCGGGCAACCAGATTCTGGAAGTTTCCGGATTGAGCAAGAAGACGGAAGAAGGCGTAGTGCTTTTCAACGACGTCAATTTCAACGTAGAGAAAGGTGACAAAGTGGTATTCCTGTCGCGCAACCCGCGTGCGATGACTGCGTTCTTCGAAATCATCAACGGAAACATGAAGCCGGATGCCGGTACCTTCAACTGGGGGGTAACCATCACCACTGCTTACCTGCCGCTGGATAATACCGATTTCTTCAATACCGACCTCAACCTGGTGGACTGGTTGAGCCAGTTTGGCGAAGGAAACGAAGTGTATATGAAAGGTTTCCTCGGCCGTATGCTTTTCTCCGGCGAAGAGGTGTTGAAGAAAGTAAGCGTACTCTCCGGAGGTGAGAAGATGCGTTGTATGATTGCCCGTATGCAGCTCCGCAATGCGAACTGTCTGATTCTGGATACTCCGACCAACCACTTGGATTTGGAATCTATCCAGGCATTCAACAACAACCTGAAGACGTACAGGGGAAACATCCTTTTCTCTTCTCATGACCACGAGTTTATCCAGACGGTTGCCAACCGCATTATCGAACTGACACCGAACGGTATCATCGACAAGATGATGGAGTATGACGAATATATCACGTCCGATCACATCAAGGAATTGAGAGCGAAGATGTACGGGGACAAGTAATTCCCCGTCTTGGACGTCGTAGCCATCGTATAAAACTTAGGCGCGAATTACACGGATAACACGTTTCTGATTTTAAAGAAATCGTGCAATTCGTGTAATCCGCGCCTGATTTTTATAGATAGGATTCCATTCACCTGTTCTGATGAGATTATTTATTTAGCCCAATATCAGATGTGGAGGTGAGTGCATACCTAAATCGGTGTTTGTGATGTGACAAGTACTTTATTATACCTCTTCCATCAGCGCCAATTCCCAACTGCGCCATACGATCGTTGTCAGTTTCAATCCCCCTTTCTCACGAGCTTCTGCCACACATTCATCCTTGCTATAGCGAATCAACTGTTCCCGTGCATCATCGGCAAGTGCGCGTATCTCTTTCTCCGATGCTCCTGCTTTCGCATACTTCACCTCCAATAGATACGTGTACGGTGGAGATACAGGTGCCGCCGGACTGGGCTTAAAGAAGAAATCGGCAAAACCCTTATTCATCTCATATTCCGGATATAGTTGATAATAGCGGAACATACTTAGATAGGCGAGGAGGAATCCTTTGATATGAGCTTCCCCTTCTATGTACTCCCTTATCCGGCTCTGCTCCCGAATGGCCTCTGCCAGAAATTCGAACATCGGTTTCCAGTCTCCTTTGAAGGACATATTCTCAAACAGAGTGCGCAAGCGGTTCACGTCGAGCTTGAAGATGTCATGACGGGCATATCCCTGAATCAGGAAATTGAATAGCTGTTCGCGAACCACCAGATTGGGAATGTGCAGGATGGGACGCCCCATCATATCCACCCCTTTGATAGAAAGCAGTCCGAAATAGAACAGCAGAGATTTGAAGTTGCCCACGTCTGTCATTTCCAGTGCGGAGAAATGGGTGACTATCTCAGTCACTATCTCGCCTTGCTCCGCAATCTCCTTGATGACGGAGAAATTTTCTCCCAGTCCATGGTCGAGACGGACAAGGTAGGCAAGCTTGTTAAAGTCCGTGCGGATATTGGGATCTACAATCTCTTTAGGTTTCACTCCGTGCAATATCAATGACTTCATACAGTAGAGCACCATGTCCGAGTTGAACATACAATCTGCTAATTTATTTTCACTGAAGCAATAATTGTCATAGTTAGGCTTCATCATTGTCACCGCATCGTCTACCGACATCGGGAGAGCGCCTTGTTCCTTGTAATACGTCAGCATCTCGCGCAATTCCTTCTCGCTGAAACCTACAAGGTCGTTAAACCATGGGTCGGTGGTGATATTCGTTCCGATGTTGAATCCGCTTGTCACGTCGTCCATCGTCACCGGGCTTACTCCCGTGATGAACAAACGGTTGACGGCAGAACCCATTCCCGTCGTGGCGGCTTTGATTACATTGAAAAACCTGCGGATATACCCTTCGCCATGCGTCGCTTTTCGATATAAGTCCGTGCCGTAAGTAGAAAGAATGGTATTCGTGAAATTATCGTATTCATCAATCAGGAGATAGATTTTGATGTCTCCCTTGAGGGTGGCATACGAATTGATGGCGGATAGCAGTGCTCCCGGTTCTTCGAGCGTTTCTTCGTTCAGCACGTTCCAGATTTCCTTTCCCAATATATGTTCGTACTTTTGCAGAAAATGTCTTAGTTTCCCGCAACAATGCAACCGGAAAGATTCCTCCACCTCATTGATATTCGAACTCACTTCCGAGAAATTGAATCTCATGATGAGAAACTGGTTATGTATCGGCGTAGGATGCTGCCCGATATACAGATGGCCGAACAATTCGTCGAACTGGTCGGCATACCGAACGTCATAATAAGCCTCCAGCATCGCCAGCGTCAGACTTTTCCCGAAGCGCCGGGGACGGATCAGGAACAGATAAGACGGTTGCATTTCTATCTTTTCGATAAACATCGTCTTATCCACATAATAATAGTTTTCTTTTTGGATGCGACCGAAATCCGTCAATCCGTATGGTATTTGCTTCATCATATTGCGATTCCTTTCTTTATTCATCATTCATATCGAAGCAAATATACGGAAAAACGGATGAATGTGACACGTTTAATGCCACTAATTAATCCGTTTATCCGCTATTTTGTGCAAAAACGACTATCCGGAGGAAAACTGCCATTTCGTGGGAAAACTGCTATCCGCGGAAAAACTACAACTCCAACCCCGTCTGCACCGGAAGCTGCGGGCGTATTGAATTTTCTTTGCGCTCTTCGGCCGAATACTCCACCACCCAATATTCCGTGATATTGTTGGAGGTCTTCCGTGAGTGGAAATGGTTGTTTTCCAATACCGTGACCAGCATTTGTTTCATCTGTGCGTTGGCTTGTGTGCGCCCGTTCATGCTCAATACCGACAGCAGGTAGGAGGCAGGATACCATTTTGCTTGTATATCGTTTGGTCTGGCTGGCCGGAAATAGAAGAAGAGATTCTCCTCTAACGGATCTTTTTGGCGGAACGCCTCATTGCGGTTGTTGAGAAACGTAATCTCCTGGTTCTCATACCAATATTGAAACCCCTGCCGGTAGAGTGCGTATGCTTGTGCATATATCCCCTGATGGTTGACAGGCGTGTGATAATCTATTTCCAGCAACGTATTGAACAGGATGCGCCTGTTCTCGCCGATGTCCGGCAGACAGTGCGGGTTGTTGGTGCTGGCGATGAATGATGCGCGGCGGATGAACGTATAATTTTGGATGTCGTAAACCTTCCGTTCGTTCATTACATCTTGCGTGATGAGACTTTTCAACTCCTGCATGCGTGCGGGAGAGAGCGTATCAAACTCATCCAGATTGATGAGCAGGCAGGACGACATTTGCAGGAGATGGTCTTTGTTGTCGGGACTAATCATGCCGTTGCGATAATAATCCTTCAGCTCCGGTGGGAGGAGATGGCGGACAAAAGTACTCTTGCCTTTTCCCTGTGCGCCGTGGAGCAGCATCAACTGGTGGTTTTGCGCTTCGTCGTCGATGGCACATGCCACCATTCCCACCAGCCAGCGGCGGAAGCTGTCTTCAAAAAAAGCCTGGTCTGTCGCTTTCACTGTTTTTGTCAGTTGGCCGATGTGGTCTGTTTTCCCGTCCCATGTCTGGAGTGAGGTGAAATAATGGACAAACGGGTTGAACGGCTTTGCGTAGTCCGAGTCTACCAGTGCTTTCAAATTAGCTTGCGAACTGTATATCTTCTTCATCTGTGCGTTGATATAGAATGTGTTGACATCCTTTGTGCGCAGTGTACTGAAAGGTGGCTGCTCTGTTTTAGGGAGATCAGGTATTATTTTCCGGAACTCGATTTGCTCTTTCACCACGTTTCTCCTGATTTCGTAGTGTTCGTCCATAAATTTGATGACTTGGCATATTCTCGGTTGTTGGCTTTCTTCTTCCGCCTGATCGGTCTTTGAGGTGTATTGGTAGGCATTGTGCAAGGGCAGTTCGAGGTCGAAGTCGGGTAGGTCGCCGAAATGACTGTGTGCCAGACTGACGGATTCCTCTTCCGTGATATGGCGGTGGTAACACTGATTGCCGAGACAATAGAAGAAATTGTCCCGGTTGCCTATCTCGAGACGTTCTTTGCGTTTGGTGTACTCCAGCGCCTTGCGGAAGTCGAGTTGCACTTGCAGGTCGATGGGCGACGCATTCTCCTGCACGGGGAGGAGCGGGGATCGTTTTCCCGGATTCTTGCGCTTCTTGTTTTTACATTCTTCTTCAGTGGGCAGTGTCACTTTTACGGTCAGCGGCTTCACGTTTTCCAGTCGTTCGGTAGAGAGGAAAGCGTCCGGATCGTGCGACACGAAGAATCCGCGTCCCGGGTCGCTTCCGCTGGTGTCTACTTTGGTATTGAGCAGCTTTTCATATTGGCTGCTTGCCAGAGCGTACATGCGGTGGTGGTAGCGTTCGAGGGTGAGGAAGTCTACGGTTCCCAATGCGTTCAGTTCGGCGCGTAAGGCTTCCGCCTCATTGCCGGTAAGATAGACGAAGATCTTCAGCCCGTGCATCCGGGGGCTGACGAAGCTGCCTAGCGTGTCGGGGCAATCGTTCACTAGTTGGCGGAATTCCGGGATCTTTTCTGCCGGCATATCGTCACAGTCGAGCGTGATGATGTCCTGATACTTGTCCAGACTGTAAGCCAGCCTTTCCTTGGCGTAAGTAGCCGTGATGGTGCAGTAGGGCAGTTGCTTCTTCATGTGGTCTGCTTTCACCGTTTCTCCTGCATCCATTGCTTCCCGGAGTCTCCGGATTCTGTCGCGATAGACATCTCCCCGGATAAATTCGAACATTTGCCGGATACTGATACTTCCTGATACGAGTGATAATCCCCTGTATGTCGTTATTGAGATATTTTCCATTTTAATTATTGATATGAATGTAAGTCGTGTCAATATTAACACACTGCAAAGGACGGCTTTTCATGTAGAATAAAAAAACTGCTTTTGGTACTCAAAAAGCAGTTTTTTAACAGTCGCTTCTTTCGTGTTAATCCTCAAGAAGCGTTCTTTTCATTCTTTGTATCTCGCAATCAATCTCTTCCACGCTTAATGATTCGTCCGAATCATCCGATTTCTTGAAATCAACAGCCATAAACAACAACTCTGCAAAGTATTTGGGGCTTTTAATGTTAAAAACAGAGTCATGGTCATAACAGAGATGGACAAAGGGGAGGAGAAACTTCTTGCGGTCGCCTGGACTTACCTCTATTCTGTTGGTATACAAATTGTTGACAGTGCCAAGCATTTGCGTGATAAACTGGGATACTTGGGGAAATTCTCCCTTTTCGAGTGTTACAGCCTGTTTGTTCTGGTAAACGAAGCCTTCGGAAAAAATGTCTTTTTTCTCATGATTTTAAGTGTTATTTGATTAGTGTTAAAAAATGTTGGTCTAAAAAGACGCAAAGGTACGTTTTATTTTGTTCCTATCGTTTACTTATACTTTTTATTCTCTTTATATATTTTATTTGATGGAAAAAGCGTGTAATTGAGGTGGAACCCCTCCACCTCAATTACACGCTTTTTCTATATAAAAAGAATATTCTCTCGCGCCTGCGCACGTGTACATTATTAAATAAGAAAACTAACAGCATTCAATAAGAAAACACACAGCCTGTTTGTCCTCAAGATACCATGTATTACACGGGGTCCCATCATAATGTCGACAGGGCACAGTTGCAGGGCTGGCATTATAAAACAGATATCGGACGGAATACCCCCATAACCGCTTTTGTTTTCATTATAGCTAATCTTGATTTCATTATAGCTAATTCTGATTTCATTATAGCTAATCTCGATTTCATTATAGCTAATTTTATTTTCGTTATAGCTAATCAGCACTTGCCCTAAAGAGATTCATGGCTCATCAAGATACCTCACGATGAGCCGCACCTGCCTTGCACTATAAGCGTGGTCGTTTTTTCCTTCGCCGCCGCTATACATTGCGTCATATAATTCCTTGTTATTTCTGATCCACTCCCTCATTTTTCGCATGGCATACACCAACGGTACATACGGATTATATAAATGTGCCAGCTCCGATTTCAAATACGGACGTATGACAAACGGCTCCTCTGCTATCTCTTCTTTTTCTGCTTTCATATCTTCGGAAAATTAATTTTATCGTATTCCAAATATACGGAAAATCTCCCGCTTGTCCAAGTATATAAGTCAAATAAAATCACTCTGAATAAAAGTAAATACATTCTGAATGAAAGTAAGACAAACTAGGTCAAAGTAAGACAAAGTACGTCATTTCATCCCCTTATAATACACTACCTTTGAGGTATCGAAAGAAAAAGAAACAGAGCTCGTTCCTCTCTTCCGATATTGATTGCGGCAACCGCAATCTGTAATATTTATTTCTCAATTATTAATTCTCAATTTTTAATTTATCATGGCAATACCATTTAAAAGAATGGGTCGTAAAGACCCGAGAAAGGTTGATGGGGTGGTGAAGTATCATCCGCAACTTGTGACGCAGGGACAGAGTGTAGACCTGGATAAACTTGCTTACACGATGAAAGAGAAAAGTTCCCTGTCGTTGGGTGACATTCAGAGTGTGCTGACTAATCTCGTAGAAGCGATGCGTACGGCGCTGTTCGACGGTAAATCCGTCAATATCCATGATTTTGGTGTATTCAGCCTTTCCGCTACCACGCGGGGAGTGGACACGAAAGATGAGTGTACGATGAAGAACATCAAGACGGTGAACATCAATTTCCGTCCTTCGAGCAGTGTCCGTCCCAATCTGACGTCTACCCGTGCCGGTGAGAAAATCGAGTTTCTGGATCTCGACGCGCCCAAGAAAAAGAAAACCGATGGTGAAGATTCCGGTGATGAAGGTGGCGGAGACTCCGGTGGAGGTAGTGGAGGCGGTAGCGGTGAAGCTCCGGATCCGGCAGCTTAATTCGTAGAGTGCAGATAATGTTTACAACTGATAAGAAAAATAGTGGCACTATGATGAGAAAGATTGATTTGATCGTGATCCACTGTTCCGCCACCCGTGCCGACCGTTCTCTCACGCCGGATGACTTGGAGATGCAACACCGTCGGCGTGGATTTAACGGAACAGGTTATCACTACTACATCCGCAAGGATGGAACAGTGCACCTCACCCGACCGATTGAACGTATCGGTGCGCACGTGAAAGGATTCAATTCGAACAGTGTCGGTATCTGCTACGAAGGCGGTTTGGATGCCCACGGTTGTCCGGCAGACACGCGGACACCGGAACAACGGGCGGCACTCCGCTTACTGGTACATCAATTATTTGAGACTTTCCCCGGTAGCCGGGTGTGCGGTCATCGGGATTTAAGTCCCGACCGCAACGGAAACGGGGAGATTGAGCCGGAAGAATGGATCAAGGCGTGTCCGTGCTTTGAGGTGAAAGCGGAATTTGGAACTTCCGGCCGCGTAGAAGATTAGTCTTCAGTAGGATAACAAAGTAATAAGGTAAGAGAGTTTTCAGGAAGTGACCAATTATTGAAAGTAATTAATCATTTAAAGAGCGCATGGAAAGGAGGTGTGTAAAGTTATGGTAGTCAAGAGATCTCTTTGGGATATGATCCTGAAAGTAGTCATCGCAGTGGCTTCGGCAGTGCTGGGCGTTGTGGGCGGTAATGCGATGAATTTGTAAAAGTGATCACGGGTCGCACGAAATAGTTGTTTGGTTAGCTCCTTTTACAGGTTGTTAATTTGATAATCGTTTATGTGTGGCCTGTGTTTTTTCTATTTAGAATGAAATAATTAATAATGAATTGTATATGAAAAGATTATATATCTTTATTTTTTTAGTGGGGTTACTAGGTAACAATATTATGTATGCGCAGATCCCTGCTTCCTCACAATCATTACCTAGTCCTAATGTAGCGGCTTTAGGACTTTATGGTGAGATTCCGGTTTCGAAATTTACAGGTATGCCGGATATATCCGTTCCTTTATATGAAGTTCCTGTCGGAGATTTAAAATTGCCGTTTTCTCTCAATTATCATGCCGCCGGGATACGTCCTGACCAACACCCGGGATGGGTAGGAATGGGGTGGAATTTAAATACCGGAGGTGTTGTATCCAGAACGGTGAAGGGCAAGCCTGATGATTGCAATGTGAAAAATCATACCTATTTGATGAATATGGGATATTATTTTCACTCCGAAACATTGAATACTCCTCAATGGAATACACAGGACTATCTCAAAGCAACAGCTCAAAGTCATGGTGGAGCAGATTTTGAGCCGGACGAGTTCGATTTCAACTTTTTGGATTACCATGGGAAATTTATGTTGAATAGTGACAAAACATGGATTGTGCAATGTGACAGGCCTGTAAAGGTAAATTTTAGTGGTAATTGGATGGATGTTCCGTTTGAAAAAGCAAATACGGCATTTCAATATTCCGGATATTCGCCTTCTTTTGATGGTTTTACTTTGACTACTGAAGATGGCACTCAATATATCTTTGGCAAAGAACGGAATGCCATTGAATATTCTATCGGATTTTTTCAGCAAGCTACGGATTTTTGGACAGCTACAGCTTGGTATCTGACAAAAATTATCCTGACTAACGGTCAGGAAATAACTTACACATACGAGCGTGGCGATTTTATCAACCAAATGTTTATTTCGCTGTATGATGATTTGGGGTCTTTTACATTTGGTGGTGGAATCTTGACTCCGGAGTGCTCGTCTTCAAGCCATGTGGCTATTGAAGACAGTTATCAGGGAAGTCTCATATCTCCGGTTTATCTCAACCGTATTTCTTTTCCCGAATGTGAAATAACTTTTGCGCGTGAAGTGACTACGGAATTGAGATATTCGCAGGATATTTATGCTTTTCAATATATGTTATGGCGTAAAAATCCCAAATATCGTTTTCTGAATTTTCTTGCAGATAATCCTTTAGATGATAATTATCCGAATTGTTTGGACAAGTTGAAATGGTATAAGTTGAGCAATCTGGAAATAAAAGATAAGAAAGGAAAGTGGATCCGGGATTACCATTTTTCGTACAACGACAACACCTCCCAGCGCCTGATGCTACAATCTGTTTCTGAATTTGTATGGGGAGCAAACGGACGAAATTTTAATATGGAGTATGACTTTCCGGAGCAATTGCCTCCTTATCTGTCCGGAAAAGTAGATCACTGGGGATTTTACAACAATCGTTTGATGACCGATAATTATGCCACTCATTACGATTCTCGCGAACCTAATGCGAATGTTTTGACATTTGGCGTTTTGAAAAGGCTACGCTATCCCACGGGAGGATATACACGTTTCGTTTTCGAGCCTCACGAGTATTGTAAACAAGTGAAAATGAATCGATGGGAAGGGTACGAGGATACATTCCAACCGAAAATAGCGGGAGGACTAAGAATAAAGAAGATAATAAATAGTGATACAGGATTGGAAAGTGGTGAAAAAGTAGAAAATGAGTACTTTTATGTGGATGATTATTTAATTAATAAAGAAAAGGCGAGAATCTCAAGCGGTTTCCTGGGAGGACAGATAAAGTACTATTTTGATGATTATCAGGTAGAAGGCACCGGGGCGAATAAAGACGTAAAACGTATAATAAGAAGATTCAGCAGCCAGTCTGTGCTACCGGCATGTATCAATTCCTCCGGAAATCATATCGGTTATAGTGAAGTGATTGAAAAAAGACCGGACGGATCTTTTATCCGTTCTAAATATACTAACTTCGATAATGGACATATGGACGAAGCCCCGGAGGCAATCATATTCCCGAACCGAACGCCTTATGGACCTTATGCTTCCAGATCAGTAGAACGGGGAAAACTTCTTTGTGAAGAACTGTATTCGGCAAGCGGTATTTTACAATCGAGTAAGCATCTGACTTATGAACGCTCTTCCGACCTTTATGTAAGATCAATGAAGACATCTCTTGATTATATTTGCCCGACCTCATTTATAACTTATGCCGATGGTTGCTCATACAAGGTCTATTTGTATGATTACAGACTGAAAAGCGAGAAGGATACTTTATACGACAATCCCTCTTTTCCGATAAGTACGCAGACGGATTATGAATATGATCCCGACGGCTTGATAAAAGTAATTTCAGAAAGTGCCAATGGAGGAATAAGAAAACAAACCTATAAAAGGATCCGTGAGTCAAGTTCGGATATATATACTCAAATGGTGCAAAAGCATATACTGTCTCCGATTGTCGAAAAAAAGGAATACTTTATTTCCGAAGATGGAACCAGCTGTCAACTGAAACAGGTGAAATATGAATATGTTCCTATAAAAGGAGTATCCGATCATTTTTTCCCTTGCTATTCTGCCTGGGAAAGGATAGGTGAGGGGGCTTTGAAGGAAGTGTACAATTGCATTGATTATGATGCTTTGGGACATCCTTTATATGTTGTCAGAAACGAGGGTAAGACGGTTTATCTTTGGAGTTATAACTATTTGCATCTGGCAGCGGAAATAAAGGGGGCTACCATTAGTGAAGTCCGGACAGCTATGGGAGGAGACATCGTGTCGTTCATGCAAGCCGACACTCCGGATCGTGTGAAACTGGTGCGTCTAAGAGCTTCTTTGCCACAAGCGCAAATAACGTCCTATACGTATCAGCCGATGGCCGGAGTTACCTCTATAACGGATCCGTGCGGAGTGGTCAGTTATTATGAATATGACCTTTTACAGCGGCTCAATAGACAAAAAGATAATTATGGGCGGACAATAAAGGCTTATGATTACCGGTATTCTGTAAATTCCTTTTAAAAGAACAAGAAATATGAAAAAAAGTATATCATTTATATGGGTCCTAACTCTGCTTTCAGGACCTGTTAGTGCAAGTGCTTTTACTGCTGTAAAAGATACATTGCCTTCCATACCGGGAGAACATAATTATATTTATGTACGGACACCGCTTGAGGAGAATGAAGAAAAAAACTATGATGAAATAACATTCTATGACGGGCTTGGGCGTGAACTCGATTTCGCGCAAAGTTATGGAGCCAATCGTACTGCTATTTTTATAGCCGACCATCACCTGATAGAATATGATAGTTTGGGACGGAAAGAGAAGCAATGGATAACGGCGCCTACTAGTTTTTCCTATATGGCTCCTGAAGATTTGAAGAATGGTATCCTGTGGGATTATCATGATGCAGGTAAAAGAAGTTATTTGCAAACTAACTATGAATCGTCCCCTCTAAATCGTATTACAGAGCAATATGGAGTGGGAGATGCTTGGGGGAATCATCCCGCCCGCATGGAATATCTGACGAATATCCCGGCTGATTCATTGCGTTGTTCGCTCTATTTGATAGACGATAACGATGCATTGATTCGCAGAGGAGATTATCGGTCGGGAGAATTGCAGGTGACAAAGGCCACGGATGAAGACGGTAGACCGACTTACACCTTTGTTGACAAGCAGGGACGTACGCTACTGACCCGGATAGGTAGAGGAAATCAACAAGCGGACACCTATTTTGTATTCGACCGCTTCGGAAGAATACGCTATGTTCTCCCACCCATGATTAATGATGAAATATCGGCTGGAAATCTCGATTTGTACGCATATCAATACTTGTATGATAGTTTCGGACGCTGTATTTCGAAGAAACTACCTAGCTGTGCTGCAATACGCTATGTTTATGACAAAGCCGACAGGGTTATATTGTCACAGAATGGAAATCAGTCACAGAAAAAAGAATGGACGTTCACTTTCTATGATAATCAGGGAAGGCTTTCATTAACAGGACTTTGTTCATTCAATGATCCTCCTTCATTGGATAATTCCATAGTAAGGGCTTATCGAACGACTGCGGAGAAAGACGGAGTGCTTCATTCCGGGTATGAAGTAGAGCATTTTCCTTATACGCTATCTTCTCTTTTGCAAGTGAATTATTATGATGATTACAACTTTACAACGGACACCCAACTCGCTTTCGGGTTGGAGAAGATAGGTAAAGTGCAGTATGATTCTTTATATATCAATCACGAAGCCTCCCTTATCTCCGCACAAGGGAGACTGACCGGGACTAAAATAAAAGTATTGGATAAAGAGCAATATCTGACAAGTGCCTTATATTATGACTATAAAGGCAGAATAATACAGGGACGTTGCCAAAATCATTTGGGCGGGTATGACACAGACTTTTATTCATATACATATACTGGAAAGTTATTTGCCAGATTACATACCTATCAGATTGGGAACGGAAAGCGGCACATGGAAGAATATACCTATGAATATCTGGCAGATGGAGAACTTAGGGATGTATATCACCGCGTCGATAATGCGTATAGAGCCAATCATTTGCTTTACTACACGTATGACAATGCCCGTCGGGTATTTTTGAAAGATGTGGGAGGATTGGGCGCCTATACGATATATACGTATGACGTCCGTGACCAGGTGACAAAAACGATGTGCCGTTTTTTTCTCTCTGAAGAAATTTCTTATAATGCAAGTCAGGGCGTTCCCTGTTACAATGGCAATATCAGTAGCATAGCATGGCGGAGTGAGGAAGATGATACGGACGGCATCAGTAAAGGTTATCGTTTTGCCTATGACAGCATGAACAGGATGACTGACGCCCGCTATGGTGAGGGAGAGAATCTGACCGGCAACCTGAACCGTTATGACGAACAGGTCACTTCATTTGATAAAAATGGCAATATTCTCGGCTTGCGTCGTTGTGGAGCTATCGGCCCGGAAAATTTCGGAGTAATTGACAGCTTGTATCTGTCATATCAGGGCAATCATTTGCTTAATGTGACAGACTACGCGAAGAATGATGTGTATGGAAGTAGCACAAACTTTAGAGACGGCATCCGATCGTCAGCAGAATATGCTTATGATTTAAATGGCAATTTAATTCAAGATTTAAACAAAGGAATTGCAAGAATCCGGTATAATTGCTTAAATTTGCCGAGTGCGATAGAGTTTACCGACGGACGTACAATTAGTTATCTTTATAGTGCCGACGGAACGAAACTGGAGGTAATCCATGCGATGGGAGATTCTATCACCACCACTGATTATTGTGGTAAAGCGATCTATGAAAACGGAAGTCTCGACAAGATTCTTCTCGATGGTGAAGGGTTTGTTTCTTTCGCGGACGATGTTTCCTATAGTTACCATTTCTTCTTGAAAGATTACTTGGGCAATGTTCGTGTCGTATACAATGAAGATCGTGAAGCGGAAGAGGTGAATCATTACTATCCGTTCGGAGGAATCTTGGCTTCATCCACCGGTTCGGTGCAGCCTTACAAGTATAACGGAAAAGAACTGGACAGAAAAGGTGGATTGGATTGGTATGATTACGGGGCGCGGATGTATGATCCGGTATTGGGAAGATGGCATGTGGTGGATCCATCAAGTGAAAAGTATTATGGAGTAAGTCCATATAATTATTGTGCGAATAATCCTGTAAAGTATATTGATCCAGATGGTAAAGATTGGTATAAAGTTCAAAATGAAGAAGGAATTTGGAAATATTCCTATAGCGCAGATATTCACTCGCAGAAAGATTTAAATAAAGTAGTGAGAAATGGAATGTATTTAGGAGTTACACATACGGAAAATAATATTTATTATAGTTTATTCGGAAGTAAAAAAGTGGCAGACTCTTTTGAGGGTGCTGTGTATCAGAAGATTGATAATGCAATTTTAACATCTGCTATTGCAGAGAAAAATGTGAATAATTCTTTTGGAGGAGAAGATACTGGAAATCCAACTACAGACTTCTCTATTGAAGGAATAAACTCAAAAGAATCTAGATATTTAGGTCTTGATACACATAGAAATGAATATAATATAGAGTATGAAGGAAGTAGTAGTGGATTGTATAATGTCTTAGGTGGTAAAGGAGCAATGAAAGGGTATATGGAAAATTGGGTTGGAGACAGAGATATGCCGAAAGATATTGGAGGTTGGCAGAATGGGCAAAAAGCTTTCCATATTAGATTTATGAATAAAAAAGGGGTTGATATACTTCATCTAAAATATTCTAAGTCTGCAGCCAATACATTAGTTGATAAATATAACCGATTGTTTTTTAATAGAGAAAAATGAAAAGATTTTTAGTTTATGCAATTACAGGACTTTTTCTAGTTATATATAGCTGCAAAAGTCTGCCTTCAGAAGGTGGTAATTCTATTGACTATGACTTTAAGTTTGACTTATATAGTCATGTAAAATGGTATTATCGCGCCAACTTGAAATATCCATCTGTCGAGGAATTGAAGAATTTTTGTTGGAAAATAATAGATGATGCTAATGATAACACATTTTCATCATTTAGTGATTTTGAAAAGTCTATTAATAAAAAAAGAACAGGACGTGAAGATTTGTTGCAATATTTATCCATGCATAAGGATGATCTTTCATTTGAAATAAAGAATAAATCAATGGATGTTTTTTGGAAAGGTAAAAAATGGATGAAGTTTAAATTTGATTTATGTGAAATGATAAAAAAGAAAAGTTCTCTTTTTACTTATTTTTATAATTCTTCGGGTTATTGCAGTAAAGATTTTGATTACGAAGAAGAATTTTATATCATAAGAAAAGAAATACGTAATAAATATGTAACAGATACTATGCAGCGGAGTAAATTCCAACCATGCCTCTTAAGATATGATAGAGACAGAGGATATCAGCTATATTCTCCATCAAAAAGCAGAATAAAACAAAGTATCTATCTGAATAAACTAGGTTGTGCTTTAGATACTTTTTTTCTAAATAGAGATATTCAAATGATCCAATTTGTAACAAATTTGCCAGAAGATTATTTTTCTAAAGAATAGTTGATATAGAATATTTATCTTGTTTTACCCTGACATAAGTTGACTAATCATCAATTTATATCAGGGCAATTTCTTTTATTGGTGACAACTTTACTTACTTAGCCCCGTTTAGGGAGTAAAGAAGGAATAAATAGTGTGTAGTGCTATTATGATGCAAGAGCAATTTATTGAAAGATTTGAATAAAAAGATTGCTGATATTCAATATAATTGTTTAAATTTACTGGGCAAGATAGACCTTGAGGATAAACTGAAGGATAGTAAAGAAAAGAGTTAATCGTGGTCTGGTATAAATATTAAAAGTTATAGCAAATATAATATTGGGAAAACACATGGAGCTGATTAAAAAAAGACAGTTAACAAAACTGGAGGAAAGTATCTTAGAAGAGCTTATTGCCAAGTCAAATATCAATCTTTCGTTTAATTGGAAAGAAGAGTTATTGGTGTCCGATTTACCTGATGGTGGAATGGGGAGTTTGTCTTTATATCCACCTGGAGTTACTGGCAAAGAACGATTTTTGGGCTCTCAAATAAGTGATTGCCAATTTAAAGATACGGATGGGGTGACAGTAATAGCATCTTTATATCTGGATAGAGAAGGGAATATGTATGAACTTGATATGTGGAAAACAGATTTTAGCTCATTGAAAGAAATATCTACAGATTTAGGTCGTTTTTAAATCTAATATCAAAATAAAAAGACATGGGGAATTTTTTTATAACTCTATTCAAGAGAATTACTCTTCTCAATAGTATTCTAATGATTATCTATTGTTTCTTTCATCCTAAATTTGGAGAATTTGACTTAATGCTTATCGTTGTGTTATTGTTATTGGTTTCGTGGATAATATGGCTGATAGGTAAGACATTAAACTTTATATTTAAGAACAAGTATCTGGAGGACAAGAAATTAAAAACAAATAGTATGTTTAGAGGTGCTTATTTTCAATTCTGCGAAAATATAGAACTTATGTATTCTGTATTTTGGGCACTATATGTGCTTTTCCATCATAAGCAAATCGGATATGCTTATTTGATATTGTTAATGTTTGGATTGTATATTGGAAATCGAATAGCAATAAATGCTAATCGATATTTATTGGATCAGGCACGTAAAAGACAGAAAAAATAAGGTTCTTGTCTTGAAGTGATAAATTAAATAGTAACAAATATTTTCTATCGACTAATTTAATTATATGAGATATTTATTGATAGCAATATATAAAAAGGCGGTAGTGTGGTTCAGTATTATGATGATTCCTTATTGCGTTTTCTCTTCTTTTTTAGAAGAATATCCTTCTCTAATCTTTATTATCAGGATAATACTTGCAACTGCATTTGCAATTATAGCGATAGGGGGAATGATGAGTTATCTATTTTCTTATATAGAGATTCCTCGACGGCCATTAAAGGAAAAGGGGATTATTCGGACGTTGTATCTCAATTCAGATAAAATAATAGTGCAATTATATTGCTGTATCTGGGGATTCTTGCCGGAATGGATGTGAGGAAACGGCAGATCAGCCTTGTCCTGACCGGTGTTTTATTCCTTGCAGGCATTGGATGGCAGATTCTGGTGGAACAGACATCGTGGCTGGAATGGCTGCTGTCCCTGCTGCCGGGAGCGGGATTTCTGACGCTCAGTTATATATCACGGGAACAGGTGGGATACGGGGACGGCCTTCTGCTTCTGACGGTTGGAATCTGGCTGGGATTTGGGCAGACATTCGGCGTTCTGACGCTGGGACTCATTCTCTGTTCGGTACTCTGCGGAGTCCTTCTGATGCGGAAGAAAATACGGAAACAGGATTCCATACCGCTGGTGCCGTTTCTGCTGCTTGGATTTGTGGGGAGGTGCGGAATGCTTTGAAAGTGAAAATGAGAAAAGCAAGTATTACGGTAGAGGCAGTTCTGGTCGTGCCGCTTGTTCTGATGGTGATTTTTCTTCTGCTGTCGCTGACCTTTTTTGTACACGCACGGAGCTGGTATACATTTGCGGCATATGAAAGCACAATGCTTGCCGCCAGTGAAGGCCGTCTGTCTGTGGAAAAAGGAGAGGCAGCCGCCCAAAGCCGGATGGAATGGTGGATTTCCCAGATACCGCTTCCGGCTGAACCGGTGACCGTACAGACGGAATGCAGAGAAAAAGAGATTCAGATAAAAGCAGAAGGAAACATTCTGCCAATCTGGAGCCGGAACGCGTGGGAATATTCGGTTTTGAGTGAAAGCAGGAGAAACAATCCGGTGAAAACGATCCGGAAGATACGGGCAGTAAAACAGATCTGGAACCAGAAGTAAGGACGGAAGCGGAGAAATGCAGATTGATTATAAAAGAGATTTGAATCATACATATGTTATTTTACAGGAGGAAAAAGAGCCGGACACGGCGTCGTATCAGATCCGTATGCTGCTGACAAACACAATCCCAGGGCTTTTGGACTGCAAAATCGGGAAAATGGATGATAAAACATTGTTTTACTATGAGGTGACATCAAGGCAGTCGCTTCAGAGTGTGTTTGAACAGCGCTCGATTGGGGCGGAGGCGCTGCGGAAACTATTTGAACAGCTGCTGGATCTTCTCGAAGAACTGGGGCAGTACCTGCTTGCACCGGACGGCCTCGTTCTGCAGCCGGAGCTGGTTTTTGCAGATGCAAATCTGGAGAACTTTTCCTTCTGTTATCTGCCGGGAAAGCAGGGACACACAGGCTGTTTTCAGAAGCAGATCCGGGAGCTGATGGAATATCTGCTGCCGAAGCTGGATCACCAGGAGCAGGATGCGGTAGTACTCGGGTATGGACTGTATCGGGAGATTTCGGCGGAGATCTTTTCGGTTGAGATGATTCAGGCACTCTTATATCAGACAGGGAAAGAGAAGAAAGAAACGACGGAGCAGGAGGGAAAAGAGCGTCCTAGGGAAGAAAATCCGCCTGTACAGATGGAGGAAACACTTTGGGGAGAACAAGAAGCGGAAGCGGCGGAAAATTTTTTTGTGGAAGCGGAGGAAGAAAAGGATGAAGGACGCTGGAAAAATATTGTGGAAGCAGTGATCTGCATCGGATTTCTGGGAGGTGTGCTGGCACTGCGGTGGACACAGGCCGAAACTGTTTGGTATCTGGTGCTGGGAGGAGCGGCGGCTGTTGTGGGAATTGTAAGTCTGGCATTGGAACTTGCCAGCCGATGGAAAAAGCGGCAGTCGGGAACAGAAACAGGAAGCTATGGGAAGGCCGCAGGAATCCGGAAACAAGGAGAAACAGGAGATGTATTTTCGGAATATCAGAATCGGAAGGGCTTAAAACAGAAAGATGGAACATGGAATCCGAAAAGCGATACAGAACAGCAGGGATGGAAAAGGGATTCCTCAGTCGAAAAAGAGAAAACATGGGAAAAGAATGAAGAACAGGAAAACAGAAAGATGCACAGCCTGATGGAATTGGAGGGGCATGAAGAGGATCTGTTTGGAAAAACGGAACTGCTGACCAGCCCGGAGGATGAGGGAAGGGCATATCTGATTCCGATAGATCCGATTGATCTTCCGCTGATTCCGATTGAACGCGGAAGCACATTGATTGGAAAACTGTCAGCGGCGGCAGATGTAATTCTGCCATACCGTACGGTAAGCCGCCTTCACGCAAAGCTGGTCAGTACAGAAGAGGGAGATTATCTGCTGGATCTGAATTCGCGGAACGGAACAACGGTGAATGGCGTTCCATTGATGGGCGAGACAAAAAAGAAGCTGGAGGATGGAGACGATATCTCATTTGCCGGGAAGAAATACCGGTATAAGGCGGGAGAGAAAAACAGAAATTAGAGAAAAATGACGCATTACACTTTTTCGATTTGGAGAAAGCGCTGGATGCGTTATTTTTAATATGGCAGAATGATCAAAGAAAAAAGTTATGCGAATGAAACAAAAATATTATAGAAAAGAAAATTATGCATAAAATTAAAAAAAGAAATAATGTAAAAAATAATGTCATAAAACGTCGAAAGCCGTCGTGAAGCGTCAATAATTGTCGAAAAACGTTTATCAAAAAAGAAAAAAATTTGACGATTTCTTGCATTTACAAGTGAATTAAATTATAATAAAAAAATAGCACAGATAAGGAAATGATGTAATGGAAGAACAAAGGAAAAACAGTTACGATCCGAACGAAGATATCGTGGACCGTATGTGGAAGAGGTCAAAAAACAGCATCAATCTGGTCATCGTCGTATGCAATATTCTGGTATTCCTTGCAGTCACACTGACCGGAGGGACAGAGAGCTCCAGACATATGATGGACTGCGGTGCGGCGTATGCGCCGCTGATTGAGAGCGGAGAATACTATCGCCTGTTTACGAGTATGTTTCTTCACTTTGGCATCCAGCATCTGATCAACAACATGCTGCTTCTTTTGTTCCTTGGGGATTACCTGGAACGCGCAGTTGGAAAGATCCGTTATCTGGTCATCTATCTGGGCGGCGGACTCGTCGGAAATCTGTGCTCGTATCTGCATGAACTGTCCCTGATGAAAACAGGGGAAGCACCGGCAGTTTCCGCCGGCGCTTCGGGAGCGATTTTTTCTGCTGTCGGAGCGATGCTTGTTCTTCTGGCATTTCGGAAAGGAAGGCTGGAGGATCTCACCTTCCGGAGGATGGCCGTCATGGCTGTCCTTTCGCTGCTGGTCGGATTCCAGTCTTCAAATGTGGACAACTTCGCACACATCGGCGGTTTTCTGGCAGGTGCAGTCCTGATGGCGGTTCTCTATCCGGGAATGGCAAGGATCAGGAAAAGGGGAAAACGACCGTAAAGGTGCTTCCTTCCCCGGGAACGGAAGAAACGGAAATCGTGCCGTCGTGTGCGGTTACAATTTCCTTGCAGATGGCAAGTCCAAGGCCGGTTCCGTTTTTCTTATGTGTGACAAAAAGGTCAAAGAGAGTCGGCAGATCCTCGGCGGGGATTCCGCAGCCAGTGTCCTGCACACGGATGGTCAGAAAGTCACCGTCGAAACAGAGAGAGATTTTGATCGTTCCGCCGGAAGGCATTGCTTCCGCCGCATTTCGGATCAGGTTCAGAAAAAGCTGACGAAATTGCGTGGTATCAAGGGCAAAGCGCGGAATGGCAGATTCCTTGACAAGTTCAATGGAAACCTGTTGTTTTTCGAGGAGAACGCCGGTATCGGCACAGAGATTCTGGAGAAGAAGATAAGGATTCACGTAAGCGCGTACCGCCCGATATGAATGATTATAGCAGGAGAGCTCATCGAGCAGGGAGTTCAGAAAAGCCATATTTTCCTGGATTTTCTGAAAATAGAGATCGTTGGAAAGCTCCGGATGCGCTAAAAGAAGAAGCTGATGAAAGCTGTGGATAACCGCAACAGGATTTCGAACCTCATGTGAAATCCGGGAAATCATAGCGTGACATTCTTCCGATAAGCCCTGTGAATTGGTTGTTGGTTCTTTTGACATAGCCGTATCCTCCTTATGATGCGTAGGTAATGATTTTTGATTAGGCAAAAGTTTAGCATTGAAAAGGGGGAGCGCGCAACAAAAAGCGTTCTGCATTATTTGACATTTTTCGACAAATAGTGAGAAAATAGAGTTGTTCGGAACCGTGCAGAACGGGATTCGGAACAACAGAAGAATTAAAAAAAGTAAAGGAGAAAAAGATCATGGATTGTATTTTTTGTAAATTAGCAAACGGAGAAATTCCAACCGCGACATTGTATGAGGACGATGAGTTCCGTGTCATTCTGGATCAGGGACCGGCAACGAAAGGACATGCGCTGATTCTTCCAAAACAGCATTTTGCAAACATTTATGAAATTCCGGATGAAACCGCAGCGAAAGCAATGATTCTCGGCAAAAAAATGGCGACGGCCATGACGAAAGCGCTTCATTCTGATGGCTTCAATCTGGTACAGAACAATGGTGAGGCAGCAGGACAGACGGTATTCCACTTCCATATGCATCTGATTCCAAGATATGAAGGTGACAATGCCGGTATTGCTGCATGGAAGCAGGGAACTCTCGAGGATGCGGTAAAAGAGCAGATCATTGAGAGCGTGACGGCAGAGCTGAAGGCCTGAGAAAAGGCTGGCAGCAGCCAGAAAAAGAATCAATGACAGACGAACAGGGGCGGAGAACAATGGACAAAAATAACTTTTCAGAAATATATAAAAAGTATGTAATGACAGCCTATTCAGCCGCAATGCAGGTGGTGCACAATGAAGCCGATGCGGATGATATCGCACAGGAAACGATGGTGAAACTGTACCTGAATATTGATGCGCTGGATGAAGACAGAGTAGAAGGCTGGGTCCGTGTCGCTGCAAAGAATCTGGGAATTGATTATCAAAGAAAAACACAACGTTTTGACTGGAACGAACTGGATGAGGATCTTCGGGCGGAAGAGATGGAACTTCCGACGCTTGCAGAGGAAGAAAAGCAGGAGAGAAATCATTTTTTTCAGGAAGTGATGGATGCACTGAAAGATCATGATGAATCGGGTTATTATATTACGCGTGAAATCAAGGTGCATGAGCGTTCGGAAAAGGAAGTAGCATCCGAAATGGGTATCACCATCGGAAATCTGCGGGTGAAAATGACCCGGACGAAAAAATGGCTTTGCCAGCACTTTGCTGACAAAGCCAGAGAAAGGGGATTTCTGTAGTTACTATTTGCGTTCGCATTCCTGGATCAGGGAAAGGATGCGGCCGATGGAATCGGTGTGGCTGCTCTTCTTCATCGCATTGATGTAGGTCTGACGGTTTTCGTAAACCTCACGGATTGCGGACTGAAGAGTCTGCGCATTCACGGATTCTTCTTCCAGAACTTTACTGTAACCCTGACGCTCAAAGGAACGCGCATTTAAAATCTGGTCTCCGCGGCTGGCATTGGCAGAAAGCGGAATCAGAATGTTTGGTTTTGCCAGAGCACTGATTTCGCAGATCGCATTTGCGCCGGCGCGGGAGATGATCAGATCTGCTGCGGCGAAGAGATCCGGGAGCTCATCTTTGATGTACTCGAACTGAACGTAACCTTCGGTACCATTTAAGGATGCATCCAGTTTATCTTTACCGCAGAGATGAATCACCTGGAAATCTTTCAGAAGTTCTGGTAAAATAGAACGGACCGCATGATTGACAGCGACGGAACCGAGGCTTCCTCCGATGACGAGAATAACCGGTTTTGCGGCATTGAATCCGCAGAACTTCAGGCCTTCCCGTGCATCGCCGGACAGCAGTTCCTGGCGGATTGGCGTTCCGGTCAGAACGGCTTTGTTTTCCGGGAGACATTTAACGGTTTCCGGGAAATTACAGCAGACCTTTGCAGCGGACGGAATACACAGCTTATTTGCCAGGCCAGGCGTCATATCTGATTCATGGATGAGCGCTTCCATTAAGGTGACGGAAACTTACCTGAAGCCTTTTGAAAATGAGAAAGTGGACGCAGCAAATGATGAACTGATT